>Ga0210380_10000001_pt1 | contig 348593 bp, 315 predicted proteins | sample PLM4_5_coexredo_FD_155476 | JGI IMG/M metagenome (GOLD analysis project Ga0210380, IMG submission 155476) | Groundwater sediment microbial communities from an aquifer in East River, Colorado, USA - PLM4_5_coex redo | ecosystem: Environmental > Terrestrial > Soil > Riparian zone | place: USA...
ACAAGGTGCTGCGCGAAATCCGGCGGCGCCTGACCTTCCTGAGCGACGTCGGGCTCGACTACCTCACGCTCGACCGGCTGTCGTCCACGCTCTCGGGTGGCGAGTCGCAGCGCATCAACCTGGCTACGTCGCTCGGGTCGGCACTCGTCGGGACGCTCTACGTCCTCGACGAGCCGTCGATCGGCCTGCACTCGCGCGACAACCAGCGCCTCATCGCCATCCTCCGGCAGCTGCGCGACCAGGGCAACACGGTGCTGGTCGTGGAGCACGACGAGGACATGATCCGCGTGGCCGATCACATTGTGGACATCGGTCTCGGCGCCGGCGAGCAGGGCGGGCGCGTGGTCTATTCCGGCGACCTGCCCGGACTGATGTTGGAGCCGCGGTCGCTCACCGCGAAGTACCTGCGGCACGAGCTGGCGATTCCGGTGCCGTCGCCGCGGCGGCCCGGCCTGACCCAGCGGATTCGCCTGCGCGGCGCGGCCGAGCACAACCTCAAGGACGTGGACATCGACATCCCGCTCAACACGCTCACCTGTGTCACGGGCGTCAGCGGGTCGGGGAAGTCCACCCTCGTCCACGATGTGCTCTACGCCGCGATCAAGCGGGCCAAGGGCGACTGGGATCGCCGCGTTGGCCGCTACGGGTCGCTGGAAGGGCTGGAATACATCAGCGACGTCATGCTGGTGGACCAGGCGCCTATCGGGCGGACGCCGCGATCGAACCCGGTGACGTATCTCAAGGCCTTCGATCCGATCCGCGAGCTGTTCTCGCTGACCAAGGACGCGCGTGCGCGCGGGCTGACGGCCAGTCATTTCTCGTTCAATGTGCCGGGCGGACGCTGCGAGGCGTGCCAGGGCGAGGGCGAGGTGCGCGTGGAGATGCAGTTCCTCGCCGACGTCTTCGTGCCCTGCGAGCAGTGCGACGGCATGCGCTTCAAGCCGCAGGTGCTGGAGGTGCGCTACAAGGGCCGGAACGTGCACCAGGTGCTCGACATGACGGTGCGCGAGGCGCTGACGTTCTTCAGCGGCTCGCCAAAGGTCCTGCGGCGCCTGCACGTCCTCGACGAGATCGGCCTCGGCTATCTCCGGCTCGGCCAGCCGGCGACCACGCTCTCGGGCGGTGAGGCCCAACGCATCAAGATTGCCGCGCACCTGGCGTCGATGAGCGGCGAGCGCGTGCTCTACATTCTCGACGAGCCGACCACCGGCCTGCACTTCGACGACATCGCCAAACTGCTGGCGGCGTTCCGCAAGCTGGTCGAGGCCGGACACACGCTGCTCGTCATCGAGCACAACCTCGACGTGATCAAGACCGCGGACCACATCATCGATCTCGGCCCGGATGGCGGCGACGCCGGCGGGGAAGTGGTCACGACCGGGACGCCCGAGCAGGTGGCGCGGGTGGAGGCGTCGTACACCGGGCAGGCCTTGCGGCCCGTCCTGGCGGCCAGCCGGACGAATGGGGCGGAGTAGGGCCGGCGCGTCCACCCGCCGCCGCGTGCTGCCGCGCGGGTTCTACGAGCGCGACACGCTGTCGGTCACCGCCGATCTCATCGGCAAGGTGCTGGTGCACCGCACGCCGGAGGGTGTGACCGCCGGCGCCATCGTGGAAGCCGAGGCCTACATCGGCGAGTCGGACCCCGCGTGCCATGCCGCGCCGGGCCCGACCGCGCGGAACGAGCCGCTCTACGGTCCGCCCGGCGTGGCTTATGTCTATCTGAACTACGGCATGCACTATCTCGTGAATGCCGTCACCGAAGGGCGCGGCCATCCCGCTGCCGTGCTGATCCGGGCGCTCGAACCGCTCGAAGGCCTCGACCTGATGGCAGGCCGGCGGGCCGGCGGCCGCCGCGCGATCGAGGCGCCGTCGCTCTGTCGCGGGCCCGGCAACCTGACCAGGGCGCTCGGCATCTCGCTCGCGCAGAACCGGCTGCCGCTCACGGCGCCGCCGCTGTCGATCGAGGACTGGGGCATGCCGGTCGGCGACGTCGTGTGGGGACCGCGCATCGGCATCCGCGTCGGCACCGACCGGCCGTGGCGATGCTGGGTGCCGGGGCACTCGTCCGTCTCGGGCCGGCGCGTGCCAATCGACGGCGGCCGGACGTAGTACCATCGAGAGTCGGGAGCACGCGACGATCTATTTATGGGCGAGACACTCCTCAAGAAAGTGTGGGATCTGCACACGGTCCGGCAGCTCCCGACCGGCCAGACCCAGCTGTTCATCGGCCTGCACCTGGTGCACGAAGTCACGAGCCCGCAGGCGTTCGATACCCTGCGCGCCAACGGATGGACGGTGCCGTTCCTCGATCGCACCTTCGCCACGGTGGACCACATCGTGCCGACGCTCGAGCGCAAGCGGCCGTTCCTCGACGTGATGGCCGAGGACATGATGGCCTCGCTCGAGCGCAACGTCCGTGACTTCGGCATCCGTTTCGTGGGCCTCGACGACATCCGTCAGGGCATTGTCCACGTGATTGGGCCCGAGCTCGGGTTGACGCAGCCGGGCATGACGATCGCGTGCGGCGACAGCCACACTTCCACGCACGGCGCCTTCGGCTCGGTGGCGTTCGGCATTGGGACGTCGCAGGTGCGCGACGTGCTCGCGTCACAGTGCCTGGCGCTCGAACCGCTGAAGGTGCGGCGGATCCGTGTCACCGGCACGCTGTCGAAAGGCGTGTACGCCAAAGACGTCATCCTCGCCATCATCCAGCGGCTCGGCGTGCAGGGCGGCAACGGCTACGCCTACGAGTACGCCGGCGACGCTGTCGATCGCATGTCGATGGACGAGCGCATGACGATCTGCAACATGTCGATCGAGGGCGGCGCCCGGGTGGGCTACGTGAACCCCGACGACACCACGGTGAACTACGTGCGCGGCCGGCCGTACGCGCCGCCGCCGGATCAGTTCGACCGCATGGCCGCGTGGTGGAAGTCGATGGCCTCCGACGTCAACGCGGTCTATGACGACGAGGTCGAGATCAAGGCGGCCGACCTGACCCCCATCGTCACCTGGGGTGTCAATCCCGGGCAATCGATCGGCGTCGACGACAGGGTGCCGGATCCGGCCAGCACGAGCGACCCCAAGGCCGTGACCGACGCGCTGGGCTACATGGGGCTGACACCGGGGCAGTCGCTCGAGGGCATGAAGGTGGACGTGGCGTTCATCGGCTCGTGCACCAACTCGCGGCTGTCGGATCTTCGCGAGGCCGCGCGCATCGTCAAGGGACGCCACGTGGCGCCGCACGTCAAGGGGCTGGTCGTTCCTGGCTCGTCGACGATTGCCAAGGCGGCCGAGGACGAAGGGCTCGCGGACGTCTTTCGCGAGGCCGGCTTCGAGTGGCGGGGCGCGGGTTGCTCGATGTGCCTCGGCATGAACCCCGACAAGCTCGAGGGGAACCAGGTGTGTGCCTCGTCGTCGAACCGCAACTTCAAGGGCCGGCAGGGGAGCCCCACGGGCCGCACGCTGCTCATGAGTCCGGCGATGGTGGCCGCGGCGGCCGTCGCGGGCGAGGTGACCGACGTGCGGGAGCTGCTCTGATGCCCCGGATCAGCCGCATCACCGGCCGCGCCCTGCCCATGCGCGGCAACGACATCGACACCGATCGCATCATCCCGGCGCGCTTTCTGCGCAGCATCACCTTCGACGGGATGGAGCAGCACGTGTTCGAGGACGACCGCAAGAGCGCGGGCGGCCCCTACAACCGTCACCCCTTCGACGTGAAGCACTTCCAGGGCGCTGCCGTGCTGCTGGTCAACAGCAACTTCGGGTGCGGGTCGTCGCGCGAGCACGCGCCACAGGCGTTGATGCGCTGGGGTATCCAGGTGATCGTCGGTGAGTCGTTCCCCGAGATCTTCTTCGGCAACTCCGGCATGATCGGGATGCCGTGCGTCACCGCCGCGCCGGCCGACGTCGCGGCGCTGATGGATCTCGCCGAGCGCGCGCCGGCTACCGAATTTGCCGTGGATCTCGTCGCGGGCACGTGCCGGGCGGGTCAGCTGACCGTGCCGGTGTCGCTGCCGCCGAAGATGCGCGAAGCGTTCACGTCGGGCGCGTGGGACACCACCGGCATGCTGCTCGACCGCTTCGACGAAGTGCGCGAGGCGGCCAACCGCCTGCCCTACGTCACCGGCCAGGCGCTTTCGTAGGGGCCGCCTTCACGCGGCCCGGGCCGGCTGAGGCTGGCCCCTGCGTCAGGCTTCGGCGGCGATGGCCGCCGGGCGGCCGCTCTTCTTCCGGTCCTCTTCGATCACCGCCAGAAACGCCGTGGCGGCGTGCGACCGCTCGCCGCCCTTGCGGAACACCATCCGCACCTGGCGCCGCAGCCGGATCTCCGGCATGGCCAGCGCGACGAGCTCGCCGCGGGCGATTTCGAGCTCGGCGCAGCGCCGCGGCAGCAGCGCAACGCCCAGCCGCATGCTGACGGCGCGTTTGATGCCCTCGAGGCTCGGGAGCGAGATCAGGATGTTCGCCGGGATGTGATGCTGCTCGAACAGGCGCAGCACGCGATCGCGCATGTGCGACGGATCGTTGTGGGCGATCACGGTCTGTCGCGCGCACTCGGCCAGCGTCACCTCACGGCTGGACGCCAGCTCGTGGCCGGGATCGACGAGCATGACGAGCTCGTCGTGCCCGAGCACGATCGAGGCGATGCGTGGCTCGGCCGGCTGGAACGTCAGCACGCCGAAATCGAGCCCGCCGTGTGCGACCTCGGCGCCGATCTGGCGCGCCGGCACCCGCCGGACGTCCACGTGCACCAGGGGGTGCGCCTGGCGGAAGCGATCGATGAACGGCAGCACCGCGTGAACCGAGGCTTCGTTGGCTCCGAGCAGGACGCGTCCCCGGCGCAGGTCGCGCAGGTCGCGCACCGCGGCTTCGGCCTCTTCTGACAGCCGGATCAGGCGGTCGGCGTAGTCCCGCAGAAGGCGGCCGGCCTCGGTGAGGGTGGCGTCCTTGGTGGCGCGGTCGAAGAGGCGCTCGCCGACGCTCTCCTCGAGCCGTCGCACGGCCTGGCTGACCGCTGGCTGAGTACGGTGGAGCTTGGTCGCTGCCCGCGAGAAGCTCCGCTCGGCCGAGACCCGCAAAAACACCCTTAATTCATTGAGTTCCATCGTGTCTTCCCGATCAAGCAGGGGGAGCTGCGTGGATAAGCAATGATAATCCAAACAGAATAATTATCATTTTGACATTATCGAGCCCGGTGCCGTCTACTGGCGAGGAGCCAGGCCCTCGCGCCGTGCAGGGGGCAGGAGGCATTGATGGGACAGGATCAGGTTCGCATTTTCGATACCACGTTGCGCGACGGTGAGCAGTCTCCCGGGTTTTCGCTGCGCCCGTCCGAGAAGTTGGCCATGGCGCGCCAACTCGATGCGCTTGGCGTGGACATCATCGAAGCGGGCTTCCCGATCGCCTCCCCGGCCGACGCCGAGGCCGTGCGCGCCATCGCGACCGAGGTGCGGCGGCCGGTGATTGCCTGCCTGGCGCGCTGCCTCAAAGCCGACCTCGAGCGCGCGGCCTGGGCGATTCAGCCGGCGGAGCAGGGCCGCATCCACACCTTCATCGCGACCTCGGATCTGCACCTGCAGGCCAAGCTGCGGATGACGCGCGAGCAGTGCCTGGAGACTGCCGTTGAATCGGTGCGCTTCGCCCGGCACCACACGTTCGACGTCGAGTTCTCGGCCGAGGACGCCACGCGTAGCGACTTCGACTTCCTGTGCCGGGTCATCGAGGCGGTGATCGATGCCGGTGCCACGACGGTCAACCTGCCTGACACCGTCGGCTACACCACGCCGGACGAGATCCGCGACTTCTTCACGCGCGTGCGGACGCGGGTGCCCAATGCTGCCGACGTCGTGTTCAGCACGCACTGCCACGACGACCTCGGGTTGGCCGCGGCCAATTCGATCGCGTCGGTGCTCGGCGGTGCGCGTCAGGTGGAGTGCACGATCAACGGCATCGGCGAGCGCGCCGGCAACGCGGCGCTCGAAGAGCTGGTCATGGCGTTCCGCACCCGCCAGGACCGGCTGCCGTTCACCACCGCCATCAACATCAAGGAACTGTACCCGTCGAGCGAGCTGCTCACGAAGCTTTCGGGACAGGCCGTGCAGGTGAACAAGGCCATCGTGGGCCGCAACGCCTTTGCGCACGAAGCCGGCATCCACCAGGACGGCGTACTGAAGGATCGCCGCACCTACGAGATCATGCGGGCCGAAGATGTCGGCGCGCCGTGGAACCCGCTGGTGCTGGGCAAGCACTCGGGTCGCCACGCCGTGCAGCGCCGGTGCGCGGATCTTGGCTTCGCGCTCGAGGGTGACGCCCTGGTGGACGTCTACCGCGCGTTGATGGCGGTGGCCGACGATCGCAAGACCATTTCCGACGACGACATCCGCGAGGTGATTGCCGCCGTGCGCGACGGCCGGACCCCGGTACCCGTCACGCACTGATCGCCGGCAGTGAATGGAGAGGGCGGTTGGACCGCCCTTCGTGCGGACTAGCGATTGGTCGAGGGGCGCTCGATCGGGACTTTGATCGTCGTGCTCTGCCCCTGGCGCAGCACTTCGACGGTGGCCGTGCTGCCCACCGACGAATCCGCAATCAGCCGCCACAACTGGCCCGTGTCGCTGACGGCCGTGCCGTTGTAGCTCCGAATCACGTCGCCCGGCCGCAGCCCGGCCCGGAACGCCGACGCGCCCCGGCCGATGCGCGTCACCACCAGCCCCTGCGTGTCGGGCGCCGAGAGTTCGCGCGCGATCTGGGGGTTGAGCGGCGCCACCTCGACATAGCCGACGTTGCCGCGCTTCACTTCACCGTACTGGCGCAGGTCGTTGAACACGCGGCGCGCCAGGTTGCTCGACACGGCGAAGCCAATGCCCTGGTAGCCGCCGCTCTGCGAGAAGATCACCGTGTTGATGCCGACCAGCTCGCCGCGCGCGTTGACGAGCGCGCCACCGGAGTTGCCCGGGTTGATGGCGGCGTCGGTCTGGACGAAGTCCTCGTAGGCCGAGATGCCGAGGTTGGTGCGGTTGATGGCCGAGACGATGCCGAGCGTCACCGTGGAGTTGAGCTGGTAGGGGTTGCCGATGGCGAGCACCCACTCCGCCACTTTGAGCTTCGACGAGTCGCCCCACGGGATCGTCGGCAGCGCCTTGGCGTCGATCTTGAGGAGCGCGAGGTCGGTGGCCGGATCGACGCCGATGAGCGCGGCCGCCACCTCGCGGCGGTCGCCGAGCGACACCGTGATGTTGAGATCCCGCAGCGAGATGCGCTGCTGCTCGCCGGTGACGACGTGGTTGTTGGTGAGGACGTAGCCATCGGCGCCCACGACGACGCCGGACCCGAGGCTGCTCTGGAGGCGATTGCCGCCGCCGAAGATCTCGTCGTCGTCGAACCCGAAGAACGAATCGAAGGGCGACGGCTGGCGGCGCACGACCTGCCGTGCCGAGATGCTGGCGACGGCCGGCACGGTGCGCTCGGCGATGCGCGTGAAATCGGGAAGCGTGGCCGCAGGCGCCACCGCGGCCGGCGCGGTGATCGGCCGCGCCGGCCCGGAGGCCTGCTGGCCTTCACCGGCGCCGTTGTCGGCGAGCCCGGTGATGACCCGGCCGGCCACGAAGCCGAGCCCGGCAATCAACAGTGCGATGACGGTGAATCGCCTCACGACGAAGGCCTCAGGGGGTGATACTGATGCGCCGCGCAGAGGCGCTGGGAAGCTTGGGGCAGCGGATCGTCAGGACGCCATCCTTCAGGTCGGCGGTGACCGCACTGGAGTCGATGGGCATCGGCAACTGGAACGACCGCTGGAACGACCCGTGGCCGCGCTCGATCCGGTGATACTGCTCGCAGGCGAGCGCGCGCTCGCGCCGCGCGCCCGACAGGGTGAGGCGGCCCTCCCCGGTCTGGATCTCGATGTCGTCGCGTTCGATCCCCGCGAGTTCGGCGGTCACGACGTAGGCGTCGGCGGTCTCGTACAGGTCGACCGGGGGCTGCCAGCCGGCCGGTCCTGGCGCAACCCGGTCCAGGCGCTGCTGGATCGCGAGGAGATCACGGAGTGGATCCCAGCGTGCGAACGCCACCCGCGCATCGTAGCACGGTGGAGGCTGCGCCTCCGCCGCCCGCTATCTATATGGCGCTAAGCGCGTTGCTGAACCTTGAACGCGCTGCGCGCGGGTGTCTGGGGGGGGGGCGGCCGTGCTACGATCCCCGGGATATCCACCTCCACAACATGGCAGCCATACAAGCGACACGTCTGAAGAAGGGCATGCTGGTGAAGATCGATCAGGACCTGTTCCGGGTCCTCGAGCTCCAGCACGTCACCCCCGGCAACCTTCGTGGCTTCGTGCGGGTCAAGTTCCGCAACATCCGCAGCGGTTCGTTGTCGGACCAGAAGCTGCGGTCGGAGGACACCCTCGATCGGGCCACGCTCGAACAGCGTGACATGCAGTTTCTCTACAAGGACGGCGACGGTTTCTGCTTCATGGATACGTCGTCCTACGAGCAGATTCACATCCCGGCCGAGGCCCTCGGCGAGACGGTGAACTACCTTAAACCGGAAATGACGGTCGAAGTCGAGTTCTACGGCGCGGAAGCGCTGGGGGTGGAGCTGCCGGCGACCGTGGACCTGGCCGTCACGGACACGGCGCCGGGCATCAAGGGCGCGACCGCGAGCGCCCAGGTGAAGCCCGCGACGCTCGAAACCGGGCTCGTCGTGCAGGTGCCGCCGTTCGTGAACACCGGCGATCTGGTGCGCATCAGCACCGACACCGGCGAGTATCTCTCGCGCGCTTGACGTAGGGGCGCCTTTAGCTGGCCCTGGGCCGGCTGTAGCCGGCCCAGGCCTGTAGGTTTGTCCCCGTCGGGTACACTGCGGGCGCCATGGATGTCGTGAGGCAGCCCACCCAGGGCTGGATCGAAGTTATCGTCGGGTGCATGTTCAGCGGCAAGAGCGAGGAGCTCATCCGCCGGCTGCGGCGTGCCCAGATTGCCCGGCAGCGCGTCCAAACCTTCAAGCCGACGATCGACAGCCGGTTTTCGGCCCAGGACATCGTGTCGCACAGCGAGATGCGCATCGAGTCGGAAGTCGTGGTCAGCTCGAGGATGCTGCTCGAGATGGTCGCGCCCGACACCGAGGTCATCGGCGTGGACGAGGGGCAGTTCTTCGATCTCGAGCTACCCATGATCTGCAATACCCTGGCGGACCGGGGCAAGCGGGTCATCGTGGCCGGGCTCGACCAGGATTACCTCGGCAAGCCCTTCGAGCCGATGCCGCAACTGCTGGCGATTGCGGAATACATCACCAAGACGCACGCGATCTGTATGGTGTGCGGCAACCCGGCCAGCCATACGCAGCGCCTGGTGCTGAGCGGCGACCGGGTGCTGCTGGGGGCGCAGGGCCTCTACGAGGCCCGCTGCCGGGCCTGCTTCGTGCCCTTCGTGGCGGCCCTCGACCAGCAAGCATCAGGCGCCTGACGAAAGGACTCCCCAGGATCCGAGGCGACGGCAGGGCATGAACCCAGAGGGATTCGTCGACTACTTCCGGTGGGCATCCCCGCGCCTGTCGCTGCTGTTCGGCTTGGGGTTCCTGGCGGCCAACCTCCGGCTGGTGTTCGAACTGCTGCAGTACCGCCGCCGCCGCCGGCACGCGTTGCTCGTCTGGGAAGGCACCCGCCCGAAATATTACGGCCTCAACCTCGCCCTCGGGGCCGTGTTCGGGGCGCTGCTGGCGGTCAACATCTTCTGGCTCCACCGCCCGCTCCGCGACCTCTTTGGCGAGCTGATGATGCTGACGTACTACGGCTACGCGTTTCCGTTGAGCGTCCGCATCGCCCGCGGGTTCTACGAGGACGGCGTGTGGTCGGACAGCGGGTTTCTGAAATGGGCCCAGATTTCGGCGGTCTCGTGGCGGGAGGAGGGGGCCGTGACCCTGGTCTTGATCTCACACGTCCGCAGCATCGCCCGGCGGCTCGACGTTCCCGGCCACCTCTACGGCCAGGCCCGGCGCCTGCTCCGAGACCGGATCAAGGCTCACGAGATGCACATGGGCGGGGCCGGCCTGGACCTCGGCAGCCGGAACGAGCAGGACGTGGTGTAATGCCGCCTTGGACGTAGGGGCCGGCTTTAGCCGGCCCATGGGCCGCCTGAAGGCGGCGCCTACACTTGTGACGCCGGAACTGCGCACCTCTGCACAGGGGCGCCCCTGGTGCCGATAGAGGGGACATGCCTGCCAGACCGACTTGGAAGGGATACCTGAAGGTCAGCCTCGTGACGATTCCGGTGAAGGTGTTCCCGGCGACGGAATCGGCCGCGACCTTGTCCTTCAACCAGCTCCACGCCGAGTGCAAGACGCGCATCCAGCAGAAGCGCTGGTGCCCGCACTGTGAGCGCGAGGTGCCCAACACCGAGCTCGTAAAGGGCTACGAGTACGAGAAGGGCCACTACGTCGTGGTGAGCGAGGAAGACATCGAGAAAGTGCGAGTGGACTCGACGCGGGTCATTGACCTCGCCCAGTTCACCGACGTCTCGGAGATCGACCCCATCTACGTCGACCGCGCCTACTACCTGGCGCCGGACGGACCGATGGCCGCCGAGTCGTTCGCGGTGATGCGCGAGGGCATGATCGGGAAGGCCGGCATCGGCAAGGTGGCGTTGTACGGCCGCGAGTATCTCGTCGCGGTGCGGCCGCAGAAGAAGGGCCTGGTGATGTACACGCTGCATCACGACGCCGAGATCCGCAGCATCGACCAGGTCGAAGAGCTCAACTCCGTACCGGCCAAGGTGAAGCCCGAAGAGATGAAGCTCGCCAAGCAGGTGATCGCCACCTTCGACGCCGAGCTCAATCTCAAGGACTACAAGGACGAGTATAAGGAGGGCCTGCGCCGGATCATCGACGCGAAGATCGCCGGCGAGGAGTTCGTGGCGCCGGAGGTGCAGGAGCCGCCCAAGGTCGTCGACCTGATGGAGGCGCTGCGCCGCAGTCTGAACACCGTCAGCGCCGAGAAGAAGAAGGTGGCGAAGGTCGACATGGCGAAGCCGGTGAAAGCCAAGTCCGCCAACGGCAAGAAACGCAAGGCATCCTGACGCCCCGGCAGGTGGGCTGGTGAGCGGGTAGGCAGGTAACTACTTACTGCCCGCCAGTCTCCGTCGTTCGGTGAGGATCAGGTTGTATTCGGACGCGCGTTTCCAGACGCGGTTCGACATCCCCGTGAGCTGCACGGCCTTGAGGCCGTAGTAGAGAAACACCGCGCCCAGCACCGCCACGAGCCCGTAGCGGAGCGCCTCGACGCCGCCTGCGCCCAGCTCGGTGACGAAATACCCCAGCACGCTGTAGAGGACGAAACCGGCCGCGGCCAGCAGCGGGCCGGTGACCGTGCGCACGCCCCACGACGCGACGCGCGATTCCTTCTCCATCAGCATGCCGACGGTGAACAGCCGGTCGATCGACGCCTTCGTGGCCGACGGATCGGCGCCCGTGAGGACGTCGCGCAGCGTCACTTGCGCCCGGCAGGCGTTGGCGACGCGGCGGTCGCCGCGCCAGAACGACGGCCCCTTCACGCGCAACGAGTGGCCGGGGAGCCGCTGCGCCAGGTGCGCGCGCAGCCGGATGCGCGAGTCCTCCGACTGCTCCCGCCAGGTGGACATCACCTCAATCTCGATGCGGCGCTTCGCCGGGATGACGACCAGTTCGTGGAGGTCGCCCGAGGTGGCGTCCTGGACGTAGGCGGCGGCGTGCGGCGCGATCCCCTCGTGCAGCATCGCCTCGTGATCGAGGCAGGGCAGCGTGGGCAGTGCGGGCGGGTTGTCGAGCGTGATGCGATAGAGCTTGATGGCCAGCACCGGCCCGAAGGCTTTGAGCGCTTCGAGCGCGTAGGCCGTTTCGGTGGCCGTCGTGGCCGGGTCCACTAGAACCAGCCCCAGATGCCCCGGCCCATGGCGGTCGGGTCGTGAATCCAATCCGGTGGTGTCAGCCAGATGAAGGCGAGGATCGCGATCACCCACAGGTCGTAGGGGAGCGTGGCCCGCTCGTCGCGCCAGAAAAACGCGCGTTTGAACGCCGCCGCGAGCGGGTTGCCGCCCGACGGCGCCGGCTTGTCGTTGAGCACGAGGTAGGTGTAGTGGATGCGGTTGGCCACCGTGATGATCGACAGTACCAGGATCACCCACATCACCGCGGCCATGCGATCGGTGAACGCGCCGATCATGAACAGCACGATGCGCTCGGGCCGCTCCATGAAGCCCACCTTGCACTTCTCGATCAGCGACTCGGCGCGCGCCCGCGCGTAGCTGGTCATGATCGAGAACATCAGCCCCAGCGCGCTCACCATCACGTAGTCGGTGCGGCGCAGGTCCGAGTAGAGATAGATCAGGCCGAGGAACAGCGCGATGTCTGAGAAGCGGTCGAGCGTCGAGTCCCAGAAGGCGCCGAAGCGCGACACCGTGTTGGTGATGTGCGCGACCTTGCCGTCGATGAAGTCGAAGATGTTGGCGACGATCATGATCACGCCGGCGAGCAGGAAGTGATCCCGGCCGAGCGCCACCGCGGCGCCGACGTTGATGAGGACGCCGATGAGCGTGAGTGTGTTGGGGTGGATCCGCAGCGCCACGCTGGTCGCGATGATCGCGCGCAGCGGGAACATGCACACGGTTCCGATGAACCCGGTTACTGTCATTGCTTGGTAAAATGGTGGATCCGAGCCGGCCGAATCTGGCTCGTCATACTAGCCCATGCCCATCCAGGACCTCAAGGAGCAGATCGCGCGTCTCCCCGAGCAGCCTGGCGTGTATCTGTGGGGTAATCGGGCCGGCGACACGATCTACGTCGGCAAGGCGCGGGCGCTGCGCGACCGGGTGCGCAGCTATCTCGGCGCCGCGGGCACGAGCCCGCGTCACGACGCCTTGCTCGACGAGATCACCAGCCTGGAAGTGATCGTCACCGACTCGGTGATGGAAGCGCTGGCGCTCGAGAACAATCTCATCAAACAACGGTCTCCAAAGTACAACATCCTCCTCCGCGACGACAAAAACTATCCCTACCTCCAGCTGACGACGAGCGAGGCTTTTCCCAGGCTGCTGGTGGCGCGGAGCGTGGACGAAAAGGACGGCGACTTCTACGCCGGCCCGTTCCTGCCGGCGAAGCTTGGCCGGCGCACGATGGTGCTCTCGCACCGCTTGTTCGGACTGCGCTCGTGCAACGAGGTGATCAACGGCCGCCGCGGCCGGCCGTGTCTCGAGTACGACATCAAGCGCTGCATCGCGCCCTGTGTCGCGGAGATCTGCAGCGAGGAACGCTATGGCAAGGCCGTCGTGAACACCCGGATGCTGCTCGAGGGGCGCACCGAGGAGCTCGGCGAAACGCTGCGGGAACGCATGGAAGCGGCGGCCGGGGAGGAACGCTTCGAGGAGGCGGCGCAGCTGCGCGACGCGCTTCGGACGGTGCAGACGCTGGCCGAGCGCCAGCAGAAGCTGGCGACGCCGCAATCCTCCGATCGCGACGTCTTCGGCCTGAAAGTGGGGCCGAGCGGCGGCGTGATCCAGGTGTTCGCGATGCGCGGCGGACGGGTCGTCGAGCGGGTCGAGCTCGTGACCGACGCCGGCGCGCTGGCCGGCGGCGACGCCGAGGTCATGGGCGCGGTGGTCGGGCAGTTCTACGAGCGCCGGGTGCCGCCGCCCGAGATCGATCTGCCGGTCGGCGTCGAGGACGAGGAGGCGGTGGGGCAGTGGCTGTCGGCCCGCGCCGGGCGGCGCGTGAAGCTGCTGGTGCCGCAGCGCGGCGACCGGCGGGCGCTGGTCGAGCTGGCCACCCGCAACGCCGAGCTGTCGTACCGCACCCGGCACAACGAGATCACGGCGGCGCACTTCGAGGCGCTGGAGACGTTGCGTGCCGTGCTCGGGCTGAAGGCGCTGCCGCGGCGCATCGAGTGCTTCGACATTTCCACCATCCAGGGCAGCGAGACGGTGGCCTCGATGGTGGTGTGTGAAGACGGCCGGATGAAGAAGGCGGACTACCGGAAATTCCGCATCCGCCAGCTGCCGGACAAGGGACCGGACGACTTCGCGGCGATGCGCGAGGTGGTGCAGCGGCGCTACCGCGCGCTGCTCGAGGCCGGCGGGCCGTTCCCGGATCTGATCCTGATTGACGGCGGCATCGGACAGGTGTCGGCGGCCTACGAGGCGCTCGAGTCCGTGGGCCTCGCCAATCTCGAAGCCGTCGGCATTGCCAAACGCGAGGAACTGCTGGTGCCGCGCGATCGCGAGCCCATCGGCTTGCCCGTGACGGACCCGGCGCTGCTCCTCGCCCAGCGCATCCGCGACGAAGCTCACCGCTTCGCGGTGACCTTCCACCGCAAGGCGCGGTCGATGCGCGATCTGCGGTCGGAACTGGATGACGTACCCGGGATCGGTCCGCGCCGCCGGCGGGCGCTGTTGCGGGCGTTCGGGAGCTTGTCGGCCGTTCGCCGCGCCACGCGCGAGGAGCTGACCAGCGTGGTCGGTCCGAAGGTGGCCTCGGCCGTGATCGATCACTTCGCCCGCAGCGCGTGAGCAGGGCGGTCTGAAGACCGCCCTCTACGTTGCGACTGCTCTCCGTAGCCGCGGGTCTTCAGACCCGCCTCAGCCTATGGTACGCTGACGGACTTGTCCGCCTCCGCCATGAACCAGGGATCCTCGAAGGCCCGCGTCGTGTCCGGCATGCGCCCCACAGGGCGCCTCCATCTCGGCCATCTCGTGGGAGCCCTCAAGAATTGGACTGCGCTGCAGGAGCAGTACGAGTGCTTCTACTTCGTCGCGGACTGGCACGCCCTGACGAGCGAGTACGCCAACACCGCCGGCCTGGCCGCCAATGCCCTCGACAACGCCGCCGACTGGATGGCCACTGGCGTCGACCCCGAGCGCAGCACGCTCTTCATCCAGTCGCTGGTGCCCGAACACGCCGAGCTCTACCTGCTGCTGCAGATGGTGGTGCCGATTCCGTGGCTCGAACGCGTGCCGACCTACAAGGAGCAGCGTGAGCAGCTCACCGAGAAGGACCTGTCGACGCTGGGGTTCCTCGGCTACCCGCTGCTCCAGGCGGCCGACATCGCCATCTACGACGGCACGTTCGTGCCGGTGGGCGAAGACCAGGTGGCACATCTCGAACTGGCGCGCGAGGCGATTCGGCGCTTCCACAACTACTACGGCGAGGTGCTCCAGGAGCCTCAGCCGCTGCTCACGCCGGTGCCGCGCCTGCCCGGGCTCGACAACCGCAAGATGAGCAAGAGCTACGGCAACACGATCGACCTCTCCGACGACGAGGCCACCGTCACCAGGAAGGTGCGGCAGATGTACACGGACCCGAAGCGGGTCCGGGCGGACATTCCCGGCACCGTCGAGGGCAACCCGGTGTTCATGTACCATGACGCCTTCAACCCCGACGTAGCTGAAGTGGACGACCTGAAGGCACGCTACCGTGCCGGCACGGTGGGCGATGTCGAGGTGAAGACCAAGCTGGCGAAGGCCATGAATGCGGCGCTGGCGCCCATCCGCGAACGGCGGCGCGAGATTCTGGCCACACCGGAGCGCGTGAGAGAGATCCTCGTCGAGGGATCGCGCAAGGCCCGCGTCGTCGCGCACGGCACGATGGAGCGCGTGCGCGAGGCCGTCAAGCTGCAGTACTGATCGGCGGTCTGATGTGACGCAGCACCAAGATTTCGAGAGCTCGCCCGACGCCTACACCGTCAAGCTCGACGCGTTCGAGGGCCCGCTCGACTTGCTGCTCTTCCTCATCCGGAAGAACGAGGTCAACGTCTACGACATCCCGATCTCGCTCATCACCGAGCAGTACCTGCAGTACATCGCGATGATGCAGGAGCTGAATCTCGACGTGGCGGGCGAGTTCCTGGTGATGGCCGCCACGCTCATCCACATCAAGTCCAAGACGCTGCTGCCACGGCCCGATCCGGCGCAGGACGAGGTGGGCGAGGACGAGGACCCGCGCGAGGCGCTGGTCCGCCGGCTGCTCGAGCACCAGAAGTACCGGGCCGCCGCGGAGTTGTTGCACGAACGCGAAGTGCTGCGTGGAGCGCAATACATGCGGCCCGACGAGCGGGTGGCGGCCGTGGCGGGTGCCGACTACGAGCCCGAACTCGAGGTCGATCTGTTCAGCCTGATGGCCGCGTTTCGAGGGGTGCTCGAGCGGGCGTCGCGCAAGCCGCGGATGGTCATTCCGCCAGAGCAGATTTCGATCGAGGACCGGATGGCGCAGTTGCTGTCGCGGCTGTCGGAAACCGACGCGTGCGGCTTCGACGAGCTGTTTGCGGACGGCGACGGTTCGAAGCCGTTTCTCATCGTGACGTTCCTGGCGCTGCTGGAGATGATTCGTCTCAAGCTGGTGCGCGCGTTTCAGGGCGGCGGCAGGGGTGAGATCCGAATCTACAAGCGGGCCCGCCCGGCCGATGCACCGCATCCGATCGGCGATCAGGAATTCCCGCAGTAACGTACGTGGGGGCCACCTTCAGGTGGCCCGGAGCATCGAATGACCGACAACGAAACACCGGTTCCCGATCCGCTCGCCGCGCTGGTCGCCGACGACTCCGCGGCTCCCGGGCCGTCGGCCGAAGTCAAAGCCATCGTCGAAGCGCTCATCTTTGCGTCGCCCGAGCCGATCACGCCCAAGCGTCTGTGCCGGGTGCTGGCCGAGGAGCCGAAGGAAGACGTGCTGGCGGCGATCGACTCGCTGAAGGCCGACTACGAGAACCGGCCGGGCCTGCAGATCGTGGAAGTGGCCGGCGGCTACCAGATCGTGACGCGTTCCGAGCTGAACGACTGGGTGCGGCGGCTCTTCCACGAGGCGTCCGCCTCGAAGCTCACCGTCGCGGGCCTGGAGACGCTGGCCGTGATCGCCTACAAGCAGCCGATCACCGCGCTCGAGATCGGCGAGATTCGTGGCGTCAACACGTCGGGCGTGCTGTCCACACTGCTCGAACGCCATCTGATCAAGATTGCCGGGCGGAAGAACGTCGTGGGACGGCCGTTCGTCTATGCAACCACGAAAGAGTTCCTGATCCGCTTCGGGCTGAAGGACCTGAACGACCTTCCGAAGATCGAGGACATGGCCGAGGCGCTCGGCTTCGACCCGCCGGCGGGTCTCACCGAGCGGACGCCGACCGAGGACGTCTTGCCGCTGGACGAGCCCGACGAGGAGGCGGCGTCGGCGCCGGACGCGCCGCCAGAGCCCGCAGCGTCGTAACTTCCGCGGCGCTCAGCTCGCGCCACGTGCCCAGCTTGAGCCGGCGATCGGTGATCGGGCCGATGCGCGTGCGCGTCAGCTCACGGACCGGGTGGCCGACCGCCTCGCACATCCGCCGCACCTGGCGGTTGCGCCCTTCTCGAATCGTGATCGCCAGCAGCCCTTCGCGTTGTCCGCGGCGCGCGTTGAGCAGCGAGGCCTCGGCCGGCAGCGTCCGGCGTCCGTCGAGCGGAATGCCTTCGCGGAGCCGGCGAAGGGCGTCCTCGTCGGGCATGCCGGCCACGCGAGCTTCGTACGATCGCTCCACACCGTGCCGCGGGTGAGTCAGCTTCGCCGCCAGGTCGCCGTCGTTGGTGAGCAGCAGCAGCCCCTCGGTCTCGTAGTCGAGCCGGCCTACCGGATAGACGTACTCGCGCACACCGTGCAGCAGGTCGATGACCGTTCGCCGTCGCTGCGGATCCGCGCGCGTCGAGACGAAGCCGGCCGGTTTGTTCAGCAGGATGTAGCGCTTGCGCTCCGGCGACGCCAGCCGCCGGCCATCGACGCGGATGTCGTCGGTGTCCGCATCGGCCTTGGTGCCCATCTCCTGCACCGTCTTGCCGTTCAGCGTGACGCGGGCGTCGGCGATGAGCCGTTCGGCGGCGCGGCGCGACGCCACACCCGCCTGCGAGAGTATTTTCTGGAGCCGCTGCTGCATCGTCGATATGGCCGCGGGTCTCGAGACCCGCCTCAGGGAGCCGGGACTGGCCGGCCCGCCCCCAGGAGTATGCTATCGCTCGTTCGTCCGACCAAGGAGGAGCTGCGATGACTCGACGCGTGGCGTTGGTGTGCGTGGTGACGGCGGGGTTGCTGAGCGTGCCCGCGAACCTGTCGGCGCAACTCGATTCGAAAGCCGTGCAGGTGACCAAGCCCGACGACATCAAGTGGGTGCGGAACGCTGCCGGCACGCAGGAACAGGCCATCCTGTTCGGCGACCCCACCAAGGAAGGTCCGTACGTGGTGCGGCTGCGCTGGCTGCCAGGCAACATGAGCCGGCCGCACATGCACCCCAACGATCGGTTCATCCTGGTGATCTCGGGCACCTGGTGGCTCGGGTCGGGCCCGAACTACGAGCCGGACAAGACCGTGCCGGCGACTGCCGGCACGTATGTCTTCCACAAGGGCGGGGAGCTGCACTACGACGGCGCCAAGACTGAGCCCGCCGTGATTCAGATCTGGGGCATGGGCCCGGCGAACTTCCCGAATCGCCAGTAGGGGGCCGCCTTTAGGCGGCCCGACAGGCTTTATCGACTCAGCAGGTCCGCCCAGAACGCAATCAGCTTCCAGGCTTCGTACGTGTCGCCGGCGCGATCGAGTTCGGCGTGCGTGATGATGTGGCTGAGGAGCACGCGGACGTCGGCGCCCTTCGAGCGCAGCGCCTCGCCGAGAATCACCGACTCCGCCGGCGGAATCACCGTGTCTTCGTCGCCGTGCAGCAGGAACACCGGCGCTGTCGGCGGCGTCGCCCGCTGCGGTGACAGGCCCGGGTCGTCGGACCCGAGCTGCTGCAGGAATGGCACCAGCACGGGACCGAGCTTGCTCACGGCGCGGTCGTTCACGTAGTTCATGTAGGTCTGCGACGGCTCGGGCAGCGCTTTCGCCATCTCGCGCGCCTTGGCGAACGTCGCGTTCGCCTCGTCCATGCTGACCAGCGTGAGCTGCGACGCGAGCAGGAAGGTGCGGGCACCGTCGCGCAACCCCTGCACCTGGTCGGGCGGCACCACGCCGAACTCGGCCAGCCGATAGAGGAGGACCGCGACGCCGTAATCGTGCGGCGGGTGTGTGACTGCGCCCGGCGCCGGCAGCTCCTCTCCGGTCGCCAGGTACTTCATGACCCGTGGCATGTCGCCGTGGCCGCCGAACGACAGCACGAAGGCGACCTTGTCGCGGATCGACGGCCGGCCCGCGGCCGACGTCGAGAGGCCGCCGGCGAAGCTGATGCCGACGATGCCAATCTTGCCGTCCGGCGCCAGCTCCTTCTGTTTCGCCATCCAGCCGACGGCGTCTTCGATGACGTCGGGCGACTGGATGGTAATCGAGTAGGCCATGAGATCGGGCAGCGCGAGCGTCATGACCAGGTAGCCGCCCTGGGCCAGGTCGTTGGCCAGCGCCGCCAGCCGCGGCTCGTTGATCCCCATCGAGTGGATGCCGGGGATGAGCAGCAGCGTTCGCCCCCTCGCGTTCTTCGAGGGTCGGTAGAACTGCGCCGGCACGTCGCCTTGCCGCGTCGGCACGGTGTGCGGCGGCTCTTTGACCACGGGGTATGAGAAGGCCGCCGCGTACGAGCCCGCCGCCCCCGTCATCTTCGACACGCGAATGAGAAGTGCCGTGGCCCTGGCGTACGGGAGGCCGAGGTACACGGCCCCGGCAAGGACCACGAGTACGAGAACCGCGACCGTCCGCTTCGTCGTCACCGGCCGCCTATGGTAGCCGACGGCGTCTCGATTCCCGGCTGCCTCCTCGTCACTGATCGCGCCGGACAGCGTGCTAGACTGGCCTGATCACAGCCAATGAAACCGATCGTCATTGCGATTGACGGCCCGTCGGGGGCCGGCAAGGGTACCGTTTCCCGTACTGTCTCCCACGTCCTCGGGTTCCGCCACATCGACACCGGCGCGATGTACCGTGCCGTTGGCTGGAAGGCGCTCCACGACGCCATCGCCCTCGACGACGAGTCCGCCGTCGCCGCGCTCGCGGAGCGCGCCGACATGTCGGTGGAGGAGGGGCTGGTGTTCATCGACGGCCACGACGTCACGCAAGCCATCCGCACGCCCGAGATGGACAAGACCGCGGCCGCGGTGGCTCGACTGCCGAAGGTGCGCGAGGTGCTCGTGGCGCGTCAACGTGCGCTGGGCGAGCGGGGCGGCGTCGTGATGGAAGGGCGGGACATCGGGACCGTGGTCTTCCCGAACGCGCAACTCAAGATCTATCTCGACGCCTCGACCGAGGAACGGGCCCGGCGCCGCGCCAACGACACGGCGCACACCGGCAGTCAGGTGGGGCAGGCCGCTGTCGCCGAGGCCATCCAGGCGCGCGATCAGTCCGACACGACCCGCGCCGCCTCGCCGTTGACGCTGGCGCAGGATGCCGTGCTCATCGACACGACCGGCATGCCGATCGACGAGGTCGTGCAGCGGGTACTCGATCTGGCCAGGGAGCGATCGGCGTAGCCTATTTCTTTTTCGCTGTCTTCTTCTTCACAGCCTTCTTCTTGGTTGCCTTGTTCGCTGGAGGATTCGCGGCCTGAGCGCCGGCGAAGTCGTAGGCCTCCTGCAGCCAGTCGGTGATCGGCGGTTCGACCTCGTCGCGGTGGCGGATCTGAATCAGGTTGAAGAACTTGACCTTCGAGCTCGGTTCGGCGCGACGCACGTGCGGCGCCTTGAGCGCGCGCGGCAGGAAGACGCAGACCTCGAGAAAGCTCTTCTTCGGTCGAACGAAAAAGTAGCACGATGTTCGCGAGAACATGATCGAGTTGTGCGAGGCGTAGATGCGCTGCTCGCCGAAATCAGAGGCGGTGTCCCGCAGCCGCTCCCACGCCTCACGCAGGTCCTGTGTGAGGTCTTTGGTCAGCGCCGACTCGGTGGTCGTCCAGCAGTCGTGCGCCTGACCCTCGTCGACCCATTGCTTGCAGTGGTAGCACTCGCGCCCGGCCATGTGGAGATTTTAGTGAAGGGCGGTGAGAAGACCCGCGGCCTGGCGGAAGCCGTTCCATGGGGCGGGTCTGAAGACCCGCGGCCACGTACTGCCTGCCTGGCGCTCAGCCAAGCATCTTGAGAATGTAGGCGATGCGCTTGACGCGCGTCTCTTCCTTCTTCGCGTCGTTCATGAAGTAGAGGAACTGCTTCTGTCTGGCGGCCGTCAGCGTCTTGAACTTCGCTGCCGCCGCGGGCGCCTTCGTCAGCGCCTTTTTCAAGTCCGGTGGCATGACCATCGCGTCCACGTGATCCAAGGCCGACCACGCGCCGGTATTCTTGGCCAGGTCGATCGCGGCCTGCCCGGCTGGCGTCATCAGCCCGGCCTTCGTCAGCGCGGCCACGCGTTTCTTGTTGAGCCCTGACCACCGGCTCTTCGGCTTCCGCGGGGTGAAGATCTGCAGGAAAAAGCTGCTGTCGAGCGGCATACGCTTGCTGTCGATCCAGCCGAAGCAGAGCGCCTCTTTGACGGCCTCGTCCCAGTCGAGCGACGACAGGCCGGTGTGCTTCTTGGCGTAGACGAGCAGGACGCCGGGCGCGGAGGCGTGGTGCTTCTGCAGCCACGCGCGCCACGCGGCTCGCGACCCGGGCTGAAACCGGGGGAAGGGATCGTTAGCGATCCTCGAAGTCCTCCGACGACGCTGGGTCGTCTTCCCAGCGGTGACGATCGCGCTCCTCGATCTTCTCGGCGCCCTCGAGCTCTTCGTTGTCCTCGTATTCGACGCCGAGCGCCACGCCGATGTCGTCGACGTTGTTCTGATCCGGCGTAGGATTGTCGCCCCCCGGTGCCTCGTCGCCGGTGCTGTAGGCCGACTCCCAGTCTGCGTCCACGTCGCCGCCGGTGAGTGCGGGGCTGGTCTCGGTGTGCTTGTCGTAGCGCTCCTGCAGCTCCTGACGGCCCGAGCGGGCGGCGGAGGCCGTTCGATCGAGGCCGAGCGACGAGGGGGGCGTTGGCGACACGATGTCATCGTCCCGAACGACGCGGCGCTCGCGATCCAGACCCAGGGCCTGCTTCTTTTTGCCCGAGAAGGCGGCAGGGGCCTTGGCCCTGGGCGGCGCGGCCACGGCCCGGATCGGCGCCGGAGACGCCTGGCGCTTGGGAGTAACCGCCTTCGGCGCCGCTGCCCTCGGGGCAGCCTTTTCGACGAGCTTCGTCACCGGCTTTCGGGCAGTTGCCTTGCGCCTGGGCGGCGCAGCTTTCTTGGTGACCCGCCGGATGATGCGAACGGCCCTGGCCCTGGGCGCCGCCTTCCTGGCGGCCTTTTTCGCCGTTCGTTTCGCCGCCGGGCGGGCGCGCTTGGCGACCTTCCGCGTGGCTTTACGGGCGGTTGCCTTGCGCGAGCTGGCGCGGCGCTTGGGCGCCGCGACGCGCTTGGCGGCCGCCATCGGGCGGCGCCGGGCTGGAGCCTTCCGTTTCGCCATACCAGTGTCCTCTCGGCCCGTCATGCGGGCCCAACCCGATCCTGCCACCCCGTTGCAACGCCTTGCATAACGGGCCAGCCGCGCCGGAGCGCGGCCGGGAAAAGAGAGGCAACACGCCCAGGACTCCACCCGGATCCTGTCGGGGAGAAGTCCTTGGCTTGTTACCTTGACAGCTGCCGGTAAGTCACGTAAAGTCTAATGCTTATCGGCGAAGGAGGCCAACCGTGCGGGGCGCCTCCGGCTGCAATGCAGCAGGTGGTTGAGCCGGGCACTGCTCGATAGCAGTGCCATCCCAGCCAGCCACGCTCTTCAGGTCGATTCTCCAGAGCCGTTATAGCGCGGGGGGCCGGTCCCCGCAACAGAAACCGGCAATCGAGACAAAGGAGGACACGTCAGGAATGGCAAACGCAGAGAATGGGTTGGTGTCGCCCGAGTTGGTGGGCGGACAGCCCGCTCCGGGGCGCACACGATCGGGTAAGCCGGCTGGTCCAGCCTTCAAGCCCATGCAGCGCGACGATGTCGATGCGCAGCAGATGGCTTCGCTCATGGAGCTCTACGACGACAGCTTCCGCAACATGGCGGAAGGGGAGGTCGTCAAGGGCACCGTGCTGAGGGTGACGGAGACCGCGGTGGTCGTGGACGTTGGCTACAAGTCCGAAGGACTGATTGCGCTCAACGAATTCCTCGACGAGAACGGACAGATCACGGTGCAGGGCGGGGACATGATCGACGTCCTCCTCGAGCGCACCGAGGATCGCAACGGCCACATCGTGCTGTCGCGCGAGAAGGCCGAGAAGATGAAGATCTGGGACGAGGTCGAGAAGGCGTATGCCGACCGCAAGGTCGTCATCGGCCGCGTCATCGAGCGCATCAAGGGTGGCCTCGCCGTGGATATCGGCGTGCGCGCGTTCCTGCCCGGCTCGCAGATCGACGTCCGCCCGGTTCGCAACCTGGATGCCCTGCGCGGTCAGGAACTGCGCATGCGCGTCATCAAGGTCAACAAGAAGCGCGGCAACATCGTCCTCTCGCGCAAGGCGCTCCTCGAGGAGGAGAACGCCGAGAAGAAGAAGACCACGCTCGAGACACTGGCCGAGGGCAAGACGCTCCGCGGCACGGTGAAGAACATCACCGACTACGGCGCCTTCATCGACCTCGGCGGCATCGACGGTCTGCTGCACATCACCGACATGTCGTGGGGCCGTGTCGGCCACCCGTCGGAGCTCTTCAAGGTCAACGACGAGGTGGACGTCATCGTCCTGAAGTACGACGCCGCCACCGAGCGTGTCTCGCTCGGTCACAAGCAGCTCGTGCAGGATCCGTGGGCGACTGTTCAGGATCGCTACCCGGTGGGCGCGCGCATGAGCGGCAAGGTGGTGAGCCTGACCGACTACGGCGCATTCATCGAGCTCGAAGCTGGCGTCGAAGGGTTGATCCACGTCTCCGAGATGTCGTGGAGCAAGCGGGTCAAGCACCCGTCGAAAATTCTGAACGTCGGCGACAGCGTCGACGCGATGGTGCTCGGCGTGGATCCGGCAGCGCGGCGCATCTCGCTCGGCCTCAAGCAGGTCGAGAACAATCCGTGGCACGAGCTCACCGAGAAGTACCCGGTCGGGACCCGTATCAAGGGCAAGGTGCGCAACCTCACCGAGTTCGGCGCGTTCGTCGAGGTCGAAGAGGACATCGACGGCCTGATCCATATCTCCGACATGTCGTGGAGCAAGCGGGTCAAGCACCCGTCGGAGGTGCTGAAGAAGGGCGACGTGGTCGAGGCGATGGTGCTGAGCATCGACGCCGAGAACCAGCGCCTGTCGCTGGGTCTGAAGCAGCTCGCCACCGACATCTGGGACGACTTCTTCTCGCGGCACAAGGTCGGCGACACCATCGAGGGCAAGGTGACGCGCATGACCAACTTCGGCGCGTTCGTCGAGCTCGACGAGGGCATCGAGGGGCTGATCCACGTGTCGGAGTTCGACGACTCGCACGGCGGAGAGAAGATCGATCTTCAGGTGGGCAACAGCTACCAGATGAAGATCATCAAGCTGAGCCCGCAGGAACGGAAGATCGGCTTGAGCATTCGTGCGCTCAAGTCGGACGAGTATCGTGCGGACTACGAGGATTACCGGGAAAGCGAAGGGACCGGTGGTGCCACGCTTGGTGACCACTTCAAGATGCGCTAGTCGCGCGGGCAAGGAACACTGCGCTAGCGAGGCCATGCCTGAGTGCCAGGGCGGCCTCGCTGGTTGCCCGCGCAACGCGCGGGCCGGAGATACTGTGCGAGCGGGGCGAAGCCTGAGGGTCAAATGGCGTAGCCCCGCGCGCCGTGAGGAGCGACAGTGAACACACCTGGCGGCAGCATGACCAAAGCGGAGCTCGTGGAGGAAGTGTCCCGAGTCTCCGATCTCACGAAGAAGCACTCCGAGGTCATCGTCGATACCGTGTTCAAGAGCATCATCGACGCGCTGCACCGCGGCGAGAAGATCGAGTTGCGCGGGTTCGGCAGCTTCCGCCTGCGCAAGCGCGAGCCGCGCAAGGGCCGCAACCCGAAGACGGGCGACAAGGTGGACGTACCGCCGAAGAAGGTCCCTTACTTCAAGCCCGGCAAAGAGCTGAAGGACCTGATTAACCGGGAAGCCGAGGCCGCCGAGGCGGCAGCGGCACCAGCCGACCCCGTTGTGCCTCCGGCGGCATCTTCATTCTGATTTCGGCGGCGGCTGCGCGCGGATGGAACGTCTCTGGTCGCCGTGGAGACTGGACTACGTGACCGGCAGCAAGGCGGACGTCGGGTGCGTCTTCTGCACCGAACAGACCGTGCCGGAGTCCGACTCGCTGATCGTCCACACCGGCAATCAGTGTTACGTCATCCTCAATCGCTTTCCCTATAACCCCGGGCATCTGATGGTGCTCCCCAACCGGCACGTGCCGGCGCTTGCCGATCTGTCACCCGAAGAGCTCCACGAGCTCGCGGATCTGACCCGGCTCTCCGAGGCCGCGCTGGTGAACGCCTACCGCCCGCAGGGCATCAATGTCGGCATCAACCTCGGTCTCTCGGCAGGGGCCGGCATCCGCGAGCACCTGCACGTGCACCTGGTGCCGCGGTGGAACGGCGACACGAATTTCATCAGCGTGGTGGGGAATACGCGCGTGCTGCCGGAAGATTTGCAGCAATCCACCGCCCGGCTCCGCCCCGTCTTCGCCGACCTGGTGAAGAAGAACACTGAGGCAGGTAGGCAGCTAGGGAGCTAGGCGGGTAAGAGCAGGGTTCTCCTTGAGCCCTAAGCCCTAAGCCCTAAGCCTTTACAATCCCTGCATGGACTTCGTGCTCTCCGACGCCCAGCGCGCCTGGCAGGACACCGCGCGCCGTCTCGCACGCGACTGGCCGCGAAGCGGTCTGGCGGCGAGCGTCGCCGCGTCGGTGCACGCCGCAGGGATCTTTGCGGAGGATCTCGACGCCGCGACGGCCGTGGCGATAGTCGAGGCGGCGGGCATCGAGCATCCGGTGGGCGCAGTGACCCTGGCGCTGCAGGTGGCGGTGAACGTGTCGCTGGCTGGCGCCGTTCCGCTGCAGCCGTCCACGAGTCGCGCGGTCGCGCTCTCCTCGGAAACCAAGCCAGTGCTCGACGCCGACACGCTGACGGGCCGCGCACTGTGGGTCGGGCCGCTGGGGGACGAGACGGCACTGATCGTCGGGGCTGTGCAAGGCGACGAGATGATTGCGTGCGCCGTGGCGCCCGGCGCGGCGGGCGTGGCGGTCGAGCCCATCCAGACAGCGGGCCTGCACGGCTTCGACTGCGCCCATCTCTCCTTCAGCCGCACGCCGTGCGTCGTGTTGGGATCCCCGAAACCGGTGATGGCGCGTGTCAGAGTCCTTCTCGCAGCGGCCGGCCTCGGCATGGGCCGGCGGGCTGCGCGCGAGGCCCTGCGCGCCGCGATGGCGTACGGCCGGACCGGCGCTGGCGGAGAGCAGACAGTGCAAGGGCTGCTGGCCGATGCGGCCACCGAGATCGACGCCGCCATGCTGCTCGTTCAGCAGGCGGCGCTGCGTGCGCCGATGTCGTTGGCGCAGGCCTCGATGGCCAAGCTGGCGGCCACCGAGGCCGCGCAGCGCGCCGTGGCGCGCGCCACCCAGGTCGTCGGCGCCGAGTCGTTCCGCGAGGGCCACATCCTCGAGCAGCTCACGCAGGACGTCCGCGCGCTCGAACTCTTTGCCGGCCGGACCGAGGCGCTGCGCGAAGCCGTCGCCGACGAAGTGTTGCCGAGGGCGTAGGGGCCGGCTCTAGCCGGCCCGGGGTTGGGCCGCCTGAAGGCGGCCCCTACGAGTGAAGGCGGGCCCCTACGAGAGGAGCTGCTTCGCGATTGTCTGCAGCTGCAGGTTCGTCGTGCCCTCGTAGATCTGGCCGATCTTTGCGTCGCGATAGAGCTTCTCGACCGGGTAGTCCTTCACGAACCCGTAGCCGCCGTACAGATTGACGGCGAGCGACGCGGTGCGCTCCGCGACTTCCGATGCGAACAGCTTGCACATCGCCGCTTCCTTGAGAAACGGTTGCCGGGCGTCGCGCAGGCGGGCGGCGTTGTAGACGAGCAGCCGCGCGGCCTCGACGTCGGTCGCGGCGCGTGCGAGCTGGAACTGCACGCCCTGGAACTCGGCGATCGGCTTGCCGAACTGCTGGCGCTCCTGCGTGTAGCGCAGTGCGTGATCGAGAGCGCCCTGGGCCAGGCCGAGCATCTGCGCGCCGATGCCGATGCGCCCCTCGTTGAGCGTCTCGATCGCGATCTTGTAGCCCTTGCCGGGTTCGCCCAATACGCTCGTCCGCGGCACGGCGGAGCCCTCGAACAGCAGCTCGCAAGTACTGCTGGCGCGGATCCCCAGCTTGTCTTCTTTGTGGCCTACGGTGAACCCCGGCGTGTCGCGCTCGACGAGAAACGCCGTGATGCCCTTGTAGCCGGCCGCCGGATCCACGGTGGCGAAGACGATGAACATGCCTGCCTCGGCGGCGTTGGTGATCCAGAGCTTTCGTCCGTCGAGCACGTAGGCGTCACCGCGAAGCGTGGCGCGGGTGGTCAGCGCGAAGGCATCGCTGCCCGAGCCGGCCTCCGACAGCGCATAGGCGCCGACGGTGTCGCGCGCCAGCCGGGTGAGATGGTGGCGCTGCTGGTCCGGCGTGCCCCACCGGAGGAGGGCGTTGACGACGAGCGTGTTCTGCACGTCGGCCACGACGCCGACGGCCGGGTCGACGCGCGAGAGCGCCTCGACGGCCAGGATGGCGTGCATGAACGTGGCGCCCGAGCCGCCGAGGGCCTCGGGAATCTCCACGCCCATCACGCCGAGCTCGAAGAGCCGGGTCAGCAGGGCCGTGTCGAGCACGGCCTGCTCGTCCATGGAGCGGACGAGGGGGCGGATTTCCTGTGAAGCGAAGTCGAAGACGGTGTCGTGGAAGAGCCGTTCGTCGTCTGAAAGCGTCGTAAGAGCGGACGGTGGAGCGGCCTCCAGGCTCACGACCGCAATGCTATCATCGCGAAAAAGGACAGCTGGCATGCAGAGATTGCCGCACGCACGCCTCGCACGATGGCTTCGGCCTGCCGGCCTCGCCGCCTGCTTGGCCGTCCTGACGATCGCCGGCACCCGGCCGGCGGCCCAGCAACCCAGCGGCCAGCAGCCGGCTTCGCAGGGCGCCCAGGCGCCTGCCGGCCAGGCACCCGCCGGGCAGACGCCCGCCGGGCAGGCGCCGCCCGCCGACCAGCCCGCAGCGCCCGTCATCCCCGGCCAGGACGCGCAGCCGATCTTCCGCGGCGGCATCAACTTCGTCCGCGTCGACGTCATCGCGACTGATGGCAAGGGGCAGCCGGTCATCGATCTCAAGCAGGAAGACTTCGACGTGCTCGAAGACAACCAGCCGCAGACGGTCGAACAGTTCCGGCTGATCAAGGTCGACGGCAACCCGAAGATCGGGGAGCCGCCTCCGCGGGTGATCCGCAACCGCGATGATGAGGAAACCGAGGCCGCGCGCGAAGACGTGCGCATCTTCGCGATCCTCCTCGACGACTACCACGTGCGGCGATCGAATTCGGTGTCGGTACGCGAGCCGCTCACGCGCTTCATCCAGACGCAGCTGCGGCCGAACGACATGATCGCGGTGATGTATCCGCTCACGCCGGTCTTCGACGTGTCGTTCACGCGCGACCACGCCTCGATCATCGGGGCGATCAACCAGTTCGAGGGCCGCAAGTACGACTACCGCCCCAAGAACCAGCTCGAGGAGAACTACGTCCGTTATCCCACCGAGACGGTCGAGCGGATTCGCAACGAGGTGGTGATGGGCGCGTTGCGCGGGCTCTCGGTGCGGCTGGGCTCGCTGCGTGAAGGGCGCAAGTCGGTGATCTTCGTCAGCGAAGGGTTCACGGCTATCCTGCCGCCCCAGATGCGGCGCCAGGACGCCTCGCAGCCGGAGAACCCGATTCAGGCACGCGTGCAGGGCGGGTTGCAGGATTCGTCAGTAGAGGAAACCGCCGCTTGGTTCGGGCAGTCCGACGTCAACATGCGGATGCGGGACGTGTACCAGATGGCCAACCGCAACAACACGTCGGTCTATTCCCTCGACCCGCGGGGCCTGGCGGTGTTCGAGTTCGGATTGGACGACTCGGCCGCGACGCCGAGCTTTGCCACCGACCGCCGCGTACTGCAGATGACGCAGGACACGCTTCGATCGCTGTCGGAGGAAACCGACGGGCGTGCCATCGTCAACCGCAACACGCTCTACGAAGGGCTGTCGCAGATGGTGCGCGACTCGAGCTACTACTATCTGCTCGGGTACAGCTCCAAGGCGCCCACCGACGGCAAGTTCCACGACATCAAGGTCCGGATCAAGCGACGCGGTGTCGAGGCGCGCGCCCGCCGCGGCTATTGGTCCGCCACGGCCAACGACATGTTGCGGGCCGCGACGCCGGCCAAGGAAGTCTCCAAGCCGGTGCTCAATGCGCTGGCGACGCTGTCGGGGACGATTCAGTCGAAGAGCTACGTACGCACCTGGGTCGGCACCGAGCGGGGAAGTGGCGGCAAGACGAAGGTGACACTGGTCTGGGAGCCGACACCGCTGCCCGCGGGCGCGCGCCGCGACCCTCCGGGCGCGCTGGGCGTCCTGGCGGCCACGCCAAAGGGCGACCTCGTGTATCGCGGTCGATCGAGCCTGCCGGGCGCGCCGGGGACGGGATCGTCGGGAACCGCCGCGGCACCGCCGACGGCGGGCGCACAGCGGCTCACGTTCGAGGCCCCACCGGGCAAACTCGAGTTGCGGCTCACCGTCGAGGGCACCAACGGCGCCGGCACGCTCGACCGTGAGGACCGCAGCATCGAGGTGCCAGACCTGACCACGCCGCAGGTCGCCATCACCACGCCGCGGATCTTCCGCGGCCGTACGGCGCGTGACATGCAGGCGCTCGCGGCCGACGGCAGCGCGACGCCGGTGATCGCCCGCGAATTCTCGCGGTCGGAGCGGCTCTTGATCCGGTTCGACGTGTACGCGGCCGGTACCGACGCGCCGAAAGCCACGGCGACGCTACTCAGTCGTGCCGGCGACAAGATGGCGGATCTGCCCGTGATGCCCACCGCGGCCGGCGGCACACACGCCGTCGAGATGGGGCTCAACGCGATCCCCTCCGGGGAGTATCTCATTCAGATCGACGCCGCCGGCGCGAGCGGGACTGCCAGCGAGGTGATTGCGATCAGAGTCGGGTCGTGATGCCGCATGCGTCGGCGGGTAAGCAGGTAGGCAGGTGAGCGGGTAGGAGCTTCCGCAGTTTCGATTCGCCCCACCGGCTTACCAGCCCACCTGCCCACCGGCCTCGAAATTCACCTACGCGTACATCCCGCGCATCTTCGTGACGTTGCCCACGCGCGAGATGGCGACAATGTAGGCCGCAGTCCGTAAATCGACCTTGTACTTCATCGACGTCTGCAACACGTCGTCGAAGGCTTCGCGCATCTTCTGCTCGAGGCGCGTGTTCACTTCGTCGAGCTCCCAGAAATAGCCGTAACGGTCCTGCACCCACTCGAAGTACGACGTGGTGACGCCGCCGGCATTGGCCAGGATGTCGGGGATGACGAACACGCCGCGCTCGTGCAGGTGCTGGTGCGCGTCAGGTGTCGTGGGGCCGTTGGCACCCTCGACGAGGATCTTGGCCTTGATGGACGGCGCGTTGTCCATCGTCACCTGGTTCTCGAGCGCGGCCGGAATCAGCACGTCCACATCCAGCTCGAAGAGCTGATCGTTGGTCAGGGAGGTGCCGCCGGGGAAGCCCTCGATCGACTTGTGCGTCTTTACGTACTCGAGCATGGCCGCCACGTCGAGGCCAGCCTCGTTGTAGACTCCGCCTTTCCAGTCGGTCACCGCGACGATGCGGGCGCCGATGCCCGCCAGGAGCTCCGCCGAGACGGACCCGACGTTGCCGAAGCCTTGCACCGCGATGCGCGCGCCCTTGATGTCGAGCCCCAGGTGCTTGGCGGCCTCGCGCGTGACGATCATCACGCCGCGCCCGGTCGCCTCGCGCCGGCCCAGGGATCCACCCAGCTCCACGGGCTTGCCCGTGACCACCGCGGTCTCGGTGTGGCCGACGTGCATGCTGTAGGTGTCCATGACCCACGCCATGATTTGGGCGTCGGTGTTCACGTCCGGAGCCGGGACGTCCTTCTCGGGCCCAATCGCGTCGATGATCTCCGAGATGTAGCGGCGGGTCAGCGCTTCCAGCTCACGTTTCGACATGCGAGTCGGGTCGCAGACGACGCCGCCTTTGCCACCGCCGAAGGGCACGTGCGCCACCGCGCACTTCCATGTCATCCAGGCCGCGAGCGCGGTGACTTCGTCGAGCGTGACGTCGGGGTGATAGCGAATGCCGCCCTTGGCCGGCCCGAGCGTGATGTTGTACTGAACGCGGTAGCCGGTGAAGACCTCGATCTCGCCGCTGTCCATCTGGACCGGGCACGACACGACGATTTGGCGCTTGGGATGCGTGAGGATGCGCCAGATGCCGGGATCGAGCGAAAGCAGGCGGGCTGCCTCGTCGAACGCCTCGAGCATGGCGGCGAAGATGGGTCCGTGTTCAGCCATGGGCCACCATTGTGGACGGCGGGTCACGGCGGCGCAACCGGCCACGCGCGCGTGGCCTGAGCGGCGCCGCGCCGTGCTGGCGCTACAATGCCCGGATGGCGGCGATGGATGTGGTGTACAGGCGCGAGAGCCTCGACGGCCTCGACGTGGCGCAGGCCAGCCCGCCGCCAGGCGTGTTTCCCTACACGCGCGGACTGCGCGCCGACGGCTACCGCGGCAAACTCTGGACGATGCGGCAGTTCGCCGGCTTCGGCACGCCGCAGGACACCAACCGGCGCTACCGGGCGCTGCTCGCGGCAGGCGGCACGGGACTGAGCGTCGCGTTCGATCTGCCGACGCTGATGGGCCGCGACCCGGATCATCCGCTGGCGCTCGGCGAGGTGGGCAAGTGCGGCGTCAGCGTGATGTCGCTCGCCGACATGGAGGCGCTCTTCGACGGCATCGACCTTGGCACCGTGTCCACGTCGATGACGATCAACTCACCGGCGCCGATGCTGCTGGCCATGTACCTCGTCGTCGCCGAACGGCAGGGCGTGCCGTGGACGGCCTTGCGCGGGACCATCCAGAACGACATCCTCAAGGAATTCATCGCGCAGAAGGAGTTCATCTACCCGCCGCGCCCGTCGATGCGGCTGGTCACCGACATCGTGGCGTTCTGCACCGGCGCGGTGCCGAAGTGGAACACCATCTCGGTGAGCGGTTACCACATCCGCGAAGCCGGGGCGACGGCGGCGCAAGAGCTCGCATTCACGTTGCGTGACGGGATCGAGTACGTGCAGCACGCGGTGGACGCCGGGCTCGAGGTGGACCGCTTCGCGCCACGGCTCTCGTTCTTCTTCAACGCGCACAACGATCTGCTCGAGGAGGTTGCGAAGTACCGTGCGGCGCGGCGGATCTGGGCGCACGTGATGCGCGACCGCTTCGCCGCACGCGATCCGCGATCCTGGCAGCTGCGTTTCCACGCCCAGACCGCCGGCGTATCGCTCACGGCCCAGCAGCCGTGGAACAATATGGTGCGGACCGCCGTGCAGGCCCTGGCGGCGGTGCTCGGCGGCGCGCAGTCGCTGCACACCAACGCCCTCGACGAGGCGCTGGCGCTGCCCACCGAGGAGGCGGCGCTGCTGGCGTTGCGGACGCAGCAGATTCTGGCGCACGAGACCGGGGTGACCGAGGTGGTCGATCCACTCGGGGGCTCTTACTGCATCGAGCGGCTCACCAACGATCTCGAGCTCGAGGCGCGCCGTCACTTCGACGTGATCGACGCCATGGGTGGGATGGTCGAGGCGATCGAGGCAGGCTATCCGCAGCGTGAGATTGCCGACAGCGCCTACCGCGACCAGCAGGCCGTCGAAGCTCGGGAGCGCACCATCGTTGGGGTGAACGCGTTCTACGATCGGGCTCACGAGCCCGTGCGCACCCTCTACATCGACGAGGCCGCCGAACAGACGCAGCGGGCGGGACTCGACCGGTTGCGGCGGGAGCGGGAGGGCGCCCGCGTCGAAGCCGCCCTGGAAGCCCTGAAGACCGCCGCAAATGGGCCGGAAAACACCATGCCCCGGCTGCTGGAGGCGGTTCGGGCATATGCGACGGTAGGGGAAATGTGCGACGCTCTGCGGCAGGTCTGGGGCGAGTATCAGGAAGTCCCGATAATCTAAGGGGCTGAAATGAAATCAGGGGGCCTGCCCGTGTGCGGTTCAGGGCGCGCACGGGTGCGGCCGAGGCGGGGATGGACAGCCGGATTCGGGTCGTAATCGCCAAGCCGGGTCTCGACGGGCACGACCGGGGCGCGAAGGTCATCGCCCGGGCGCTGCGCGACGCCGGGATGGAGGTCATCTACACCGGGCTCCGCCAGACCCCCGAGCAGATCGTCACCGCGGCCCTGCAGGAAGACGCCGACGTCATCGGCTTGTCGATCCTGTCGGGGGCCCACATGCACATCTGCCCCCGGATCATGGAGCTGTTGCGCGAGCAGCACCTCGACGATGTGCTCGTGGTGATCGGCGGAATCATTCCAGACGCCGACGTGCCGCGGCTGAACGCGCTCGGCATTACCGGGGTGTTCCAGCCCGGGACGCCGATGCAGGAGATCGTGGAGTTCATTCGCACGCACGTGGCGGCGAAGGTCGAGTGATGCAGAAGCTCTTGCTGGCCGACGACAGCGTGACGATCCAGCGCGTCATCGAGCTGACGTTCTCCGGGGAAGACATCCAGGTCATCGCCGTGAACGACGGCGAGCAGGCGATCGCGCGCATTCCCGTGGAGCATCCCGACATCGTGCTCGCCGACATCGGCATGCCCAAGAAGGGCGGCTACGACGTGGCCGCGTTCGTGAAGGGCCGTGCCGATCTCGAGCACATCCCCGTGCTGCTGCTGGCCGGCGCGTTCGAGCCGGTGGATCAGGCTCGCGCCGAGCAGGTCCGGTGCGACGGCGTGCTCATCAAGCCGTTCGAGCCGCGGCAGGTCATCGAACGCGTCCGCGAACTGCTCGATGGCGTCAAAGGGACCCCGGCGCAGGCCACGGCCGACGTGCTACGGCCGGTCGAACGGCTCTCGCCGCGGCCCGACCCGCAACCCGTGCCCGCGCCGGTCCTGTCTGCGCCACCGCCGGCCGTGGGGCCGGTGCCGGTCTTCCACAGCGACCTGGCGCTCGATGAGTACTTCGAGAGCCTGAACTCGGCGTTCGACAGCGTGGGACACGCGCCCGCGCCTCCCGTGGCCGTGGAGGAGACGCCGGCCTTCGGCGCGGCTCCTCTCGCGCCGCAGGCCGGACCGGTCGAGCGCACGAACGGCACAACGCCCGGACGGCGCCGCGGCGACTCGCTCGACGACTACTTCGACCGTCTGAGCACGGCCTTCCAACACGCGAAACCCGCCGGCACGGCGCACCAGCTGCCCGACGGGTTCGACGAGCTGCTCGAGGAATCGCGCGTGCCGACGATGGATGCCCTGGTCGGCGCCCACGCCGTGGCCGAGGTGAACGGCAACGGCGCGAGCTCGCATACGGCGGCGCCCCATATCAACGGCCACGCCAACGTCGCACGCAACCCTATCGTCGAAGCGCTCCAGGCGATGCTGGCAGCGCCCGACGCCGCTCCCAGCGGGGCGACGCCTCCGGCGCCAAGCCTGCCCGAGGGGCTGTCGCCGAGCCATGGTGCGGCGCCGGCAGGCGGAGAGCTGGCCGATGTCATCACGCAGCGCGTGCTCGAGCGTCTGGTGCCCGAGATCACCGCCACCGTGCAGCGGCTCGTGCAGGAAGAGGTCGAGCGGTATCGCCGACATCACTGAGCACGGCAGCGCAACCCACCAGACCTGCCTGACCCTCCTGACCCACCAGACCTACAATGGGTGGCGATGTCCGACGCTGCCGCCGAGCACCCGATCACCCTTCCCGAAAAGCCCGCCCTCGAGGGCCTCGAAGCCAAGTGGAACGCCGTCTGGGCGCGTGAAGCCACCTACCAGTTCGTGCCCGGCCGCCCGCGCGGCGAGGTGTTTTCGATCGACACGCCACCGCCGACCGTCAGCGGCTCGTTACACGTAGGGCACGTCTTTTCGTACACGCACACCGACGTCGTCGCGCGCTTCCAGCGCATGCGCGGCAAATCCGTGTTCTACCCGATGGGGTGGGACGACAACGGGCTGCCGACGGAGCGGCGGGTGCAGAACTACTACGGCGTGCGCTGCGATCCGTCGCTGCCGTACGATCCGTCGTTCGAGCCGCCCGACAAGCCGGCCAAGCCGCCGATCTCGATCTCGCGTCCCAACTTCATCCAGCTCTGCGCCCGGCTGACCGTCGAAGACGAAAAGGCGTTCGAACAGTTGTGGCGGCATCTCGGGTTATCGGTGGACTGGGCCCTCACGTACGCGACGGTCGGCCGACCGGCGCAGCGGGTATCCCAGGCCGCGTTCCTGCGGCAGCTCCGCAGGGGCCATGCCTACCAGCTCGAGGCGCCAACGCTCTGGGACGTGGACTTCCGTACGGCCGTCGCGCAGGCCGAGCTCGAGGATCGCGAGCAGCCGGGCGCCTATCACCTGCTTCGGTTTGGCAAGGCCGACGGGTCGTACGTGGAGATCGACACGACGCGGCCCGAGCTCCTGCCGGCCTGCGTCGCGCTCGTGGCGCATCCCGACGACGTCCGCTACCAGCCGCTGTTCGGCCGCGAGGTCGTGACGCCGCTCTTCAGGGTTCCCGTGCCCGTCAAGGCACACCCGCTGGCGGACCCCGAGAAGGGGAGCGGCATCGCCATGATCTGCACGTTCGGCGACCTCACGGACGTGACGTGGTGGCGCGAGCTGGCGCTCCCGGTGCGCGCGGTGATCCAGGCCAACGGCGCGCTCAAGCCGGTCACCTTCGGCAGCGACGGCTGGCCGTCGCGCGACGCCGCGGCGGCGCAGGGTGCCTACGACCAGCTCACGAACCTGTCGGTCACCAAGGCCCGCGCGAAGATCGTCGAGCTGCTGCGCGAGGCCGGCGACCTGATTGGCGATCCACGTCCGATCACGCACCCGGTGAAGTTCTACGAGAAGGGCGACCGGCCGCTCGAGATCGTGACGAGCCGGCAGTGGTTCATCAAGACCATGCAACACCGGGAGGCGCTGCTCGCCCGCGGCCGCGAGCTGCAGTGGCATCCCGAGTACATGGCGCACCGCTTCGAGAACTGGGTGAACGGCCTGTCGGGCGACTGGTGCATCAGCCGGCAGCGCTTCTTCGGCGTGCCGTTCCCGGTGTGGTACCCGATCGGGGCCGCCGGCGCCATCGACTACGCGCACCCGCTGTTGCCAGAGGAATCGCAGCTGCCCGTCGATCCCTCGGCCGACGTGCCCGCCGGCTTCACGGCGGGGCAGCGCGATCAACCCGGCGGGTTCACCGGCGATCCCGATGTGATGGACACCTGGGCGACGTCGTCGCTCTCGCCCCAGGTGGTCGCCGGATGGCTCGACGACCCCGAGCTGTTCGCACAGGTGTTTCCGATGGACGTGCGCCCGCAGGCGCACGACATCATCCGGACGTGGCTGTTCACGACGGTCCTGCGCGCCGAGCTCGAGCACGGCACATTGCCGTGGCGCCATGCGGCGATCTCGGGGTGGGTGCTCGACCCCGACCGCAAGAAGATGTCGAAGTCGAAGGGCAATGTCGTGACGCCGATGGGCCTGCTCGAGGAGCACGGTTCGGACGGCGTGCGTTATTGGGCCGCGAGTGGGCGCCCGGGCACCGATACCGCGTTCGACGCTGCCCAGATGAAGGTCGGCCGGCGGCTGGCCATCAAGCTGCTCAACGCCTCGCGTTTCGCCCTGCTGCAGGCCGAGCCGCGCGGGCCCATCACCGAACCGCTCGATCGCGGCATGCTGACACAGCTCTCGCGGCTCGTCGGTGAAGCCACGACGTCGCTCGAGGCCTACGACTACGCGCGCGTGCTCGAGCGCACCGAGAGCCTCTTCTGGAGCTTCTGCGACGACTATCTCGAGATGGTCAAATCGCGCCGCTACGGTGACTTCGGCCCGACGGCGGCGGCCAGTGCCAACAGCGCGATGCTCGTGGCCCTCTCGGCACTGCTGCGGCTCTTCGCACCGTATCTCCCGTTCGTGACCGAGGAGGTGTGGTCGTGGTGGCAGCCAGGCAGCGTGCATCGCGCGTCGTGGCCGACGCCGGAAGAAGTGGTCGAGCCCATCGGCGGCGACGACGATGGGGCGGTGGTGGTGTTCATCCGAGCCCAGACCGCGCTGGCGGACGTTCGGCGTGAAAAGGCAGTGCAAAAGCGCCCAGTGAAGTCGGTGATCGAGCGCGCAGTGCTGCCGGCGGCGCTCGAAGGCCTCATGCCGGCCGCACGTGATTTCCAAGCCGCGGCGCACATTCGCGATCTGTTGTTCGCCGACGTGCCAACGGCAGAATTCGTTTTCTCCCAGGAGAACACCGTGAAGGCGGGGGAGCCGGGGGCGTGACCCGGACGGCGTTCGAGCCGCTGGCCCCCGAGGCCTACCGCGAGCTGGTACGGCAGGCCCTGGCCGAAGACATCGGCCGCGGTGACGTGACCACTGCGGGCACCGTGGCGGCGCATCAGCGGGCGAGGGCGGTGCTCGTGGCCAAGACACCGTGCGTGCTCGCCGGAATGGACGTCGCGAGCGAGGCGTTCCGGCAGTGCGACGCAGACGTCGAGATCCGGCGGCTGCGGTGCGACGGCGACCGCTGCGAACCGGGCGACGTCGTCGCCGAGTTCAGGGGACATGCGGCCGGTCTGCTCACCGCCGAGCGCACCGCGCTCAACTTCGTGCAGCGGCTCACCGGGACGGCCACGCTGGCGCGGCAGTTCGTGGACGCGGCGGGTGGACGCATCACCGTGCTCGACACGCGGAAGACCACGCCGCTGCTGCGGGTGCTCGAGAAGTACGCGGTGCGTGCCGGAGGAGCCACCAACCACCGCATGCGGCTCGACGACGGCGTGCTGATCAAAGACAACCACGTCCGGCTGGCCGGCGGTGTCGAGGCGGCGGTGGGCCGCATGCGGGCGGCGCACGGCGGGATGCGGATTGAGATCGAGGCGCAGAGTCTCGACCAGGTGGACGATGCGCTGCGGGCGGGCGCCGACATCGTGCTGCTCGACAACCTCTCCACGCCCGATATCGTCGAGGCGGTGCGGCGCTGCCGCGGCCGAGCCAGGACCGAGGTCTCGGGCGGTGTCACCCTGGCGCGCCTGCCCGAAATCGCGGCGACGGGCGCCGACTTCGTGTCCGTGGGCGCGCTCACGCATTCGGCGCCTGCCGCCGATCTCAGCCTCGAGATTGAACCCGACCTCCATTCCTGACGAGTTCGCCGAGGCCTTTGCCCAGGCGCGGCCGCGCCTCGGACCGCTGGCGGCCCGCGTGTTGTGGTACGACGAGATCACGTCCACCAACGACCGGGCGCTAGCGTGGGCTGAAAGCGGTGCGGAGGAAGGCTGCCTCGTGCTCGCCGATGCGCAGACCTCGGGCCGTGGGCGGCTCGGACGGGCGTGGGCATCGCCGGCCGGTGCGGGTATCTACGCCAGCACCGTTCTCCGGCCGCCGGCGCACGCCGTCGGGCTGCTGACGATGGCCGCGGGCCTTGCCGTCTCGGAGGGCATTGCCTCGGCCACCGGCCTCGACGCCTACGTGAAGTGGCCGAACGACGTCTGCATGCCCGGCCGGCCACCACGCAAGCTGGCGGGGATTCTGGCGGAGGCAGGATCGACCGGTGGCCGGGTGCTGCACGTGGTCGTCGGCATCGGTATCAACGTTCTGCCAGGTGCCTATCCGCCCGCCGTCGCGGCGCGCGCCACCTCGCTCGAGGCCGAGCTCGGTCGCGCGGTTCAGCGGAGCACGGTGCTCGCCGAGTGCCTCGCCGCGCTGTGGCGGCGCTACTCGATGCTCGGTGCCGGCGAGGCCGGCGCCGTGCTCGCGGACTGGCGCCGGCGTGCCGCTTCCACCTTCGGCCGCCGGGTGGAGTGGGACACGCCGGCGGGCTCGCGCACGGGCATCGCACGTGACGTCGATGCGAGCGGTGCGCTCGTCGTCGCCACCGACAGCGGACTGGTGCGGCTGACTGCGGGTGAAGTACGGTGGACGGAGTGAGACACGACGCCAACGACGCGGCGGGTGACCGCGAGGAGCCCGGTGACCTCGGGGCCTACTGCCGCGCGATCGAAGCCTATCTGTGCAGGCGTAACGACGGCCACCTCGTGCGCGTGGTCGGGCCCGCCTTCGACTGCGTAGCGCAGTGGGCCGGTCGCGGGGTGCCGCTGCGCGTGGCGTACCGGGGCATCGACCGCTGCGTCGAGCGCTTCGCAGCCAAGGGACCGCGCCGCCGGCCGGTACGCGTCGAATTCTGTGACGCCGACGTCCTCGACGTCTTCGACGAATGGCGTCGCGCCGTGGGTGTGGCGGCCGTGGCCGTCGAGGACGGCGAGGGGGACGCCGGACCGGCGCGGCGTCACGCGTCGCTGGCCGCGCACCTCGAGCGGGTGGTCGCGCGGCTGACGCTCCTGCGGGCCAGCGGCGGGATGACGCTTGGCGACGTCGTCGATCCGATGGTGGCGGAACTGGATGCCGCACGTCAGACCGCCAAGGGCCTGCGCGGTGAAACGCGCCGGCTGCTCCTGGATCGCCTCCGCGCGCTCGACGGCGCCTTGGTCGCCGCCGTCCGCACGCGGCTCGAGGGCGCCACGCTCGCGGCGCTCGCCGAGGAGGCGGACAGCGAGCTGCGGTCGTTTCGAGACCGCATGCCGGCCGACGCCTACGCCGTGGCGCGCGCGGCGTGTGTCGATCGGCTGATTCGCGATCGGTACTCGCTGCCCACCGTCGCGCTCGAATGATCGTCGTGACCGCGCGAACCCCAGTCGTCACCCCGAGTCGGTAGCCCCGCCGTCACATGCTGACAGCGGGACAGACGATTACGCTCGACGTCGAGCGGCCGGTGGCCGGCGGGCGCATGCTGGCGCGGCACGACGGCCAGGTTGTGCTCGTGTCCGGCGCCATCCCTGGGGAGCGCGTCGCGGCGCGGGTGGAGCGAGCGGCGCGATCGGTCGCCCATGCGGACACGGTGGAGGTGCTCGTGCCGTCGCCGGATCGCCGGCCCGCCGGCGACTGGCGTTGCGGCGGCCGCGAGTACGCGCACATCGCCTACGAGCGTCAACGGGCGCTCAAGGCCGATGTCATCGGCGACGCCTTCCGCCGGATCGGACGCCTGCCGCTGTCGGCCCCGCCCGAGGTGATGGCTTCGCCCGAGGCCGGCTATCGCCTGCGGGCGCGCTTCCACGTCGCGAACGGCCGCCTGGGCTTCTTCCGTGAAGGCTCGCACGCGTTGTGCGAGGCGGCCGCAACCGGGCAGCTCTCGGATGGCGCCGTGGCGTGGCTCGCGGCGGCGCAGCAGGCACTGACGCCACGGCTCGCCGGGTCGTTGGTGGCGGTGGAGCTGGCCGAGAACGTGCCTGGCAGCGAGCGCGCCGTCCATGTCGAGGTTCGTGAGGCGGTGGATCGGGCGGCGCTGGCTGTGCTCGGCGACGGCATCATGGGTCTCAGCGCCCACGGCTCGTCATCCCCCGCGGTGGACGTCGTCGCCGGGTCACCGCTCGTGACCGAGAGCCTTCTGCTCTCCGATAACGGCGCGCTTGCGCTCCTCTTGTCGCGCAACGTGCGCTCGTTCTTTCAGGGCAACCGGTTTCTCCTGGAATCGCTGTTGCGCCACGTCCTGAGCCTGCTCGCGCCCGGTCCGCTGGCTGATCTCTACGCCGGCGTCGGTCTCTTCGGCCTGGCGGCGGCCGCCATGGGGCAGGAGGCGGTAACCCTCGTCGAGGGCGACCCCACGAGCGGCGCCGACCTGGAGTCGAATGCGCGCGTCTTCGGTGACCGGGTGCGTGTGATCCGGCGCAGCGTCGAAGCCGCCCTGACCGGCCGACTGGGACCGGTTGCGACCTGCCTGGTCGATCCACCGCGAACCGGCCTGTCGGACGGGGCTCGCGCCGGCGTGATCCGCCTGGCCGCACCACGCGTCGTTTACGTCTCCTGTGATGTGGCCACCCTGGCGCGCGACAGTCGCGCGCTCGTGGACGCCGGCTACGGGCTGACCGGCCTGACCGCGGTGGATCTGTTCCCCGCCACCGCGCACATCGAGACCGTGGCGGTGTTCGATCGAGAGGTCAGGTAGGACTGGTGGGACAGGTAGGACAGGTGGGACGGGTGGGACAGGTAAGCAAGAAGTCTTGCGGTCGCCGCGACGTTCTAGGAGAAGCTATTTCCCACCAGTCCTACCAGTCCCACCTGTCTCACCAGTCCTGAACCGAGTTCGACAGGCTTCCACGAATCCATCGAAAAGCCTGTCGAACTCGCCCGTCCTGTGAAAATTCTCCGGATGCCACTGTACGCCGACGCAGAACCGGGCGGCGGGCACCTCGGCGGCTTCAATGACACCGTCGGGAGCGGTGGCAGTGGCGACGAGGCCGTGGCCGAGCGCGCGCACGGCCTGATGATGCCGGCTGTTCACGGCGCGGGTCTCGTCGGGACCGACGAGCGCGGCCAGGCACGAGCCCGGGGTGACGGTGACGGTGTGCGCCAGCGTGGTTGGTGGCCCGTCGGCGTCGTGCGGCAGCAGGCCGTCGGGTTCACTCGGGATGTCCTGAATCAGCGTGCCGCCGAGCGCGACGTTGAGGACCTGCAGCCCGCGACAGATCGCCAGCACGGGCAGGTTGCTGTCGAGCGCGCGGCGCACGAGATCGATCTCGAACGCGTCGCGCCCCGGCTCGGCCACGTCGAAGGCCGGATGCGGCGATTCGCCGTAGAGTGCGGGATCCACGTCGTCGCCGCCGGTGAGCAACAGCCCGTCCACGCCGTGCAGGACATCGGCGGGCGACTCGTCGAGCGCCACCGGCCGCGGCGTGGCGCCGGCACGGCGCACCGCGGCCTCGTAATCGAGCGGCTTCTGACAGGGTGTGATGGCGACGATCGGCATCCTGGCTCCGGTCACATCCGTGCCGGCACCTCGATCCCCATCAGGTCGAGCGAGCGTGTGAGCTGCGTGCGCACGTAGATCACCGCGGCAGCGCGCCAGCGGCGGACGTCGTCGCGCTCCTCAGCAAGGATCGGGGCGCGGTGATAGAAGGCGTTGAACGCCTGCGCCAGCGAGAAGGCGTACTTCGCCAGCACGGAGAACTCGAGCGTGCGGACCACCTGCTCGACCACTTCGTCCAGCCGCGCGGCTTCGAGCGCGAGACTCCACACTTCGTGCGTGCCGTTGGCGCCGTCGAGCTCGACCGGCGAGAGGCCCTCGAGCGAGGCCGCGAGCCCGGCTTCATCCACCTCGAAGCGCTGCGCCAGCTTCGCCAGGATGTTGTTGGCGCGCACCACCGCGTACTGGATGTAGGGCCCGCTCTCGCCCTCGAAGCTGAGCGCCTCGGCGAGATCGAACGCGATCACCTTGCCGCGCGAGAATTTGATCATGAAGTAGCGGACGGCGGCCACCGCCAGCATGCCGGCCACGCGCCGCGTGTCAGCGGAGCTGAACTCCGGGTTGCGCTTCACCACCTCGCCGGCCGCCTTGTCGATCAGCGTGTCCATCAGGTCGTCGGCCTTGACGCCGAGGCCCTTGCGGCCCGAGACCTCGACGAACGGCTTGCGCGCATCCTCGGAATCGGGCGGCGGAGCGTGGCCGAGCTCGCGGGCGGTGTCGTGCGACAGCGCCACCATCTCGTACGAGAAGTGGTGCGAGCGCTCGGCCCCTTCGGGATTGCCGACGGCGATGAGCGCCTGCTTCAGCAGCTTCTGCAGGTACGACTGCCGGACGTCGATGACGTTGTAGACGTATGACGCGCCGCCGAACGGCGGATGCCCCGCCACGCCGCCGGTGCTGCAGGTCGCCCACAACGGATCGCCGCCCCGCTCGACGAACACGCGGTACTGGAAGTCGCGTCCGAGGAGGCCCAGCTTCCAGAACTGATAGGCGATGTCCTTCCCGACGTAGGTGACGACGCCGTTGGAGCGGACGATGACCTTCTCGCGCTCGGCCTCGGCGTCATCGGCCGTGTCCACTGCGTCCATCACCCCTTCGGGCGTCACCCCTGGGCCTTCGCTCCCGGCCGCGGCCTCGAGGTCTTCCTGAATGGGCATGACCCAGCAGCCGGCGAGACGACCATCCTGCCGCAGATACACCGCGCCCTTGGCCTTGAGCACGTCGAACGCCTGCGCCCAGAACCGTAGCCGCAGGATGTCGCCTTCCCACGTGAGGAGGTCGTAGTCGACGTTGAGGCGCGCCATGGTGCGCAGGTGACAGCGGACGATGCGATCGGCAATCAAGGCGGCCGCGGCGGCGTTGTCGTTGCCGCCGTGCTCGATGTCGTGCAGCGTGGCGGCGCGGATGGCGAGCCGGGCCTTGTCGCCGTCGTACCAGTCCGTCACCTTCGCGTACAGGTCCCAGCAGTAGTAGTCGAAGCGGCTGGAATCGGCGATCTGGCGGATGTCCTCGAGGGTCTTGCGCTCCAGTTCGCGGAAGCCGACCACGACATCGGCGACCTGCACGCCCGTGTCGTCGATGTAGTTCTGGACCTCCACGGTGGTGCCCCGAAACCGCAGCGCCCGCACCAGGGTGTCGCCAAGCGCAGCGTTGCGCAGGTGGCCGATGTGCGCCGCCTTGTTCGGGTTGATGGCCGTGTGCTCGACGATGGCCTTGCCGTCCCCTGCCGGCGGCCATGTGGGCGCCCGGCCGAGCCGTTCAAGAAGGAACCCGGAGCGGTCGAGAAAGAAGTTGAGGTACCCGTTGGGGGCGGCCACGACCTGCCGGACGCCCGGCACCGACGTGGAGGCGGCGGCGATTTCCGCGGCGATGGCCCGGGGCGCCTTGCGCAGCCGGCGCGCGAGCTCGAATGCGATCGGCGTGCCGAGGTCGCCGAGCTCGCGGTTGGGCGGCGACTCCAGGGAGATCGGGGGCAGGGTGGCGGCCTCCATTCCATAGAGCTGCGCCAGGACGCCGGCGAGGTGCTCGCGGACGCGGGTCTGAACCGGAAGAATCATCGAAGGACGGTCGAGGGTCGGAACATGCCGTGGTTGGCGTTTGCGGTCGCGCAGGACGTGCAGTACGCTTTCAGCCGCTCAACGGCCGAGGGTAACGTTATCAGAAATCGCACCCATGAATGACGCGGGCGTCGGGCGCCTGCTCGTGGCGAGTCTGCACCAGGGCATCGCAGAGGTGCTGCCGATGCGGCTCGACTTCTACGAGTCGTGGCTCAATCCGGCCGGCCTTCGCGACGGCCGCATCGGGCTGGCCCCCATGGGGGCGGTTCTCAGCTTTCTCCGCCAGGAAGGCGAGCCCTATTCCGAGATCGCGCGGCGCGCCGGCGAGCACACCGCCGAGTGGATGGTCCTCGCGCTGCCGTCGTTCGAGCGCCGCTTCACCACCTCGCTGCCGCCGCGCCTGCGGCTCTGGTACGTCATGCGGCTGGCACGGCGTCTGGTCCGCCAGACCTACGGGGGCAGCCGGGCCGTCGTGCGCTGGCGCGCCGGCGGTGTCGGGGCAGTGGACCTGCGCGGGTCCCTCTTCTGCCAGGTCCGCGAACCGACGGACCGGCCCTTGTGCCAGTACTACTGTGCCGCCATCGGCCGTCTGACGGCCTTGTTCGACCTCGACGTGACGGTGCAGACCGATGGCTGCAGGGCCACGGGCGCCCCACGATGTCTCATCGCGCTCGCTCTCCGGCCCGAGGCCGGCTCGCAGTGACGGGGCGGAGAACACTCGTGGCGCCGGTGCTGCTGGCGCTCTCGGCCGTCGTCGCGTCTCCAGCCACCGCGCAAGTGTCCGACCAGCCGGCACGGCCACTGGTGATGCCGTTCCAAGCGAACTCGGACGAGCCGAAGGCGGAGTGGCTGGGCGAGCTGGCGGCCATCGCTCTCACGCACGAACTGCGCGCCGCCGGAGTGCCCGCCTTCTCGCGCGAGGATCGGCTGCAGGCGATGGAGCGGTTGCGGGTCCCGACCGTCCCGCTGCTCAGCCACGCGACCGTCGTCCGCCTGGCGAGCGTGGTCGGCGCGTCGACGGCGATCGTGGGCCGCATCGAAGCCACCGCCGGGGAGATCGTGCTGCGCGCGCGCACGATTCAAGTGGACAGCGGCCGCATGGCGGACGAGATCGTCGAGCGGGGGCTGCGCGCCGATCTGTTCGATGTCTCGGCGCGTGTTGCCCGCCAGCTCGTGCCACCTGCCCGGCCCGCGGTGGAGGCGCCTGTGGCCGTGCGGCCGCCGGCGCCTGCGTTCGAGCAGTTCGTGCGCGGCCTGGTGGCAACGAACCCTGAGACGAAGGTGACGCTGCTGACGTCGGTGCTCGAGCGGGCGCCCGCGTTCGACGAGGCCCGCTTCGAGTTGTGGCAGGTCTACTCCGACCAGGGCGAACATCAGCGCGCCCGCACGGCTCTGGACCCCATCCCGGCCAGTGGGCCCAACGGGCGGCGCGCCGCGTTCCTGCAATCGGTGTCGGAGTTGCAGCTCGGACGGTATCCGGAAGCCTGGGCCGGTCTCGGCGCGCTGCATCGGGTGACGCCAGACGCGGCGGCCGCCAACGACATGGGGATCGTCCAGCTCCGTCGGCCTGGCGCCGGCCCGAAAGCCGCGGATCTCTTTCGCGAGGCGACGACGCTCGACCCCGAAGACGCCGACCTGTTCTTCAATCTCGGGTATGCGCACTGGATCGCGCGCGAGTATCCGCAGGCGGTCGCCGCGCTCCGCGAAGCCGTCCGACGCAACCCCGCCGACGACGATGCGCACTACGTCCTTGGCGCCGCGCTTCAGTCCAGCGGTGCCACGGATGAGGGCGCCCGCGAGAAGGAGCTGGCGCGGCGGCTCTCGTCGGTGTACAGCGAGCTCGACGCGCGGCGCGCGGCCAACTCTGTGCCGCGGGGGCTCGAGCGCCTCAAGACGGAGCTCGCGGCGGGGGCGCGCTCCCGGGTCGACAGTGCCATCACCGCGGCGGGGCAGCGGGAACAGCGCGAGCTTGCCGCGGTCTATCTTGCCAACGGTCGCCGCCTGTCGCAGGCCGGCCGCGACGTCGAGGCCCTCGCCGAACTGCGGCGCGCCGTGTTTCTCTCGCCGTACGACAGCGAGGCGCACCTGCTGATTGGCCGCGTGCTGCTGCGGCTGGGGCAGGCCCGGGAGGCGGTCGACGCGCTCAAGATTTCCGTGTGGAGCCGCGACACCGTGGTGGCCCGGCTGACGCTGGCCGAGGCCTTCGTGGCCGCGCGTGACTACACCGCCGCGAGGACCGAAGCCCAGGCCGTGCTGACCGCCGAGCCCGGCAACACCGCGGCGATCGAGCTGTTGAGCGTGCTTCCGCCGCCCTGATCGATATTCCCGCCGGGGAAAACGTGTTAGCATGAGCGCGACTAACCCATGTCAGATGAAGGACTTCACGAGATCCAGTTAAACGGTAAACAGCTCGTGTTCCTCTTCATGACGGCGACGGTCGTCGCGGTCGTGATCTTCCTGTGCGGGGTCATGGTTGGTCGGGGCGTTCCGGCTCAGCGGAGTGGCGCGGTGCTGGCCGCCGAGGGCGCCGATCCCACCACGTCCGACGACGCCCGCGCGGACGCTGCCGCCGACGCGGCCGCGACGCCGACAGCCGGGTCCAGTCCGTCCGCATCGGCCTCGAGCCGGCTTGGACTGACCTACCCGAAGCGCCTCGAAGAGCCTGAGCCCGTGGCCGAGGAAGTGCCGGCCGTCGCGTTGTCGCGCGAGCCCTTCGCCACGACAGCGGTCGCAAAGGTGCCGCCGCCCGCACCGGCTCCTTCGGTCAAGCCGTCCACGCAGAAACCCGCGGCGACCGCCGCCCCCGCCGAAGGGGCTGCGACCTCGGTGACCGATGCGCCCTCCGGGTCCGGTTTCGTGGTGCAGGTGGCGGCCGTGCGGCAGCGCACCGAGGCCGATTCGATCCGTGGACGTCTGTCGAAGAAGGGATATCCCGCGTTCGTGACCACCGCGTCCACGCCGGGTGCGCCGACCACCTACCGTGTGCGCGTGGGCAAGTATCCGTCGCGGCACGAGGCCGACAGCGTGGCGGCCAAGCTCGAACGGGAAGAACAGTTCAAGCCCTGGGTCACCCGATAACACTCTCGCGCTGCGGACCTGGACATGAGCGACAGCATCCATCGCCCCGCCGATCCTTCCGGGACGGGCGCGAACCTGGCCGATGCGAGTCCGGCGCCGCTGTTCGTCATCCAGGACCATCGGCTGCGCTACGTCAATCGTGCCTTCGCGGCGCTGGCGGGCGTGGAGGCCCACGAACTCGTCGGCCGCACGTCGCTCGACGTCATTCATCCCGACGACCGCGCCCATCTGCTCGAACGCGGCTACGAGCAGCAGCAGGGCGCGCCCGGCGTGTCTCGATCGCAGTTCCGGATTCGCCGGCCCGATGGCACCGAGACCTGGGTCTATGCCACGACCGCGCCGCTCATCTACGACGGGCGGCCGGCGATCATCGGCACCGCGATCGAAGTCAGCGAACGGCGCCACGCCCAGGAGGCGGTCGCACGGTCGCAGCGGCTCGAAGCGGTGGGCCGGCTCGCCGGCGGCATCGCCCATGATTTCAACAACCTGCTGCAGGTCGTGATCGGCCACGCCGAGCGGCTGACGAGCGGCCTGCCCGGCGACAGCCCGCTGCAGAAATCGGCCGTCGAGATCCGGACCAGCGCCTCGCGTGCCGCGCAGCTCACCGATCGCCTGCTGTCGCTCGGACAGCGCCAGGTGCTCGAGCCTCGCTCGATCGATCTGCCTCGCCTCATCGGCGACCTGCGCAGCGCGATCCAGCGGCGCGTCGGCTCGGCGGTGACCGTGGTGCTGCGCCGCGGACGGCGCGCGGCACCGGTGCGGGCCGATCGCATGCGGCTCATCCACGTGCTGGCACACCTGGTGGACAACGCCCGGGACGCGATGCCTGACGGTGGCCGTTTGACGGTCAGCACGGATCTGCTCGAAGTGGACGAGGCCATGCGCGTCTCGCGGCCGTGGCTCCGGGCGGGCGGGTACATGCAGTTGCAGGTGGAAGACACCGGCACCGGCATGGACGCGGCCTTTGCGTCACGCGCGTTCGAGCCCTTTGTCACGACCAAGCCAAAGGGCAGCGGCGCCGGCCTCGGCCTTGCGACCGTCTACGGGCTGGTCAAGCAAAGCAACGGCTTCGTATGGGTCGAGAGCGCACCGCAGGCCGGGACCCGGGTCATCGTCCTCCTGCCCATCGATGGCAACCCCACGGCAACCGAGGCGCCGGCGCAGCCGCCTGCCCCGGCCGTGGTCCGCGATCTGCCGCGGGTGCTGCTCGTCGAGGACGAGAGCGCGGTCCGCGAACTGCTGTCGTCGGCGCTCGAGCGCAACGGCTTCGACGTGGTGAGCGCCGGAAGCGCCGAGGAAGCGTTGACGTTGGCGTCGCCGTCGTTTCAAATTCTACTGAGCGACATCAGCCTGCCCGGCATGAGCGGCGTTCAGCTGGCGCGGCAGTTGCGGCGCACGCTGCCGGCGCTGCGTGTGCTGTTGATGTCGGGGTACGCCCGCGAGGAGTTCGCCACGGGGCCCAACGCGGTGGACGACATGCCGTTCATTCCCAAGCCGTTTGCGACGCGCACCGTCGTCGAGCGGCTCCGCTCGCTCATCGAGCCCGCCCGCGAGACACTCCAGGCGTAGCCGCCGGTGGTCCGTCGAGACACTCTCCTGGCCGGCCTGGCCGGCGCCCTGCTTGCCCTGAGCTTCCCGAAGTTCGGCCATCCCGCCTGCGCCTGGATCGCCCTGGTGCCGCTCTTCCTCGCTCTGAGTGGATGGACCGGGCGCCCGGGCCCGTTGCCAGGGACGAGCGCGCGGCGCGGGTTTGCGCTGGGGCTGGTGACATCGGTCGTCTATTTCAGCGGCACGCTCTACTGGACCGGCGGTGTGCTGGTCACGTTCGGTGGTCTCCCCGCGCTGTTGGGGCCGGTCAGCGTGCTGCTGCTCTCGCTCTACCTCGGGGTGTATCTCTCAATCGGCACTGCCGCGCTCGGAGTGTTGCTGGCGCGCGCCGGGACGGCTGGCCTGTGGTTCGCGCCGGCGGCGTGGGTAACTGGCGAGTACCTGCGCGGCACGCTGCTGTCCGGATTTCCGTGGGTGCCGCTGGGCGACAGCCAGATCGAGACGCTCGCGATTGCCCAGGCGGCGAGCGTGGTCGGCGTCTACGGCATGTCTCTCCTCGTCGCGTTCGTCAATGCGGCCATCGCCTATGCGCTGCTGGCGGCGCCGCGCCCCCGCCTGATCACGCTCGTGAGCACGGGGCTCGTGCTCCTCGGCATCGCCATGTGGGGCACGTGGCGCGTGGCCGACGCCTCGCTGACGCGGGCCGGCGCGCCCATCCGGGTCGGCTTGATCCAGGGCAACGTCGAACAGCGCGAGAAGTGGGACCCAAGCCAGGCGCGCCGGATTTTCACCACCTACATCGCGATGACGCGCGAGGCCGTACGCCGCGGCGCGCAATACGTGATCTGGCCCGAGTCGTCCACGCCCTTCATGTTCGAAGAGGACGCGATTGGCGGGCAGGCCATCCGCGACCTCGCCGCCGAGGTCTCCGTGCCGCTGCAGTTCGGTAGCGATCAGATCGAGCGGGGACCCACGCCGCACCTCTACAACGCCGCGTTCGTGGTGACCCCCGACCGGCGCACCGCGGCGGTCTACCGCAAGATTCAGCTGGTGCCGTTCGGCGAGTTCATCCCGCTGCAGCGGTGGATCTCGTTCCTCTCGCCCCTGGTCGGCGGCTTCGCGACGTTTGCCGCCGGCGACGAGGTGGTGATGCTTCCGGTGGCGGGACACCGCGCCAGTACGGCAATCTGCTATGAGGTGATTTTTCCGCACCTGGCGCGCGAGGCGGTGGCCGGCGGCAGTGAACTGCTGACCACGATCACCAACGACGCGTGGTATGGCCGCACGTCGGCGCCCTACCAGCACTTCGCGCTGGCGTCGATGCGCGCGATCGAACAGGGACGGTATTTGGTGCGGGCCGCCAACACCGGGATCAGCGGGGCGGTAGACCCCTACGGGCGCGTGGTGGCGAAGTCGGCTATCTTTGAACAAACGGGCCTGGTGGTAGACGTGCGCTTCCTGCAAGGCCGCACGATTTACTCGAGGATCGGCGACGTGGCGGCGTACGCCGCGGTGGCGGTCACCGGGCTCGCGCTGGTGACCCTGCGGCGCCGGCGGTAACGAGGAGGATGTGTGGCGGATTTGGAAGACCTGACCCGGCGGTACGACGATCTCAACCGGCGCTCGCTCGAGCTACGGAGGTACCTTTGAGGGTGCCGGCCTCGAGACCCAGCTCGAAGAAATCGAAAGCCTGACCGCCGCTCCCGACTTCTGGAGCCGCCAGGCCGAGGCCCAGAAAGTGATGCAGCGGCGGCGCCGCGTCGAGGGCGACCTGGCCCTGCGCGCGTCGCTGCAGCGCCGCGCCGACGACATCGGCGTGCTGTTCGAATGGGCCGCAGCGGGGGAAGAGGTCGGCTCCGATCTCGAACGCGGACTCGACGAGCTCCAGACCGAGGTCGAGACCGCCGAGACCAAGAAGATGCTCGGCGGGGAGTACGACCGCTCGAATGCCATCCTGACCATTCATCCGGGCGCTGGCGGCACCGAGTCGCAGGACTGGGCCGAGATGCTGCTCAAGATGTACCTCAAATGGACCGAGCGCCGCGGGTTCGGGCGCGAGGTGATGGACTACCAGCCGGGCGACGAGGCCGGCATCAAGAGCGTCACCGTGCTCGTGAGCGGCGAGTACGCATTTGGACTGCTCGCGGCTGAGGCCGGCGTGCACCGGCTCGTGCGCATTTCGCCGTTCGATCAGGCGGCGCGGCGCCATACATCGTTCGCCTCCGTCTTCGTGTGGCCGGAACTGCCCGAGGATGCCGACGTCGAGATCGACGAAAAGGATCTGCGGATCGACACCTACCGATCGAGTGGCGCCGGCGGCCAGCACGTCAACGTGACCGATTCGGCCGTTCGCATCACGCACCTGCCCACCGGCATGGTGGTGTCGTGCCAGAACGAGCGTTCGCAGCACAAGAACCGCGCGTCGGCCATGAAGGTGCTCCGGTCGCGGCTGTTCGACCGGAAGCTGAGGGAGCAGCAGGCCAAACTCGATCAGATCGGCGGCGAGAAGCGCGACATCGCCTTCGGCCACCAGATCCGGAGTTACGTGCTGCAGCCGTACCAGATGATCAAGGACCATCGCACCAAGGTGGAAGTGGGCGACGTCCACCGCGTGCTCGGGGGCGACCTCGACGGCTTCATCAAGACGTATCTGATGCAGAAGGCGGGCGGGACGCTGGGGACGCCGGCGCCAGACGAGGACTGAGCGCCGGCGGCATGGGTCTTAGGCCTTGGGGTTTAGGGCCTTCGCAGGGGCGGATCTTCAGACCCGCCCGGCGTTGGCCCGAATGGCTGCCGCGAGAAAGGGCGTCAGCCCCTCGCCGGCGCGATCGATTGAGGCCCTGAAGCGTTCGTCGGCCTCGTACATATCTGCCAGCCCCGCGTGCATCGCGCGGCTGCACGGGTAAAACCACCTGTCGATCGACTCGCGGTGCCGCTCCGCGATCTCCAGCGCTGCCGGCGCCGTGGGCTCGACGCCGACGCGCATCGCGTCGGCGGCCTCCGCGTAGATCGCGCCCTGCTCGGCCTGCTGCCGCTTCCAGTCGTCGGCTGTGTACCGCTTCACACGCTGGCTCGCCTCCTTGTAGGCGTCGGTCCCGCCCCAGCGTTCCTTGGCCTCTGCTTCATGGGCCGACGGGTCGAAGCCGTCGAAGATCTCCTTGGCGTCCATGACTCCTCCATGCGGATCGCGATCGACGGCGGCCAGGGCGGCATCGACCGCGCGCAGCATGCCGCGAAGCGACTGCGCCTTCGCGTCGAGGCGCTGGCGCTGCTCAACGAGCGCACCGCGGTGGTCGAACCGCGGATCGTCGAGCGAGCGCTTGATCTCCTCGAGAGAGAATCCCAGCTCGCGGCGAATCAGGATCTGCTGCAGGCGCAGCAGGTCGGCGTCGGTGTAGAGACGGTAGCCGGCCTCCGTGCGCCCGGTCGGGACGAGGAGCCTGATCGCGTCGTAGTGGTGCAGCGCGCGAATCGACACGCCAGAGACTCTGGCGACGTCGGCGACCCGGTAAGTGCGCGGCACCGTCATGGTGGACACGGTGAGGCCTGACGCGGCGTGAGGGTCAAGCAAGAAGGCCCTGGGCTCTCGGCTCTGGGCTCTGGGGCTTGCAAAAGCCTTCTGGTGAATGCTCTTGCCACACCGCATGTCAGCGGAGTGATTCGTCGCATTTCTTGCAGTCGATTGAGACCCCAATGCGCGATTCGCGACCATCCGGCGTCACGACCCAGGGACGGTTCTCGAATGGCGGACGGTGGCGCATGTGCTGGCGGTGGCCGCAGTCGAGAACCGCCACCCAGTGGCCTTCCTCGTCGATCTCGAACCCGGCGATGCGCCGTTCCAACGCTATTCGACGGCCCGCTGCACGGCGGCGTCGGCAGCCGGGGGCGAATCGGGCGCCACGGCCGGCTGCGTGGCCGGCGGGTCGGGCTTCATCCCGGCCGGCTGGGTACCGTTGATGAACGCCTCGGTGATGCCGTTCGGGAGCGTGACGAAGACGATGTTGCCCGGCGCCTCGAAGCGCGGCGGGGTGGCGCGGTTGGCACGGGTGCCAAGGTAGGCGCGCATGTAGTCCATCCAGATCGGCAGGGCCGCCTGCGCGCCCGTCTCGCCGCTGCCGAGCGGGCGCTTCTCGTCGTAGCCCACCCAGACGCCCACCGTGATGTCCGGGTCGAAACCGACGAACCACGCGTCGGTGAACTCGTCCATCGTGCCGGTCTTGCCGGCCAGCGGCCACTCGAGCGCCTTGGCGGCCGCGGCGGTGCCCCGCTGCACGACCCCTTCGAGCAGGTGCGCCATCAGGAACGCGGTGTCGGCCCGCAGGGCTTCGCGTGGTTCGGGACGGCTCTCTTCGATGATCATGCCTTCACGATCGGTGACGGACCGCACCGAATAGGGCGTCAGGCGCACGCCCTGGTTCGCGAACGCCGAATACGCGCTCGTCATCTCCACCAGGGTGGACTCGGCGGCTCCGAGCGCCAGCGACAGGTACGGCGGGTACGAGCCCGTGAGCCCGAGCCGCCGGGCGTACTCCACGACTTGCTCCGGCCCGATGGCCTCGATCGCCTTGACGGCGGGGATGTTGCGCGAGTCCTCCAGCGCGTGCCGCAGCGTGACCGGGCCCTCGAACTTGCGGTCGTAGTTGAGCGGGCGATAGAGCGGCTGGTTGGGGCCAGCCTCGTACGACACCGGCTCATCGATGAAGACGGTCTCGGCGGTGAAGCCGCGGTCGATGGCGGCGGCATAGAGCACCGGCTTGAAGAGCGACCCCACCTGCCGGCGGGCTTGCGTAGCGCGGTTGAACTTGCTGCGCGCGAAGTCGAAGCCGCCGACCATGGCGCGAATCTGGCCGGTGCGGTTGTCGAGCGCGATGAGCGCGCCCTCGACCACCGGCGCCTGCTCGAGCGTCAGCCGGGTGTATTGGCCCTTCTCGATCGCGCCAATGCCGACCTCGATGACGTCGCCGACGGCGAAGAGCTCGGACGGGCTGGTCTTGCGCGTCCACGTGAACGCCGTGCGCGGCAGATCGACTTCGCTGTCGGCGATGCGGATCCGCGCCGCTCCGGCCGGCGTCTTGGGCAGGGCCATCACGACCGCCGGCACGATGTCTCCCGCCACGATAGGCCTGGACCAGCGTCCCGGGCTGTAGGTCGCAGGCGTGGCGTTGGCGGCGGCCACCGTCTGCCGCGGCTTACGGTAGACGCCGCGTCGTTTGTCCACGCGGCGCAGGCCGCGGTCGACCGCCCGTTCGGCCGCACGCTGCAGATCCACATCGAGCGTGGTCTGCACCTGGAGACCGGTTTCGTAGAGCGCGGCGGCACCGAAGCGCTGCTCGAGGGTCTTGCGGATGTCCTCGACGAAGTAGGCGGCGAAAGACCGCTCCGTCGTGTTTTGGCCGCGCAACACGATGGGTTTGCTGGCGGCTTCCTCTGCCGCCTGGCGCGTGACGAAGCCTTCCTCGGCCATGCGCGGCAGCACGTAGTTGTTGCGGCGGGCGAGCGTGCGCTCGGGGTTCACGAACGGGCTGAGGCGCGCCGGCGTCTGGATGATCGCAGCCATGGTTGCAGCCTCGTCGAGCGTGACGTCCTTGGCCGACTTGTTGAAGTACATCCGCGCCCCGGCCTCTACGCCGTAGGCGCCGTGCAGCGGCACCTGGTTGGCGTAGAGCGTGAAGATCTCCCGCTTGGTGAAGCGCCGTTCGAGCTGCACGGCGAGAATGGCCTCGCGGATTTTCCGCTCCAGCGATCGCTCGTAGATGCCGCCACGCATGTAGGACGCCTGCAGGAACAGGTTGCGCGCGAGCTGCTGGGTGATGGTGCTCGCACCGGCACGCTGGCCAGTGAGGACGTCTTTGACGGCCGTCATCGCGATGCGCGAGATGCTGAGGCCGAAGTGCTGCTCGAAGTCGGCGTCCTCGGTGGCCATGATGGCCTGGCGCAGGACGGGCGCCATGTCGTCGTAGCCAATCACGACCCGGCGCTCGGTCGCGAACTCGCCGATGACGTCGCCGTTGCTCGCCAGGATGCGGGTGATGGTGTTGGGACGGTAGCTGTCGAGGGCGCTGATTTCGGGGAGGTCGCCCCCGTAGGCGAAGAGCACCCCGCCGACCGTGCCGAGCAGCGCGGCCGTCAGAAAGAGGGCCGCGACGGTGGCACGGGTGGCGAGCTTGATGACGATTCTCGTGCCCGTGGGCCGCTCGACAGGCCTCTGACTCATGACTCAAGTATACGGCCGAACAGCCGACAGGTCAGTCAGTTAGGAGGGGTCTTGGCACCCGCCGCCGGCGGCCGGCATTGACTGTCTGAGACTCAGATTTAATAATAGGTGCGACCTAAACTGCCCGCGTTAGGGCGGCTCACTCTGCGAGCCGCCAGGCAGCACTGGTTGGTCGGTCCGCGGAGCGAACCGAGTCTAATTTGCCCGCCCTCCGGGGCGGGCGGCGTTGAGCAGGCCTGAGGGCGCGAGAGAGTTCATGAGCAAAATCATCGGAATCGATCTGGGCACCACCAACTCCGTCGTCGCCGTCATCGAAGGCGGAGAGCCCGTCGTCATCACCAATCCCGAGGGCGGCCGTCTGACGCCGTCGGTCGTGGCGTTCACCAAGTCCGGCGAGCGTCTCGTCGGCCAGGTCGCCAAGCGCCAGGCCGTCACCAATCCCGAGAACACGGTGTTCTCGATCAAGCGCTTCATGGGCCGCCGCTTCAACGAGGTCAGCGAGGAGATGAAGATGGTCCCCTACGCGGTCGTCGCGGCGCCCAACGGCGACGTGCGGGTGCGGATCGTGGACCAGGACTATGCGCCGCCGCAGATCTCGGCGATGGTGCTCCAAAAGCTGAAGCAGGCGGCCGAGGAGTACCTCGGGCAGACGGTGACGCGCGCCGTCATCACGGTGCCCGCTTACTTCAACGACGCACAGCGCCAGGCCACCAAGGAGGCGGGCGCGATTGCCGGCCTCGAAGTGATGCGCATCGTGAACGAGCCGACAGCGGCCGCGCTCGCCTACGGGCTCGACAAGAAGAAGGACGAGACGATTGCGGTCTACGACTTCGGCGGCGGCACCTTCGACATCTCGATTCTCGAGGTCGGCGAGGGTGTGGTGGAGGTGAAGTCGACCAACGGCGATACGCACCTCGGCGGCGACAACCTCGATCATCGCATCATCGAGTGGATCGTCGCGGAGTTCAAAAAAGCCGAGGGCATCGATCTCTCCAAGGACCGCATGGCGCTGCAGCGTCTGCGCGAGGCGGCGGAGAAGGCCAAGATGGAGCTCTCCACGGTGATGGAGACCGACATCAACCTGCCCTTCATCAGCGCCGACAACACCGGCCCGAAGCATCTGCAGCAGCGGCTGACGCGCGCCAAGTTCGAGCAGTTGGTCGACGATCTGCTGCAGAAGACCGTCGGGCCGACGCGTCAGGCGCTCACCGACGCCGGCGTCGATGCCTCGAAGATCGACGAAGTGGTCCTCGTGGGCGGCTCGACGCGCATCCCGAAGGTCCAGCAGATCGTCAAGGACCTGTTCGGCAAGGACCCGCACAAGGGGGTCAACCCCGACGAGGTGGTGGCGATCGGCGCGGCAATCCAGGCCGGCGTGCTCGCCGGCGAAGTGAAGGATCTGCTGCTGCTCGATGTCACGCCGCTGTCGCTCGGCATCGAGACCCTTGGCGGCGTGATGACCACGCTCATCTCGCGCAACACGACGATCCCGACGCGCAAGAGCGAGACGTTTTCGACCGCCGCCGACAGCCAGACGGCAGTGGAAGTGCACGTGCTGCAGGGCGAGCGCCAGCTGGCCCGCGACAACCGCACGCTTGGCCGCTTTCAGCTGGTGGGCATCCCTCCGGCGCCGCGCGGCGTGCCGCAGATCGAGGTGACGTTCGACATCGACGCCAACGGCATGGTGAACGTGTCGGCCAAGGACCAGGGCACCGGCAAGGAACAGAAGATCACCATCACCGCGTCGAGCGGCCTCAACAAGGACGAGGTCGAGCGGATGATGAAGGACGCCGAGGCGCACGCCGAGGAGGACAAGAAACGCCGCGAGGAGATCGAGACGCGGAACCGCGCCGATCAGGCGGTGTACGGCGCCGAGAAAATGGTGCAGGAGATGGGCGACAAGTTCCCGGCGTCCGACAAGGCGGCCGTCGAGAGCGCCGTGGCCGCGGTGAAGAGCGCGCTCGAGTCGAACGATACGGCCGCGATGTCGCGCGCCATGGAGCAGCTGACGCAGGCCCAGCACAAAGCGGCCGAGGCGCTCTACAAGCAGGCTGGGCCGGGGGCGCCGGGCGGCCCCGGACCTGACGGTGCGGGCCCGTCGGCCGGCCCGTCCGACGGGGCGTCCGGGGCCGGGAGCGGCGCCGGCGATGTCATCGACGCCGAAGTCGTCGAGGACGAAAAGCGCTAGGCCGGCGCGGGCCGGGACGGTAAGGGGCGATGGATCTCTACGTCGTGCTCGGCGTGCGGCAGGATGCCAGCGAGTCCGATATCAAGCGGGCGTACCGGCGCCTGGCGCGGCGCTTCCACCCCGACATCAACCCCGGGGACCGGGAGGCCGCCGCTCATTTCCAGGAGGTGCTCGAGGCGTACGAGACGCTGATCGATCACGAGCGGCGGGTGCGCTACGACTCCGGCGAAGGCGCGCCGCCGGTCGAAGCCCGCCGCAGCGGCTTCGAGGGTTTCGATTTTTCGTCCCGGGGCCCCGACTACTCGGCGACGTTCGGCGATCTGGTCGCCGAAGTGCTCATCGAGCATGGTGCGCGGCGCCCGGCGGCGACTCGCGGCACCGATCTGCATCAGGACATCGGCATCTCGTTTGCCGAGAGTTTTGCCGGTTGCGAGCGCGCCCTCACGGTGACGCGGCGCGAGACCTGCCGGGGGTGCCGCGGCGCCGGCGTCGCTCGCATGGCTCCCGGGCCTTGCTCCCTCTGCCAGGGGCACGGCGCGGTGCGGACCGTGCGCGGCCACATGGTGTTCTCGCGTAGCTGCAACGCCTGCGGCGGGACCGGGCAGCAGGCGCCGCGACCGTGTCCGTCGTGTGGCGGCGCCGGCCACGACGTGCGAACCGAGCGGGTCACCGTGCGGCTGCCGGCGGGGATTGCCGACGGCGAGCGCGTGCGGCTGGCGGGCAAGGGCGATGCCGGCCCACGCGGCGGCCCGGCCGGAGACTTGTACGTGACCGTGCACGTGGCGACCGACGCCGATTTCCGCCGCGAGGGTCGCGATCTCCACGTGGTGCTGCCAGTGGCCGTGCACGAGGCCGCGCTCGGCGCCCGGATCGAGGTGGCGGTGTTCGACGGCTCGGTGAAAGTGCCAATTCCGCCCGGCACGCAGTCGGGCCAGCAGTTCCGCATCCGGGAGCGTGGCATGGCGTCCACGCGCGGAGGGCCAAGGGGCGACCTGGTCGTGGAGACCCGGCTGATGCTGCCTGCCGTCCTCGACGAGCGCTCCAAGGCGCTGCTCCGGGAATTCGGTGAGATCAACGGCGGCGCGCGGATTCGCTGCGACGCACCTGCGGATGGCGAGCCGGAAGGACAGGAGTAGGGGACCCGACCATGGCAAAGAAGACCGAGCGTGGCAAGGCCTACTTCATGATCAGCGCGGTGTCGCAAAAGTACGACATCCATCCGCAGACGCTCCGCCTCTACGAACGCGAGGGGCTGCTGACGCCGTCACGGACCGAGGGGAACACGCGCCTGTATTCCGAGGAGGACCTCGAGCAGCTCGAGACGATTCTGTCGCTCACCCGCGAACTGGGCGTCAACCTCGCGGGCGTCGAGATCATCCTCAACATGCGGCGCAAGATCGAGCGCATGCAGGGCGAAGTGAACGAATTCATGGACTACGTCAAGCGTGAGCTGGCGCGCGGCATCGACGACTGGGAGCAGCGCCTCAGCACGGCGATGGTCAAAAGCGCACCGACGGACATGGTGAGACGACCGCAACCGGCGCCTGCCCCAACCGCCGCGCCGAAGGACACCGAAGAGGCGGCGCCGCCAACCGAGCGACGCGGGACGCGGCGGTCGTGACGCTTGTCGGCTCAAGGCTCAAGGCTTAGGGCTTAGGGCCTGGATAGGCTGCTGGCGCCCGAGGAGTACGCTTGTTGACAAGCGTACATTTAGGGCGAAAGACGCACCACGCCTTGAGCCCTGAGCCTTCGGTGTTACGATCCCTTCGTGCCCTGCGCCCTGTGCGACGACACCGGATGGAAATCAATCGAGGTGGGCGGCGTGGAGCGTGTCACGCGCTGCGATTGCGTCCTCGACTCCGCCGGTGACCGGCTCGTCGCCGATTCGCGCATTCCGAAGCGCTATCAGCACTGCACGTTCGCGAACTACGTCGCCTACAACGAGCAGCTCGAAAAGGCCCTCCAGTACTGTGTGCGGCTGGCGGAGCGCTTTCCAGTCGTCGAGAAGGGCGTGCTGCTGCAAGGCCTGCCGGGCGTGGGCAAAACACACCTGGCGGTGGCGGCGTTGCTCCAGATGATCCGCACGCGCGGCGCGCGCGGTCTTTTCTACGACACGCGCGACCTGCTGCGCGTCATCCGCTCCACCTACGATCCGGTGAACCGCACGGCGGAAATGGACGTCCTGGGACCGGTGATGCGCGCCGACGTGCTCGTGCTCGACGATCTCGGCGCCGAGAAGACCTCGGAGTGGGTCGAGGAGACCCTCAACCTGATCGTCAACACCCGCTACAGCGAGAAGCGAATCACCCTGTTCACGACCAACTACGACGACAACCCGGACATCACGGATCCCGACTCGCTGCTCTTCCGCATCGGCGCACGCATGCGCTCGCGCCTGCACGAGATGTGCGAGGGGCTCTATCTCAGCGGCGCCGACTACCGCGAACTGCCACCCAACGGTGGCAAAGACGATTTGATCAATCTGTGGAAGATGCGGAGTAAAACGCTGCGCAAGCCGTCGTTGCCGAGCCGCTCCACCGGCCAGGTCCGCGCCCAGCTGCGTGAACGCGACGGCAAAGCCGACCTGAAATGGTCGGGCGGGCGCGCCGGGTCGTAAGTCCGCCCTCTGCGCCCGTGCTCGGCCTCTACGTTCACGTCCCGTTCTGCGCCGCCATCTGCAACTACTGCAACTTCAACCGCGGCCTTTTCGACGCCGGGCTGAAGGCCCGCTACGTCGAGGCGGTCATCGCCGAGATCCGGCTGCGCGCGCGGGGGACCGCCGCCGACACGATTTTCTTCGGGGGCGGCACGCCGTCGCTGCTCGACCCCTCCGAGATCGGCGCCATCATCGCGGCCTGCCGTGAGGCCTTCGAGCTGAGCGCCGACGCGGAGATCACGCTCGAAGCGAACCCCGAAGGGGTGAGCCTCGAGCGTCTGGCGGGCTTCCGCGCCGCCGGGGTCAACCGTCTCAGTTTCGGCGTGCAATCGTTTCGCGACGACGAGTTGGCGCGCCTCACGCGGCTCCACTCGTCGTCCCGTGCGGTGGCGGCGGTGGCCGAAGCGCGCGCCGCCGGCTTCGACAACCTCTCGCTCGACCTGATGATGTGGCTGCCGCAGCAGACGGTGGCGCAGTGGCTCGAGTCTGTGGAGGCGCTGGCTGCCGTCGGGCCCGAGCACGCATCGCTCTACATGCTCGAGATCTATCCCAACGCGCCGCTTCGCGACACGATGGCCCGCGGGCAGTGGTCGGTGGCGCCCGACGACGACGTCGCCGAAATGTACTTGCAGGCCATGGCCCGCCTGGACGCAGCCGGGTATCAGCAGTACGAGATTTCGAACGTGGCGCGGCCGGGCCGGCAGTCACGGCACAACTTGAAGTACTGGACCGACGGCGAGTGGCTCGGGTTCGGCCCCGGCGCCCACTCGACCATCGACGGGATGCGGACCCGCAACGTGAGCGCCACGGACGAGTACGTGCAGGCGGTGGCGCCCGGGGGCCCCCTCGTCGCGGAGGCGCGGCAGCTGTCGCCGCGCGAGCGCATGGAGGACGCCCTGTTCACCGGGCTGCGGCTGACGGACGGGGTGTCGGTCGAGGGGGTCGGGCAGCGGTATGGCGTGGATATATGGGCGGAGTTCGGTGCAGAACTGGAACCGTTCCGTGAATTCGGGTGGCTGATCTATCATGACGGCTGTTTACGGCTCACCCGAGCAGGCATGCTGCTGGCACACGAGATCATGTCCGTGTTCGTCAGACCGGCAGCAGGCCCGTCCGCGTGAAGTCTTTGGCTGGTTTCGGAAGACGGTATAGGATGGCGGTCCTGACCCAGGAGGCTTGACGATGCGACGACTGTCCGGAGTGGTACTGGCTGGCGCGATCCTGTTGCTGCCGGCGTTTTCGCACAATGCGGGCGTGCAGGCGCAGGCCCCTCAGAAGCTCACCATGGAAGGCGACCTGGCGCTGTGGAGCGTGGCCATCCGTCCAGACAAGACTGCCGACTTCGAGAAAATTCTCGGCAAGGTCAAGGAAGCGCTGGGTAAGTCGGCAGCGCCCGAAGCCAAGCAGCAGCTGGCCGGCTGGCGTGTCGTCAAGATGTCGAAGCCGATGCCGGACGGGAACATCATCTACACGCACGTCATTACGCCCGTGGCGGGAGCGGACTACAACATCCTGCAGGTGCTGTACGCGACTTTCAAGGATCCCGCCGAGCAGAAGGAGCTCTACGAGATGTATCGTGGCGCCTTCGCAGCCAACCTCGGCATTTCGAGCGGAACGGTCGCGTCGGATCTCTCGAAATAGAGCCGGCGCGGCAGCGCAGCCGTGGAGCCACGAGCGGGAGACCGTTCGTGGCTCTTGTTGTTTCGGGCGGGCGAACGACCCGCGTCAGGAAGGATCGTTGTGATGACGAACACGTGTGCAGCGTCGCGCGCCGCCCAGTCGGGGGTGCGTCAATGGGCCACGTCGATCGCCGCTGTCGCCGTGGCTGCGGCCGGTGTGGCGGCCCAGCAGCCCGCAGCGGGTCAGGTGCCGCAGACGCCCGGACCGCCGGCTCCGGGCGGGCAGGCTCCAGTGTTGCCCGGCCGCCCGCAGCCAGTGGGGCCGGCGCCCTCGGCGACGGCAGCCCGCACGTTCACGGCGCCGGTGGGCCTGCTCTTCAACACGGTACGGCCCGACAAGGCCGCCGACTTCGAGAAGCTCATCGCCGCGGTGCGCGCCACGCTCGAGACCAGCACCGACCCCACGATCGCAGCGCAGGCGAAGGGATGGCGCTTCTACAAGGCGGCAGAGCCCGGTCCAGGCAACTCCGTGCTCTACGTCTTCGTGATCGACCCCACCGTGCCGGGCCAAGACTACGGGTTGGGGCGCATCCTGTCGCAGGGGGCGACGTCGACTGATGCGGCCGCATTGCAGGAAACCTGGAAGCTGTACGCGCTCTCGGTCACCGGCGGCGGGAGCCTGCTGAATCTGTCACCGGTTCCCGAGGCGCCCGAGGAACCGGCCGCCGGCGAGAAGCCCGCGCTACCAAAGCCCTGATCCGTTCGGCTTCGGCCTGGTCAGGCAGGTCAGGTAGGTCAGACTCACCTGGCCTAGAACGCCAGGTTCGCTCCAACGTAGAACCGGTGCACGGTCGGGTAGAGCGGTGCGCCGCGCAGCCGGAACACGCGATAGTCGAACCGGGCCCGCAACGGGCCCGCCACCCGCAGCTTGACGCCGCCGCCGACGTTTCCCGCCAGCTGCGTTTCACTGAAGCCGCCGAGTTCTTCGCGATACCCGCCGGCGCCGGTGGTGAAGTAGGGCTGGAAGCCGCTGATGGGCACTGGCGTCTGCAGCAGGATGTTACCCATGCCGGTCCGCAGCGACGGCGCCGCCGCCGCGATATCCTCGCGCGTGTCCGAATACTCGAACTCGAACCCGACCGCGAGGATGCCGCCGCCGAAGGCGACGCCGCGCGCCGCCCTGGCCGCGGTGGTGGTGGTGCTGCCGAGAAACAGCGTCGCATCGGCGCGCGCCTGCGAGGCACACGCCATCAGCACGCCGAGAGCCACGACGGGAGTTCGGACCGCACGCATACCCCGATGATACGATCGCCGACGGCATGGACTTCCGGCTCACGGACGAGCAGGAGCTGTTGAGGCGCAGCGTACGCGAGTTCGCTGAAGCCGAGCTGCGCCCGCACGTGCGTGAGTGGGACGAGGCGCAGCACTTTCCCCGCGAAGTGCTGGCCCAGTGCGCGAGTCTTGGTCTGATGGGCATCCAGTTCCCGGACGCCTACGCCGGGGCGGCCATGTCGTCAGTGGACTATTGCATTTGTATCGAGGAGCTGGCGCGGGTCGATCCGGCCGTGTGTCTCTCGATCGCCGCCCACAACGGCCTCGGATCCGCCCACATCTTCATGTTCGGCACCGAAGAGCAGAAGCAGCGCTACCTCGTGCCGCTGGCCCGCGGCGAGCAACTGGCGGCCTGGGGACTCACCGAAGCCTCCTCGGGCAGCGACGCCGCCTCCATGCGCACGACGGCCGTCCGCGACGGCAGCCACTGGGTGATCGACGGGACCAAGCAGTTCATCACGCACGGCCGCGACGGCGATCTCATCGTCGTCATGGCGGTGACCACGCGTGGCAAGGGCTCGCGGGGCATCTCGGCCTTCATCGTCGAGCGAGGCACACCAGGCTTCCGCGCCGGCAAGAAGGAAGACAAGCTCGGCATGCGGGCGAGCGAGACGAGCGAGGTGGTCTTCGAACACTGCCGCGTGCCCGAGACCCAGTTGCTCGGCGTCGAGGGCCAGGGGTTCGTGAACGCGCTCCAGGTGCTGGACGCCGGGCGTATCGGCATCGCCGCGCTCGCGGTCGGCCTGGCGCAGGGGGCCTACGAGGCCGCGCGCGACTACGCATTCGTGCGGGCGCAGTTCGGGCAGAAGATCGGCACCTTTCAGAGCATCCGCGCCCGGCTCGTGGACACGGCGACGCGTATCGAGGCGGCGCGCCTGTTGACCTACCGCGCCGCCGCCCTGAAGGACGCCGGCGCACGGACGACGATCGAGGCGGCGATGGCCAAGCTCTATTCGAGCGAGATCGCGGTGCGCGCCGCCGAAGACGGGGTGCAGATTCACGGCGGCTACGGGTTCGTGAAGGACTATCCGGCCGAGAAGTTCTTCCGCGACGTCAAGCTCACCACCATCGGCGAAGGGACCAGCGAGATTCAGCGCCTTGTCATCGCGCGCCATCTGATGTCGGGCGATCGTGACGCCGGTGGCCGCGCCGCCTGACACGCTCGCGGAGCGCGTGCTCGCGGGCGACACCCGCGCCGTCGCGCGGGCGATTTCCCGGCTCGAGGACGGCGACGCCGCCGACGGCGCCGGCGCCGCGCTCATCGGCGCGATCTTCGGCCGGACCGGCCGCGCGTTCCTCGTCGGCGTGACCGGCGTGCCGGGTGGCGGTAAGAGCACGCTGGTCGATCAGCTGATTGCGACCATCCGCGGCGCCGGTCTCACGGTCGCCGTGCTCGCCGTCGATCCCACGAGCCCCTTCACTGGCGGTGCGGTGCTGGGCGACCGCGTGCGCATGGGCCGCCACTCCGGCGATCGCGGCGTGTTCGTGCGCAGCATGGCGACCCGCGGCCACCTCGGCGGGGTGGCCCGTGCGACCGGCGATGCGGCGCTCGTCCTCGACGCGGCGGGGTTCGACGTGGTGCTGATCGAAACGGTGGGAGTGGGGCAGGACGAAGTGGATGTGGCACGTACCGCCGACGCCACCGTCGTCGTGCTGGTGCCGGGCACCGGCGACGACGTGCAGGCGATGAAGGCCGGCATCATGGAGATTGCAGACGTCTTCGTGGCCAACAAAGCCGACCGCGAGGGCATCGACCGCCTCGTGCAGTCGGTCGAGGGGGCGCTGTCGCTGCAACCGGCGCCGGCGGGTGCCTGGACGCCTCCCGTGCTCAAAACGGAGGCCACGACGGGCCGCGGCATCGAGGAGCTCTGGGCCACGCTTCTGCGCTTTCGTGACCGCCCAGGGGCCGCGGGCGACGAGCGGCGGCGGCTCCGCTACCGGGAGCGCGTGCGGCGACTGGCGGGAGACGTGCTCCTGGCGCGTCTCGAACGGACGCTGCCGCCACAGGTGTTCGAGCAGGCCATCGACGACGTCGCCGGCCGGCGTCTCGATCCCTACGCCGCGGCGCACGCCCTGGTGGCACGCGCGACGGCCGCGCCGGGCGCCGCATGAAGGTCGCGCTCGATCACGTCGGCATCGCCATCGAGGACCTGGACGCAGCGCTCGCGTTCTACCGCGACGCCCTCGGGCTCGAGGTCGAGCGCCCGGAAGAGGTGCCGACGCAGCGAGTGCGGGCGCACCTGCTCGATACCGGGGGCGCGTCGCTGGAGCTCCTCGAAGCGACGGCGGCCGACTCGCCGATCACCAGCTTCCTGAAGCGCCGCGGACCCGGGCTGCACCACATCACGCTGCGCGTCGAGGACCTGCGCGCGGCGCTGGCGCAGCTGGCCGCCCGCGACGTGCGGCTCATCGACGCCGAGCCTCGGCCTGGTGCGCATGGGTCGCTCGTCGCATTCATCCATCCCTCGGCCGCGCACGGCGTCCTCGTCGAGTTGAAGCAGGCGCCGCCGCCGCGGCCGGCGCTGCGGCTGGAGATCGGGTCGATCGCGTGGGGAGACCTCACGCTCACCGCACTCCACGACGGCCCGTTTCGGCTCGACGGCGGGGCGATGTTCGGCGTCGTGCCGAAGCCGCTCTGGGAAAAGCTGGCCCCCGCCGACGATCGCAACCGGATTCAGCTGGCGATGCGGCCGCTGCTCGTCGAGGCGCCGTGGGGACGGATGCTGGTGGACTGCGGCGTCGGCGACAAGATGCCGGAGAAGGCCCGCGACATCTACGCGCTCGACCGAACCCGGCATCTCGACCACGCCCTGGCCGCGCGTGGTCTCGATGCGGCGGCGATCGATGTCGTGCTCGCAACCCACCTGCATTTCGATCATTTCGGCGGTGCGACCACCCGGGGCGCCGACGGGCTGGTGCCGCGGTTCCCCCGCGCCAGGCACCTGATTCGCGACGCCGAGTGGGAGGACGCGACCCACCCGCACGAGCGCAATCGTGCCAGCTACCTGCAGGACGACTTCGTGCCGTTGCGCCGAGCGAACGCCGTGGACTTCTTCACGGGCGATGTCACGGTGAAGCCCGGCGTGCGAGTGGAGCGGACCGGCGGCCATACCGGCCAGCACCAGATCGTCTATCTCGAATCGGGCGGCCGGACCGCGGTGTTCGTCGCCGATCTCATTCCCACGACGGCCCATCTGCAGGATCCCTGGGCGATGGGCTACGACCTGTTCCCGATGGAGACGCTGGCGTTCAAGAAGCGCTTCATCCGCGAGGCCATCGATCGCGAATACCTCATTTTTTTTGAACACGACCCGCTCGTGGCCGCCGGCATCATCCGGGAGCGCGATGGCAGGCGCTCGGTCGAGCAGGTGCTGTAAACTTCTAAAGCCCATCTATGGAAAACGTTCGTATTGGCATCATCGGCGGGAGTGGTCTGTACGACATGGCCGAGGTTTCGGATCGCAGTGAGGTCACGCTCACGACCCCGTTCGGCGATCCATCGGGTCCGTACGTGATCGGCACGCTGCGCGGGAAGCGTGTGGCGTTCCTGGCGCGTCACGGAGCGGGTCACCGCCTGCTTCCCTCCGAGCTCAACTTCCGCGCCAACATCTTCGGGATGAAGCAGCTCGGGGTCGAGTTCATCCTCTCGGCGAGCGCCGTCGGCAGCCTCAAAGAGGAACTGCGGCCGCTCGACATCGTCATCCCCGACCAGTTCATCGATCGCACCCGCGGCCGCATCAGCACCTTCTTCGGCCGCGGTCTCGCCGCGCACGTCGGGTTCGCGCACCCGTTCTGCGGCCGGCTCAGCACGATCGCGTACGAGAGCGGCGCGGCCGCCGGCGCCACGGTGCACAAGGGCGGCACCTACGTGTGCATGGAGGGGCCGCAGTTCTCGACCCTGGCCGAGTCGCGGCTCTACCGCTCGTGGGGAGCCGACATCATCGGCATGACCAACCTGCAGGAGGCCAAGCTCGCCCGCGAGGCCGAGATCTGCTACACGACAATTGCGCTCGTCACCGACTACGACTGCTGGCACCCCGATCACGACTCGGTGACCGTGGAGATGATCGTCGCCACCCTGACGCAGAACGCGAAAACGGCCCAGGCGATCATCGCCAACGCCGTCGGCGCGCTGCCGTTCGAGCGCACCTGCGAGTGCGCCAGCGCCCTGAAGTTCGCCCTCATTACCCGCCCCGACGCGATACCGGCACAGACGAAGACTGAGCTCGCGCCGATCGTCGGCCGTTACCTGACCCCGTAACTTTTCGAGGACCGCTGAATGAGCAATCCGCAATTCGATGTCACCGCGATCGGCAACGCGATCGTAGACGTGCTGGCCCAGTCCGACGATGCGTTTCTGGCCAAGCACCAGCTGCCAAAGGGCGCGATGAACCTCATCGACGCCGCCACCGCCGAGCGCCTGTATGCGGACATGGGTCCGGGCAAGGAAGCCTCGGGCGGGTCGGCGGGCAACACGATTGCGGGCATTGCCGCACTCGGCGGCCATGCCGCCTACATCGGCAAGGTCGCGAAGGATCAGCTCGGAGACGTCTTCACCCACGACCTCCGGGCCGTGGGCGTCGCCTACGACACGCCGCCGCTCGTGGGTGGCCTGCCGACGGCGCGGTCCCTCATCCTCGTCACTCCCGATGCGCAGCGGACGATGCAGACCTTCCTCGGTGCCACCACACAGCTCGGCCCCGAGGACGTGAACATGCAGTACATCACCGGCTGCAAAGTGCTGTACCTCGAGGGCTACCTGTGGGATCAGCCGCGCGCGAAGGAAGCGATGCGCAATGCCGCGATCGCGGCGCAGAAGGCGGGCGTGAAAGTCTCCTTTACGCTCTCCGACTCGTTCTGCGTGGCGCGCTACCGCGCCGAGTTCCTCGAGCTGGTGGACAAGCACATCGACATCCTCTTCGCCAACGAGCACGAGATCCTCTCCCTCTACGAGGTGGAGAGCTTCGACGACGCGTTGCAGAAGGTGCGCGGGCACTGCGAGATCGCGGCGCTGACGCGCAGCGAGAAGGGATCGGTCGTCATCAAGGGTGACGAGGTGCACGTCATCGACGCCGTGCCCGGCGTGAAGGTGGTGGACACGACCGGCGCGGGCGACGCGTACGCCGCGGGCTTCCTGTATGGCTACACCCAGGGCCTCGACCTGGCGACGTGCGGACGTCTCGGCGGCGCCATGGCGGCACAGGTGATCAGCCAGTACGGCCCGCGCGCCGAGGTGAAGGACGTGAAGGCGCTGGCCGCGAAAGTGCTGGGCTGATCAGATGTGGGGGCCGCCTTCAGGCGGCCCAGCGCCGGCTCAAGCCGGCCCCCACGTCACACTAGGCCCGGGCGGCGGCGCGCCGTCCGGGCTCGACATTGGGCAGGAAATACGTCAGCAGCCCGATCGCCGGCAGGAACGAGCAGACCATGTAGACCGTGTCGATGCTCGTGGCGTCGGCGAGCAGGCCCAGCAGCGCGGCGCCTACCGCGCCGGCGCCGAATGCGAACCCGAAGAACAGCCCCGAAATCGTCCCCACCCGCCCGGGCACGAGCTCCTGCGCGAACACCACGATCGCCGAGAAGGCCGACGCGAGGATGAGACCGATGACCACGGTCAGGATCTCCGTCCACCGCAGGTTGGCGTAAGGCAGGAGCAGCGTGAACGGCAGCACGCCCAGAATCGACACCCAGATCACGTACTTGCGGCCGATGCGGTCGCCCACCGGGCCGCCGATGAACGTGCCGGCGGCCACTGCCCCGAGCAGGATGAAGAGGTGCACCTGCGCGTTCTGCACCGAGATCCCGAATTTGTGAATCAGGTAGAACGTGTAGAAGCTGGTGAGACTCGCCAGATACACGTTCTTCGAGAACACGAGCGCCACGAGGATCGCCAGTGAGCGCAGCACCTTGGCTTCGGGCAGGCCGGGCGCTGGCGCGGGCCGTGTCCGGACCGACTGTGCGACGAGATGGGCCTGGTACCACGCGCCGACGCGAGTGAGGATGGTCATGCCCACGAGCGCCGTGACAGCGAACCAAGCGATGCTGCGCTGACCGTTCGGCAGCACGATGAAGGCGGCGAGCAGCGGCCCCATCGCCGAGCCGGCGTTGCCGCCGACCTGAAACAGCGACTGCGCGAAGCCGTGCCGTCCGCCGGAGGCCATGCGCGCCACGCGTGACGATTCGGGATGGAAGATCGACGATCCGATGCCGACGCACGCCACCGCGATCAGGACCACCGTGAACGAGGGCGCGAACGACAGCAGCACCAGCCCGGCAAGCGTGGAGCCCATGCCCATCGCAAGCGAATACGGCTTCGGCGCCCGGTCCGTGAAATAACCGACCACCGGCTGCAGCAGCGACGCTGTCGCCTGGTTGGCGAACGTGATGAGACCGATCTGGCCGAAGTCGAGCGCGTAGGAGTCCTTCAGAATCGGATAGACGGCCGGGATCACCGACTGCATCAGGTCGTTGAGCAGGTGGCACAGGCTGATCGCCGCGAGGATGCCGAGCGCGGTTTCACGAACCGCGGGTCTGGGAGCGGCGGTGGTGTCGGCGACAGCGGTTGGAGTGGCCACGAGCGGAATCCTGCAGCAGCGGGGAGAGCCGCCGCTCCAGATAGTGTACGCGGCGCGGCGGCTTGCTGCCAACCGCCGGCCTGCACTTCAATAGCGCATGCGGGGACGGGGACTCGTCATGGCGCTCGCCGCCGGATCGGTCGCGTGGTTCGGGCTGGTGGTGTTGGCACCGCAGCTGCCACCCGCGCTCAGTGCCGCCGCCTACGCCCTCGGCGCGCTCGTCTGCCACCAGCGGCCCGAGCGTTCGTTTCACTGGGACGGGGCGCAGCTCGCGGTGTGCGCGCGGTGCACCGGCATTTATCTCGGCGCGTGCGTGACCGCGGTGCTCGCCTTCGTCCCGCCGCGGCGCTACGCGCGGCTGGTGGTTGACGCGCACGGCCTGCGACGATGGGGCGTGGTGGCCGCGCTCCCGACGCTGGTGACGGTCGGCGCGGAGTGGGCAGGCTGGTGGCAGCCGTCGGCCACGACGCGCGCGCTCGCCGGCATCGTGCTCGGTGGCGCTGCGGGGCTCGTCGTAGCCGCTGCGCTACACTACAACGAATGCCTTCCCCGAGCGGCCGCCGCGCCGCGTCCGCCGCAAACCCTTATTTAGTCTGTGCCGCGGCGTGGGCCCTGCCCGGAGCCGGGCATTTGTGGCTGGGCCGCTACCAGAAGGGCCTGACGCTGCTGGTCGTCCTGCCGCTCATGTTCGCGTGCGGCTTGTGGATTCAGGGCCGCATCTTTCCCTTCCAGTTCGACGACCTGCTGGTGGGTCTTGCGGCTGTCGCCGACCTTGGCATCGGTGCGCCGTACTTCGTTGCCAGGCTGGCCGGCGCCGGCGCCGGGGAAGTGATTGCGATCACGTACGAATACGGCAACACCTACGTGATCGTCGCGGGCCTGCTCAACATGCTGGCGGTGCTCGACGTCTTCGACATCGCCATGGGCCGCAAGTAATGGACACGACGAGTCACCTCGGCCTGCTGCTGCTCTTTGCCGCCTTCGTCTCGATTGCGTTCGCCGTCCTCATGCGCGACGAGCCGAAGGAGCAATTGACGTTCGGCGCGAAGCTGTTTGGCACCTTCGTCGGGTCGGCCGTGCTGCTCGGCTGGCTCTTGTACCCGCTGCCGCTCTGAGCTGTGAACTGGCGCGCGGCGCTCAGGTCGAGGGCCGGCCTGTGGGGCCGGCCCTCGCGTACATGGTCCTCATCTTCGTGGTGTCGGCGCAGTCCGAGCCGCCGCTTCCGTCGCAAGTCTCCGACAAACAGGGCCATTCGCTGGGCTACATGGGGCTGGCCGTGACCATCGGCCGCGCGCTGGCTGGCGGGGTGGCATCGGGCGCGACGCTGCCCGTCGCCGCCGGCGCGTGGGCGATGGCCGGCGCGTACGGAGCGAGCGATGAATGGCATCAGACGTTCGTCGCGGGCCGGTCCGGCGAACTCAGCGACTGGTACGCCGACGCCGCGGGCGCCCTCGCCGGCGCGGGCGCCTGCTGGGCGTGGGGTATAATTCGTTCGCGCGCCGATGTTTGACAACCTGCTACCAGCCGTCACGGGCGCCTTCATCCCGATGCGCGCACGGACGCGCGCGGCGCTCACGGAGCGCTGACGGTGGAGGAGTGGCAGGGCGCCCAGCGGGCCGCGGGGTGCCGGTTCGCGATCGTCGTCTCCCGTTTCAATCCTGAAATCACCGAGGGGCTCCTGGCCGGGGCGCGCGACGCGTTGTCCGAAGCGGACGTGCGCGCGGAAGACGTCGCCGTCGTCCGGGTGCCCGGCGCGTTCGAGCTGCCCCTCACCGCGCAGCGGCTCGCCGAAAGCGGCCGATTCGACGCGGTGGTCTGCCTCGGCTGCCTGATCAAAGGCGACACCATGCACTTCGAGTACATCGCCGAGGCCGCGACCCGGGGCATCGCCGAGGTCACCCTCGCGACCGGCGTGCCCGTCACCTTCGGCGTGCTCACGACCCTTACCGACGAGCAGGCCGCGGTGCGCGCGCAGGCCGGCGCCGGCAATAAGGGGCGGGAGGCGGCGCAGGCGGCGGTCGAGATGGCGACGCTTCTGCGAGTGATCGATCGAGGTCCCGCCGCATGAGCGCCCGTGCCCCTCGCAAGGAGGTGCCGATTGCGGACCGCCACCGCGGGCGAGAAGCCGCGGTGCAGATGCTCTACCAATGGGAAGTCGGCCGCCTGTCCCTCGACGACGTGCGCCGGGTGTGGGGCGCCATGACCGACGAGAGCGAGGCCATCGCGCCCGAGGTGGCGGCCTTTGCCGCGTCGCTCGCCGAAGGCGTGGTCGCGCATGTCGCCGAGCTGGACCCGCTCATTTCCGAAGCGGCCGCGCACTGGCGTATCGAGCGTATGAACGTCCTCGATCGTCTGGTCATGCGGCTGGCCGTCTACGAATTCCTGCATGAACCCGACACGCCGGCCACCGTCATCATCAACGAAGCGTTGGAGCTGGCGCGGGCGTTCAGCTCGGACGAGGCGGTGCCGTTCGTGAACGGCGTCCTCGACAGCATCCGGCGGCGACTGGAACGGGCATGAACGCCGAGGCGGAATCCGATCAGGTCGTCCAGCGGCGCGCGAACCTCGAGGCGCTGAAGCAGCTTGGCGTCGATGCGTATCCGCACCGCTTCGACGCCGACGCAACGGTTCGAGACATCGTGGCCCAGTACGGCAGCGCCACCGGCGAGGCGCTCGAGGCCGCACAGGTCCGCAGCCGGGTCGCCGGCCGCATTCTCGGTGTCCGGACCTTCGGCAAGGCCAACTTCCTGGTGCTGTCCGACGGCGTCGCGCGGCTGCAGGTCTACCTGCGGCAGGATTCGGTGCCCGAGCTGGCTTTCCAGATCTTCAAGCTGCTCGACTTCGGCGACTGGGTGGGCGTGGAGGGGCGCCTCTTCCGGACCAAGACCAACGAGCTCACGGTGTGGGCGTCGTCGCTGACGTTCCTGGCGAAGTGCCTGCTGCCGCTCCCCGAGAAGTGGCACGGCCTGACCGACGTCGAGACGCGCTATCGGCAGCGCTATCTCGATCTGGCGGTCAACCCGGACTCGCGCCGCGTCTTCGAGACGCGCAGCCGCGTCATCAGCTCGATCCGGCAATTCCTGCTGACGCGCGGATTCCTCGAGGTCGAGACGCCGATGATGCAGTCGATTGCCGGCGGGGCGCTGGCCCGGCCGTTCACGACGCACCACAACGCGCTCGACATTCCGCTCTACCTGCGCATCGCTCCGGAGCTCTATCTCAAGCGCCTGACCGTCGGCGGCATCGAACGCGTCTTCGAGATCAATCGTAACTTCCGGAACGAGGGGATTTCGACGCAGCACAACCCCGAGTTCACGATGCTCGAGTTCTACTGGAGCTACGCCGACTATCGCGACCTGATGACGCTCACCGAGGCCATGCTCGCCGAGGCGGCACAGGCGGCGCTGGGCGGGCCCGAGGCGCCTTTCGGGGAACACGTCATCTCGTTCCAGTCGCCCTTCCGCCGGCTGTCGCTGCGCGAGGCCGCCGCGGCTGCGGCCGGGGCAAGGCTCGGCGAAGCGGTAGACGTGTCGACGCTCCGTTCGCGGGACAGCGCGGCGGCGCTGGCGGCGCGGCTGGGCGTCGCCGTCGATCCCGCAGCCGGCGCCGGGCACATCGCCGCGCAGCTGTTCGAGACGCTGTGCGAGGCCGATCTGGTGCAGCCGACGTTCGTCTACGACTTCCCGACCGAGGTCTCGCCACTCTCGAAGCAGAAGGCCGACGATCTCGACACCGTCGAGCGCTTCGAGCTCTACATCGGCGGGTTCGAGGTGGCGAACGCGTTCAGCGAGCTCAACGATCCGGCCGAGCAGCGCCGGCGCTTCGAGGCACAACTTGCGCAGCGCGCCAGCGGCGACGACGAAGCCCATGCGATGGACGAGGACTACGTCCGGGCCCTCGAATACGGCCTGCCGCCGACCGGCGGCGAGGGGATCGGCATCGACCGGCTGGTGATGGTGCTGACCAACAGTCCGTCGATCCGCGACGTGATCCTGTTCCCGCTGATGCGGCCGCGGTAGCGCATCCCCAATGCGGTTCGAGCTGTTCGTCGCGCTTCGCTACCTGCTCGCACCGCGCCGCCAGGCGCGCGTGTCGCTCGTCTCCCTGTTCTCGACGGTGGGCGTCGCCGTGGGCGTGATGGCGCTGATCATCGCGCTGGCGCTCATGACCGGGCTGCAGGGCGAGCTGCGCGCCAAGCTCCTGGGCGCGGTGGCACACATCTACCTCTCCAAAGACGCGGGGTTCAACGACTACAACGCCGACGTCGCGGCGCTGCGCAAGGTCCCAGGTGTCGTCGGTGCCGGGCCCGCGGTGATCGGCAAGGCCATCGTCTCGACGGCACGGGCGGATGCGTTCATCACCGTGAAGGGGATCGACCCGGCGCTCGAGGTGGAGGTCACCGACATCCAGGGCGCGATGCGGAAGGGCAAAGTGCGGGATTTGATGCCGCGCACGGACGCAGACGGCGTGGAGGGCCGCGCTGGCATCCTGCTCGGGCAGGACCTGGCCGGACAGCTCGGCGTGTCGGTGGGCGACACGGTGACGCTGCTGACGCCGCAGGGCACGCTGTCGCCGCTCGGCGTGATCCCGCGTTCGGTGCTGGTCCGGGTGGTGGGCATCTACTCGCTCGGGCTGCTCGAGTTCGATAGCGCCTACGGGCTGGTGTCGCTCGAGTTCGGCGAGCGGCTGCTGTCACGGGCCGAGCCCGACCTGATCCAGATCCGGGTCGGGGACCTCTACGCGGCGCCGGCGATTGCCAAGACGATCGAGACGACGCTCGGCGCCGGGTATCACGCCCGCGACTGGGCCAGCATGAATCAGTCGCTCTTCTCGGCGCTGTGGCTCGAGAAGATGGGCATCTCGATTGCCGTCGCGCTCATCGTCATCGTCGGCGCGCTCAACATCGTCTCGTCGCTCATCCTGATGGTGATGCAGAAGAGCCGGGACATCGCCATCCTCAAGACGATGGGTGCACCGTCTCGCAGCGTCATGGCGATCTTCATCGCGCAAGGCACCGCCATTGGCCTCGTCGGCACCGCGCTGGGCGGCGCGGGCGGCCTCGTGCTGTGCTGGATCCTCGATCACTACAGGGTGGTCCACATCCCGATCGACGTCTACCAGGTGTCGTACGTGCCCTTCATCGTGCTGCCGCTCGACTTCCTGATCGTCGTCGCCGGCGCCGTGCTCATCTGCTTCCTGTCCACCATCTATCCGTCGCGCCAGGCCTCGCGGCTCGATCCGGTGCAGGCGCTCCGCTTCGAGTGATGGCGCTCGTCCACGTGGCCGGGCTGCACAAGTACTACACCGCAGGGACGGCGCGGCTGCACGTGCTGCGCGACCTCGGGCTCGATGTGGAGAATGGCGAGATGGTGGCGGTCGTCGGCGCGTCCGGGGTGGGGAAGAGCACGCTGCTGCACGTGCTCGGCGGCCTCGATCGCCCAGATGCGGGCACGGTGGAGGTCGGCGGGCGCACGCTCAGTGAGATGAACGACGCGGCCCTCGTCGCCTTTCGCAACCGCCAGGTCGGGTTCGTGTTTCAGTTCCACCATCTGTTACCGGAGTTCACGGCCGTGGAGAACGTGGAGATGCCGATGCGCATCGCCGGGCTGCCGCTGCGCGAGGCGCACGGCCGCGCCGTGGAGCTGCTGGCGCGCGTGGGCCTGGGCGAGCGACTCGAGCACCGGCCGAGCATGCTGTCGGGCGGCGAGCAGCAGCGGGTCGCCGTCGCGCGGGCACTGGTGATGCGGCCGGCGCTGCTGCTGGCGGACGAGCCCACGGGCGATCTCGACGAGCCGACCGCGGACTCGCTGCACAGCCTGCTGCGCGAGATGCACGCCGAGCACGGCCTCACGTCGGTGATCGCGACCCACAATCCCCGGCTGGCAGAGGCGTGCGATCGCGTGATGCGGTTGGAAGGCGGCCAGCTCAGGCCGGCGTGATCGACCGCCGGCGCCAGGCGGGTGGGGCAGGTGGGGCCGCGCCTTCGGCGCGGTGAGGCGGGTAAGAACGTGCTTTCCGGACCTACCTACCCGCCTTACGATCCTTACCCGCCTTACCGCGGCGAAGCCGCGGCCTTAGGGCGTGCGCCGGGCGGGATCGGCTTCGGGCTGGTCGGCCGCGTCGGCCTCGTGGCTGCCGTGGCGGGCGAGCACCGTGAGCAGCGCATCCACCGACACCGGCTTGGGAATGAATCCGAGGACGCGCAGTCCGTGGGTGTGGGCGACGCTTTCCATCTCGCGCTGCGTGTCCTCGTCGGCGCCGCTCGAGATGACGATCGACGGCGTGAAGCCTTCGTCGCTCACCTGCTTGAGGAATTCGATACCGTCCATTTCGGGCATCAAGAGGTCGCAGACCACGACGTCGATCGCCTGACCCTCGCGGAACGTTTCGAGCGCGGAGCGACCGTTCGTGGCCCAGAACAGGGGGCCGATGCCGGCACGGGCGAGCAGACGCGCCAGGAACTGCCGCTGCAGATCGTCGTCGTCCACAACGAGTACGCTCAGCGAGCCGCTCTCCAGGTCGCCGTCAATCCGTCTGTCCACGAAACCGCCTTCTGAACCCGAGCCGATTCCAGCCCGCGGCTCGATCTCTGGTCGATTAGACCACACCGCCCGTGCTGGGGCGAGTCCCGGAATAGGTAGTGTCTGCCGTCCCGGCCGGTTCAGGTTGGCATGGCGGCGTTCAGGAAATCGCTGACGCGGTGCCACTCGCGCTCGAATTCGGCCAGCACCAGCGCAGGGTCCTCCACGCGGCCCGCCCGCGCCTGCTGCTCGAGCCGTTCGCAGACCGCCGCCAGGGATGAGGCGGCGACCAGCCGGGCCAAGCCCTTCATCCGGTGCGACGCGTGGCGAATGGCCGTGGAGTCGTGGCGAGCCAGCGCGTCGCGGAGAGCCGCCGCCTCCTTGACGCTTGCGGTCCGGAACCCGGCCAGCATCTCGGCTTCGAGTGCGGCGTCGCCGTCCATGATGGCCCGGAGCTGCATGCGGTCGATCGGGGCGCCGTCGTCCGACGGTGCCGGTATCGGGGTGCCCGCTGCAGGCCCCTGCATCTCCGAGGCGCGATCCACCCAGGTGCGAAGCACGCGCTGCACCGTCGGCAGCGCCGATGGTTTCGCCAGCACGTCGTCCATCCCGGCATCGCGGCAGGCAGCCACGTCGTCCGGCATCACGTTGGCCGTCCAGGCGACGATCGGAATGTGCTCGCCGGCGCCGGCCTCGGCCTCCGACGTGCGCACCGACCGGGCGAACTCGAAGCCGTCCATGCCCGGCATCTGACAGTCGGCGAGGACGAGCGCATAGTCGCGCTGCGCGAGCAGCTGGAGCGCTTCTTCGCCATCGGAGGCCTGCTCGGCCTCGTAGCCGAGCGCCGCGACCTGCCGTGCCAGCACCGCCCGGTTGAACTCGTTGTCGTCCACCACCAGGATTCGCCGCCGCTCGACGCCGGCGCGGTGGCTGCCGGGGGGGAGCAGGGGCAGGGCCGCGCCCCGTGAGGGCTGGGCATCGGCGGCCGCGGCGTGCGACACGATCTCGAACGCGAGACCGAGCGTCACGGTGGTGCCGCGCCCGGTATCGCTGGCGAGCGTGAGGCTCCCGTTCATCAACTCGGCGAGGCGGCGCGAAATGGCGAGGCCCAGACCGGTGCCGCCGCGGTTGCGCGAGTTGGGCGCGTCGGCCTGCACGAACGGCTGGAACAGCCGGTCCTGGTCTTCGGGGGAGATGCCGATGCCGGTGTCGCTGACGACGATCTCGATGCGCTGTCCGGCGCTCGTCGTTTCGAGGACCCGGGCGCGGATCGAGACCGTGCCGGCTTCAGTGAACTTGACGCCGTTGCCGACGAGGTTGAGCAGCACCTGGCGGAGGCGGGCCGGGTCGAAGAGCAGCCGCGGCGCCAGCGCGCTGTCGGCATGCCACTCGAGCGCCAGGCCCTTGCGCCGGGCACCGTCGGCAAACGTCAGCGCCACGCTGCGAATCAGCTCGCCGAGTGAGGACGGGGTCGGCGCGAGCGTCAGGTGGCCGGCTTCGACCTTCGACAAATCGAGCACGTCGTTGAGAATCTGCAACAGCGACTGCGACGACGCGTTGATCACGCCGAGCATGTCGCGGTGCTCGCGGTTGGTGGTCGAGATTTCGAGCAGTTCGACCATTCCGAGGATGGCATTCATCGGCGTGCGAATCTCGTGGCTCATCGCCGCGAGGAACGCGCTCTTGGCGCGGTTGGCGGTTTCGGCCGCGTCGCGCGCCTGGCGCAGGGTTCGCTCGGCCTCGATCAGTGAGGAGATGTCCACCCAGTAGCCGTTCCACACCGCGTCGCCGCCAGTGCCAAGGCGGCTGGCCACGCTGCGGCTCCACACCAGGCGGCCGTCCTTCCGCAGCACCCGGAACTCGTGCGACCACTCGAGGGCGCCGCCGGTGATGGCGGCGCGCAGGCTCTCGAGGAAGGCGCGGCGGTCTGCCTTGACGACGGCCCCGAAGACGAGCCGCGGCGCGCGCATGATCGCCTCGGGCCCCACGCCGAGCAGTTCGAGGACGCCGGCGCTGAGGAAGTTGAATCGCACCCGGCTGCCACCCGACCACTGGAACTGGTAGACGGCGCCGGGGAGGCCGTCGGTCACTTCGCGCAGGCGCCGCTCGGCGGCGACCATTGCCTCTTCGGCGTGTTTGCGCGCGTCGATGTCGGCGTTGGTACCGGTCATGCGCCTGGCCCGCCCGTTGACGCTGCGCTCGGTCACCATCCCGTGTGACTGGATCCATTTCCAGCGTCCGCTGGCGGTCCGCACCCGGTGCTCGACGAGATACTCGGGCCGCTCGCCCTTGAGCGCCGCGAACGCCGCGGCGGTGATGCCGGGCAGGTCGTCGGGATGCACCAGCGCGATGAGCGACGCAATCGGCACCACGACGTCGCGCCGCTCGGTGCCGACAATGGTGCTCCAGTCCTCGCTCAGGAAGACGCGGCCGACTTCGACCTCGAGGTCCCACAAGGCCAGCTTCGACCCGCGCAGCGCCAGGCCGAGCCGCTCACGCACGATGGCGAGCTGTGTCTCGGCGATCTTGCGCGTCGTGATGTCGCGGAAGATGCCGCGGGTGACCAGCGGGGCGCCTTCCTGGACATGGGCGCTGACGTTGCCTTCGAGCACCACGCGGCGTCCGTCCTTGCACAGCATCGTCACGTCGAAGGTGCCGACCTGTTCGCCGCGGATGAGGCGCACGAGCAAGCCTTCGAGGGTGGCAGCGTCTTCCGGGGCCACGACGTCGAAAAGGTTGAGGTGCTTCAGATCGTCGTCGGTGTAGCCGAGGAGGCGCTTCCACGCCGGGTTCACCTGGACGAAGCCGCCGAGCGCGTCGACGCTCTGCAGGAGGTCGGTGCTGTTCTCGAAGATGGTGCGGAAGCGCGCCTCGCTCTCCCGGGCCTGCGCTTCGAGGCGCCGGCGCACAATCACTTCGCCGCTCAGGTCGGCGGTGCGGTGCTGGACCTCCACCGCCACGGCGATACTGAGGCCGGCCTCGGTGAGCACGAACAGCCCGGTGAGGAACGTGAGGAGGACCGCGCCGGCGAGCATCAGGCGTCCGTCGCGGGTCTCGCCGGGCAACAGATCGGGGCGGACCGGCGCGAGGTCGAGACGCCAGGCGCGCCCGCCGAACACGACCGGCAGACTCACCCGCAGGCTGGCGCCGGCCCGGGCCGGCGTGCCCTGCGAGAAGATGGGGACGATTTCCTCGGGGTCGCTGACGTCGACGATGGACGCTGCCAGCCGCAGCGTCGCCGCCTCACGCGCCAGATTCTGGGCCAGGCTGTCGATCGGCAGCACCGACACCGCGAACCCGCGCAGCGAGTCCTGACGCGCTGCCACCGAGGGCACGGCGGGTGCCGCTCTCGACGCGTCCGGCGTGTAGACCGGGACGACGGCGATGACGACGCGGGTCTTGCGGTCGCCGGCCAGCGTCACCGGCTCCGTCACCGTGGCCTGACCGGTGTCGCGCGCGCGCGACATCGCCGCGCGCCGGATCGGGTCGGTGGACTGGTCCAGCCCGCGCTCGGTGTCCGCCCTGAGGCGAGGCTCCACATACAGGCTGGGGAAGTACTCCGGACGGGCCGGCGCCTCGACGAGCGCGCCCGATTCGGTCGGCTCGAGAATACGGAACGGTTGGCCCTCGGCGCTGCCCGCCGCTTCGAACGCCGCACGCTCCGCGGCCGCGACCCGCGGTGCCCACTCCAGCGCATGAACGCCTGGTGTCAGCGTCTGGGCGGCGAATTCGGCAAACTGCCGGCGGTCGATCCGCGGTGCGAGCGTCAGCAGCCGCTCGACCAGGTGCAGGTTCGTGATCTGGGAGTTGAGTTGGAACTGGAGCTCGTTCTCGATCGCCGCCATCTCGCGCGAGGTGTGCTCGCGGCGCGAATCCTGGGTGGCACGGTGCGCCACTGCCACCAGCACGCCGACGACGATGAGCGGAATGGCGAGTCGCGCCACGAGCCCGAGCCGACGCGGCCGGGCCTCGGGAAACGCGAGCAGCGTGAGCGGCACGAAAAACAGCACGCCGATCGAGTCGCCCATCCACCACGTGAACCAGTTGGCCCACACCTCCTCGAGCGGCAGGTCACCAGACAGCCAGCGAGCACTGACACCGACGCAGGCCGACACCAGGCATGACACCGGTCCGCTCATCAGCAGGAACGGGATGGCGCTGCGGACGCTGGTCAGCACACGGCCGGCGCGGAGCACCGGCCGGGCCAGGCTGGCGCAGAACAGCGCCTGCAACCCGACGCCGCCGGCGATGACCAGCGAGACCAGGACGTCGGTGGCGGTGTGTGTGGTGCCGGGTACCTCGGCGATCAGCAGCTCTGACAGCCACCAGTTGAAGAGGAACGATCCGAGGAACACGCCGGGCCAGAGGCGGGGGCCCCAGATGAGGAGCGCGGCCGAACCGATGCCGGCCGCTGGCCAGATCGAGCTGGCGAAACCGGGTTCGAGATCGAGCAGGAAGCCGAGACGAGCCGCGACGAAATAAGCCGCCGCCACCGTCGGCACACCCCACCACAAGCTGCGCAGCGAGGCGAGCGGCACGGGACCGGCCGTCCGCAGCGCCACGAGGTCGCGGGGCGTGGGGCTGTCTTCCACGAGCGTCGTGCCGGGTGCGGGCTACCGCAGGCCGGCGATGTCGAACACCGTCTTGGCCATGATCGAATTGTCGTCCTCGCCGCGTCCAGCCGCCATCGTCGCGTGCAGCAACTGCTGCACGACCGCGGTCACCGGGGCCGGGCACTCGAGCTCAGCCAGCGTGGCCACGACGTTGCGCATGTCCTTCGCGAAGAGATGGGTCTTGAACCCGGGCTTGAACGTGCCCTTGAGCGCCCGATCGCCGTGCACTTCGAGCACCCGGCTCTGGGCGAAGCCGCCGAGGAGGGCCTCCCGCACTTTACCTGCATCGACGCCCGACTTCTTCGCGAGCGCCAGCGCTTCGGCGGCCACGGCCAAGGTGCCGCCGATGACCATCTGGTTACAGAGCTTGCACAGTTGGCCAGCGCCCGGCCCGCCGATGTGGATCACCTTCTCGGGGTTCCCGAGCACGTCGAAGATCGGTTTCACCGTCGCGAAGGCGGCCGCGTCGCCTCCGACCATGATCGACAGCGTGCCATTGATGGCGCCGATGTCACCGCCGCTGACGGGGGCATCGAGCATGACGGCGCCGAGCGCGGCAGCCTTGTCGGCCAGGCGGCGGGCCACGGCCGGTGCGATGCTGCTCATGTCGATGACGATCGTGCCCGGCTGCAGGGCGCTGAAGGCGCCGTTGGGACCGTCGAGCACGAGCTCGACGTCGGGGGAGTCGGGCACCATGGTGATGATCCGCGTCGCCTGACGGGCGACGTCGGCAGGGGAGGCGCCGCGGCGGGCGCCCGCCGCCACGAGTTCCTCCACCGGGCCCTGGCTGCGGCTGTTGACGACGACGGGGTAACCGGCCTTGAGGAGGTTGGCGGCCATGGGTTTCCCCATCAGTCCAAGGCCGATGAATCCAATGGTTTCTGGCATGGGTGGCAGTATAGTCACGGCGAGGTCGGATGTTCGAACGCTACACGGAGGGGGCCCGCCGGGTGCTGTTCTTCGCGCGATACGAGGCCTCTCAGTTGGGAAGCGCCTCGATCGGGGCCGAGCACCTGCTCCTGGGCCTGCTGCGCGACGGCGCGACCGGCGTCGCGGCACGCACGTTCCGGAAGGCGGGCCTCGATTACGACCAAATCCGGGCGGAAGTGACGAGGGCGGCAGAGGGAAATCCGAAGGTGGCGGCGACGGTCGAGATGCCGCTGTCGCGCGGCTGCAGGGCCGTACTCGAGTGGGCCGCCGACGAAGCCAGCGGGCTGAAACACCCGCACGTGGGCGTGGATCATTTGCTCCTGGGCCTGCTCTACGCAGGCGCCTCGGTTGCGGGCGGCGTGCTCGAGCGGGCCGGGCTGCACCTCGACGAGGTGCGGGTCGCCATCCAAATCGGCGTGGACGCGGAAGCCGGCCACGGTTCGCACATCGTCCTCGTGCAGGTGCGTATCGACCCCGACATGCACGATCCGTTCGTGGCGGCGCTGCTGCACAACGCACGCGAATCGCTGCGTCGCGACCCCGGCTGCCTGCGCTTCGACGTCAGCCAGGACAAGGACGACCCTACACGGTGGGTGTTGTACGAGGTCTACGACAGTCCCGATGCCCACGCGGCGCACCGCCGGTCGCCGCACTTCCTCGCCTACGACGCGGTGGCGACCAAGGCCGTCGTCGAGAAGACGGTCGCGAAATACGCGGGGCGGCATGTCACGTAGCGGGCCCGCCGGGTGGTGCGGCCCTGCCGTTGGGGCATCCACCGAAACCTAACGAGCATCAGGACTTAACTCGAAGGCCCGATTGGCGGCCCGCCGGGTTTGCCCTATAATGACCACTAGAGGTTCAACGTTGCCATCCCTAACCTCTAGGCAGGCCTGATGTTCGAACGGTACACGGAACGCGCGCGCAGGGTGCTGTTTTTCGCTCGTTACGAGGCCAGCCAGCTTGGCAGCATGTCGATCGAAACCGAGCACCTCCTGCTCGGCCTGATCCGCGAAGGGAAGGGGCTGACGAGCCGGATCTTCGCCCGCTCGCACCTGTCCCTGGAAAACATCCGAAAAGAGATCGAAGGCCGGACCGTGTTCCGGGAAAAGGTCTCCACGTCCGTGGAGATGCCGCTCAGCGCCGAGACCAAGCGGGTGCTCCAGTGCGCCGCCGAAGAGGCCGACCGCCTGCTCCACAACTACATCGGCACCGAGCACGTGCTGCTCGGCATCCTCCGCGAGGAGCGATCGGTGGCCGCGTCGATCCTGATGGAAAAGGGGATGCGCCTGCACACCGTGCGGGAGGATATCGTTCAACTCCTCAACGAGAAGACCTCGCTCTCGCGCGGCAAGGAAACCCCGCTCCTCGCCGAGTTCAGCCGCGACCTCACCGAGGCGGCGATGAAGAACTCGCTCGACCCGCTGGTCGGCCGCAGCTACGAGATCGAGCGCGTGCAGCAGGTGCTCTGCCGCCGCACCAAGAACAACGCCGTGCTCATCGGCGAGCCCGGTGTCGGCAAGACGGCGATCGTCGAAGGCCTGGCGCAGAAGGTGGTCTTCGGCGATGTGCCGCACTTCCTCGCCGACAAACGCATCCTTGCGCTCGACATCTCGCTCATCGTCGCGGGCACGAAGTATCGCGGTCAGTTCGAAGAGCGCCTCAAGGCGATCATGAAGGAGCTGACCGAGAACCCGAACATCATCGTGTTCATCGACGAACTGCACACGCTCGTCGGCGCGGGTTCGGCCGAGGGCTCGCTCGACGCCGCCAACATCCTCAAACCGGCGCTCTCGCGCGGCGAGATCCGCTGCATCGGCGCCACCACGCCGGCGGAGTACCGCAAGTACATCGAGAAGGACCGCTCCCTCGAACGCCGCTTCCAGGCGATCAAAGTCGATCCACCGGCCGAGAAGGAAGCCATCGAGATCCTGCTCGGCGTGAAGGATCGTTACGAGCAGTTCCACCACGTCGAGTACACGCGCGAAGCCATCGAGGCATCGGTCTACCAGTCGAGCCGCTACATCACCGATCGGTTCCTGCCCGACAAGGCGATCGACCTGCTCGACGAAGCCGGCGCGCGCGCCAAGCTGAAGGAAGCGGGCTACAGCGAAGAGTTCGGCGAGATCAACAAGAGCATCCGCGTCGCGGTGGAGCGGATGGAGCAGGCGGTCTCGCAGAAGGACTTCGAGACGGCGCAGAAGGCGCGCGAGGAAGAGCTCTCGGCGCGCGAGAACCTGGCGTTCGTGCGCGAACGCTTCGACGTGAAGTCGAGCGCCCGGAAGGTGATCGTCAGCCGTGGCGACATCGACGAAGTGGTGTCGAAGTGGACCGGCGTGCCGATCACGTCGATCAACCAGGACGAAGGCGACAAGCTGCTGCGCATGGAGGCGGACCTCCACAAGCGCGTGATCAGCCAGGAGAAGGCGATCTCGGCGGTGTCGCGCGCGATTCGGCGCTCACGTGCCGGGCTCAAGAACCCGAGCCGCCCGGTCGGCAGCTTCATCTTCCTGGGTCCGACCGGCGTCGGCAAGACCGAGCTGGCGCGGGCGCTCGCCAACTTCCTGTTTGGCAGTGACCACGCGCTCATCCGATTCGACATGTCCGAGTACATGGAGAAGCACTCGGTGTCGAAGCTGATTGGCTCGCCGCCCGGGTACGTCGGCCACGAGGAAGGCGGCCAGCTCACCGAGAAGGTGAAGCGCAGCCCCTACTCGGTGGTACTGCTCGACGAGATCGAAAAGGCGCACCCGGACATCTTCAATATCCTGCTGCAGGTGTTCGAAGACGGGCACCTCACCGACGGCCTGGGCAATCGTGTCAACTTCAAGAACACGATCATCATCATGACGTCGAACATCGGCGCCCGCTTCATCCAGAAGAAGGCGTCGCTCGGGTTCCAGGGCAGCGATGCCGGAGCGATCGAGAAGAACGTCAGCGACATGGTGCTCGGCGAAGTGAAGCGCACCTTCAACCCCGAGTTCATCAACCGCGTGGACGAAATCATCGTGTTCGAGGCGCTGACCGACGACGACCTGCGCACGATCACCGGCCTGCTGGTGGATCAGCTGAACGCGAATCTGGCCGACCGCCGCATGAAGATCAATGTGGCGCCGGAAGTCATCGACTGGATCATCGACGTGACGTGCAAGGACCGCTCGTATGGTGCCCGGCCGTTGCGGCGCGCCATTCAGCGCTATGTGGAAGACCCGCTGTCGGAGGAGCTCATTCGCGGGCACCTGCGCGATGGCGAGGTGGAGGTATACCTGGAGGGCGGGCAGATCGCCTATCGACCGGCGGGTGAGCTCACCGGCGGTCGCCAGCTCGTCGTCTAGCTGCCTCGCCAGGCGGGCCAGGAGACGCGGTTCCGAGCCCAGGCGGAGCCTGGGGGCCAAGGCGCGGCCTCGCGAGTTCGAGCCAGCCAGCCCCCGGCCGATTCCGCGCCCGGCTCGTCCAAGAAGACAACCCCGTTGCCGGGCTCGTGCGCGGCCCCGGCAACGGGCAGCCGATATTCTGTAAAATCAGTGGGATCGCCGGAGATCGCGGCCGGCCCCAGACGTACCGGCGGGGCAGGACTCGCACGGATGATCGTGTTGTGCGGGGACGTTGGAGTGTGATGGGTAGATTGATTTCTGGCGGTCTGGCCGTGGTGCTGGCCAGCCTTGCGCTCTCCGCCGCCGCGGCTTCGCCTGCCGCAGCGCAGGGCCCGGCCGCGCCGCCTGGCCTCGAGGCCGCGCCGCCGGCCGCGCAAAGCCCTGGTGCGCTGCTCACGACCTCGTGCGGCAACGCCGTGGCGGCACCCGTCGCGCTGCCGCCCCCTGGGTCCCCGCCGTTCGTCTGGATTCTCGAGCCGTGCTTCCCGAGGCAGGGCAACGCCTCGACGGTCGAGAGCGAAACCTACATGTATTGGATCAAGCTGCTCCCCAGCCAGCCGTCGCAGGGCGTCTTCCGGCCCTTCAACGAGGCGACGGAGCAGACCATGCTGTCGGACTTCAGGGCCCTGTGGAATACGAACTTCCTCGAGGACCTGTCGATCGAGGTCACCGACTACGAGTTCCCGAACGGCACCGTCGGGAAGATCGTGACCTACAACATGGAGGAGCGGCAGCGGGTCAAGATCGTCGACTACCAGGGCAGCAAGCAGATTGACCGTACCAAGATCGACGAGAAGCTGCGCGAGCGGAACGTCGAACTGCGGCTCGACTCGTTCCTCGACGAGAGCGTCGTCCGCCGCGTCGAGGGCGTGCTCCGGTCGTTCATGACGGAAAAGGGATTCACCAACGCCGAGGTGACGCACACCATTACGCCGGTCGCCGGCGGTCCCAAACTGGTGAACGTCACCTTCAACGTCAGCGAGGGCCCCAAGATCAAGATCCGCGAGATCGATTTCGTCGGCAACGAGGCCATCAGCGACAGCCGCCTCCAGCGCCGCCTGAAGGAAAACAAGCCGAAGGGGATCATTTCCTTCATTACCGGCAGCGGCACCTTCAAGGAAGCCGAGTACGAAGCCGACGTCGAACGGGTCGTCGAGTACTACCAGACCCACGGCTATGTCCGTGCGCGCGTCGGCCAGCCGGAACTCAAGACGCTGGAGAACACCAAGGACGGCAAGACGCGCTGGATCCAGCTGCGCATTCCGGTCACCGAGGGCGCGCGCTACCGGGTCGGCGAGCTGAGCTTCGCCGGCAATACGCTTGTGAAGAGCGAGGGCTTGCGGCCGTTCTACCAGCTGGAAAAAGGCGAGTGGTACAACCGCAAGAAGCTCGAGGACGGGCGCAAGAAGTCGCAGGAAATCTACGGCGGCGCCGGCTACATGGAGTTCACCGCCTTCCCCGACCTCTCCTTCAGCGACGATCCGACCGTCGAGGACAATCTGGCGGCGCAAATCCCCGAGTTCCTGCGCGCGCCCCCCGAGGCGGCCGCGGCCAAGCCGATTCCGGTCGCCGACATCACGATGCGGATCGAAGAGGGTTCACAGTACTTCGTCAACCGCATCACGTTCACCGGCAACACCACCACCCGTGACAACGTCATCCGCCGCGAGATGCGGCTCCTCGAGGGCAACGTCTTCAGCACCGAGGCGCTCAAATTCAGCGTCCGCCGCCTCAATCAGCTGGGCTATTTCAAGAACATCGAGGGCAATGACAAGGACATGAAGGTGGACAAGACGCCCGGTAAGACCAATACCGTGGACGTCACGCTCAAGCTCGAGGAGCAGAACCGCAACCAGCTCACCTTCGGTGCCGGTGTGTCGCAGTACGAGGGCATCTTCGGCCAGCTCGCGTTCCAGACCTCCAACTTCATGGGCCGCGGCGAGAGCCTGACCCTGTCGATGACGGCCGGTGACCGGTCGCAGAATTACCAGCTCGGTTTCACCGAGCCGTTCCTCTTCGACCGCAACATCACCGGCGGCTTCGACATCTACAAGCGCTCGCTGCAGTACATCGGCTACTACACGCAGAAGTCCACCGGCGGCAACATGGTGTTCGGGTTCCCGGTCGCCAACTTCAGCCGGATGTTCTTCAACTACTCGTACGAAACCACCAGCATCGGCGATCTCAACGAGGCGCTCATCGACCAGTCGTGTCTGCTGCGGCCCACCGGGTGCTCGGTCATCTCGTCGGTGGGCGATCTGTCGCAGCTGACGCCGACCCAGGTGGACGTGCTGCGGCGCAACCCGTTCGTCTACGACTCGCTGCTGGTCGGGCAGGGCGGATCGCGCACGATCAGCAAGATCGTCCCGCAGTTCGTCCACAACACGGTGGACAACCCGATCTTTCCCTCGACCGGCCGCCGCCTGACCGCCTCGATCGACCTGGCCACGCTGCTGGGCGGCAACACCAATTTCATCAAGCCGCGCGTCGAAGGCATCATGTTCTTCAAGCACACCGCGAAGACGTCGTTCGGGTTCCGCGCCCAGGCGGAATACATCTCGCCGGTGGGCGACTCGGGGTGCATCGTGATTCCGCCGGCGACGACCTGCGTGCCGGCGCTGCCGATCTTCGAGCGGCTGTTCCTGGGCGGCGAGTACAGCGTTCGCGGCTTCGACATCCGCTCGATTGGTCCCACGGTGCCGGGATCGCCCATCGTGCTCGGCGGCAACAAGAGCCTGCTGTTCAACGCCGAGTACATGTTCTCGATTCGCAGCCAGGTCCGCCTCGTGGCGTTCTACGACGCTGGCCAGGTGCGCGACTTTGGCGAGCGCTTCGTCTGGATGGAGGATCTGACGCGGACGCTGCCGATTGTTCCGCCGATCGTCGATCCCTTCGCCACGAGCCACCTGATCGACCCGAACGCGCCCACGACGCGCACGGAAACCCTCGGCACCGTGAGCGCCTTCAAGACCTCGACGGGTGTCGAGTTGCGCTTCTTCATGCCGGTGCTGAACGTGCCGTTCCGGCTGATCTATGCGTGGAACCCGCAGCGCGCCGGCGTGCTCGACAACAACCTGCAGCCGGCGAAGGACAAGGTGTTCCGGTTCGCAGTCGGAACGACGTTCTAGAGAACGCGTCGGCTCAAGGCTGAGGGCTCAAGGCGTGGTTGGCTCAGGGCGTGTGAGTAGGGCGGGGTTCAGCCCCGCCACCAGGCCGTAAGCCCTAAGCCGGCAAGCCTCAGAAATGCGTGACGGTGATCTGGTAGCCGGCGGTCTGCGTCAGCTTGCCGACGTCGTAGACGCGGACGCAGTAGTTGCCCGTCACCGTCGCCGTCCCGGTGACCGACGCGCCGTTGGCGGCGTTGTCGTTGGCGAGCACGATCTGGCAGGCGACGCCGTTCCAGGAGCCGATGCTCAGGCCGACAACGGCGTCGGTCGGCTCGAGGGCGGCGATTCTGGCCACCACGCTGCCGGCCGTCAAGACGACGAACGGCTGCGTGACCGCGCCGTTGACCGTCACCGTGCCGTCGAACGTCTCGGTGATCGCCGTCGGTGCTGGCCCCGTGGGGACGGTAGGCGAGTTGTTGTCACTGCACGCGGTGGCGGCGATTGCCGCAAGGAGCAGAAGGGGCGTCCAGAGGACGCGCGCGGAACGGCCCCGGGCTTCGGGGCGAACTGGATACGGCATTCGGATGGGTGTCTCCTGCGCCGGCAGGCGCAATCCCTCGATCTTACTTGGCGGGTACTGCTGGAGTAAAATCTTCATCAGTCCATTGGACGCGTTTTCGTGGGGGAGGGCCTTCGCTGTCCTCCCGGTGGTACAGAAAGGACCGACGTTGATGAGAGTGTTAGTCGCGGCCCTGGCGGTCAGCATGCTGCTGGCGGCATCCGAGACCCATGCGCAGGCCCCCGCGCCGGCCCGACCGGCCGGACAGCAGCCCGCACCGCCCAGGCCGCTCGCGCCCGCCCCTGCGGCGGCTCCCGCGCCCCCGCCGGTGCCGTTCCAGATCGGCCTGAAGTACGCCTACATCCGCATCGACCGGATTGCCGCCGAGTCCTCCGAGGGCAAGGCGCTCAACGAACGGGTCAAGGCGCTCAACGATCAGAAGGTGCGCGAGCTGAACGACAAGAACAAGGCGCTGCAGTCGGCGCAGCAGAAGCTCGAATCGGGCGGCAACGTCCTGAACGACACGGCCCGCGCCCAGCTGCAGGCGGAAGTCGAGCGGCTGCAGCGCGACATCCAGCGCTTCACCGAGGACGCGCAGCAGGATCTCCAGGCGCTGCAGCAGCAGCTCCAGGAGGAATTCACGCGGAAGCTGAATCCGGTGCTCGATCGCGTGGCCAGAGAGAAACAGGTGCACATGGTCTTCAACGCCACCGAGAGCGGTCTCGTGTGGGCCGATCCGACCATGGATCTCACCTCTGACGTCATCAAGGCCCTCGACACGGCAGCGGCGGCGCCCGCGGCCACGGCCAAGCCCACCGCACCGGCTCCGGCTGCACCGGCGCCGGCCGCTCCGGCACCCGCGGCGAAGTAGCGCCGCGCGTGCCGGTCCGTCAGGACGAAGTACGGCCGGACCGCCGGCAGGTAACGAGTACTCCAGCGCCGCCGGGATCTCCGGTTCCCGGCGGTGCCTCCGTCTCCGTGAACACGTGACCGCGCCCGACAGCACCCCGTCGCCCGATCTCACGGCGCTCCTTCCGCGCCACTTCTACCGCTATCCCTCCCGGCTCGTCGACGTCGTCGTCGACTACGAGCCGGGCCGCCGCCTGGTGGCCACCAAGCAGGTGACGATCAACGAGGAGTTCTTTCAGGGCCACTTTCCCGGCCTGCCCCTCATGCCGGCGGTGCTGCAGATCGAATCGCTGACCCAGGCGGCATCGGTACTCGTGCTCGAACACTGCGGGCTGCCGACGGCGCGGGTAGCGCTTCGCGGCATCACCGGCGGTAAGTTTCGCCGCGGTGTGGTTCCAGGCGACCAACTGCGTCTCGAGCTGACGCTGCAGCGGGCGCGGGCGCGGCTGGCGATCGTCAAGGCGGCGGCGTACGTCGGCGCCGACGTCGTGGCCGAAGCCACCCTGCTGCTCGCCATCGACCCGGGGCCAGCCGCCGTGCACCCCACGGCCATCGTGCACGCCGGGGCTCGAATTGGCCGCGGGTCGATCATCGGCCCACATTGCGTCCTCGGCCCCAACGTCACCATCGGCGAGCGCTGCCGGCTCGGCGCCTCCGTGGTCGTGGACGGCATCACCACCATCGGGGACGAGACCGAGGTCTTTCCGATGGCGTCGATCGGGCTGGCGCCGCAGGACCTCAAGTACCACGGCGAGCCGACGCGGCTCGTCATCGGTCGCCGCAACATCTTCCGCGAGTTCGTGACCATCAACCGCGGCACCGAGGGTGGCGGCGGCGAGACGCACATCGGCGACGGGAACATGTTCATGGCCTACGTCCACGTGGCGCACGACTGTCATGTGGGCAGCGCCACCATCTTCGGCCCGCACGCGACGCTCGGCGGCCACGTCACCGTGGACGACTACGCGAACGTGAGCGCGGGATCGGCGGTGCATCAGTTCTGCCGCGTCGGGCCCTACGCGTTCATCGGCGGCTATTCGGTGGTCACCAAGGACGCGCTGCCGTACGCGCGCACCATCGGCAGCCGTCCGGCGCGCGTGTTCGGCGTCAACAGCATCGGGCTGTCGCGCCGCGGGTTTACCAACGACACCATCAGTCAGCTCAAGCGCGCCTATCGCTACCTGCTGCAGTCGAAGCTGAATACGAGCCGGGCGCTGGCGGCCATCGAACGCGACGCCGGTCTCACGGCGGGCGAAGTGCGGGCGCTCGTGGAGTTCATTCGCACCTCGAAGCGTGGCGTGATCCTGCGGCGGCCGACGCGGCGCGCCGAAGAGCTCGTGGCGGAGGAGTAGCGCCCGCATGCGTCTCGGCCTCATCGCCGGCAACGGGACGTTCCCGTTCCTCGTGCTCGCCGCCGCCCGCGCCCAGGGGCACGAGGTGACCGTCATCGCAGCGAAGGAGGAAGCCTTTCCCGAGCTGAACGGCGCCGCCACGCGCCACGGGGCCACGATTCACTGGATCTCGCTCGGACAGCTGGGCACCTGCATCCGGTTGCTGCAGGAGGCGGGCGTCACGCATGCGGTACTGGCCGGTCAGGTGAAGCACGCGAAGATCTTCAGCGGCGGCATCGTTCCCGACATGACATTTCTTTCGGTGTTGACCCGCCTGACCTCGCGCAACACCGACGGCCTGATTGGCGCCGTCGCCGATGTCTTCCTCGATCGCGGCATCGAGCTCATCGACTCGACGTCGCTGCTGACGCCGCTCCTGGCGCGGGCCGGTGTGCTCACGGCGCGGGCGCCGAGCGACGACGAGCGGCAGGACTTCGATTTCGGCTACACCGTGGCCGACGCGATTGCCGGCCTCGACGTCGGGCAGACCGTGGCGGTGAAGGCACGTGCGGTCGTCGCCATCGAGGCGATGGAAGGGACCGACGAGGTCATCGCCCGCGCCGGACAGATTGCCGGCCACGGCGTGCGCCTCATCAAGGTGGCCAAGCCGAAGCAGGACATGCGCTTCGACGTCCCGGTGATTGGCATCGCCACCATCGAGGCGATGCGCAAGGCCGGTGCGACGGCGCTGTCGGTCGACGCCGGCAAGACGCTGGTGCTGGACGGCCCGGCCGTGTTCACCGCGGCCGACGCCGCCGACGTCGCCGTGTTCGGACGGACGCGTGCCTGAGCGGCTTCCCGAGGCGGTGCAGGGCCGCCTGCGCGTTGCGGTGATTGGCGTCGGGCATCTCGGGCGCCACCACGCGCGCCTGTTGGCCGGCATGCCCGGCGTGGAGCTGATCGGGGTCGTGGACACGGCGCCGGGTCGCGCGGCGGAGATCGCCGCGGCGCATCAGACGACCGCGCACACCGACTGGCGCGACCTGCGCGGCCGGGTGGACGCGGTGACGATCGCGGTGCCGACCGAGTCGCACGCGGACATCGCGCTGGGGTGTATCGACGCCGGCGCTGCCGTGCTGGTGGAGAAGCCGCTGGCCTCGTCGGTGGCCGACGCCACGCGGATCGTGGAGGCGGCGGCCGCCCGCGGGGTCATTTGCGCGGTCGGGCACTCGGAGCGCTTCAACCCGGCGGTCGCCGCGGCGATGCCGCACATCGCCGACCCGCGCTTCGTCGAAGTCCACCGGCTCGGAGCCTTTCCCGATCGCAGCCTCGACGTGGACGTGATCTTCGACCTGATGATCCACGATCTCGATCTGCTGCTGGCGACAGTGGGCTCCGAAGTGGTGGGCATCGAGGCCGTGGGCGTCCACGTCCTGACCGGGAAGACCGACATCGCCAACGCTCGGCTGCGCTTCGCGTCGGGCTGCATCGCCAACCTCACGGCCAGCCGCATCAGCCGCGACCGGGTACGAAAAGCCCGCTTCTTCCAGCGACGTTCCTACGTGTCGATCGACTTTGCTGCGCGTGAAGTCGAGGTGTACCGTCTCGTGGCGGGCGACGGCCGCCCCGCCATCGACGGCGGCCGCCTCGAAGTGCCCCACGACGAACCGCTGCGGCGCGAACTCGAGGACTTCGTGCACGCCGTTCGCGACGGCCGGGCGCCTGGCGTGACCGGGGCGGCCGGCCGCGAAGCGCTGGCGCTGGCCACGCGGGTCGCCGAGGCCATGAGTGCAGGAGCAGAACGCCCATGATTGCCGCTTCACCCTTCGACCAGTACCTCGAACGGATCGCCGGCGGGGAAGCCGTCGACGCCCGCGTCATCGAGGGGCTCGCCGAGAGCCCGGACATTCTGCCGGCCGGCATGCTGGCCGACGCGTTGAAGCGCCGGCTCCATGGCACCGCCGTGACGTTCCTGCGTGTGGCCGTGTGCCCGTTCGATCGCTCGTTTGCCGAGGCGGTGCCGCCGGCGGCCGGCGAGGTGCGCATCACCGGGGCGCCGGACACGCTCGAGATGGCCGTGGCCGCCGTCGGCAGTGCCCGGGCGATGGCGGGTGAGCGCACCGTCACCGGGTTCTCGTGGACCGACGTCGAACGGTTCGCCGGCGAGGCCGCAGGACGGGTCGCCGGCGTGCTGGCGCGTTTCAAAGAGGCCGGCCTCGACGCCCTCGCGGAGGTGCCGCTCGACCTGCTTGCGGATCGGGCAACGGCGCTGGAGCAGCTCCGCAAGGCTGGCTTCGACCGCGTCCGTGTGCACGTGCAGAAGCCGATTGCCGGCGATCGCGCCGCATTCTGGCTCGAGGTGGGAGCACTCCAGCAGCGTTTGGGCTGTCTCGAATCGATCAATCCGTTGCCCATGTCGGTGAGCGCGTTCAAGCCGACGACCGGCTACGAGGACGTGAAGGCGGTGGCGATCGCGCGCCTGGCGGCGCCGCAGGTGCCGCACGTCCAGGTGGACTGGTCCCGCTACGGCCCCAAGCTGGCGCAGGTTGCCCTCACGTTTGGCGCCGACGACGTGGACGGCGTATCGGCGTCCGATGCGGCGCCCGAAGGCCGCCGCCGCGCGCCGCTCGAGGAGATCCGCCGCAATATCGAAGCTGCCGGGTTCCAGCCGATCGAGCGTGGCGGCCGCGTCACCCCCGCATGAGCGTCCGCATCGGGGCGGTCGGGTATCTCAACGCCCGTCCCCTGACTTGGGCACTCGACCGCGACCCGCAGCGGTGGCGCATGCGCTACGACCTGCCGGCCGTGTGCGCCGAGCTCCTCCAGAACGGCGCCGTGGATCTCGGGCTGACGCCGTCGATCGAATACTTGCACTCACCGGACTACAGGTTCGTGCCCGGGATCGGCATCGGCTCCCGCGGGCCGGTCACGTCGGTCGCGCTCTTCTCGACCCGGCCGATCGGCGAGGTGCGGACGATCGCGCTCGACACCAGCTCGCGGACCTCGGTGGCGCTGACGCGCGTGCTCTGCCACGACTGGTTCGGCATTGCGCCGGCCTTCGTTCCACAAGGTCCGAGCCTTGAGGCGATGACGGCCGCGCACGATGCGGCGCTGCTCATCGGCGATCCGGCGCTCGAAGCCGACGCCTCCTCGCTCGGCCTCACCAAGATCGACCTCGGCGACGCCTGGACGGCGATGACCGGGCTGCCGTTCGTGTATGCGGCGTGGACCGGCCGTTCGGGCGCCGTCACGCCGGCCGAGGTCGGGGCGCTGCAGGCGGCACGCGACGCCGGACTGGCGAATATCGACGCCATTGCGGCCGAATACGCCGGTCCTGACGCCGTCCGGGCTGCCCGGGCAGCCGCCTACCTAAGGGATAATGTCCAATACGGGCTGGGCGCGAACGAGGCCGCCGGCCTGCGGCTGTTCCTGGATCGGGCGGCGGCTCTCGGACTGGGGCCGAAGCGCGACCTCGAGTTCTTCTGAACGTATCCGATGAGCATGCAACAGCTGGCAGACAAGGTGGCCGCGGGTGGCCGCGTCGATCGGGCCGAGGCGCTCGAGCTGTACCGCCACTCGCCGACGATGCTGCTGGGGCGACTGGCCGACGGCATTCGCGCGCGGAAGCACCCGTCGCGAACCGTCACCTACATCATCGACCGCAACGTCAACTACACGAACCTGTGCGTGGCGCGCTGCAACTTCTGTGCGTTCTACCGCACGGTAGGGTCCTCGGACGGCTACGTCCTCGGCTTCGACGAGATCCTGGCGAAGATCCAGGAGACGATCGACCTGGGCGGCAACCAGCTGCTGCTGCAGGGCGGGCACAATCCCGACCTGCCGATTCAGTGGTACGAGGATCTCTTCCGCACCATCAAGGCGACGTTTCCCGACTTCAAGCTCCACGCGCTGTCGCCCCCCGAGGTGCTGCACATCTCGCGGCTGAACGGGCTGACGACGCGCGCGGTGATCGATCGACTCATCGCGGCCGGACTCGACAGCATTCCGGGCGGCGGCGCCGAAATCCTGGTGGACCGCGTCCGTAAGGCGCTGAACTGCTACTCCAAGGCATCGTCCGACGAGTGGATCGGCATCATGCGCGAGGCGCACCAGGCCGGGCTGCGCACCACGGCGACGATGATGTACGGCACGGTGGACACCGACGAGGACCGCATCGAGCACATGATGCGGTTGCGCGATCTGCAGGACGAGACCGGCGGCTTCACCGCGTTCATCACCTGGAGCTACCAGCCGGAACACACCGAGCACGGCGGCTACGAGGCGACGGGCGTCGACTACCTTCGTACGCTGGCGCTGGCGCGGATCGTCCTCGACAACTTCGACAACCTGCAGGCGTCGTGGGTGACGCAGGGCGGCAAGGTGGGGCAGTTGAGCCTCGCCTACGGCGCCAACGACATGGGCAGCGTGATGATCGAAGAGAACGTCGTGCGCGCGGCCGGCGCGGCGTATTGCATGGACGAAGTCGAGATCGTCACCAACGTCGAGGCCGCGGGGTTCGTGGCCAAGCGCCGCAACATGCACTACGAAATCCTCGGCGAGCCGGTGTTCCGCGAACGCGACGTGCCGCGGCTGCTGTCGCTTGCGACCGCCCGCGCGGACGGGGATACGTCGGTGCCCGAGGAGCTCAAGCGCTACCCGGCGCGCAGCCGCGCCGGCAAGCAGCTGCGCATTGCCCAGTAATTTCGCGGCCGACTGGGTGCTGCCCATCGCCGGGCCACCGCTGCCCGGCGGGTGCGTCACGGTGGACGGCGGCTTCGTCGTCGCGGTCACAGCCCGTCCTCCTGCGGATGCGACCAACCTCGGGCGGTGCGCTCTGCTTCCGGCGCTGGTCAACGCTCACACACATCTCGAGCTGTCGTACCTGCGGGGACGGATTCCCCGGGCCGCACGCTTCACCGACTGGGTGCGGCCGGTGCTCGCCGCGCGGCGCGAGGCGCCGAACCCGGAGACGGTGACGACAGCCGCCGAGTCGGCGATCACTGAAGCCTGGAGCAGCGGCACGGGCCTCTTCGGCGACGTCAGCAACACGCTGGGGGCGGTGCCGGCGCTGCGCCGGTCGCGGCTGCCGGCGCGGGTGTTCCACGAGCTGCTCGGATTCGCCGTGACCGATCCCGACGCGCGAGTCGCCGAGGCTCGCACGCGGATTGCGGCGGCGGCGTGCGACGACGACGGCGACGTCCGGTTCAGTCTCGCGGCGCACGCCCCCTATTCCGTGGCCCCGGCGCTGTTCGATGCGATCCGCCGCGACGCCGATGCGCACGGCGGTCCGACGGCGGTGCACCTCGCGGAATCGCCCGAGGAGGTGCAACTCCTCGCCGACGGGTCGGGCGCCTGGCGCGCACTGCTCGAGGGCCTGGGCGTGTGGAACGAGGCCTGGCGCCCGCCGGCTCTGTCGCCGGTGGCGTACCTGCAGGCGCGGCGGTTCCTGAATGCGACGACGCTGATGGTGCACGGCGTGCAGTGCACGCGGGACGACATCGCGCGGGTGCGCGACACGGGCGCGACGCTCGTGGCCTGCCCGCGCAGCAACGCGTTCGTCGGCGCCGGCACACCCCCGCTCGCGGACTTCTACACGGCAGATGTACCCGTGGCCTTCGGTACCGACAGCCTCGCGAGCGTCGAGGATCTGAACCTGTTCGGTGAGCTCGCGGCCGCGCGGCGGATCGCCCCCGCTGTGCCGGCGGCGCGGCTGCTCGAGAGCGCCACCGCCACGGGCGCGCGCGCGCTCGGTTTCGGCGCCGAGTATGGGACGATCGAAGCCGGCAAGAGGGCGGCGCTCATCGCGGTGCGCGTGCCCGACGGTGTGAGCGATGTGGAAGAATATCTGGTTTCAGGCGTCGATCCGGCCGACGTGACGTGGGTGCCGGCCGGAACGCGTGCGCACGCATGAGCCGCCTCGCCACCTATCTCTCGTTCGTCCGGTTCAGCCACTCCGTGTTCGCGCTGCCGTTCGCGCTCACCGGGGCGCTGCTGGCGTGGCGGACTCAGCCCTTCTCGTGGACGCAGGTGGGCTGGATTGCCGTCTGCATGGTGAGCGCGCGCAGCGCCGCGATGGGCTTCAACCGCGCCGTCGACGCGCACTTCGATGCCCTGAATCCCCGCACGGCGATGCGGGAGCTGCCGCGCGGCGCAATGAGTCAGCGCGAAGCCGCCGCGTTCGTCGCCGTATCGTCGGCCGTGTTCGCCTTCGCGGCGACCCGGCTCGGCTGGCTGTGCGGCGTGCTCGCACCGGCCGCTCTGGCCATCGTCTTCTGGTACTCGCTCGCGAAGCGCTACACCGCCTACACCCAGCTCTTTCTCGGCCTGGCGATGGCGGTGGCTCCAGTCGGCGGATGGATGGCCGCGGGCGGGGGGCGCGGGCCCGAGCCGTGGCTGCTCGGATTGGCCATCGGGCTCTGGGTCGGCGGGTTCGACATCCTCTACGCCTGCCAGGACGTCGACTTCGACCGCGGGCACGGGCTGCGGTCGATTCCGGCCCGCTTTGGCGTGGCCGTGGCCATCCGCCTCTCGCGCGCGATGCACGTCGCGACGGCACTGTCGATGGCCGGGCTTGGTGTGGTTGCGGGGCTGCCGCCGCTCTACTTCGGTGGCGTCGCCTTCGTCGCCGCGCTCCTCGTCTACGAGCAGTCCCTGGTGTCGGCGGACGATCTCTCGCAGGTGAAACGCGCGTTCGATCTCAACGGCTACGTGGGGATTGTCTACCTGGCCGCGACGGCCCTGGCGCTGTATGTCGGGTAGCGCGCGCACCGCGGTGCCGGCGGTGCCGGACAAGTCGCCGGACCGCATCGCGGGCATGTTCGACGCGATCGCGCCGCGCTACGACCTGCTCAACCGGCTGCTGAGCGCCGGCATCGATCGCCGGTGGCGCCGGCGGGCCATCGACACCCTGCGGCTCACGGGCTCCGAGACGGTCATCGACGTCTGTGCCGGCACCGCGGACGTAGCGCTCGAGGCGATGGCGCCACAGCGCGGCACGGCGTGCGCGGCGCGGGTCGTCGGCGTGGACTTCGCGGGCGCGATGCTGGCCCTGGGCCTCGAGAAGGTGCGGTCCGCGGGGCGGGAGCGGCAGATGGTCCTGGTGCGGGGGGACGCGATGCGACTGCCGGTTGCCGACCAGTCGGCTGACGCGGTCACCATCGCCTTCGGCATCCGCAACGTGCAGACCGCGTCGGTGGCCTGCGCCGAGATGGCCCGCGTGTTGAAGCCGGGCGGCCGCATGGCGATCCTCGAGTTTGGCGTGCCGCGCGTGCCAGGCTTGGCCTGGCTCTATCAGTGGTACTTCCGTGCCGTGCTCCCGCGCGTGGGGCGACTGATCTCGGGACATACAGGCGCCTACTCCTATCTGCCGGCGTCGGTCGGCACCTTCACGCCGCCAGCCGACTTCGCGCGCATGCTGGAACGGGCGGGCTTCAGCGCCGTGCACGCCGACCCTTTGACCATCGGGATCGTCTATCTCTACACGGCGCGCCGGTCGTGAGGCGTGGGGCGCGCACGTTCTCCGCGCTGCTACCGTAAGTCCTTGCAATGGCAAGTGTTATAATCAACCGGCAGCGCCGTTGATACATTTCGACTTCGAGGATCGCTACCAGGACGAGCTGGTTGTCGGGAGCGCTATCTCCCGGCGCGAAGGGACGATCTTCTCGATCGTCCTCCACGTTCTCGTCATTCTCCTCATCCTGTTCGGCGGCCGGTTGGCGCTCTTCCAGCCGAGTCCGGAGGAGCTCGAGCAGCAACGGCTCGAGGTACTGCGGCAGCAGGAAGAGGAGCGGGCGAACCGCCAGCGATTCGTGTTCGTCCAGCCGAAGGTGGACAGACCGGCGCCAAAGCCGCCGCCCCGACCGGAGCTGAGCGACCTCGACCGACGCGCAGAAGCGCCCAAGGCCTCGCCCACGCCGCAGAACCCACTGCCGTTTTCGCGGGGCAATTCGGCCGAGCGTATTGAAGCGGCGGAGGCCGAACGCGCGCGAGGCGAGGAAACCCCGGCGCCCGAGCCGACGCCGGAGCCGCCGAAGCAGGAGGCGCGCCTGCCTGACGCCGATCGTGGTCTGCGCCGTCCGATCGAAACGCCAAAGGCAGCCACGGGCGCCCTGGGCGATGCGCTCAAAAATCTCGAGCGCTACGTCCAGAAAGAAACCTTCAACAACCCGCAGGGCGGGTTGAAGGATCCGGGTTCGGCCATCCAGTTCGACACCAAGGGAGTCGAGTTCGGCCCCTGGATCCGCCGCTTCGTATCGCGGGTCCGGCGGAACTGGTTCGTGCCCGAGGCGGCCTTCTCGTTCCACGGCCGCGTGGTGCTGCAGTTCAACATCCACCGCGACGGCCACATCACCGATCTCGTCGTGGTGCAGCCGTCCGAGATCGATGCCTTCAACCGCGCGGCGCAAAACGCCATCCTCGGTTCGAACCCGGTGGAGCCTCTGCCGGCCGAGTATCCGGACGATCGCGCGTTCTTCACCGTCACGTTCTATTACAACGAGTCGCCCGGCAACTAGCGAGGCACCGCCTCGCACCGACGAACATACAGGCTCTGCCTCGCGACACAGTGTTTGATTGCCCGCGCGTCGCGCGGGCGTCCCGGATAGCGTCGATGCCGACCCGCACGCAACAGCTCGGCCTGATTCTTCTGCTCGTAGCGCTGGCGGTGTTCGTCGTGTGGCGCACGTCGTGAGGCCGGGATGACGCGACCGCGGGTCCTCGCCGTGCTCGGGCCCACCGCGTCGGGGAAGAGCGCCCTCGGCGTGGCGCTGGCCCACCGCTTCGGTGGCGAGATTCTCAACTGCGACTCGACGGCGGTGTACCGCGGCTTCGACATCGGCACCGACAAGCCGCCCGCCGCCGATCAGCAGGGGATTCCGCACCACCTCATCGACATCGCCGACCCGACCGAGGTGTATACCGCAGCGCATTATGCGAGGGACGCGGCCGCCGCCGTGCGCGAGGTGCATGCCCGGGGGCGACTGCCGATTCTCGTCGGCGGCACCGGGTTCTACTACCGAGCCCTCGTTCGCGGCCTGTTTCCTGGCCCGGGCGCCGACCAGGTCCTGCGCGACCGCCTCGACGGGCTGGCCGCGCGCCGTGGCCCCGAACGGCTGCACCGGCTGCTCGCGCATGTGGATCCGGCCTCGGGCGCCCGCATCCTGCCGCGCGACCAGAAACGGATCGTCCGGGCCCTCGAGGTGTACTTCGCGACGGGTCAGCCATTGACGGCTCATTTCGCCGACACGCGCTCGCTCATCGACGACTGTGAGGTGACCGCCATCGGGTTGCGGTTGCCGGCCGAGGCCACGGCGGCGCGCGTGACGCGGCGCGTTGACGCGCAGTTTGCGCGTGGTGTGGTCGAGGAGGTGCGCGGGCTTCTGGCGCGCGGCGTGCCGCCGCAGGCGCGACCGTTCGGCGGACTCGTGTACCGCCAGATCATGGAGATGCTGCGCGGCGTGCGCGACGAGGCGGCCACGCGCGCGATCATCGTGCAGGAGAACCGTCGCTACGCGCGACGCCAGTTGATCTGGTTCCGCAAAGAGCCTACTCTTATCTGGTTCGACGGACCCGGCGAGGCGTTGGAGGTACGCGAGCGTGTCGTGAGTGCGCTCGCCGATCGCATCACCTCGACGCGGAGAGCAACAGCGCCGGCACCCAAACCCGGAGGAGACCGCACCGGATGACGCACGTTCCTGAATCGCTTACGTCGCGGCGGACCATGTCGGAGCGAGCACTCGCCGACGCCTTCGCGGATCGAGGCGCGGCGCCCGGGGTGCAGGACGTCTTCCTCAACACTGCACGGCGCGAGCGGCTCGCGGTCATCGTGCACCTGATGACGGGGCACTCCTTCGACGCGCGCATCAAGGGCTTCGATCGTTACGCGGTCATGATGGACGTGGACGGCGCCGACCACCTGGTCTTCAAGCACGCCATCGCGTTCATCGGGACGGCGCGCGCCGCGGGCGCCTTCGCCACGCCGCACCCCTGACGCGCGGCGCCTCGCGCGCCGGTCGGGAGAGATCAGCAGAGCCACACGTGCCCGCGCGCCGTTTCGCCAGAACCATCGTGCTCGTCATCGACAGCGCCGGCATCGGCGAGCTGCCCGATGCCGCGGTCTACGGTGACGAAGGCAGCAATACCCTCGGCAACATTGCCCGTCAGGCCGGGCTCGCGGTGCCGTTCCTCCGGTCCCTCGGCCTCGACCGCCTCGTCCCGCTGGACGGCGGGACGCCGGGGACGGGGTCGACGCCCCGCGGCGCCTTCGGGCGCATGGCGGAGGCCTCGCCCGGCAAGGACTCGGTGACGGGGCACTGGGAGATGGCCGGGGTGGTGCTCGACCGGCCGTTTCCGACGTTTCCCGCCGGGTTTTCCCGCGAGGTCATCAGTGAGTTCGAGCGCCGCATCGGCCGCGGCACTCTCGGCAACGTGGTGGCATCGGGAACCGAGATCATCGACCGGCTCGGGGCCGAGCACGTGCGCACCGGCAAGCCCATCGTCTACACCTCCGCCGACAGCGTCTTCCAGGTGGCTGCACACGAAGACATCATCCCCATCGCGGAGCAATACCGCATCTGCGAAACGGCCTTCGAACTCGTCGGCAAGGGCCTCGGGGTGGGCCGGGTCATCGCGCGGCCATTCGTCGGCGCCACGGGGGCATTCAGCCGCACGGCCAACCGCCACGACTACGCGCTCGAACCCGCCGGCGTCACGCTGCTCGACGCACTGACCGGCGCGGGGCAGAGCGTGGTCGCGATCGGGAAGGTGCGCGATCTGTTCGCCGGGCGGGGCATCACGCGGGCGCTGCCGACGGTGAGCGACACCGATGGCCTGGCAACGCTCGCGCGCGTCCTCGGCGATACGCCGGACGGGCTCGTGTTCGTGAACCTGGTGGATAGCGACACGCAATACGGGCACCGGAACGATACGGCCGGCTACGCCGCAAACCTCGAACGCGTCGACGCCGGGCTGGCCGACACGGCGCAGCGCCTGCGGCCCGACGACCTGCTGGTGGTCACAGCCGATCACGGCAACGACCCGACGACGCCGAGCACCGACCATTCGCGCGAGTACGTGCCCCTGCTGGCGCTGGGCGCCGGCGTGGCGGCGGGCCGCGATCTCGGTACGCGACCCACGTTTGCCGACCTCGGGCAGACGGTCGCCGACAACTTCGGCGTCGGGCCGCTCGCCCGCGGCACGAGCTTTCTGACCGAGCTCGTGGAGGAGACCGGTGTCCAGCATCCGTGAGACGCTCGAGGGCCAGGAGCTCGACGCCCTGGCGCCGGAAGCGGCCAAGAGCGCGCGCTCCCGCGGCCGGCTGCGGCCGGAGTCCGAAGACGACGTGCGCCCGGCGTTCCAGCGCGATCGCGACCGGATCATCCACAGCAAGGCGTTTCGCCGCCTGAAGCACAAGACGCAGGTGTTCTTTGCTCCGGCCGGCGACCACTACCGCACGCGGCTGACCCACTCGCTCGAGGTGTCGCAGATCGCGCGCACGATCGCCAAGGTCCTGCGGCTGCACGAAGAATTGACCGAGGCGATCGCCCTCGGCCACGACCTCGGGCACACGCCGTTCGGGCATGCCGGCGAGCAGGTCCTCGACGCGCTGGTACCCGGCGGCTTCCGCCATTACGAGCAGAGTCTGCGCATCGTCGACGTGCTCGAAGGCGACGGCCGCGGCCTCAACCTGAGCTGGGAAGTGCGTGACGGGATCGGCCGTCACTCGAAGGGGAAGAACGGGTCACCCGTCGGACTGGACCCGGCCAAGCGCGCCTCCACGCTCGAGGGTCAGGTCATGCGCGTCGCCGACCTGATCGCGTACGTGAATCACGACATCGACGACGCGGTGCGGGCCGGCGTGCTGCGTGAGGACGATCTCCCCCGAGGCCCGGTGGGCGTGCTGGGACACTCCTCCTCGGCGCGCATCGCCCGGATGGTCAAGGACGTCGTAACGGAGACCGGCCGGGGTGGCCTCGGCGAAATCCGGATGACCGACGAGGTGCTCGAGGCCACACTGGCGATGCGCGCGTTCCTCTTCAGCGCCGTGTACGAGAACGAGATCGCGACGGCCGAGTTCAAGAAAGCGGCAGGCATCCTGGGGGGGCTGTGGGAGCGGGTCCGGGAACGGCCGACCGAGTTCCTCGATTCCCGCATCCTCGAGGCCGACGGGCTGGACACGGCCGCAAAGGACTTCGTGGCGGGGATGACCGACCGCTTCGCGGTGTCCCTCTACGAGCGGTTGTTCATCCCGCGGCCCTGGGTCGGGCCGATGGCGGGATAACGCCCACCCGGAGGGCGAGCAATTGGGCCGCCCGGAGGGGGAGGGCGGGCAATTGGATACTGCGCCTCGCGCGGCGGAACCTCGTGTTCCAGAGGGGAGCCTCGCTAGTCCCCTGGAACCGTGATGACTCACCTAATTCCCGGGCGGGGCATCCCGGCTGGCTGCGTTGCTCATCGCTTACTTATGCCCAATAAGCTCGCTCTTCACGCCTTGCCATCCGGGCGCCGCACTCCGGGACTTAGGCAAGTCATCACGCTTCCAGGGGACTAGGCTATAATCGTAAGTCTGCCTTTCGCAGGATCTTCGCGAAGGGGAACGCCTGGATGCAACTCGACCTCACCCGGTACCGGCAGCCGCTGACGCACGTCGCGAAGACGTTCCAGCCCGCCGAGGCGGGGGGCGAGGGCGAGGCGTATCGCGTGGTGCAGCCGGTCGCGCTCGATTTCGACCTGCACAAGGACAAGGAGCGGTTCCGGGTCGAGGGGACCGTCCGGACGGAGCTGGAGCTGCCGTGCAGCCGGTGCTTGGAGCCGTATCGTCTGCCAGTGGACGCCGCCCTCGACGTGCGGTATCTGCCGGCCTCGGAGCTGTCCGCGGACGACGAGCGGGAGGTCGCCGCGGAGGACGTGGACATCAGCTACTACCGGGATGACCAGATCGATCTGATCGAGCTCGTGCGCGAACAGTTCTACCTTGCCCTGCCCATGAAGCCGCTGTGCCGGGAGGACTGCCAAGGGTTGTGCCCGCAGTGCGGGGTAAACAGGAACACGGGCACGTGCGAGTGCGGGTCGGGCTGGGAAGACCCCCGGCTGGCACCGCTCAAAGGCTTGATAAAAGGAACACCGTAGACATGCCGAATCCCAAACGCCGCCATTCCAAGACGCGCACCGCGAAGCGCCGGACTCACGATGCGCTCACCGCGACGGGCACGGGGCCGTGCCCGAAGTGCAAGGAGATGACGCCGCCGCATCGCGTCTGCTGGAACTGCGGCTACTATCGCGACCGGCAGGTCCGGGCCGGCGCCGACGACTAGCCATTACGACGAGGTGCAGCCGCGTCGGCCCCGTCGCACTCGCGCCGGGTCCGCTGCTGGACCATGCTTCGCATTGCCGTTGATGCCATGGGCGGTGACCATGCCCCGGCCGTCGTGGTCGAGGGGGCACTGGCCGCTGCTCGCCATCTCGATGTACGTGTCCTGCTCGTGGGCCCCGAGTCCCGCGTGATGTCCGTGCTGCGCCTGCTCGCAGGCGGCCACACCGGCGCGCTCGAGGTCATCGATGCCGAGGAGACGGTGTCGAACGACGAACCGGCCACGCTTGCGCTGCGCCGCCGGCCGCGCGCCGCCATCCGCGTCGCCGCGGAACTGGTAGCCGACGGCCATGCCGACGCGCTCGTCAGTGCCGGGCACACTGGCGCCACGGTGGTGTCGGCGCGCAGTGCCTTCGGCATGATCCCCGGCGTTGATCGCCCGGCCCTCGCGGCCGTCATTCCAACCCAGATCGGATCGGCGGTGCTCATCGATGCCGGCGCCAGCGTCGAGTGCCGTCCGCCGCACCTCGTGCAGTTTGCCGTGATGGGCGAGGCGTACGCCCGTCTCGTGCTGGGCGTCGAGCGGCCGCGCGTCGGCCTCCTGTCGATCGGCGAGGAGCCGAACAAGGGAAACGAGCTGACGCGGGAAGCGCACCGGCTGCTCAAGACCGCGCCGGTGGGCTTCATCGGCAACGTCGAGGGGCGTGAGATTTACAGCGGCGCCGCTGACGTCGTGGTGTGCGACGGCTTCACCGGCAACGTCGTGCTCAAGACCAGCGAGGGCCTGGTGGATGCCGTGGAGCGTCTGCTCGGCGACGAACTGCGCGGCACGTTCACGAGCCAGATAGAGTCGGTGCTGTCGCGGCGGGCGTTCCGCCGGTTCCGGCGGCGGGTCGACTACTCCGAGTACGGCGGCGCGCCGCTGCTCGGCGTCGCCGGTACGGCCATCGTGGCGCACGGCCGTTCGTCGGCCAAGGCGGTCCGCAATGCGATAGCGATGGCGGCGCGCCTGGCCTCGAGCGACGTCGTGTCGCAGGTCACGCGTGGCGTCGCGGTGGCAGGGGTGTCGTGAGCGGCCACGTCGCGTTCGTCTTTCCGGGGCAGGGCTCGCAGCAGGTCGGCATGGGGCAGGCGCTGGCCGCGGCCTTTCCCGAAGCCGCAGCGACGCTGGCCGAGGCAGAGGCGGCGTTTGCCAGCGCGGCGGTGAACGGCGGCGCGGGCGTGTCGCTGCGCGCCATGCTCGAGCACGGTCCCGAGGCGCAACTCACCCTCACCGAACACGCCCAGCCGGCGATTCTGGCGGTCAGCGTGGCCGCCTTCCGCGTGCTTGCGGCGCGCGGCGTGGAGCCCTGCTTCGTGGCCGGCCACAGCCTCGGCGAGTACTCGGCGCACGTGGCCGCCGGCACGTTCTCGCTCGCCGACGGGGTCGCGCTCGTCCGCCGGCGTGGCCGCTACATGCAGGAGTCGGTACCGGTCGGTACCGGCGCGATGGCGGCGATTCTCGGCGCGGAGGCCGCGCTCGTCGAGCAGGCCTGCCGCGAGGCGGCCGAGGGCGAGATCGTGAGCCCCGCCAACCTGAACGCGCCCGGTCAGGTGGTGATTGCCGGCCATGCGGCGGCCGTCGCGCGGGCGTCGGAGCGCGCCAAAGCGCTCGGGGCCCGCAAGGCGGTACCGCTGTCGGTGAGCGCCCCGTTCCACTGCGCGCTGATGCAGCCGGCGCAGGATCGGCTCGAGCCCGAACTTCGCGCCGTGCCCACCCAGGCGCCGCGGGTCCCGGTCGTGGCCAACGTGGACGCCGAGACGAAGCGTGAAGCGGCGGCGGGCATCACGGCGCTCGTGCAGCAGGTGTCGGCGCCGGTTCGCTGGCTGGACGTCGTACAGCGGCTGGGAGCGGAAGGGGTCACGACCTACATCGAGGTCGGGCCAGGCAGTGTGCTGGCCGGGTTGATCAAGAAGATTCAGAAGGACGCCCAGATCGTGAGCTTCAGCAGCCCGGAGCAGTTGGACATGGTGCTCGCCGCATGTTCGAACTGACCGGAAAGGTGGCGCTCGTGACCGGTGCCTCGCGTGGCATCGGGCGCGCCATCGCGGTCGCGCTGGCGTCGCGCGGCGCGCACGTCGTGGCCGTCGCCCGCGGCACCAACGCCGAGGCGACCGCCGAGGCCATCCGGGCCGCCGGGGGCTCGGCCGCCGCGGTCAGCGCCGACGTCACCGACGCGGCCTCGGTCGAGGCGATGATGGCGGCCACGCTGCAGCACAACGGCCGCCTCGACGTCCTGGTGAACAACGCCGGCATCGCCCGCGATCAGCTCATGTTGCGGATGAAGCGCGCGGACTGGGACGAGGTGCTGGCGACCAATCTCACCGCGGCCTTCACAATCGTCCAGGCCGCGCTCAAGCCGATGATCCGGCAGCGGGGCGGCCGCATCATCAGCATCGGCTCCGTGGTCGGGCAGATGGGCAATGCCGGTCAGGCCAACTACGCCGCGTCCAAGGCGGGGCTGATCGGGTTCAGCAAGGCCATTGCACGCGAGGTGGCGTCGCGCCAGATTACGGTCAACGTCGTCGCCCCGGGCCTGGTCGCCACGGATATGACCCAGGCGCTCACCGACAAGTCGCAAGGCGACTGGTCGGCACAGATTCCGCTCGGCCGGATCGGGATACCCGAGGACGTGGCCGCAGCGGTTTGTTTCCTTGCCTCGGATGAGGCGTCGTATATTACAGGGCAGGTGCTCGCCGTCAACGGCGGGATGTATACCTAAGGCACGCTGATCAAGGAGAGGTCGATGGCAGTCGCAGACAAGGTGAAGAGCATCATCGTTGAGCAGCTCGGAGTCGACGAGGAAGAAGTGACGCCCGACGCGTCGTTCGTCGACGATCTGGGTGCCGACTCGCTCGACACCGTGGAACTCGTCATGGCGTTCGAGGAGGAGTTCGGGATCGAAATCCCCGACGAGTCGGCCGAGAAGATCACGCGCGTCAAGGAAGCCATCGACTACATCGAGGCGCACGCCAAGTCCAAGAAGTAAGCCAGCCGAGGCCGGAGCGCGAGTGGAGAGGCGGGTCGTCATCACCGGTATCGGCCTGGTGTCGTCGGTTGGCATCGGGACCGCAGCCACGTGGGACGCGCTGCTGGCGGGCACGAGCGGCGTGGGCCGGGTCACCAGGTTCGACGTGACCGGCTACGCCGCGCAGATCGCCGCGGAGGTCCGCGGCTTCGATCCGCTGCAGTTCGTGGACAAGAAAGACGTCAAGAAGATGGACGTCTTCATCCAGTACGCGGTGGCGGCCTCGCAGTTCGCGATGGACGACGCTGCGCTGCAGATCACGCCGGCCAACGCCGAGGACGTCGGCGTGTTCATCGGCTCGGGTATCGGCGGGTTCTCCACGATCGAGCGCGAGCACGAGACGCTGCTCGAAAGCGGGCCCCGCCGCATTTCGCCGTTCTTCATTCCGGCGATGATCATCAACCTGGCCTCGGGTCAGGTGTCGATTCGCTTCGGTGCCAAAGGTCCGAACCTGGCGACCTGCACGGCGTGCTCGGCCTCGGCGCACGCGGTGGGTGAATCGTTCGAGATCATCCGGCGCGGCGACGCCGACGCGATGATCGCCGGCGGCTCCGAGGCGGCCATCACCCCGATGAGCATCGGCGGCTTTGCCGCCCTGCGGGCGTTGTCCACGCGCAACGACGAGCCGGAGCGGGCCAGCCGCCCCTTCGACAAAGATCGCGACGGCTTCATCATCGGTGAGGGCGCCGGAGTCCTGGTGATGGAGGAGCTCGAATTCGCCCGCCGCCGCGGCGCGCGAATCTATGCCGAGGTGGTCGGCTATGGCTCCTCCGGCGACGCGTTCCACATTACGGCCCCGTCCGAGGACGGCGACGGCGGCGCGCGCGCGATGAAGATGGCCATCCGCAAGGCCGGAATCGCGCCGGGCGACGTCGATTACATCAACGCCCACGGGACGTCGACGCCGTTCAACGACCGGCTCGAGACGCTCGCGATCAAAACAACGTTCGGCGAGCACGCGTATCGGCTGGCCATCTCGTCCACGAAATCGATGACCGGGCACCTGCTCGGCGCCGCCGGCGGCCTCGAGGCCGGCATCACCGCGCTGGCGCTGCACCATCAGGTGGCGCCGCCGACCATCAACCTCGACTGTCCCGACGCGGACTGCGATTTGGACTACGTGCCGAAGGTCAAACGCGAGATGCCGATGCGCTATGCGTTGTCCAACTCGTTCGGCTTCGGCGGCACCAACGCCACGCTGTTGCTGAAGCGTCACGACGCATGAAGATTGCCGTCTGCATCAAGCAGGTGCCCAGCCGCGAGTGGCAGCCGCGCCTGACCGACGACCGTACGTGGATTCGGGAGGCCGACGCCAGCTTCGAGATGAACGAGCCGGATGCCTATGCGCTCGAGGAAGCGCTGCGGCTCCGCGAAAAGCACGGCGGAGAAGTGGTGGTCTGTTCGGCCGGACCAGCCCGCGTGCAGCAAGTGATGCGCGAGGCGCTGGCGCGCGGAGCCGACCGCGGCGTGCACGTGGACGCCGCCGGGCTGGCGTCGGCCGACGGCTTCACGGTGGCGGCGGCGCTGGCCCACGCGATGCGAGACGAAGCGTTCGATCTCGTGCTGACGGGGTTGCAGTCCGACGACCAGGGCCACGCGCAGACCGGGGTCGCGCTCGCCGAACTGCTTGGCATCCCCCACTCGACGATCATCATGGACGTGGAGATCAGTGACGGCCGCGTGCGCGTCAAGCGCGAGCTCGAGGGCGGCTGGTTCCAGTGGGTGTCGATGCCGATGCCGGCGCTGCTGACGATTCAGAGCGGCATCAATCAGCTGCGCTATGCCACGCTCAAGGGCATCATGGCGGCCAAGAAGAAGGAGATTCGCAGCGTGGCGCCGGCGGCGGCGGAACCGGGGCTGAAGATCCTCGGGCTGTCCCTGCCGTCGAAATCGAAGCAGACGGCGCTCATTGCCGGCGCTCCCGCAGAAGCGGCCGCCGAACTCGTTCGACGGCTCCGCGACGAGGCGCGCGCGCTGTGAGGCGGACCGCGGTGAGGGAGGCGCTGTGATCCTGGTCGTCGCCGAGCAGCGGGGCGGCACGCTCAATCGCGCCAGCTGGGAGGCCGTGGCCTGCGCGCAGCAAGCGGGTGCGGGGGAGCCGCTCACCATTCTCGTCCCTGGCGGCGGCGACGCGGCGCGAGTGCTGGCCGAAGCGGGCGCGGGCGAGGTGTTGTCGATCGAGCACGGCGCGCTGGCGGCCTATTCGCCTGACGTGCAGGTTGCCGCGGTCGCCCAGGCGATCGCCCAGACGACGCCCCGGCTCGTCGTGATGGCCCACACCTACCAGGCGCGCGATTACGCGCCGATGCTGGCGGCGCGCCTGCGCGCACCGCTCCTGGCCGACGTCATCGGCGTGAAGGGCGCTGGCGTCGGCGCCACGTTCCTGCGCCCCATGTTTCAGGGCAAGCTGGTGGCGGAGGTGTCGCCGCAGGGCAGCGGTCCGGCCATCGTCAGCTGCCAGATAGGCGCGTTCCGTGCCGACGCCGTCGCCAAGGGCACGCCGGCACCCGCCCGCGTCCTGACCGTCACGCTCGACACGCCGTCGCGTCAAACCGTGGAAGCGCCCTTCCAGCAAGCGCGGCAGGCCGTGGACCTCGGGCAGGCCGAGCGTATCGTCGCGGTGGGCCGCGGCATCAAGGCGCAGGATCAGATTGCCGTGGCCGAGAGGCTCGCCGCGGCCATGGGGGCCGAGATGGCCGCGTCGCGCCCGATCTGCGACAACGGCTGGCTGCCGATGGATCGCCAGGTGGGGAGTTCGGGGCAGACGGTCGCGCCGAAACTCTACGTCGCGCTCGGGATCTCCGGCGCGATCCAGCACCTCGTCGGGATGAAAGGCTCGCGCACCATCGTCGCGATCAACAAGGACGCGGACGCGCCGATCTTCGAGGTCGCCGACTACGGCATCGTCGGCGATCTGTTCGAGATCGTGCCAGCGCTGACCGCGGAACTCGAGAAGCCGCGCTAGCGGCGGCTCGCCGACGCGGCTGCGGGCCGGAGCCACATGACGCGAGAGACCCTCGAAGTCGATGTCTTGATCGTCGGCGGCGGACCCGCGGGGCTGTCGGCGGCGATCCGGCTGTCGCAGCTGGCCAAGGCGCGCGGCGGCGAGCTGCTCTCGATCGCCGTACTCGAAAAGGCGCGTGACCCGGGGGCGCATCTGCTCTCGGGCGCCGTCCTCGATCTCTCCGCCCTGAAGGACCTGTTGCCGGAGTACCAGGCGTTGGGCGCCCCGATGCTGGCGCCGGTCGGGCGCGAGCGAGTCTATTTCCTCACCGAGCATCGGGCGCTGCGCGCACCGGTCATTCCACCGCCGCTCGCCAATCACGGCAACGCGCTCATCTCGCTCAGCCAGTTTGGCCGCTGGCTGGCGGCGCAGGCCGAAGCGGCGGGCGTGGATCTCTTTACCGGCTTTGCCGGGCAGGAAGTCCTGTTCGATGGGACGCGCGTCCTCGGCGTGCGAACCGGCGATCGCGGCCGCGGCCGCCACGGCGAGACCAAAGCGAACTTCGAGCCGGGCGTGGACATCCACGCCAAGGTGACGATCTTCTGCGACGGCGTCCGCGGCAACCTGACCAAGCAGCTGCGGCGCCAGCTGGCGATTGGCGCCGGGCGCGAGCCGGAACAGTTCGCTATTGGCATCAAGGAGCTGTGGGAGGTGCCGGAGGGCCGCATCGAGACTGGCACTGTCATCCACACGCTCGGACACCCGCTGCGCCACGAGGAATTCGGCGGCGGCTTCGTCTACGCGCTGCCCGATCGGCTGGTGTCGCTGGGGCTCGTCGCCGGCCTCGATTACCACGACCCGCTGTTCGATCCTCACCTCGCGTTCAACCGGTTCAAGCGCCATCCACTGCTGGCGCGTCTGCTCGACGGCGGCCGTCTGGTGCGCTACGGCGCCAAGGCGCTGCCGGAAGGCGGCTGGAACACCGTGCCGCGCGTGCACGCCGACGGTGCGCTCATCGCCGGCGACGCCGGCAACTTCGTGAACTCGGTGCGCCTCAAGGGCATCCACCTCGCGATGCGGACCGGGATGCTCGCGGCCGAGACCGCCTTCGACGCCCTTGCCGCCGGTGACACGAGCGCTGGTGGCCTGGCGGCGTACCAGACGCGTCTGGAGGCCAGCGCCGTGCGGCGCGAGCTCGAGCCGGTGCGCAGCGTGCATCAGGCCTTTGGTTACGGCCTCGTGCCCGGCCTGTTGTTTGCCGGTGCGGCGATGGTGACCCGCGGGCGCTGGCTCGGCGATCTGCACGCGGCGCCGGGCCACACGAAGATGCGGACGCTGCGCTGGTACTACGGCATCGAGATCGCCCGTGCGACGGCGAGCCGTGACCTGGCGCCGGATCGTGTCCTCACGTTCGACAAGGTCACCAATGTCCACTACGCCGGCACCGCGCACGATGAGGATCAGCCGGTGCACCTGCTGGTGCACACGGACGTGTGCACGTCGATCTGCGGGCCGGAATACGGGCACCCCTGCACGCGGTTCTGCCCCGCCAACGTCTACGAGATCGTTCGCGAGCCCGGGGGCGAGACGCGGCTGCAGATCAACGCGTCGAACTGCGTTCACTGCAAGACGTGCGACATCATGGATCCGTACGGGGTGATCACCTGGGTGCCGCCTGAAGGCGGCGGCGGGCCGCAGTACACGGGCATGTGATGGCCGGCGACTGGCACGCCTCCCGCTGGAAACGCTTCGAGGCGGCGGCGATCGCCGGCCTCGGCTATCCCGTGATCGCGGCGCTCGGCCACACGCTGCGCTGGCGCACCTCGGGCCTGCACCACTTCGACGCCATCCAGGCCGCGGGACACCAGCCGGTGATGGCGTTCTGGCACGGCCGCATCCTCACCGCCACGTTCTACTTCCGCCGCCGCGGCATCGTCGTCATCACCAGCGAGAACTTCGACGGCGAGTGGATCGCCCGCATCATCGAGCGGTTCGGCTACGGCACCGCCCGCGGATCGAGCTCGAGCGGCGGCAAGCGCGCGCTGCTGCAGCTCGTGCGGGAATTGAAGGCTGGCAAGCCCGCCGGGTTCACGCTCGACGGCCCCCGCGGCCCCGCGCGCGTGGCGCAGCCGGGTGCGGTGTGGCTGGCCATGGCCACCGGCAACCCGCTGCTCCCGTTCCACCTCGAAGCCGCATCGTGCTGGACCGCGCGTAGCTGGGATCGGACGCAAGTCCCGAAGCCCTTCAGCACCGTGGGGCTGGCCGTCGGCGAACCGCTCTACGTGGAACTGGGCGCCTCGGCGGACGCCCTCGAAGCCGCGCGGGTCGAGCTCGAACGCCGGCTGGGCGCGCTCGAGGGCGAAGCCGCCCGGTTGTCCTCGACCCGCTGACCGGCGATACTCCTCGCGTAGACCGTCGAAGGAAGGGAGCCGTCATGAGATCCGCCCGCATCCTGGCCGCCACTGTGCTCGCCGCTGCCGTCGCCGCCGCCGTCGTCTCGGGACAGGGCGCGCGAACGACGCTCGACATCTATCTGATCGACGTCGAAGGCGGCAACGCCACGCTGTTCGTGTCGCCGGCGGGGGAGTCGCTGCTCATCGACACCGGCAACGGGGGCCAGGCGGCCGCGCGCGACGCCGACCGGATTGCCGCGGCGGCCAAGGACGCCGGACTGTCGCGAATCGATCATCTGATCACGACGCACTATCACGGCGATCACTTCGGCGCGATGGCCGAAGTCGCGAGCCGTCTGCCGGTCCGCCAGTTCATCGACCACGGCGCCAACGTGCAGCCGAACGCGGCGACGGACGCCTTTCTGCAGAAGACCTATCCGGACCTATACGCCAAGGGTACGCACACCGTGGCCGTGCCCGGTGACACCGTGGCGATGGCCGGCCTCGACGTCCGCATCGTGGCCGCGGCCGGCAAGATGGCGACGAAAGCGGTGGCAGGCGGCGGCCAGCCGAACCCGTACTGCGCCGCCTACACGCCGCAGGACCCCGACCCGAGCGAGAACGCCCAGTCGGTGGGGACGCACATCACGTTCGGCCGCTTCCGCCTGGTGCATCTGGGCGACCTGACCTGGAACAAGGAACACGACCTGATGTGCCCGAACAACCGGCTGGGCACGGTCGATCTGTTCATCGTGTCGCATCACGGGCAGGCGATCTCCAACGGCCCGGTACTCGTGCACGCGCTGCATCCCCGCGTGGCGCTGATGAACAACGGCACGCGCAAGGGCGGTCAGCCGGCGGCGATGCAGGTGCTGTTCTCGTCGCCCGGGCTCGAGGATCTGTGGCAGCTGCACTTCTCGCTGCTGAGCGGGCAGGAGTACACGGTGCCGGGCGCGTTCATCGCCAACACCGTGGACGAGCCGGGGCCGGCGATCCCGATCGCGCCGACGCCGGCGCCGGCTCCTGGGCCTGGCGCCGCGCCGCCGCCCGCCCACAACGGTGCTGCCTACTGGCTCAAGGTGTCCGCGAATCGTGACGGGTCGTTCAGCGTCACGAACGCGCGGAACGGATTCACGAAGAAGTATTCGAGCAGGTAGGCAGGTGGGCAGGTGGGCCTTACCTACTTACCTGCTTACCCGCCTAGTTCGCTACGTACTTGAACTCGAGAATGGCGCCCGGGTTGGCCACTGTGCGGACCGGGGTGCCCTTCTCGTCGAGGGTGCGGCCGTCGTTGTCGGTCACGATGTAGAACGTCCGCTGGTCGGGGGCGACGGCGAGATCACGATAGCGGTTCGTCGTCTTGAAGTACTCGATCGGTGCGCCGACGACAGACCGGCCGTCGGGCGCGAGGGCCATCCGGTAGATCAGGCCGCGCAGCATCGCCGGCAGCAGCAGCGACGTATTCCAGCCGGGCACGCCCGAGGCGCTCGTGACGACGTCGAGGCTGCCGGGGGCGATGGTGTTGCCAGGCCGTCGCTGCACTTCGGTCGAGGCGTCGAGCGTGAAGAACGTCTGGAGCGGCGGCTTGAAGTCGGGGGCCTGGAAGGAGCTCTCCGCCTGCTGCGGCACCGATGCGGGCAGAGGGCCGACGCCGCGCCCCTGCGGCAGCGAGGCGCACGGCGTGGGGGATGACGCGGACCAGTTGGCATACACGTACGACTTGTCGTCGCGATAGCCCGCCACGCGCGGCCAGCCGTAGTTGCCGCCGGATTCGATCAGATTGACCTCGTCGTCCACGTCGGGCCCGTGTTCCGACTCGTAGAGCCGTCCACCCGGCCCGAAGACGAGGCCCTGCGGGTTGCGGTGCCCGTAGGAGAAGACGTGGCTGCGCACCCCCTTGAGCGTGGGGTTGTCGGGCGGAATCGAACCGTCCGGCGCGATGCGCAGGATCTTGCCCTGATACGACGTCCAGTTCTTCGCGGCGATCTCCACGGCGGTCGGCAGGTCGAGGGCGTGATTCAGATTGCAGCGGTTCCCGCCGAAGTTGCTGCCCTCGTCGCCGAGGCTCAGATAGAGCATGCCGTCGGGGCCGAAGACCAGCCGTCCTGCGAGGTGGTCGTCGTGGACAGGCAGCGCCGCGAGCACGTCGGCCGGCGACGCCAGCTGGCCGGTGGCCGCATCGTAGGCGTAGCGCCTGACCGCCATGCGCCGGACAAACGCCGGCCCCGGGGCGTCGTCGTAGGTGTAAGCCACGAACACGACGTCGTTGCCGGAGCCCTTGAGGAGTTGCGGATGGAGGGCGAGCCCCAGCAGACCGTCCTGCGTGACGCTTTGATGCGCTTCGGGGATGACGAGGGCCACGGCGGTGGTGCCGTCGGCGGGGTTGACGCGCAGCACGCGACGGCCGCGGCGCTCGGTCACCCAGAGGCGGCCGTCCGGGCCCCACGTGATCTCCCACGGCGCGTCGAGGCCCTGGGTCACGACCCGCATGGTGAATCGCTCGGGCGGTGACCCACTCTGCGCGCCGACGCCTGCCGCCCCGGCGGCACAGACCAGCGCCGCGATCACCGCAACCAGCCCTCGCAGGAGGCCCCCGCCGAAAGCCGCCGCAGGCCGCGGCGGCATCACGGGACCTGCTGGCCGCTGGCGTTGTGGTAGTGGCCGTGCACCGGGTCGAAGACGCGCACCGAAGATGCGCGGTCGGTGGTGAACGCGGCGACGCCGGCGACGACGGCGGCGAGGACGCCGGCTCCGACGGCAATCATCAGAAAGCGCCCGTTGCGGGTCGAGTCCGGAGTGGCTCCGTGGCAGCGCTTGTACTTCTTGCCGCTGCCGCACGAGCAGAGGTCGTTGCGTCCGGGTTTGGCCATCGTCAGATCCTCCGGTCAGGTGGGTCAGGTGGGCCGGGTGGGGCAAGCCCGTTGCCATCGGGTAGTTCGTGACAAGCGTTCTCCCACCTGACCTGCAGACCTGCCCAGCCTGCCTGACTCTGTATCGCCGGCATTGTAGTGCGGTCTAGCCCCCGGCACGCACGCGTCCGGCGGCCTTCCGCAGCCCGCCCCAGGGACGTGACCGTGGTCCATGCGCGGCCGGAACGAGGCGCAAAGCCGGGCCGGGCCCCTGCGCGTCGCCTTCGGCTTGGTACCCCAGCCGTACGGCCGCGGTGAGGAGCGCCGGCGTTTGTTCCGGATCCTTGAGGATGACGAGAATCGAACGTGGGCGATGCGCGGCAAGCACCTCGGCCGCGCCGCGCAGCACGGCGTCCGCCCCGGAGCGCACGGCAATGCGCAGCGCCTGCGGCGGCGGGAGTTTTTGACGGCGAACCACCTCGTCGAGCGGCTCGGCGGCCACGGGCTGCGTGTAGTGGTCGGAGGGCGCCTCACCGCCCAGCCGCCACTCGCGGTCGCGCAGCGCGTGCCGGTCGCTGCCGGGCACATGCGGGTAGGTGAGCGCGCGCAGCCCGGCGCGATCGGCGAGGGCCACCGGGAGCGGTATCACCGAGCGTCCGCAGCGGTTCAGGATCAGGTTCTCGCACAGCTCGCGGAACGCGTCGAAGCCCGGCTCGAACGCGACGACCGCGGCGCCGCGCTGCAGGGCGGCGAAGATGGCGCACGCGCCGGCGCCGGCACCCACGTCATAGAGCACGTCGCCCGGCGTGACCTCGGAGGCCAGCCACGCGTCGAGCGCCGGCGGCAGCGCCACGGCGCCGTGCCGCGCGCTCCGTCGTGTGATGGCCGTGGCGTAGAGCCGCGCACCCTCGACCGGCCCGCCCAGCCGGTAGGTGGCCCGCGCCGTCTCGTCGACGGGCCACGCCGCGGTGTCGCCCACCGGCTCCGAGTCCAGCATGGTCGGCTGGTGGTTCGTCGGGCCCGCCGCGGCGTCCGTTGCCGCCGCGATGTCGCGATGCCGGTCGGCGCGGTCGATGAAGACCTCGGCGAGGGCCGGTGCGACAGGCCGATTGCCGAGCGGCCGCAGGAAGCGGCCGATGAAGGTGCGGATGCCTTCGGTGTCCGCCGGGGCGCTCAAGCCGTCGGCCAACTGCGCCACGTGGGTCGCGAGGTCCGGCGCGTACGATACGAAGCCGCCGTGATCGCGCAGCAGGTAGTTGAAGTGAACGGTGTTGGCCTGGCCGTCCGCCACGGCATCGGTGGACAGCACCGTGTACACCGGCCGGCCGACGATGCCGGCCTCGAGCTCGGCGCTGGTGTTGAGCGCCACCACGGCGCCCGCGTGGTACAGACACTCGAAGAACGCCTCGGGCGTGCCGTACGTCGTTCGCAGCACCAGCGCGGCGCCGTCGTCGAACGGCCGCTGCACCCACCCGGTGGCCTGGCGCATCGCCGGCCAGGTCACCGCCTCGGGCTCGCGGCCGTCGTCCACCAGGACCACGTCGGGATGCGGGCGCACGAGGACGTTGCACCGGGCCAGCGGCGGTCCCGACGCGCGGAGCGCCGCCAGCCACGTGCGGATGAAGGCGAGCTCGCGCGCGGCGATGAACCGCGACGAGCACAGGTACAGCAGTGTCGGACGTGCCGGGTCGAGACCGAGCGGAGCGAAGAAGGCGTCACGCGAGACGCGCGGCGCCAGGGCGAAAAACTCGTCGAAACGCGGCGCGCCGGCCACCACCACACGCTCGGCGGGGTAGTCGTGCAGTTCCACGGCTTCCTGCCGCTGACGCTCGTTCCAGACGAAGAGCAGATCGGGCGGCACCGGCAGGGCACCCTTGGTACTGAGGTTGTCCCAGCTGAAAAGCAGCATCCACAGCGGAATGGCGCGGGCCCGTGCCGCCTTCATGACATCGGTCTGCGCGGTACCGAAGTGCAGGCCAGGGGTGACGACGACGACGTCAGGGGCGTGCCGCGCCAGGAACTCCTCGTGCCGCGCATCCGCGGGAATCGCCCGCTCGATCTGCGCCAGAGCCTCCCGCAGCCGTGCGCCGGCGGTCTCGCCGAGCGGCGGCGCCTCACCGCTGAACGAGGTGCCCACCTCGCGGAACAGGCGCTCCACGGCCCGCCGGTGCAGTTTCGAGGCCGAGCGGAACGCAGGGCGCGTGTACTGCGCCCAGTCACGTGCGCTGCGCACCAGTGGCGCGGCGGCCCGCCAGGCGTCCGTGCGGTCGTCGGGGCAGGCGACGAGTTCGAACCGCTCGTGGCGCAGCCGTTCCGCCAGCCGGCGGTCGCGTTCCGGGTCACGCTGCTGGATCGCCAGCGTCACGGTCTGCCCGCGCTCGAGCAGCGCCGCGATCACGCCCTCGAACGTATCGACGTTCTTTTTCTGCTTGGCGACGATGAGAAACTTCATGCGTGCTCAGCGACGATACCACCACCCACCCGACCCGCCCGACGTGCCTGACCGTACAATTCACCCATGCGCCTGAAGGTGTTCTCGTCGCCCCGGTTTGCCGATCACGTGACGCCGCCCGGTCATCCCGAACGCGTCGATCGCGCCGCGGTGATGCAGTCGGTCGCCGCCGACCTGCGGACGTCCGGTGCCGAAGTGGCGGAGCCGCGGCGGGCCACCGACGACGAGCTGCTGCGCGTGCACGACGGCACTTACCTCACGCTGCTGCGCGAGACCGGAGGGCGGGCGGTGGCGCTCGACCCCGACACCTTCACGTCGCCGGAAAGCTACGAAGTGGCGCGGCTTGCGGCCGGCGCCGCCGCGGGCGCCGTTGATCACGTGCTCGAGGCTGGAGACGGCGCGCGGGCGCTCGTCCTGGCGCGTCCCCCCGGCCACCATGCCGAGCGGGCGCGGGCCATGGGCTTCTGCCTGTTCAACAGCGCGGCGGTGGCCGCCGCACATGCACGCGCGCGCGGGCTGTCGCGCGTGGCGGTGGTGGACTACGACGTGCATCACGGCAACGGAACACAGTCGGCCTTCTACGACGATCCCAGCGTCTTGTTCGTGTCGTCGCATCAGTTCCCGTACTATCCTGGGACCGGCGCGGCGGGCGAGATCGGCACGGGTGCCGGACGCGGGTTCACGGTCAACCTGCCGCTGCAGGCCGGCTCGACCGACGCCGACTACGAGCGCGTCTTCGCGGAGATCGCGCTGCCCGTGCTCCGGCAATTCGCGCCAGAGTTGATCGTGATCTCGGCGGGCTTCGACGCGCACGCCGAGGACCCGCTCGGGGGCATGCGCCTCAGCTCGGGTCAGTTCGTCCGCCTCACCGAAGGCATTGCCCACGTCGCCGACGCGTGCAGTGAGGGCCGTGTGGTCGCGCTCGTCGAAGGCGGCTACGACCTGAAAGCGCTGGCCGAGTGCACGCGCGCCGTCGGGCAGACACTGGGTGGCGACGGTCCGGACGTCCCGCCGCCGGCGGGTGAGGCGACGCGCGGTGCCGCCGCCTGCGCGGCCGTGCTCCCGGTGCTGCGCGAGTACTGGCGGCTATAATCGAATGTGGCGGCCGGCTTCAGCCGGCCCTGGACCGCCTAAAGGCGGCCCCTACATGTGACCTCGCGCCTCATGTCCGACTATCACCCACAGACCCTCGACACAAAGTGGCAGGAACGCTGGCAGCGCGACCGCGCGTTCGAGGTGGCCGTCGATCCGTCGCGCCCCAAGTACTACTGTCTCGAGATGTTCGCGTATCCGTCGGGGCACGCGCACGTCGGCCACGTGCGCAACTACATCATCGGCGACGTCATGGCGCGAACCAAGCGGATGCGCGGCTACAACGTGCTGCACCCGTTCGGATGGGACGCGTTCGGCCTGCCGGCCGAGAACGCAGCCATCAAGAGCGGCATCCACCCCGAAGCGTCCACGCGCGCCAACATTGCCCACATGAAGGGGCAGTTGCAGCGGCTCGGCATCAGCTACGCGTGGGAACGCGAGCTGGCCACCTGCGACGCCGAGTACTACAAGTGGAACCAGTGGCTCTTCATCCGAATGTTCGAGAAGGGGCTCGCCTACCGGCGGAAATCGTCGGTCAACTGGTGTCCGGCGGACCAGACCGTGCTCGCCAACGAGCAGGTCGTGGACGGTGGTTGCTGGCGCTGCGGCACCGCCGTCGAAACGCGGGATCTGGAGCAGTGGTTCTTCCGCATCACGGCGTATGCCGACGAGCTGCTCGATGCCACCGAGGGTCTGGAGAAGTGGCCTGAAAAAGTCCTCACGATGCAGCGCAACTGGATCGGGCGCTCAGAGGGGGCCCGGGTCACGTTCGCGCTCAACGGGGACCAGGCGACGCCCATCGAGGTGTTCACCACGCGTATCGACACGATTTACGGCGCCACCTTCGTGCTGCTCGGCCCCGAGCACCCGCTGGTGCCGACGCTGGCCGACCGGTCCAGCAACCCCGAGGCGCTGCGCAAGCAGGTGCAAGTGTTCCGGTTGCAGGACCGCACGGCGCGTATCAGCGGCGAGCTCGAGAAGCAGGGGTTCGACACCGGTTTCAAGGCCATCAATCCGTTCACCCGGGAGCCGGTGCCGGTATGGGTCGCCAACTTCGTGCTCGGCGACTACGGTACCGGCGCGATCATGGCGGTGCCCGCGCACGACGAGCGCGACTTCGAGTTCGCGACCAAATACGGTCTGCCGATTCGCCGGGTCGTCAGGGCGCTCCCCGGCGAAAAGGGCGACGCGCCGGAGCCGCCGCTCCCGATGCCGGAGTACGGCATCAGTGTGGACTCTGGCGATTACAGCGGCCTCCGCACCGAGGAGGCGCAGAAGCAGATGATCGCCGCCGCGAAAGCCCGCGGGATCGGCGAAGGCACCGTGCAGTACCGGCTGAAGGACTGGGGCATCTCACGGCAGCGCTACTGGGGCACGCCCATTCCAATGGTGGTGTGTCCCACGCACGGCATCGTGCCGGTCCCTGACGATCAGCTGCCGGTCGAGTTGCCCAAGATCGCGGAATTCACCGGGCGCGGCGACTCGCCGCTGGCGCAGGTGCCGGAGTTCGTGAACACGACCTGCCCGACGTGCGGCGGCGCGGCGCGCCGCGAGACCGACACGATGGACACGTTCGTGGATTCGTCGTGGTACTTCTACCGCTTCGCCGATCCGCGCAACCAGCAGCAGGCGTTCGATCCAGCCGCGGCGGACTACTGGCTGCCCGTGGACTTCTACAGCGGCGGCGTCGAGCACGCGATTCTCCATCTCATCTACTCGCGTTTCTTCGCGCGGGTGTTCCGCGACCTCGGCATGGTGTCGCACGACGAGCCGTTCACCCAGCTCCTCACGCAGGGGATGGTGTTGAAGGACGGCAACGTGATGTCGAAGTCGAAGGGCAACGTCGTCGACCCCGATACGATGCTGCAGAAATACGGGGCCGACGCGCTCCGTCTCTACGTCATGTTCGTCGCGCCGCCCGAAAAGGAAGTGGAGTGGTCCGACAGCGGTCTCGAGGGCAGCTTCCGGTTTCTGGGCCGGGTGTGGCGGCTGGTCGACCACTGGGCCGACGCGGTGCGCGCCTCCGCCGCCGGAAGCCTCGACGCCGGCGCGGTCAACGCGGCCGAAAAGGCCGTACGGCGCAAGACCCACGACACCATCCGGCGCGTCACCGGAGACATCGAGCAGCGCCAGCAGCTCAATACGCCCGTCTCGGCGATGATGGAGCTCGTCAACGAGCTGTACGCCTTCAGCGAGCACACCGCCACAGGCGTGCCGGGCCGCCGCGCCGAGGCCACGGCGGCCGCGCCCGTCGAGCGCGTCGAAACACTGCACGTGATGCGCGAGGCCGTGGAAGGGCTCGTGCGCATGCTCGCGCCATTTGCTCCGCATACGGCCGAGGAGCTGTGGGAGCGACTGGGCCATCCGGGTGGCCTAGCGGCGGCTTCGTGGCCCGAATTCGACGCCGCAGTGGCCAAAGCCGACGAAGTCGTCATCCCCGTGCAGGTCAACGGCAAGGTGCGGGCGCGGCTCACGGTCGCCGCCGACGCCACGGAGGCCGAGCTGGAGCGGGCCGCGCTCGCCGACCCGGGCGTGGCGGCGTACACTGCGGGTAGGAATGTGGCGAAGGTGGTGGTGGCCAAGGGGCGGCTCGTGTCTGTCGTGGTGAAGTAGGGTGGTCGCATAACGATGCGCTGGCTCGCGACGGTGGCTGTGTGCGCCTGGGCGCTCGCCTCGAGCGGCTGCGGCTATGCGCTGGCGGGCCGCGGCTCGTTCCTTCCCGCGACCATCCACACCGTGGGCATCCCGAAGCTCGAAAACCGGAGTACGTTCTTCCAGGTGGAAGACATCATCACCGAAAAGATCCGCGCCGAACTCATCGGCCGCGGCAAATACGCGGTGACCCCGGACACGGTGGGAGCCGACGCGGTAATCTCGGGGGAGGTGCTGTACATCGCGGTGACGCCGGTCGGCATCAATGAAAGTCAGCTGGCCTCGCGCTATCTCTTCACCGTGGCGATGAAGATGGCGTTCACGGAGGTCCGATCGCAGGACGTCCTCTGGGTGAACGACAGCCTGATCTTCCGCGGCGAGTACGAGCTGGCGACGCGAAATACGGAAAACATCCGCGGAGATTCGTTCCTCGACCAGGAGCGGTCGGCGATGGATCGCATCGCCACCGACGTGGCGCGCACCGTCGTCACGGCCATTCTCGAGGCCTTCTAGCCGGTGCCCGCCCTCACGGCCGCCGCGCTCCGGGCCCAGCTCAGCGCCGGGGCTCCCGGCCCGATCTACGTGCTGCTTGGGGATGACGACGCCGAGAAGGCCGCGGTGGCGGGGGAGTTTGCCGACATCGTCGATCCCGGCCTGCAGGCGTTCAATGTCGATCGCCTGTACGGCGGCGACACATCGATGGATACGCTGCTCGACGCGGCGAACACCTTTCCGATGATGGCGCCGCGGCGGGTCGTGCTGGTGCTCGAGGCCGAGCGCCTGCTCATCCCGAAACGCGAGTCGAAAGCCGCCGACGAGGAACTGGCCCGGCTCGAGGCGTTCATCCAGAACCCGTCACCCCACGCGACGGTCGTCTTCGTCTGCGGATCGCTCGACAAGCGGCGGCGCATCGCCAAGACACTGGAGCGCGGGGCACACATGGTGGACTGCGGCACCATTGACGACGAGGCCGACGCCGAGCGCTGGATCAAGGCGCGCGCCGCCCGCGACAAGGTGCCGCTCGACGCCGCGGCGGTGCAGGCGTTGGTGCAGCGCGGCGGCAAAAGTCTGGTGCGCCTGCGGGCGGGTTTGGAGCGCGTGGCGCTGTACGCGCTGGGGCAGCCGACGATCTCGGCCGACGACGTGCGGCAGTCGGTGCCGGCAGGTCCGGACCAGCAGCAGGATTTCGGGATTGCCGACGGCATCCGCCAGGGTGACGCCGCCGGGGCGCTCAAGCAGCTGGCCGCCGCTCTCGACGGCGGCGCGTCGCCGTTCCTGGTGCTGGGGCAGTTACGGTCCGTCGCCGAGCGGACTCCGTCTCCGCGGCTGCGGGACGCCGTCGCGGCGGTCTTCCGCACCGACATCGCACTCAAGTCGAGCGGCGGCGATCAGAAGCTGCTGCTGGAGCGGCTGGTGGTGGAGCTCTGTGGTGAGAGACGTTCGAGCCGACCGGGGACCGGCCCCCCGCCGCGTTGGGCCGGACGTGGGGGCCGGCTTTAGCCGGCCTGGGCCGCCTGAAGGCGGCCCCTACTTGGCGGCGCGCTCGACGTGCGACGCGAGGCGCGACTTGTAGCGGCCGGCGGTGTTGCGGTGGATGATGCCCGTCTTGGCCATCCGGTCCACGATCGACACCGTCTTGCTCAGGGCCGCCTTGGCTCCGTCCACGTCCTTGTCATCGAGCTTGGCACGGATCCCCTTGAGCGCCGTCCGCAGCGTGGACCGCATCTGCCGGTTGTGCTCGTTCCGCTTGATGTTCTGCCGGTTTGCTTTCAGGGCTGACTTGGTACGCTTGGCCACAGTGTTCGATTCCTTCGAGCTGGTTGTCCTGCCTCAGTGACAGGATCGGCGCGCGAAGCGCGCCAAAAGAGATAGGGAAACTAACCGACGGCCTGCCAGGAAATCCACCCAAAGGCCGTCGGTTAGTTTAGCACGTCGAGTGCGACCTTCCATTGGCCGCTGCGCTCGCGCACCCAGACGCGCGTGTAAATCCCGGTTTCGAAGCGGGGGGCGCTGCCCGGTGCCGGAGCGGCGCCTCGTGCCGGAGGCGCGCCCGCCGACCGCCCCCTGGCTGGCGGCAGCGGCCGGCTCCAAGTGCCCCAGGTGTAGCCCAGATCGCCCGATTGCGCGGTCTCGGCGTAGCGGGAGTCCACCTGGTCGTAGCGCGGCTGGGTGGCCAGATAGCGCTGCACGGCCGCCTCGCCGACCACCGGCATGGTCTGCTGCCGGTGGAAGCGTACGCCCGGCGCGAGACGGCCGGTGTAGGCGCGTGCGGCGCTGGTCTTGAGGTCGCTGTTGAGCACGCTGTCGGCGGTGCCGAGCGGCGGCGTGCGGTCGTCCAGATCGCCGGCGAAGCGGTTGCTGCTCGGTGCGCGTGTGAAGTGCTCGGGGAAGGTGGCCGCACGTGGCGTGCTGGTCCCGACGTCCATCACCACCTTGAACGTGCCGTCGCGCTCCCGCTTCCAGATCGACGCGTAGACGCCGTGGCGGGGCTGGCCGTTGTTGCGGGAGGGCAGGATGTTGCGTGACGGCCCCGTGAGATAGCCGAGTTCCCCGCTGCGGGAGACGTCGCCGTAGCGCGGCTCCCACAGCAGCTGGTGATTCGGCGCCGGGTCCGGCGTGGCGCGAATCTGTTCCTTGGCCAGGCCAACCTGCTCGCCGTCGTAGCCGATGGCCGAGTCGGAGAAATACTCGAGGAACGCCTGCTTCCACCCAACCATGGTCGCCAGCTGCGCGAACGACCGCTCGGTGTCCACCAGCATCTCGAGCGCCGGTGGAATCGACGCGGCAGCGCGAGGCGCGTCACGCTGCACTCCGGCCAGAGACTGGAGCGCGAAGGCGACCAGCAGGCACGCCGCCACTGCAGCCCCGCGCGGGCTGATCACCGTCATGGCAATGCCACTATAGCGCCCGCGAATGCCGCCGGGCTCAGCGGCGGACGATTTCGAAGGTACCAGCCGCGGGACGCTGGGTCGAATAGCGGGGGACCGCGCGGGCGTCGATGATTTCGATCGTCTTGTAGATGCGGAACTTCGCCGCCGTGCCGCTGTCGCTGGCGCCGGCCTTCACGCCGACCCGGCGGACGTAGTCGCGGGTCTCGCGGTACGGCGGCACCTGGCCGTAGCGGTCCACGGCGCCGGAGCCGGCGTTGTAGGCGGCAAGGGCGAGCTCCTCGTTGCCGTCATATTTGTCGAGCAATCGCCGCAAGTACGCCGTTCCGCCGCGGATGTTCTCTTCCGGGTCGTAGGGATTGCGCACGCCGAGGGAGCGGGCCGTCGCCGGCATCAGCTGCATCAGGCCCATCGCCCCCTTGGGCGACGTGGCCAGCGGGTTGTAGCCCGACTCGACCTGGATGACGGCACGCACCAGTTCGGGACGCAGCGAATGGCGCTGCGCATGCGCCAGCACGAAGCTGTCGAACCGCGGCGCCGATCCCGCCGTGGCCTCTGCCGTGGTGGTGCGATAGGCCGGGGCTCCGTGCACCTCGTAGATCTTGGTGGGCGTGTCGAGCTCCCGGTCCGAGAGCACGAGCGTGCCCTTGGCATCCCGCCAGGCGTAGATCTGGGCGAGGGCGGCTGACGGGAGCAGTAAGTTCACCGCAAGGACCAGCAGCGCGAGCCGCAAAACGCCCGCCTCGCGGCGGGCCGGAACGGGCGGCAACGAGATCGGAGGCACCTCCCCGACTATCGGCACGAGCCGCAGGGGTCCGCAGCGCCGTCTGCGGGTCCGGCTGCCGCGGCGGGCCAAACCGCGCCCCACCGTGCGGCGTTGCGCAGACGACGCGGATCCGTGCAGAACTGGTGTACAACTCCCGTGGCCATGGTGGGTCGCGAGGGCGGCGAATGAGGGTGTGGACGAAATGGATGCGGCAGCCGCAGACCGTCTGGCTGCGTCGCGCATTGTTCCAGGTGCATCTGTGGACCGGGCTCGCGCTCGGCCTGTATCTCGTGATGTTGAGCCTCACCGGCAGCGCGCTCGTCTACCGCAACGAGCTCGACGAGTACTTCCGCACGCCGCGGCCTGCCTTCGACGCCAACGCGCGGCGCCTCACCACCGACGAGCTCACGGCGGTGGCACTGCGGGCTTATCCGGATCACACGGTGACGCGGGTGGGCGACCGCATCTCGCGCCGCAACCCCACGATCGAAATCTGGGTGGAGCGCAACGGTGTCCGCAAGGAGCGCCTGTTCAATCCCTACACCGGCGCCGACCTGGGCGCGTCCGTCACCGATGGCGAGCAGTTCGTGCTGTGGCTGGCGCGGCTCCACGACGAGCTGCTGTTCGATCGGCCCGGCCGGTGGTGGAACGGTGTCTTGAGCGGCGTCAGCTGCCTGCTCACGGTGACCGGCCTCGTGGTGTGGTGGCCGGGCGTGTTGCGCTGGCGGCGCAGCCTGAAGATCAAGTGGTCGTCGGGCTGGCGGCGGTTCAATTGGGACCTGCACAGCGCCGTCGGCTTCTGGCTGTTCCTGTTCATGCTGATGTGGGGCGTCTCGGGGTTCTATCTCGGAGTGCCCGAGCCGTTCTCGAACTTCGTGGATTCCATCTCGGATCCCGACGCCTATCTCGGCGAGCGGCCGGGCGACATCGTGCTGATGTGGCTGACGCGGCTCCACTTCGGTCGTTGGCGCGAGGTGCCGTGGCTGAAGGCGGTCTGGGCCGTCGTTGGTCTCCTGCCCGCCATCATGTTCGTGACCGGGGCCGTCATGTGGTGGCAGCGCGTCATGCGGAAGCGGCCCGTGCGTGTCGAAGTGGCCAACTCCGAGGAAGCGGCCTGATGCGGGCGTGGATCGTGCCCGCGGGCTGCACCGACCCGGCACTCCTGCGGCTCGAATCGCGGCCTGAGCCGGCCGCCGGGCCCGGGCAAGTGGTGGTGCGGGTGCGCGCCCTGTCGCTCAACTACCGCGACCAGGCCGTACTTCGTGGGCAGTACATGGGCGGCGCCACGACTCGGGATCTCATCCCGACCTCCGACGCCGCCGGTGATGTCGTCAGCATCGGGAGCGGCGTGCGCAGCGTCGCCGTGGGGGCGCGCGTGGCCTCCACATTCTTTCAGCCGACGCCGCAGGGGCCGGCTGCGCTCGGGTCGCCGCTCGACGGCATGCTCGTGGAATACGCCGTCCTCGAGGCGGGCGGCGTCGTGGGGCTGCCGGACGAAGTCGGTGACGAGGCGGCCGCCTGTCTGCCCTGTGCCGGCGTTACCGCGTGGCACGCGCTCTTTGCGGCGGGCCGCCCGGTGGTGCCAGGCGACACCGTGCTGGTCCTCGGCACCGGCGGCGTGTCGATGCTGGCGCTGCAACTGGCCCGCGCGGCAGGCGCCCGCGTCGTCGTCACGTCTTCGAGTGACGACAAGCTGGCTCGCGCTCGTGCTCTGGGCGCCGCCGATACCGTCAACTACGCGCGTACCCCGGAATGGGACGCGGAAGTCCTCCGTGTCACCGGCGGCCGCGGGGCCGATTGCGTCGTGGAGATTGGCGGGGCCGGGACGCTGGCGCGGTCCTTCCGCTCGCTCGCCCGGGGCGGGAAAGTGGTGCTCATCGGCTTCCTCGGCGGGCCGCAGGGAGACACGGCGCCATACGCGCTGATGACGAAGGGCGGCAGCCTGCACGGCGTCTTCGTCGGCGATCGGGCGATGCTCGAGGCGCTGCTGCAGGCCGTTGCCGTCAACCGGATCGAGCCGCCCGTCGATCGAGTGTTCGGCTTCGACGAGGTCCCGGCGGCCTTCGCCTACCAGGCCTCCGGCGCCTTCGTTGGCAAGGTCGTGATCCGAATTCCGTGAAGGGTGAGAGATGGTCTTCGTGGTCACCCTGGTCGGGCTCACTGTGACCGCCTTGGCCTATACGCTGCCGGGCCGGTTCCTTCTCGATGCGATGGCTGGCGATCGCGCCGTGTGGCACATGCCACGGGCCGAGCCGGCCACGATCTACCTGACGTTCGACGACGGCCCGAACCCGTCGACCACGCCCGCCCTGCTCGACGTGCTGGAGGGCGAGGGCGTGTCTGCCACGTTCTTCCTCATCGATACCCACGTAACCGGCGAAACCGCTCCGCTGGTTCCGTCGCCGGACGTGCGAGAGCATCGTCACCAGAATCGCCCCGGGCGCGACGGCGGGCGACATCATCGTGCTGCACGACGGCGATGAATCGGCGCCACGGAAGGATCAACGGCAGACCGTCGAGGCGACGGCGCGGCTGATTCCGCTGCTGCGGGCGCGCGGCTTCGGCTTCGGCACGGTGTGCCGGAACGACGACGGCGGTCAGGGCGCGGGTCAGGCGTAACCGCGGCGAGGCGACGGCGCCGTCAGCCGGTTGCCAGCTTCTCGACCACCGCGCGGCTGGCGGCGAGCAGCTCGGCGATCTTCGAGGGATCCTTGCCGCCGGCTTCGGCAAAATCGGGCCGGCCCCCGCCGCCGCCGCCGACAATCGGCGCCAGCAGCTTGACCACCTGCCCGGCCGGGATCTTCTTCACCAGGTCAGGGGTGACGCCGGCAACGATCAGCACCTTGCCGTCGGCCGGAGCCGCCAGCACCACCACGCCGCTCTTGATCTGATCGCGGTGGCGATCGACGAGCGCCCGCAAGCCGTCCTTGTCGAGCCCTTCGACCTGACGCGCCACCAGGGTGACCCCGGCGACCTGGACGGATTCGGCCGCGCCGCCGCTGGCGCCGCCGGCAGTTCCGGCCACGAGCGCCGCCTGCGTTCTGGCCTGCTGCAGCTCTCGACTCAGCCGCTTCACGTCGTCCTGCAGCGCCACCACGCGCGGCGCGAGCTGGGCGGGCGCGGCGTTCAGCGCGCCCGAGAGCGCGCCGAGCGTGTCGCGAGCAGCCTGGAACTCGCGCAACGACTGCGCGCCGGTCGTGGCCTCGATGCGCCGCACGCCAGCGGCGACACCGCTCTCGGCGGCGATCGCGAACAGCCCGATGTCTCCGGTGGCGCGCACGTGGGTGCCGCCGCACAGTTCGGTACTGAAGCCGGGCACCGACACCACCCGCACGCTGTCGCCGTACTTCTCCCCGAAGAGCGCCATGGCGCCAGCCGCGATCGCGTCCTCGGTGGCCTTCACCTCGGTAGTGACGGTGGTGTTCTTCAGGATCTGTGCGTTGACGATCGCTTCGATCTCGAGCCACTGCTCGCGGGTGACCGCGTTGAAGTGCACGAAGTCGAACCGCAGCCGGTCGGGAGCGACGAGAGATCCCGCCTGCTTGACGTGCGCTCCCAGCACCTGGCGCAGCGCGGCGTGGAGCAGGTGCGTCGCGGTGTGGTTGCGCCGGGTCGCGTCCCGCGTCTCGCCGCTGACCTCGGCCGTGACGAGATCCCGCGCGCTCAGCGCGCCCTCGATCACCTCCACGGTGTGTGCGCGCGGCCACTGCCCGGCGCGCACCACACCCGTCACCCGCGCCGAGCCTCCCGGCGCGGCGATCGTCCCGATGTCCGACACCTGGCCGCCCGCTTCGAGGTAGAACGGCGTCTCACGGAGCGCCACGAAGCCGGTCTGGCCGGCGGTGAGCGACGGCACTTCGGTGCGGGCGTCGTCGAAGACGGCCAGCACCTGCGTGTTCACGGCGGTGCGGTCGTAGCCACGGAACACGGCGTCGCCAACCCCGACGAGCGTGGCGCGCGTGGTCTCGCTCGCGGTCCAGGCCGCGTCCTTCGGCGCGCCGCCCTTGAAGGCGCTCTGCGCTCGCGCCTTGGTCCGCTGTGCGTTCATGGCCGCGTCGAAACCTTCGACGTCGAGCCGCAGCTGGCGCGCCTCGACCATGTCCTCAATGAAGTCGCGCGGAATCCCGAAGGTGTCGTAGAGCCTGAACGCCGCCTCGCCAGGCACGACGCCGCCGGCCGCGGCGGCCTGGTCGAGCACGTCCTCGAGCTTCGGCAGCCCGTCGGTGAGGACGGCGTCGAAACGCTCTTCCTCGCTGCAGATCACGCGGGCAATCGAGTCGCGGTTGGCCGCCAGTTCCGGATAGGCGCCGCCGAACTCCGCCACCATCGTGTCCACGAGCGTGTGGAGGAACGGCTCCTTGATGCCCAGGTGCTTGCCGTGCCGCATCGCACGCCGCATGATCTTGCGCAGGACGTAGCCGCGCCACTCGTTCGACGGCACGACGCCATCGCCGATGAGGAACGTCATCGCGCGCGTGTGGTCGGCGACGACGCGCATGGAGATGTCGCGCGTCTCGTCGTCTCCATACGTCAGACCGCGCATCTCGCCGATGCGGGCGAGCAGCGGCGTGAAGAGATCGGTGTCGTAATTCGACTGCTTGCCCTGCAGGACGGCCGTCACCCGTTCGAGGCCCATGCCGGTGTCAATGCACCGCGCGGGCAGCGGCGTGAGGGTGCCGTCCGCGCTGCGCTCGAACTCCATGAAGACGTTGTTCCAGACTTCGATCTCCGGATCGTGGCCGCTGCCGCCGCGGACGTAGTAGATCTCCGAGCACCGGCCGCACGGCCCCGTCTCGCCCATCGACCAGAAGTTGTCGTCCTCGCCGAGCTCGAGGATGCGATCGGCCGGTACGCCAAGCGTCCGCCAGATGTCGTACGCCTCGGCGTCGCGCGGGATGCCGTTCTCGCCCTTGAAGATCGACACGACCATCCTGTTCGGGTCGAGCTTCCAGACGCCGGTCAGCAGCTCCCACGCAAAGGGCAGCGCTTCGGCCTTGAAGTAGTCGCCGAAGGAGAAATTCCCGAGCATCTCGAAGAACGTGTGATGACGGTGCGACGGCCCGACGTTGTCGAGGTCGTTGTGCTTGCCGCTGACGCGCATGATCTTCTGCGACGTGGCGGCGCGCGTGTAGTCGCGCTTCTCGCGGCCGAGGAAGACATCCTTGAACTGGTTCATCCCGGCGTTGGTGAAGAGCAGCGTCGGGTCTTCATGCGGCACGAGCGGCGAGCTCGGCACAACGCGGTGGCCGTGCTTCGCGAAGTAATCGAGAAAGGACTGGCGGATCTCGGCGGAGGTCATTGGAGTCATTTTACTTGCAGGCTCCCGGCTCACGGCTTCCGGCCTGGACTGCTTTCTGACGCCCGAAGAGTACGCGTGTAGGCCCGGGAGCCGGGAGTCGGGAGCCTTCAGGCTTTCCGGCGGCGCCGGGCGCGGAGGGCAGCCATGGCGCGGTCGCTTTCGAAGCCCTGCCCGATCAGATAGCGGAACACCCGCGCCATCTCGCGGTCGTCCTCGAGACGGCGGGTGCCCAGTCGCCGGTCGATGGCCGCCGCCAGGAGCGCGTCGCCGTCTACGTCGGCATACGCCTCGGCAACGGCACGCTCGGCAAGCGCCGAGGCGATTCCGGCGGCCTCGATTTCGCGGCGGACGCGGAGGCGGCCGCGCTTCTTCAGGGCGAGCTGCGTGCGGGCGATGGCGCCGGCCACGCGGGCGTCGTCCAGGCTGCCGTCCTGGCGCAGGCGGCTGACGGTGGCGTCGATTTCGTCTTCGGGGTAGCCGCGGCGCGAGAGGCGCTGGCGGAGTTGGGCTTCGGACAGCTCGCGGCGGGCGAGCTGCTTGAGGGCGTTCAGATAGGCGGTGTCAGCCAAACCTCGTGATCTCTGGCTTGCGTCCGCTGCCGACTCCGGCCATCTGGTCTCGAGCCATCTCCCCCGTCGTGGAGATGCCCGAGACCTTCAGCTTGAAGTCGTCGACGTTCGACGCCCAGCGCAAGGCTTCCTCGAGCTCGACCAGCCCCTGCTCGTAGAGGCTGAAGATCGACTGGTCGAAGGTCTGCATCCCGTACTGGGACGTGCCTTGCGCGATGGCGCCGTGGATCAGATGCGTCTTCTCGCGGTCGGCAATACAGTCGCGGATGAAGGCCGTCGAGGTCAACACCTCCACGGCGGGCACCCGCCCGGCGCCGCCCGGCTTCGGCATCAGGCGCTGCGACACCACCGCCCGGAGCACGCTGGCCAGCTGCAGGCGAATCTGCTTCTGCTGGTGCGGCGGGAACACCGCGATGATGCGGTTGATGGTCTCCGTGGCGTCGAGCGTGTGCAGGGTCGAGAACACCAGGTGGCCGGTCTCGGCGGCAACGAGCGCGGTCTGGATGGTCTCGAAGTCGCGCATTTCGCCGACCAGAATGACGTCCGGGTCCTGACGCAGGGCGCTGCGCAGCGCCAGCGAGAAGCTGTTGGTGTCGACGCCGATCTCGCGCTGGTTGATGACCGACTTCTTGTCCCGATGCAGGTACTCGATCGGGTCCTCGATGGTCATGATGTGCGCGGTGCGGGTGGAGTTGATCTCGTCGATCATCGCCGCCAGCGTGGTGGTCTTACCGCTACCCGTGGCGCCGGTCACGAGAACCAGGCCGCGCTCTTCCTTGGAGATCTTCCTGAGCACCGGCGGCAGCGCCAGGTCGCTGACCGAGGTGATGTTGCGCGGGATGACGCGGAACACCATGCCGATGGTGCCGCGCTGCTGAAACGCGTTGCAGCGGAAGCGGCCCAGGCCGGCCACGCTGTAGGCGAGGTCGACTTCGTGGTGCTCCTTGAACTTGTCGCGGTAGCCGACCGGCAGCACCGCGGCCGCCATTGACACCATCTCCTCGTGCTCGAGCCGCTTGTCCTCGAGCGCCGGCACGAGGCTCCCGCGGACCCGCATCATGGGGAACGTGCCAACCTTCAGGTGCAGGTCGGAGGCGCCGCTGTCGACGGCAATCTTGAGCAGGTCGTTGACGTGCATGTCCGGTGTCCGGGCCGGACGCACGCCGCTGCGCGCATCGGCACAGACCCGCTCCCGCCGCTTCTGCGACGGGGCCGGTCTGGTGACCCGAAAGTCCCGGTGTCCTTATCGGCGCGTGGAAGGGCCGGATGTAGCGGCCTGGGGAGTCTCCAGGTACTGCAGCCAGCCGTGGGTGTCGGCGGCGTCGCCGCGGACGATCTCGAAGAAACGCTGCTGGAGTGCCTCGGTGATCGGGCCCCGGCGGCCGCGGCCAACCTTGATCTTGTCCACCGACTTGATGGGCGTGACCTCGACCGCCGTGCCCACGAAGAACACTTCGTCGGCCACGTACAGCATTTCGCGTGGCAGCACCTGCTCGCGCACCTCGAAGCCCAGGTCGCGGGCGATGGTGACGACCGAGTCGCGGGTGATGCCAGACAGGATGGACGAGCCCACCGGCGGCGTGTGGATGAGGCCGTCGCGCACGATGAAGATGTTCTGGCCGCTGCCCTCACTGAGGTTGCCGTCGGTGTCGAGCGCGATGCCTTCGGCGTAGCCCTCGAGGATGGCCTCCATCTTGATCAGCTGCGAATTGGCGTAGTTCGCCACGCTCTTCGCCATCGACGGCATCGTGTTGGGGGCATTGCGGGCCCAGGTGGAAATCTTGACGTCGAGGCCCTCCTCGATGGCGTCCTTGGTGAAGTAGGCGCCCCACTCCCAGAGCATGACGGCCACGTCCACCGGGCACGGGAACGGGTTGACGCCAAGCGAGTCGTAGCCGCGATAGATGAGCGGCCGGATGTAGCAGGCTTTGAAGCCGTTACGCTTGATCAGCTCGACGACCGCCTCGGTGATCTGCTGCTGGTCATAGGGCGACTCCATGCGGTAGATCTTCGCGGAGTCGAGCAGGCGCCGGATGTGCGCGTCCAGCCTGAAGCAGGCCGAGCCGCTTCGCGTGTCGTAGCACCGGGCGCCCTCGAAGACGCCGCTGCCGTAGTGGATGACGTGGGACGCGAGGTGAATCTGCGCCTGGTTCCACTCCACGAACTTGCCGTTCATCCAGATGAGGCCGGTGCCCGGAAACGCCATGGATCAACTCCTTATGAAGATCCTAATGTATTTCTCGGACGGAAGTGCCCCAACGCCAGCCGCCCGCGCGAAGCGCGGGCCATTAAACACTGCCAGTCGCCGGCGGAGCCGGCGCGAACTTGTGGCGCAGCCGCTACTGCGTTTCGCCGCAGAACGGGCACTTCGCCGTTCGGGCTTGGAGTGGCTTGCCACAGTGCCAGCAAAAGCTCGGCTGAGGGGTGTCGCGGGCCCGGAGGCGGGACTGGATGTCGGCCACGTTGTCGTCGCGCCCGCTTTCCACGCGGCCCGGACGTCTGACGGTCTCCCGCGCGGCCAGGACGTCTTCGAGCACCTCGGACGGACGGCTGTAGCGCACGGTGAGCTCGGGGGCGAGCGCCCGCAGCACGATGTCGCTGATGCCTTTCGGGATCTTGGGGTTGCGCAGCCGCGGCGACGACACGAGCTCGCCCTTCATCAATCGCTCGAGGTCGGCCGGCGATGGGGTCGCGTAGGGGAGCGTCCCCGTCAGCATCTGGTACATCGTGACGCCGATCGAGTAGACGTCGCTGGCAAACACCGCCTTGCCGTGGAACTGCTCCGGCGCCATGTACGGCGGGCTGCCGATGATGGTGGTGCCGTGCACGGCGATCTCGAGAAAGCGCGAGGTGCCGAAGTCGGTGACCTTGAGCAGCCCGGTGTCCGACACGAGCATGTTGCCCGGCCGCAGATCGCGGTGCAGGATGCCAGCCCGGTGCGCGTGATCGACGGCGTTGCAGATCTGGCAGGTGAGGTCGAGCGCCAGGGCGACATCGAGCGCGCCGTCGCGGTGGACCTTCTCCTCCAGCGTCTCACCCTGCACGTACTCCATCACGATGAAGAAGATGTCGTCCTGCTTCTCGGCCGTGAGCACCGTGACGATGTTCGGGTGGCTCATCGACGCCAGCAGCCGCGGCTCCTTGAGGAGCTCGGAGAAGTCGAGCCCTTGCTTGTGGGGGACTTTCAGCGCGACTTTCTTGTCGATCCACGTATCTTCGGCCAGGTACACACTGCCGAAGCCGCCGCTGCCGAGCGCAGACACGATGCGGTACTTGCCGATGGTTTGACCGCGAAAAAACATCCGTTCCGGCCGCGAGTATAGCGTGGCGCGCGGACGAGGCGGGTGCACCCATACTGCGTGGCCGCGGGTCTTTTGAGACCCGCCCCACGGACAGGAGCATAATCACGCCGTGAATGCCCGCTTCTATGCGCCGGATGCGCGCGAGGTCGAGACCGACATCATCCTGCCCGACGACGAGGCGCAGCACCTGAGCCGCGTGCTGCGGCTCCAGCCGGGCGATCCGTTGGCGGTGTTCAACGGCGACGGTGGCGAATTCGGCGCGGTAGTGTCCGCGGTGAAAAGAGCACGTGTGACGGTACGCCTGGTGTCGCGCACCAGGCCGCCGGCCGAACTGCCGATCGCCCTGACCCTGGCCCAGGCGGTGCTGAAGGGCGACAAGATGGACGCTGTCATCCGCGACGCGGTGATGATGGGCATCGGGTCGATTCAACCGATCGTGACCGCGCGCTGCGAGGTCACGGTGGCCGCGCTCACGCGCGGCGACCGGCACGAGCGCTGGCACCGCGTCGCCGTCTCCTCGGCCAAGCAGTGCGGCCGCGCGGTGGTGCCGACGATTGCGCCGCCAATCGCGTTCGATGGCCCGGCGTCGCTGGCACACCTGCCGTCGCCGCAGTTCCTGCTCGTGGAGCCCGGTGCGACCGAGCAGTCCGCACGCGTGGCGGGCCTGGGCAATGTGGCGCCGGCGGCGGCCACACTCATTATCGGGCCCGAGGGGGGCTGGACGCCGGACGAGGTGGGGCGGTGCGCCGGACACGCGCATCCGCTCGGCGTCGGCGGGCTGACCTTGCGGGCCGACGCCGCGGCCGTCGTGGCCGCGGCTGCGCTGCTGACGCGCTGGAATCTCGTGTAGCGGGCAGCGGTGTCGTCTCGGCTCATTCGAGGAGGAAACGCAGGATGCGCAGTCTCGTGCTGATGGCAGTGATGACGATGGCGGCAGGCGCGGGATCGCTGGCGCAGGGCCCGCCGCAGGCGCCGGGCGCTGGTCGCGGTGGCGGCCAGCCAGTCCAGCCGATCCAGATGGTCAAGCCGGGGCTCTACGTCGTACCCGGTGGCGGGTCGAACTCGATCGTCCGCGTCACGCCCGACGGCGTGATTCTCGTGGACACCAAATTGCCAGGCGCGGCCAACTACGACGGCCTGCTCGCCCAGATCCGGACCGTGACGCCGCAACCGGTCAAGGTGGTGATCGTCACGCACCATCATGCCGACCACACCGGCAACAATGACCGCTTCATCGCGGCCGGGGCGGAGGTCATCGGGCACGCCGCGCTCGCGTCGAACCTCGACACGTATCAGTTCGACCCGCGGCCCGCCAAGCCCACGACGACCTACGACCGCGAGCGCACGGTGCGGCTCGGCGGGGTGGAGGTGCGGATTCTGCATCTGGGACGCGCGCACACGGGCGGCGACAGCGTCGTCTATTTTCCCGACGTCAAGGTCGTGGCCACGAGCGACGCGGTGACGACTGGTGTGACTGGTCCGCTCGTGGACTACGCGGGCGGCGGCAGTGCCGTGGAATGGACGCCGGTGCTCGACGCGATGCTGAAGCTGGACTTCGACACCGCCATTCCAGGAGCCGGCCCCGTGCTGACGAAAGCGGACGTCCTGGCGTTCCGCGGCAAGTTCAGCACGGTCGTGGACCGCGCCGCGGCGCTCGTGCGCGCCGGTGTCGCCAACGACCAGCTGCTAATGCAGATCAAGACCGACGACATCGGCTGGACACCCCGCATCCCGCAAGTGGACGCACTCGTCGCCGAGTTGTCGAAACGGCCCTAGTGTCCTAGCGCGACGCGGAACTGGCGGCCGGTGCGGCGGCGGGCGCCGGCGCCGGCACCAGATACGGCCGGACCAGCGCATTCAGGATCTGATAGCCGAGCGGCGTGAGGTGCAGGCCGTCCGACACGTAGAGTTCCTTGCGCGGCTTTTCGTCCCAGCCGAGCACGGCGTTGTCGGTGTCCACGAAGCCGAGCCGGTCGTCGCGCTCGCAGAACTGGCGAATCATCGCGTTCGCCAGCCGCACGCGGTCGACCTGCGCCCAGCGCAGCAGGCTCGGCTTGATGCCGATGTAAAGGATCTTTGTGTCTGGCAGCTTCGCGTGTACCGCACGGACGAACCGCTCGAACTGGATCACGATCTCTTCCGACGGCGTGTACATGATGTCGTTGTCGCCGGCGTAGACCACGACGATGCGCGGGCTGTACGGCACCACGATGCGATCGACGAAGCGCGTCGAGTCGGCCATCTCGGATCCGCCGAAGCCGCGGTTGATGGTCTTGAGATCCGGGAAAGCGTTGGCGAGGTCCCAGAACCGGATGGTCGAGCTGCCGACGAACACGATCTCGCCCTTGGGCGGGGCTGAGATCCGGTCGGCTGCCTCGAAGGCGGCGATGTCCTTTTCCCAGCGATCGGTCTGAGCGGCGGCGGGAACGGCACAGGCGAGTGCCAGCAGCGACGAGAGCCCGAGGCGGCAGCGGCGTCGAATCACGCGGAACCCTCCGGACGCATTGTAGAGCCAGTTCGTGCTGCTAGCGCAGCTCACCGCCCTGTCGGATTGAGTCGCGGCGCGCTGGCGCGGGGGCCGATGTCCACCCCCACATTCTCGAGGGTGGTACCCGGCGAGAGCCAGAGCGTGGCCAGTTGGGCCGTGGACGTCCCCTGGTGGATGCGCAGGACGGTCCAGCCCGGGGGCAAACCCTCGACGATCAGTTCGTGTTCACCGGGCCCGCCGGCGAGGGCAAACCGGCCGCTGGCGTCGGGAGACGCCGGCTCGGCGGGAAACAGCGCCGATGGACGCAGCAGCGTCGGTACCAGCGCGAGCCGCAGGCCAGCCGGCACCGGCCCGCCGCCTGGAACCTGCACCCGCCCATGCACGCATCCAGGGTCGCGCACCACGATCCGGACGTCCTGCGGCGACTCGATGGCCAGGTCGGTGGACACGACACCAATCAGGGGACCGGTAGGACCGTCGGCGCGCGCCCGCAGCACGATCGATCCCGGCGGCACCCCCTCCAAGGCAAACAGCCCGCCGGGCTCGGTCAGCGTCCACACGCTGTCGGCGCGGGTCCGCGGGAATCCGAACTCGATCGACACGTTTTCGAGGTCGCGTCCCTCGTGATCGACGACGCGGCCCGACACCTGAAACCGCCGTGGCGAGGGCAGCAGCCAGATGTCGATGCCTTCGACCGGGACCCCGGCGAAGACCGTGACCGCCACCCCGGCCTCAGAATCGGCCACGCCCGGGAAGAGCGTCGCCAGCGGGCGCCCCTGCATCGGCGCATCGCTGCCGAGGGTGCGCACGAGCACGAGGTACCGCCCCTCGGGTACGTCCCTGATCTCGTACCGGCCATCGAAGGCCGTCCGCGTGCGCCAGGACAGCGTCTGCAACCGACCGTCGCGGCCGCGCGTGGCGGTGACGACTTCGGCGTCGGGTTGCGGGATGCCGTCGGGCCGAATCACCCGTCCGGAAATCGAGCCGGCGGGCCCGGCCGGCGATGGTTGCGCCGCCGCGTTCGCAGCGGTCGCGGCGAGAGAGAGACCCACGACGAGCGCGCACCGTCGGTTCATGGACACACCTCGCGAGGTCGGCTGGCGGCGGTGTCTGGCGGCCGAAGCCGAAGGCGCAGGTGGAGCTTAAAACCGGCCCGCGCCGCTCGGCAAGCGCCACCGCGCGCAAACGTCGTAGGATGGTCGCGATGCGCTACCTCGTGACCGCGCGGGTGAAGCCTGGCCGCCGCGCCGCGCTCGATCGCGCCGTCGACAACGGCTCGCTCGGGCGCGGGTCGATTGCCGGCGACGAGTACCAGCACAACATGGCCCAGGCCCGTGAGCGGCCGGACGGGCGCGTGCAGTGGGTCGAGACCTGCTTCTGCGCCATCCCGCTCGACGAGGAACGGCCGTACTGGGAAGCCTATTTCGACCTCGAGCAGGTGAAGGACGCACACGATCGGCGCCGCTGCCGCCACGAGAACGGCGAAGAGGCGTGGGCGTGCTCCGGCTGCGACTGCACTGCCAAGCTCGACACGTGGCTCGCGCGGCAGGGCCGGCCGTTCCGGGATCGCGGTTAGGCCGCTGTGCTGCGCCGCTGGCTGCCGTGGATCGTGATCGGCGCCGCGGTGACGCTGCTCGTCGCCCGGCTCGACCCGGCCCTGGTCGAGCGCTGGTATTCCACCCGCGCCTATCTGCAGTGGCAGCCCCGCCTGACCGACGTCTCCAACCGCGTCTCGTTCGCACTGTTCGACGTGGTCCTGCTCATCGCGTGTGTCACCGCGGTGGGGATTCTGGTGGCGGCCGTGCGGGGGTTCCGGCGGGGGCAGCGGTGGCGGGCGGTAGGCACGGCCGGCGTGCGTGTGCTCGCCGTGGCAGCCGTCCTGTACTTGTGGTTCCTTGCGTCGTGGGGTCTGAACTATCGCCGGGTGCCCCTTCTCGAGCGTCTCGAACTGACCAACGGGCCGCCGACGCCCGCGGCGGTCGCGAAGCTGGGGCTCGAGGCCGCGGAGCGGCTGAACGGGCTGCACGCCGGCGCGCACGCCAGGCCGCTCGTCAATCCCTGGGAAGATGCGACGCTCCGGGATACCTACCGCCGCACGTTGCGGGCGCTGAGCCACGGTCCGCCGGCGCTACCGGGACGGCTCAAGTCGTCGATCGTCGGGTCGTACTTCCGGTGGGCGAGCGTGGACGGGATGATCGATCCGTTCGCCCTCGAGGTGCTGGCGAACCCCGACTTGCTCCCGTTCGAAAAGCCGTTCGTCGCCGCGCACGAATGGGCCCACCTTGGTGGCTACGCCGACGAATCAGAGGCGAGCTTCGTCGGCTGGCTGGCGTGTGTCCGTGCTGGCGAGGCGGCGCAGTACAGCGCGTGGCTGTTTCTGTATTGGGAGGTACGCAGCGTCGTCGGCACGGCCGAGCGGGCGGCGATCGACGCGGCATTGGCACCGGGACCACGCGCAGATCTCGAGGCCGTGGCCGATCGGATTCGCCGCGGCCAGTTGCCGCGCCTGCGGACGATCAGCTGGACCGCCTACGACCACTACCTCAAGGCCAACCGCGTGGAGGAGGGCGTCCGCAGTTACGACGCGGTCATCACGCTGCTGGCCCGCGCGCGGTTCAAGAAGGATTGGGTGCCCGTGCTGCGTTCGCGCACGGACCGGTAGCAAAGCCCGTTTCGCGGGCCCGGCCGTGTTTGGCAACCGGCGTGCGCCGGTTCGCGATTTCATTCGCAGTGCACGACGCGACCGGCCGCCGCGCGCCGCAGCCGGTCGCCGATCGCGGCACCGAGCCCGTCGAGCGCGGGCAGCGCGCGGGCCAGGATCTCGTCCACTCCCGCGGCGTCGAGCTCGCGCAGCGCCGCATAGAGCCGGGCGGCGATGGCCGCAGCGTCGTCTGACCGGCCGAGCGCGGGCCGGACCACACCCGGCACGGGCAGATCGTCGTCGTCGCCGAGCAGCACGCCGACACGACGCCCGGCCGCCTGTGCGGCACGTATGTCGTCGGCGATGCGTCCGAGCACCGCCGGCGACGCTCCCTCGTAGAGCGTCAGCGGCGCCCGCGGTGAGTAGTGACGCGTCAGCAGACCGGGCGAGCGCAGGGGTTCCTGCGCGCCGGCGTCCTCACCGCGCATCCGCACATCCGGGAGGAGCGGCCGTAGCAGGTCGAGCGTCACGGCGCCCGGGCGCAGCACAGTGGGCACCTCACCCGACAGATCGAGCACGGTGGACTCGACGCCGACCTGCGTCGGGCCGCCGTCGAGCACGAGGTCGATGCGCCCGTCGAGATCCTCGAGCACGTGCGCGGCCCGCGTGGGGCTGGGCCGCGAGAAGAGATTGGCGCTCGGGGCTGCGACGGGTATTGCCGCGGCCCGCAGCAGCGCCTGCGCCACGGGATGCGCCGGCACGCGGATGGCCACCGTGTGGAGTCCGGCCGTTACCTCATCGGGCACGAGCGGCGAGCGCGGCAGTACCAGTGTGAGTGGGCCGGGCCAGAAGCGCGCGGCCAGGGCGTCCACGACCGAGGGACGCACCGCAACCAGTGGCGCCACGTGTTCGACATCAGCGACGTGGACGATCAACGGATCGTTGGACGGCCGGCCTTTGGCCGCGAAGAGCCGCCGCACCGCCGCCGCATCGAGCGCCGACACGCCGAGGCCGTACACCGTTTCGGTGGGGAAGGCGACGAGACCGCCGCCGCGCAGGCAGCCCGCGGCCTCCGCAATCCGCTGCGGCTCGGGGTGGCTGGAATTGACGATCAGGATTCTGGTCACGGGGCAGGCGACGGGCCGTCCGCAATGATATCGAGCACGGCTCCGCTGCGTTATCCTGTGCATCGATGCAGCTCGGGCTTCCGTTCACCACTACGGATACAGCCGAGTCTCCGGCCGCCTCCCCGCAGTTGTACTTCGTCCGGCATCGCCGCGCCCGCCGCTACCTCCTGCGCGTGGAACCGGACGGCCGCGTGCGCGTGACCATTCCGCGTGGCGGTTCGCGCCGTGAAGCCGACGACTTTGCGTTGCGGAACCGGGCCTGGATCGACGCGCAGCTCGCCCGGGTGCGGCCGCCAGCCGTCACGCCCGAGGCCCAACGTATCTGGCGGGCCCGGGCCCGCGTGGTGCTGCCGGCACGGCTCTACGAGCTGGCGGACCGGCACGGGTGCCTGGTGACGGCGGTCAGTATCCGCAGCCAGAAGACGCGCTGGGGATCCTGCGGGCGCAACGGGCACATTTCGCTCAACTGGCGGCTCATGCTCATGCCCGAACCGGTGCGCGATTACGTGCTGATTCACGAGCTGATGCACCTGCGGCGCATGGACCACTCGGCGAAGTTCTGGCGGCACGTCGCAGCGGCCTGCCCGGACTATCGCGCCGCGCGGCAGTGGCTGAGGCGACACGGCCCCGGACTGCGATAGCCCCGCTGCCGCCGGCGCGGGTACAATGCCTGAATGCCCTACCCAGAACAGTTCGTGGCCCCGATGCGCGAGGAGTTGACCCGCTTTGGCGTGGAGGAACTCCGCACGGCGGGCGAAGTGGACAAGGCCGTGACGCAGGACGGCACCACGATGATCGTCGTGAATTCGGTGTGCGGGTGCGCCGCCGGCAAGGCCCGCCCGGGCATCGCGATGGCGCTGCTCCAGAACGAGCGCAAGCCACAGCACGTCGGCACCGTATTCGCCGGCGCCGACATCGAGGCCACCGAACGCGCGCGCGAGCACATGGCCCCCTATCCGCCGTCGTCGCCGTCGGTGGCGCTCTTCCGCGACGGCAAGCTGGTGTTCATGATGCAGCGGCGCGACATCGAGACGCGCGATGCCGTGGCCATCGCCTCGCACCTGAAGGCCGCCTTCGACGCGCACTGCGGGTGATTCTTGAAGGCTCAGGGCTTAGGGCCTTGGGCCTTGTCGGGCGGTCTGAAGACCGCCCGCACATTCGCATTCGCAGGTTGGACGTAGAGGCGGGTCTTTAGACCCGCCTGCGAGCCTAGCCTCCCCGCGTGTGCATCTCCAGATGGGGATCCGTGCGCAGACGATCAAGGGGAATGAGCGGCGAGCGATCGCCGCTGGCCAGGCGCGCCTCGGCGCCGCGATCCGCTCGGCGTCCCCACGTCTCGCGCACCAGCTCCGCAAGCTCCGCGTCCGACGCGCCGCCGCGCAGGGCTTTGCGCAGGTCGGTGCCGCGTGGCGCGTACAGGCAGAGGTACCACAGGCCGTCGGCGGTGAGGCGGCTGCGATCGCACGCGTGACAGAACGGCTCGGTGGTGGACGAGATAATCCCGAACACGCGGCCATCGGGCAGCCGGAAGCGATCGGCCGGAGCCGATGACGACTCCACGATGGGCGCGACGGCGCCGTAGTGGGAACCGAGCCGCTCGAGCATCTCCTTCCGCGACACGACGCGCTCCATCGACCAGTGCGTGGCGCCGCCTACGTCCATGTATTCGATGAAGCGCACCTCGGCGCCGTGCGTCGCGCCGTATTCGATGAGCGCCACCAGTTCATCGTCGTTGACGCCACGAATGACGACGGTGTCGATCTTCAGCCCCGGGAAGAGCGGCGCCGAGGCGACGATCCCGGCGAGCACGCGACCGAGCTCGTCGGAGCGGGTGAGCGCCTTGAACCGCGCGGCGTCGAGCGTGTCGAGGCTCACCGTGAGCCGGTGCAGCCCGGCGTCCTTCAGTGCCCTCGCATTGCCTTCAAGCAGGACCCCGTTGGTGGTCATGGCCAGATCGGCAATCCGCGGCCGCGACGCCAGGCGCCGCACCAGGTCGGTCACGTCGCGCCGCAGCAGCGGTTCGCCGCCAGTGAGCCGTACCTTGTGCACACCGAGGTCGAGGAACACGTCCACCAGCCGCTCGATCTCCTCGAAGTGCAGGATGTCTTCGCGGGGCAGCCACGCGTACTCCGCCTCGGGCATGCAGTAGCTGCAGCGCAGGTTGCAACGGTCGGTGACCGACAGTCGCAGGTTGCGGAGCGGGCGCTGGTAGCGGTCGGCGATCATGGGCCTGGGCCCATTATCCGTGCAAAACGCTCCAAAGGCCGATGCTATGATCGAAGGTCCCGATGCCGCGAATCCTCGTGACCAATGACGACGGAGTCCACTCGACCGGCATCCGTCTGCTGGCCGAAACCCTGGCTCCGTTCGGCGAGGTCACCGTCGTGGCTCCCATCCAGGAGGCCAGCGCCATTGGCCACGCGCTGACGCTGCGCCGGCCGCTGCGCATCGACACCATCGCGCCACACGTATTCGCCATCGACGGCACGCCGACCGACTGCGTGAACATCGCCATCACGCACGTGCTCAAGGGGAACCCGGACTTGATCGTGTCCGGCATCAACAAGGGCTGGAACCTGGGCGACGACGTGACCTATTCCGGCACGGTATCCGGCGCACTCGAGGGCGCGCTCCTCGGCATTCCGAGCATCGCGGTGTCGTCACCGCGGGTGAAGGACTCGTGCGACTTCACCCAGGGCGGCATCGCGGCGGGGCAGGTGGCCGAGGCCGTGCTGCTGCGCGGCATGCCGCGCTTCACGTTTCTCAACGTGAACGTGCCGCTGGTGCCAAGCAAGGGATTCAAGGCCACGGTGCAGGCCAAACGGAATCACGTCACCGTGGTGTCGGAGCGCATGGACCCTCGTCACCGTCCCTACTACTGGATCGAGGAAGGCGAGAACCACTGGGAGTTCCAGGACCACTCGGACTACCAGGCGGTGTCGGACGGCTACGTGTCGATTACGCCGCTGCAACCGGACATGACGGCACACGGCGCCTTCGAGTATCTGGAACACCTGGCACTGGTCGCCTCGGCGGCGACCCGTTCCTGAACGGTCTTCAGACCGCCCTGGGCCTGGTGGCCTAGTGGCCTAGTGCCCTTCCTCGTGGTGCTTCTTCTCGTATTCGGCCTGGGCCACATCCTTGTCACGTTGCACGCCGCGCGCCGCCGCACGGGCTTTGGTGAAATTGAGGCTCCGGGTGTGCTCGGAGCTCACGGCGCAATGCGACAGGAGCCGTTCGAGCGTCTGGCCTTTGCAGGAGGGGCAGGCGGGGACGTCCCCAGTCCGAATCAACTGCTCGAACTCGTGGCCGCAGCCGCCGCAGCGGTACTCGTATATCGGCATAGAGGGACGGTACTCACACGGCGCGCGTTGCGCAACCGCTTGGCGGCGCACGGCCGGCGGGTTGCCTGAGGTGGCATCGAGCGGCTACACTTGAACGTTCGTCGGGGCGTGGCTCAGCCTGGTAGAGCGCTCGGTTCGGGACCGAGAGGTCGCTGGTTCGAATCCAGTCGCCCCGACCATTCGAATTCCCGAAGACGGTCCGGCAGTCGCGGACCGTTTTCGCTGTACGGCCCTGGAGCCGGCCCGATGAAGACCCCGCCATCACGGGCACCGCGCGGCCGCGGGCGTTTGACGTCGATGCGCGTCAGCAGCGGCTTCCGGGACTTCGTGCTCGGCCAACTCAGCGAGGTTCCGTCGTTTCGTGCGCGGGCGATGTTCGGTGGGATCGGCCTGTACGCGGGCGAGACGTTCTTCGGCATCGTCGCGGCAGACGTCCTGTACTTCAAAGTGGGCGACGCGAACCGGCCGGACTACGAGCGCGCCGGTGCCTCGCCCTTCGTTCCGTACGCCGATCGCTCCATGACCATGCCGTACTACAGCGTTCCTCCCGAGGTACTGGAGGATCCCGAGGCGCTGGGACGATGGGCGGCGAAATCGCTTCAGGTCGCGAAGGCAACCAGAAAACCGTCGCGAACGAAGGCGTAGCCGCTCGCGGGGTTGCACACGAAACTTGTTGGGAGGCCTGATGCCGCGTCATCGCGTCGATCTCGCGACCGCCGACGGCGTGCTCGATTGTTACGTCTTCGAGCCCGCGAGGCCCGGACCATGGCCGGCGGCGATTCTCTACATGGACGCGTTCGGCATCCGCGCGGATCTCGACGTGATGGCGCAGCGGCTCGCCGATGCGGGCTACGTCGTCGCACTGCCGAACCTGTATCACCGCTCGGGCGCGTTCCTCCCATTCGATCCCCTGCAGGTGGCGGCCGGCGGAGCCGAACGCGATCGCTTCACGAGCATGATTCGCTCGATCGACGGCGACATGGTGATGCGCGATACCGCCGCGGTGCTGGCGCATCTCGACGGCCGGCCGAGCGTGCGCCCTGGCCCGATGGGCACGGTCGGCTACTGCATGGGCGGAGGCTACGCGCTGCGCGCTGCCGGCGTGTTCCCGGATCGCGTCGCGGCCGCCGCGTCGTTTCACGGCGGCTCGCTCGCCACCGATCGGCCCGACAGCCCGCACCGGCTGGCTGCGGACATGAGCGCGCGTCTCTACGTCGGGGCGGCCGGTATCGATCCCAGCTTCACCGCCGAGCAACGCGAACGGCTGGACACGGCCCTGCGCGCGGCCGGCGTGCGCTACGAGATCGAGATCTACGAGGGCGCTCAGCACGGGTTCGCCGTGCACAACCACCGGGTCTACGATCACGCCGCGTCGGAGCGGCACTGGCAGCGGTTGCTGGGGCTGTTCGACGTCGAGGTTCGGGGGGGCGCGGCGGGAGCGGCCTGACGGTATAAGCTTGGCGCTCGGCGGCCTGGCAAGCCCGGCCGCGGCACGAGGAGGAGCGATGAGAGCTGCGCGACTGGCGAGTCTGGTGATGCTGTGCGGGGCGGCCCTGACCACTGGAGCGGCGGCCGAGCCCGCGCAGCGTGGACGCGGGCCGGCGGCGCCCGCGTGCACGACGGTGGCGTGCGACGTGCAGGGCGACTGGGAGCGGACCAAGAACCTGGTGATTGGGCTCGTCAACGCGATGCCCGACGACAAGTTCGGCTTCAAGCCGACGCCGCCGCAAGGCACCTTCGCCGAGCGGGCGATGCACGTCGTGCAGATCGACTTGGCGCTCCTCGGGACGCTCGGGGGCAAGACGCCGGCGCCGACCATCGCCAACCCGAAGGCGACGACGAAGGCCGAGGTCGTCGCGGCGCTGCAGGCGTCGTTCGACTACGGCGGCGCGGTCATCAAGGAGTTCAACGATCAGCAGTTGGCCGAGCGCATCGCGTCGATGCCATTCCTCGGCCCCACCGCGTCGCGTCTGAAGGTCATCTACTTCTCGATGCAGCACACCGAAGACATCTACGGTCAGTTGGTGGTCTACCTGCGCCTGAACGGCGTGACGCCGCCGGCGAGCAACCGCGGCGTTTAACAAGGAGAGAGCCATGCGTCGTCTGCTCATCGCCAGCCTGCTCGCGCTCGCGGCCGCGCCGTCGGCCGCACAAATGCTCTCCAGGCCCACCGACTCGCCGCAGGTCTCCGCGGCCACTGAAGCGTGGTATCAGCTGCGCGAGCCGATTCAGTACGCCGGCGAGCTGTACTACCCGGGCGGTGCCGCCGTGTTCTTCAACCGCAACGCGATGGTGCGAACGGGCCATTACAACGGCGTGCCGCTTTACGCCGACGCTACCCGCGATCCGTACAGCGTCGTCTACGTGCCCATCGGGGGCGGTCAGCTGCAGCCCTACGAGCGGCGGCGGCGGGGCGACCTCGCGGGCTCGACAGGGAGCACGCTGCCTTCGTTCCCGATTGCGCTGCTGCCCGACGGTCCCGTGCTACCCATGGCGGCCGGTGCGCCGACCAACTTGCCGCTGTCGGTGGGAGCCATTGGTGCGTTCACTCCGGAAGTGACGCCGCCCGTGGTGTACGCGGCCGTCGCGCCCGCCGCGTCCGCGTGCACGTGCGATCAAACAGCACCGGCGGTGGCACAGGTCGCGGCCGTGGCGCCCCCGCTGCCCACGTCGGGTGTGGCCGTCCTCACGGCCCGGCGGCCCGACAACAACGACGGGATCTGGCTGCGCTACGACAACGCCACGTGGGTGAGCGGCGGGGCAGGCGAACCGCGCACGTCGGCGTTCACGCAGGTGGGCGATTATGGCGGCTTCCCGGTGTTCCGGAAGCAGGGCGACGGCGACGCGATCTATCTGCAGACGCGTGAGGGCGTGCTCGCGCCCTACAGGCGCAAGAGTTAGGGATGCGCGATCCGCACGGCGCCTCGCAACGGGGCGTCGCGCGGATCGTTCTTGTAGTACACCCGCTCCAGGAACAGCCCCGACGCAGGCGCGGTCAGGGGGGCGACGGTTTTCGGATCCGCCTCGAAGAGCGCCGCCGCCTCCGGCCCCGTCATCTCGTTCTTCCCGACCACGGCGAGCACCCCCACCAGGCGCCGAACCATCTTCCAGAGAAAGTGCGACGCCTCGACGTGCAGTACGATCAGGTCCTCGTCCTCGTGCACGTCGAAGGATTCAAGGTGCACCGTCGTCGACTTGGCGCGCGGGTCGTCGTCGGAGAAGGCGCGGAAATCGTGGAAGCCGACGAAGGCGCGGGCCGCCTCACGCATCCGGTCCGCGTCGCAGTCCTCCTTCAGCCACCACACGAAGGGCTTGGCGAACGCCGTCCGGCGCCGGGCGATCTGATAGATGTAACTTCGTGCGACGGCGTCATGGCGGGCGTGGAACCGCGGTGGCGCCGGCTCGACGCGCAGGACGTGAATGTCGGAGGGCAGGACGTCGTTGATCCGGCGGCGAAACGTCTCGGGCGGCAGATGCCCCCGGATCTCGAGATGCGCCACTTGTCCGAGCGCGTGCACCCCGGCATCGGTGCGTCCCGAGGCGTAGAGCTCGAACTGCTCGCTCCCCGACGCCTCCTGGATGGCCTTCTCGACCTCGCCTTGCACGGTGCGTGCGTTCTGCTGCACCTGCCACCCGCTGTAGCGGGTGCCGGCGTATTCGAGCGTGAGCTTCAGGCGCATGCCGCCGGTGCGCCGCCCCGCCCCGTCGTCATGGACGCCGCATCCGCTCGAGCGCCTGGCCGAGGGCGCGAATCTCCTCGCCGTACTTGGCCCAGTCGCCGGCCCGCTGTGCCTCGATGGCGCGGTCGTAGTGAGCCCGGGCCTCCGCCGCCAGCGGGCCGAGCGCGGTGGGCGTACCGGACGGCGTGCTCGCGGCCGCCGCCGGCGGTGTCTGAGGCGTCGCGGTCTCGGTCTGAGCCGGCGGGCTGGCAGGACGCGCGCTGCCGCCGGCGCGATCGCTGAAGATGCGAGCCAGTCCGGCCTCGAGCGTCTCCTCCATCACGATCTGGTTCTGGTAGGCGACGATGACCCGCGTGAGCTCCGGAATGCGGCCGCCCGAGGCCTTCAGATAGAGCGGGCGCACGTAGATCAGCGATTCCTCCACTGGAATCACCATCAGCGTGCCCCAGATCACCTGCGACCCCTGCTGGTTCCACAGTGTGATCTGCGGCGAGATGGTCTGGTCCTGGTTGATCCGCGCCACGACCTGCCGTGGCCCGAACACCAGCTTCTGTTTGGGGAACTCGAATACCCGCAGGCGCCCGTAGTGCTCGCCGTCGCTGCGCGCCACCAGCCAGGCCGCCAGATTGTCGCGCCGGCGTGGCGTGTAGGGCAGCATCTGGATGAACTCCGCCTCCTTCTCGCCGGGCAGCCGCATGATCGTGTAATACGGCTGCATCGGCCGCGCTTCGCCCCCCTCGTCGATCGTCGGCACTTCCCACTGATCCTCGCGGTTGTAGAACACCGCCGGCTGCGTCATGTGATAGGTGGCGTACATCCGCGCCTGCAGCCCGAAGATGTCCTCGGGATAACGCACGTGCTCGCGAATGACGGCCGGCATCCGTTCCATCGGAACGAACAGGCCCGGGAACGCCGCGGCGTAGGCGGCGGCAATGGGATCGCGGGTGTCGGCGAGGTAGGCGGTGGTAGTGCCGTCATTGGCATCGATGACGAACTTCACCGAGTTGCGGACGTAGTTGACGCGGTTGTTCACCGGGGTGGAGTAGGGATAGCGCGACGACGACGTGTAGGCGTCGTAGATCCAGAACAGCCGGCCCTCGGCGAGGACCAGGTAGGGATCGCGATCGAAGTCGAGGAAGGGCGCGATGGCGCGCACGCGGTCACCGATCTTGCGGTTGAACAGGACGCGGCTCTCGGTGCTGATGTCGTCGCTCAGGACGATCTGATAGGCGCCGAAGCGGAAGGCGAACAGGAGCTTGCGCCAGAACGACGACAGCGGCACACCGCCCTTGCCGGCGTATTCCTTGAATACGTTGTCGTCGCCGCGCGGGTAGTGGAACTCGCGGGTGCGGGTCTTGACGATGACGTAGTCGCTCGAGAACTCGCCGAAGTACAGGCTGGGTTCGTCGATGGTGAATCCGGGCGTGCTGACCGGCGGCAGGTCGCGAACGAACAGCACCGGCAGCCCCTCCGAGGTCACCTCGTTCACCGGCCCGAGCGTGAGGCCGTACCCGTGGGTGAAGGTCAGCCGCTCGTTCACCCACGTGCGATTGGGCAGGCTGGCGGAATTGAGCTCGCGGGCCGAGAGCATCACCTGCCGCAGCTTGCCGTCGATGCGGTAGCGGTCGTTGTCGACCGCGCCGAACTCGTAGTAGGTGCGGATTTCCTGAATCTGACCGAATGTTTCGAGCAGCGGCTGGTGATCCCACAGGCGCACGTTCTCGAGCGTGGCGGCGTTGCGGCTGATGTCGGCCGCGGTGAGCAGCGCGTCGCCGGAGAGCTCGCGCTCCTCCACGCCGTCGAGGGCGAAGGCACGGCGCGTGGCGTCGATGTTGAACTGGATGTACGGCGATTCGCGCGTCTGCTCGTTCGGGGCGACGACGAAGCGCTGGACGACGGTGCTGTAGACCTCACCGCCCACGGACACCGCCACGTAGAGCCCGATGGCCAGCGGAATCGGCCAGTTGCGCGAGGTGTAAGCCTGGAGCACCGCCAGCACGACGCCGACGACGCAGACAGCGGCCAGCAGCAGGCTCGCCGGCATGCGGCCCATGACGTCGGCGTAGCTGCCACCGAAGATGAGCGCGGTCGGCTCGAGCAGATGCTCCGCCCGGCGCAACCACGCACCGAAGGCCAGCAGCACGAAGAAGATCGCGACGAGCGCCGACAGGTGCAGGCGGACGGCACGGGTCATCGACAACCGCGTGCCGAAGCCCGACGCCAGGCTCCCCGACACCAGGTAGAGCCCGCCCGCAACGAGCCCCGCCAGCACCACCAGCACCTGCCCGACGCCGCGGAGCATCTGCCAGAAGGGGAGCGAGAACACATAGAAGCCCACGTCGTAGCCGAGCACTGGATCGCGCTGCCCGAACGGCACCGCATGGCGGAAGGTGAGCCACGTGTTCCACTCGCTTGCGGCGTAGAGGCCGATGAGGCCGGCAATGACGGTCATGCCCGCCAGCGCGAGGCGCTGCACCTGCTCGCGGCCCGGCAACTGCACTTCGATGCCGTCGCGAGTGACGAACGACGGCCGGCGATCGCCCATGGTGGCCACCGCCACCCGGACGTTGAGTGCGAACCAGACGAGCGCGATGACGAGGCCGGCGACGAAGAGGAACGACTGCGTCCGCAGGACCGTGGTGAAGACCTGGCGGAATCCCACCTCGCCGAACCAGAGCCAGTCGGTGTAATAACGCACCAACTGCGGTGCCGCGAGCACCAGCAGGGCGATGACGGCGAGTCCGACCAGTCGACTGAGTCGTGGCATGAGGGATGGTCCGCCTGACTGCGTTGGCCTCTACGAGCCGGAAGAGGCGTAGCGCGTGCTGGCCGATTGAAGATCGGACTGGATTTCGTTGGCAAGCGACGCCGGCGCCAGGACGCGCGCCAGCGGGCCCCAGCCGAGAATCCAGCTGCGCAGCGCCCAATCGTGGCACACCTGCATCGAAAGCCGCACGCGTCCAGCTTCGGCGTCCCGTACTTCCTGGGACGGATGCCAGACGCGGGCGCGCACGTACGGCGCAATCCGGGCCTCGAACTCGATTTCGACCGGCGCCGTCGGACCCGAGTAAACGCCGAGCGAGTTGCCGAAGACGTCGTCGGCGAGGTCTTTTCGCGGCGTGAAGGTCGGTTTTTCGAGCGACACCGCCTCGATGCGGCTCACCGCGAAGGTGCGGATGTCGTCGTATTCCGGAACGAATGCGAGGAGGTACAACTCACCCTGCGCAAACGCGATGCGGTACGGGTGAATGAGGTAATCCTTCTCGCGGCCGCTCGATACCGAGTGGTAGCGCATGGTGGCCACGCGATGATGCAGCGTGCCTTCGAGCAGCCGCGCCATCATGTCGGCCCGCGCGTCGTCGCCCGTGGCGGCGGGATTGGCCTTGGCGGCGAGCACGCCCGGCATGGCGTCGAGGAACTGCCGCATCCGTGGCGACAGCATCTTCTCGATGCGCGCGAACGCCATGCCGAGGTCGCGCCGGAACGGCGCGCCGGCGACGGATTCGAGCAGGTTGCGGCTGAGATACAAGGCACACAGCTCGGCGAGTGTAAACCCGGCTTCGAGCCCTTTGAGCACCTGGCCCTCGAGACGCCAGCGCACGCGCCCTTCAGCGTCCTTCTCGTCGTACAGCGGGAAGCCGGCCTCCTGCAGGGCGGCCAGATCGCGACGGATGGTCCGCGTGGTCACGCCGAGATCGTCCGCGAGGGCGTCGATGGCGACGCCGTGGCGCGCGGTCTCGAGCGCGTGCAGGACTTTCCACTGCCGGATGACTTCCTGGTTGCGCGGCACGGCCTCAGCGCCCCTCTTTGGCGCGGCGAATTTCCCGGCGGCGGCGCCGATCGGGCGCCCCCGCCGCCTGTTGGGCGGCGCGGAAGATCCGCTCGGAGCGCCGGATTTCGATCTCCTCGGCCGAGGGCTTCGGCGTCACGTCGTCGTAAAGCGCCCGGGCCTCGGATTTCTTGACGTGCTGGTCGATCAGAATGCGGACGATCACGTCCTGGTTCTTGCCGTAGCCGCGATTGATGCGAATGCGATCGCCTTCACGCAACACGCGGTGCGGCTTGGCGTGATCGCCGTTCACCTCCACCTTGCCGCTCTCGCACCCGCGCTTGGCCTCTGAGCGCGTCTTGTAGAGACACGCGACGTCCAGCCACGCATCGACCCGCATGGGCGGCGGTCAGATCAGGATCTCGACTTTGCCCTTGGCGCGCAGCCCGGCGACGAAGGCGATGGTCTCGCGCTGCTTGTTCTGGTTCTCCAGATACTGCTTCAGCTGATCGCGAACCTGGTCGAGCGGGGCCGTCTGCGCCGGCTTCTTGTCGATGACCTTGATGATGTGGAAGCCGAACTGCGTCTCGACGAGGTCGCTCACCGTGCCTGGCGCCAGCGTGAACGCCACCTCGTTGAACGGGCCCACCATCTGGCCCTGGCGGAAGTACCCGAGGTCGCCGCCGTTGACGGCGCTGCCCGGGTCCTGCGAGTGCTCTTTGGCCAGCGCCGCGAAGTCCTTGCCGGCCTTCACCTGCTTCAGGACCTCCTCGGCCTTGGCCCGGCTCGCGGCCTTGGTCGCCGCATCGGCGCCCTGGGGCACCGCAATCAGGATGTGGCTGGCCTTGACCTGGTCGGGCTGTTTGAAGCGCTCGAGATTCTGTTGGTAGAAGGTGCTGATCTGTTCAGGCGTGGCCGTCACCTTCTCGTTCAGCGCATCGGCCAGCATGCGGTTGATGGAGGCTTCGTCGCGTGCTTCGGCGCGCAGGTTCTCGAGCGTCATCTTGCGGGCCGCCAGCGCCTGCGTGAAGACCTCTTCCGAGGGGAACTGCTTCTTGATTTCCGCGATGCGCGCGTCGATATCCGTGTCGGGGACGGTGATCTTGCGGGACACGGCTTCCTGCTTGAGCAGGCGGAGGCCAACCAGCTGGTCGAGCAGGCCCCGGACGATCTGATCACGGCGTTCGGCGGGCAGCGCGCCACCGGCGCGCTGTTCGACGGCTTGGATCGCGCGCTCGAACTCGGCTTTCGAGATGGCCTCGCCGTTGACACGAGCGATCACTTCGGGCAGCTGCGCCGGCACTGGCTTGGGGGGGTCGGCAGGAGCGGCGGGCGCTGGCTTGACGGCCTGCTGCGCAGCCTGCGCCGCCTGCATGGCCGGCAGCGCCGCGCCAGACCCCGGACCGGCGGGCGCGCCCGGCGCCGCCGACCCCTTCGAGCAACCAAAGATGGCGAGGGCCACCGCGAGCACCGGAACCAGACTGACTCGTGACACGAAAACTCCTTCTAGGGCGCGCCGCGCTCCACACCGCGCGCTGGTAGACAACGCCCACTCTCCGCGGCTGGAAACCCCAGGCCGGTCTGCCTAGAGTACGCCGTTCAGCGTGTTATACTCAACGTTCTGTTCGGCTTGCAGGAAAGTGCACAGAGCGTACAGAGTCCGTACGGAGGCCAACTCCCCGGGGCCAGGTAGCTCAGTTGGTAGAGCATACGACTGAAAATCGTAGTGTCGGCGGTTCAATTCCGTCCCTGGCCACCATTTCCCCCTCGCTTCAACTCCCTGAATTCAGAGTCGCCACAACTCGCCCAGGCAGGTAGGGCAGGTGGGGCCACGCCTTCGGCGTGGTGGGGCGGGTGGGAAGAGGCCGGGTCTGAAGACCCGGCCCTGCGAACACTCATGAGGCGGGTCTAAAGACCCGCGGCCACATAGAAACCCGCGGCCACATTCAAGACCCGCGGCTACACGCACTAGGACGCGGCGGCGGCGGCCACCTCGGCGGTGTCGCGCGTCATGCCGAGTTCGCGTCGCACGCGGTCCTCGATGGCCTGCCGCACCGACGGGTTATCCTTGAGGAACTGCTTGGCGTTCTCGCGGCCTTGGCCGAGCCGCTCCCCGGAATAGGCGAACCAGGCGCCGCTCTTCTCGACGATCCGCTTCTCCACGGCCAGGTCGAGCAGGTCGCCTTCCTTCGAGATGCCCTCCCCGTACATGACGTCGAACTCCGCCTCGCGGAACGGTGGCGCCATCTTGTTTTTCACTATCTTCACGCGCGTACGGCCGCCCACCATCTGGTCGCCGTCCTTGATGCTGGCGATGCGCCGGATGTCGATGCGCACCGAGGCGTAGAACTTGAGCGCGCGGCCCCCGGTGGTGGTTTCGGGGTTGCCGAACATCACGCCGATCTTCTCGCGCAGCTGGTTGATGAAGATGAGCGTGGTCTTCGACTTCGAGACCACGCCGGTGAGCTTGCGCAGCGCCTGCGACATGAGGCGGGCCTGCAGGCCCATCTGCGCTTCGCCCATCTCGCCTTCGATTTCGGCCTTGGGCACCAGTGCCGCGACCGAGTCCACGACGACGACGTCGACGCTGTTGGACCGGACCAGCACTTCCACGATTTCGAGCGCCTGCTCCCCGTTGTCGGGCTGCGACACCAGCAGATTGTCGAGCTCGACCCCGAGCTTCTGCGCATACGCGGCGTCGAGCGCGTGCTCGGCGTCCACGAAGGCCGCCATGCCGCCCGCTTTCTGGGCCTCGGCAATGACCTGCAGCGCCAAGGTCGTCTTGCCCGACGATTCCGGCCCGAAGATTTCCACCACGCGCCCGCGGGGCACCCCGCCGATGCCGAGTGCGTAGTCGATGCTGATGGAGCCGGTCGAGATGGATTCGACAGGCGCGATCGAACCTTTCTGGCCCAGGCGCATGATGGCGCCCTTGCCGAACTGCTTCTCGATCTGGCCGACGGCCATGTCAATGGCCTTGGTGCGTTCCTTCAGGTCTTCGAGCGGCATGCGATCTCCTTCGTGATGGCCGTATCCGATGTGCGTTCAGAATGCGTTGGTGGTGTGACAGGGGAGGTCACGGCCGAAAGCGATCCTAGAAACGCGCCAAGCGAAAGTCAAGCGAAAATGTGTGCAGCTTCGGGTTCACGTCGCCTACGAATCAATGATTTAGCGGCACAGGGACTTTCGCCTCATGGGCAGGTGCCTGGCGGTCCTTGCGATGGTGAGCGCAGCTCGGGCACGAGGATTCTGAAACCGATTGGGGCGGGTCTAAAGACCCGCGGCTATGGCAAGAGCCTTCGATGGGGCGGGTCTAAAGACCCGCGGCTACAGTGTCACGCTCGATGGCGAGGGCCAGGCCGTTCCCGCCGCCCATGCACAGCGCCGCGACGCCGCGCCTGAGACCGCGCGCCTCGAGGGCGTAGAGCAGCGTGGTGAGAATCCGCGCGCCGCTGGCGCCAATCGGGTGCCCCAGCGCCACGGCGCCGCCGTTCACGTTGACGCGTGCCGGGTCGAGGCCGAGTTGATCGATGACGGCGACGAGCTGCGCCGAGAAGGCTTCGTTGATCTCGAAGAGGTCGACGTCGCCCAGCGCCCAACCCGCCTTCGCCAGGACGCGGCGGACGGATTCCACCGGGGTCATGAGCACGTACTTCGGGGCCAGGCCGCTGGCGGCCTGGGCCACGATGCGCGCGCGCACTGGCATGCCGAGCGCCATCGCGTGAGAGGCCGACGCGAGCACCAGGGCCGCGGCGCCGTCGTTCACCGGCGGGGCGTTGCCCGCCGTGACGGTGCCGTCGTCCCGGAACGCCGGGCGCAACGCCGCGAGCGCTTCGAGCGACGTATCTGGCCTCACCGACTCGTCGGCGTCGACGACGAGCGGAGGCTTGCCCTTGCGCAGCACCTCGACGGGCACGATTTCGGCGGCAAAGCGTCCGTCGCGCGCCGCCGCCGCCGCCTTCAGGTGGCTGGCGAGTGCGAAGCGATCCTGAGCCTCGCGTGAGACGTGATACTCGACCGCCACCACCTCGCCGGCCTGGCCCATGTGCCAGTCTTCCATCGCGCACCACAGGCCGTCGTGCACCATCGAGTCGAGGGCCTGGCCGTGCCCCATCCGCAAGCCTTCGCGGACGCGGGCCAGTAAGTAGGGCGCCCGGCTCATCGACTCCATGCCGCCCGCCACGACGACGCGGGCGTCACCGCAGCAAATGGCCTGCGCTCCCAGCATCACCGCTTTCAGACCCGATCCGCACACCTTGTTGACCGTGACGGCGGGCACGCCGTCGGACAAGCCGGCGCGGAGCGCCGCCTGCCGCGCCGGCGCCTGCCCGAGGCCCGCGGACACGACGTTGCCCATCACGCATTCGTCGACGCTCGCCGGGTCGATCGCGGCGCGCCGGACCGCTTCGCGGATCGCGATCGCCCCCAGCTCCGGCGCGGTAAAGTCCTTCAGCGCTCCGAGGAACTTGCCGGTGGGCAGCCGCGCGGCCGACAGGATGACGGCGGTCTCGAGCCCGGTTGGATCGGTGGCAAGGCTCATCGGTCCACTGCGCCCACCGCGACGTCGAGACGCGTCACGATACCTGGGCCGAGGACGAGATCGAGGCGCGCGCGAATGAGTGCGGACGACCGCAGGATCTCGAGCCGCCATTCGTCGCTCTTGACGCCCACGACGAGCGTCGCGCCACGCAGCTCGACCGCACTCGCACGATCGACAGCCGCACCCACCGCCGTGCGCCAGGCAAACGCGACCTTCTCGGGCGAGAGCGGTGCGCGACGCAGCACCGACGCGAGCGCGGCGGGCATGACCTGCTGCAGCGGGATCACACCGGGACGTTATCACTACTGGCTCAAGACTCAAGGCTCAGGGCTCAGGCAAGAACGGCTACGGGCTTGAGCTGTATTTGCGTACCCCCTTGAGCCGTGAGCCTTGAGCCAATGGAGTACGATCATGCCTTCCGCCTCACTGAGGGCCGCACCGCGTGATCAGCGACTCCTTGCGTCTCCATACACGAACACCCCGACGCCACCCACACCCCACTTGCCGGATGGGGTCAATTGGATTGGCTGTGCTCGTGCTGCTCGTAACTGCCGGCCCGGGTCCCGCGGCGGCGCAGGAGCGGCCAGGTGTGCCGGTTCCGGCGCCGACGAGCCCGTTCTGGGGCGGCGTGCCCACCGGGACTGCGTCGCCGCAGCCGCTCGCCCTGACGTTGTACGCGGCCCTCAAGAGCGCGCTCGCCCACAACCTGGGCGTGCTGAGCGCCGAAGAAGCGGTCGATCGTGCCGACGGTGCGCGCCGGATCGCGCTGAGCGAGTTGCTGCCGGACGTGTCGGGCAGCGTCAGCGAGGCCGTGCGCAAGACCAACCTGGAAGCGTTCGGATTTCCGCTGCAGCCGGGCTTCCCGCGCGTCGTCGGCCCGTTCGACGTGTTCGACGCGCGGGTCTTCCTGCGCCAGTCGGTGCTGGACCTCCGGGCCATCAACGCGGAACGGGCTGACAACCACCGGTTGTCGGCGGCACGTCTGACCAACCGCAGCGCGCGCGATCTCATCGTGCTCGTCACCGCCAATCTCTATCTCCAGGCCATGGCCGCCAGGGCGCGGGTCGAGGCGGCCAAGGCCCAGCTCGAGACGGCGCGAGCGCTGCACACCCAGGCGCTCGACTTGAAGAACGCCGGTACCGTGGCCGGCATCGACGTGTTGCGCGCCGAGGTCCGGCTCAGCCTCGAGCAGCGGCGCACCACGGCCGCCGGCAACGCATTCGAGAAGGCCAAGCTGCAGCTGGCGCGAATGATCGGGCTGCCGCTGCGGCAGGAGTTCACGCTCGACGAGAAAGTGCCTGGGCTGCCGCTGCCGCAGCTCACGCTCGAAGAGATCGTCTCGCAGGCCTACGCACAGCGTCCCGACTACCTGGCCGCCGAGCAGCGCCTCAAGGCCGCGGAAGCCGACGTCCGCTCGGCGCGTTCGGGCTTTCTGCCGTCGCTCGAGGTCACCGGCGATTACGGCGTCATCGGGCTCACCGTGGGGCAGTCGCTGCCGACGTTCTCGGTCGTGGGCCTGGTGAACGTGCCGCTCTTCGAGGGCGGGCGCACCAACGGGCGCACCGCGCAGGCGCGGGCTGATCTGGCGCAGCGGAAAGCGGAGTTCGAGGACCTCCGCGCGTCCATCTACTACAACACCCGCTCGGCGTTCCTCGATCTCCAGGCGGCCGAAGAGCAGGTGCAAACGGCTACCCGGGCTCGCGAGCTCGCCGATCTGCAACTGACGCAGTCGCGCGACCGGTTCGCGGCCGGCGTCGCCAACAACCTCGAGGTCGTGCAGGCGCAGGAGGCCCTGGCCGCCGCCACCGAAGGCTTTATCTCGGCGCAATACGATCTCAGTATCGCCAAAGCGCTCGTGCTGGCTTCGCCTGGCTCGCTCGAACAGGCGATCGAGACTTACCTGGGGAGCTCGAATCCATGACGGGACGTATCCGGATCCTCATCGCGGTCGCCGTCGTGGCCGCACTCGGCGTAGGCGTGTGGGTCTACCTGAGCCGAGGGCAGGAATCCACCGACGACGCCCAGGTGGACGCGCACGTGACACCGGTCGCCGCCCGCGTTGGTGGCACGGTGCTGCGCGTGCCGGTGGCCGACAACCAGCCCGTGGATGCGGGCACGGTGCTCGTCGAGATCGATCCGCGCGAGTACCAGATTGCGCTCGACCGCGCCCGCGCCGAGCTCGCCAACGCCGAAGCCGAGGCTGCGGTGGCAAACGCCAACGTGCCGATCACCACCACCTCGACGAGCAGCGGGGTGTCCACCGCACGCAGCGGGGTCGAGCAGGCGCAGGCCCTCTCCGAAGAAGCGCAGCACAACCTCGACGCGGCGGAGGCGCGCCTGGCGTCGGCGCGGGCGAAGGTCAGCGGGGAAGAGGCCGCTGCCGCGCGCGACGAGCGCGACGCTGCCCGGCTCAAGGGGCTGCTGGCCAAGGACGAAGTGTCGCAGCAGCAGTACGATGCCGCGGTGGCCGCGGCGGAATCGTCCCGCGCCGACGTCGCGGTGGCCCGTTCCCAGGTGCACGAAGCCGAATTTGCGGTTCAGGTGGCGCGCAGCCGCCTGGGGCAGTCGAAGGTCGCGCAGCAGGTGGCGGGCGCCGACCTCCGCACGGCGCAGACCGCGCCCGAGCAGGTGACCGCGATCAAGGCGCGCGCGCAGTCGTCGGCCGCGCGGGTGAAGCAGGCGCAGGCGGCCGTGGGCCGCGCCGAGCTCGACCTCGAGCACGCGACGGTGAAGGCCCCCATCAAGGGCATCGTGAGCCGCAAGTCGGCCGAGCCGGGGCAGGTCATCCAGCCGGGCCAGCCGCTGATGACCATCATTCCCCTCGAACAGGTGTGGATCACCGCCAACTTCAAGGAGACGCAGCTCGCCGACATGCGCGTGGGGCAGTCGGTCTCGATCGAAGTCGATGCGTACGGCGGCCGCGAGTTCAAGGGCAAGGTGGACAGCATTGCCGCCGCGACCGGATCGCGGTTCAGCCTGCTGCCGCCGGAGAACGCCACCGGCAACTTCGTCAAGGTGGTGCAGCGGGTTCCGGTGAAGATCGTGTTGGACGGCGGGCAGGATCCCGATCGTCTCCTGCGCCCCGGGATGTCGGTCACTCCGACCGTGAGAACGCAGTAGCGCCCTCGTCGTGGACGCGCCTCGCGGCCCTGCATGAACACGCCGGTCAACCCCTGGATCGTGGCCCTCGCGGTCATGTTCGCCACCTTCATGGAGGTGCTGGACACGACGGTGGTCAACGTGTCGCTGCCGCACATCGCCAGCAGCATGGCCGCGACCACCGAGGAGGCCACGTGGGCCCTCACGTCCTACCTGGTCGCCAACGCCATCATCCTGCCGATGACCGGCTGGCTCGCCTCACGGTTCGGCCGCAAACGGCTGCTGATGATGTCCACGGCGGGGTTCACCCTGGCGTCGTTCCTGTGCGGTGCGGCGCCCAACCTGGCGTCGCTGGTCATCTTCCGCATCATCCAGGGCGCGACCGGCGGTGCCTTGCAGCCGCTCTCGCAGGCCGTGCTGCTCGAGTCGTTCAAGCCCGAAGAGCGCGGTAAGGCGATGGGGTTCTGGGGGCTGGGCATCGTCTGCGCGCCGATCCTCGGCCCGGTGGTCGGCGGCTGGCTCACCGAGAACTACAGCTGGCGCTGGGTCTTTTACATCAACCTGCCGTTCGGCATCATCTCCTTGCTGATGACGCGCGCCTACGTGTTCGATCCCTCGTACCTGAAACGCGACTCGAAGGGCATCGACTACTGGGGCATGGGGATGCTGGTCGTCGGCATCGGCGCGCTGCAGTACGTGCTCGACAAGGGGCAGCAGGACGACTGGTTCTCGAACACGACCATCACGGTGCTCGCGATCGTGTCCGCCGTCACGCTCACCGCGCTCGTCGTGCAGCAGCTGCTGTCGAAGAACCCGATCGTCGATCTGCGGCTGTTCAAGGACCGCAGCTATGCGGTGGGCGTCTTCCTGATGACGGTGCTCGGCTTCGTCCTGTACGGCAGCCTGGTGCTCCTGCCGGTGATGCTGCAGACCCTCTTCGGGTTCTCGTCGTACCAGGCGGGGCAGGCGATGGTGCCGCGCGGCGTGGGTTCACTGGTGATGATGCCGACGGTGGGCCTGCTCACCGGGCTGGTGGACCCGCGGCGGCTGCTCATCATCGGCCTCACCGTCGGCGGCGGCACGTTGCTCTGGCTCGGGCAGCTCAATCTGAACGGCGGCTACTGGGAGATCTTCTGGCCGCAGCTGATCCAGGGCGCGGGCCTGGCGCTGCTCTTCGTGCCGCTCACCACGGTGTCGATGGCCACGATTGCGCCGGAGCGCATGGGCTACGCCACCAGCATGTTCAACCTGATGCGCAACATCGGCGGCAGCGTCGGCATCGCGATCACCGCCACCATCCTGCAGCGCCAGCGCCAGACGGTCGGCGCCCACCTGGGGGAGAACATCAGCCTCTACGACCCCGCGACGCAATCGCTGCTGTCGCAGATCACCAGCGGGCTCATGGCGACCGGCACCGACGCGGTGACGGCCACGCAGCGGGCCTACGCGATGCTGAACGGCATGCTCTTCCGGCAGGCCTCGATGGTGTCGTTCGTGATGCTCTTCCGCCTGCTGGGGGTGGTCTTCCTGCTGATGATTCCGCTCGTCTTCATCATGCGCCGGCCCAAATCGAGCAGCCGCCCGGTAATCACAGAATGACGGAGCGTCCGCTCATCCTGGCCTCGGGGTCGCCGCGGCGGGCGGAGCTGCTGCGCCAGGCGGGTGTCCCGTTCGAGGTATCGTCCCCCGACGTGGACGAGACGCTGCGCGCCGGAGAAGCGCCCGACGCCTACGTCCGTCGGCTCGCGGCGGCCAAGGCGGAACGGGTTGCGGCATCGAAACCCGGCCGGCTCGTCCTCGGCGCCGACACCACGGTGGTCGTGGACGGCGAAGTGCTGGGAAAACCGCTGGATGGCGCCGACGCCGCCCGGATGCTCGGCCAGCTGTCCGGCCGCAGCCATCTGGTACTGACCGGCGTCTGTCTGATCGGGCCCGCGGGCGAGAGCCAGACGGAGGTGGCCGTGACCACGGTCGAGTTCCGGCCATTGTCGGCAAGCGAGATCGACGACTACGTGCGCTCGGGCGAGCCGATGGACAAGGCCGGCGCCTATGCCATCCAGGGTGGCGCGGCGGGGTTCGTCAGCCGGCTCGACGGGCCGTACGAGAACGTCGTCGGCCTCCCGGTGGCACTCATTCAGGGCATGTGCAGGGCTCTGAGAATTCAGGTATCCTGACCGGGATCAGGGGAGCAAAGTCCTTACCTATGAGCAACAAAGCCGCAAAAATCGGACTCACCGGCGTCGTCCTCGCCACCGCGTTCGGCGTGCTGCTTTACAGCTCGCTCGGCGAGAGCCTGCAGTACTACAAGTACGTGGACGAGGTGATGGTCGAGCCGGCCGCGTGGCACGGGAAGCACATGCAGGTGCACGGCATCGTGGTGCCGGATTCCATTGCACGGAAGCCCGATTCGCTCGAATGGCGCTTCGACATCCATCGCAACGGTAAGGTGCTCCGCGCGTACTACACGGGCATCGTCCCCGACACTTTCAAGGCCGACTCCGAAGTGGTGCTCACCGGCACCCTGGACGACGCAGGCTTCCACGCCACGGAGATGACGGCCAAGTGCCCGTCGAAGTACGACGCCGCACCGGTCGGCCCCGCGGCCCAGGCCACTCCCGCGCCTTCGGGCGGAGCGTAACGGCATGGCCTCGCTCGGGTATTACCTGCTGCTCGCCGCGTTCGTGGTGTGCGCCTACGCCGGCGCCATCTCGGTGGCCGGGGCGCGCCGCCGCTCGCGGCCGCTCATCGAGAGCGGGGTCGGCGCGTTCTATCTGGTCGCCGCGATCATGGGCGCGGCCTCGGCGGTCATCATCTACGCCTTCGTCTCCGGCGACTACTCGATCAAGTACGTCCAGCGCTATTCCGACTCCGTCCAGCCGATGTTCTACAAGCTCACCTCGTACTGGGGCGGGCTCGACGGCTCGATCATGTTCTGGGTCACGCTGCTCTCGGCGTTCGGGTCGGCGGCGGTCTACATCAACCGCGAACGCCATCGCGAGCTGATTCCCTACGTGGTCACGGTCATCTCCGTGGTGCAGATGTTCTTCCTGTTCCTGATGATCGTGCACAACAACCCGTTCCAGACCTTCCTGACGGAGAACCCGACCGAGGGAGCGGGCCTCAACCCGCTGCTCCAGAACTTCTACATGGCGATCCATCCGCCGACGATGTACCTCGGTTTCGTCGGGTTGACGATCCCGTACGCCTTCGGCATGGCAGCGCTCATCACCGGCTACCTCGACGACTCGTGGCTGCGCGCCGTGCGCCGCTGGACGATGATCGCCTGGCTGTTCCTGTCGATCGGCCTCGGGCTCGGCATGATCTGGGCCTACGAGGAGCTCGGCTGGGGCGGCTACTGGATGTGGGACCCGGTGGAGAATGCGGGCCTGCTGCCGTGGTTCACGGCCACCGCCTTCCTGCACTCGGTGATGGTGCAGGAGCGGCGCGGCATGCTCCGGATCTGGAACGTGTGCCTCGTCATCACGACGTTCTTCCTGACCATCTTCGGCACCTTCATGACCCGCTCGGGCGTCGTGCAGTCGGTGCATGCCTTCGGCGACGACCCCGAACTGGCGCGGCTGTTCACGATCTTCATGGTGGCGACGGTCGTCATCAGCTTTGGCTTCGTCATCTACCGGCTGCCGCTGCTGCGCGCCCGCAACGAGCTCGATTCGTGGCTGTCGCGTGAAGCGGCATTCATGTTCAACAACTGGATCCTGCTCTTCTCGGCCTTCTTCGTGCTCTTCGCCACGATGTTCCCGACGCTGAGCGAGGCCGTCCGCGGCGAGCGGCTCACCGTCGGCCCGCCGTTCTTCAACCAATGGATGCTGCCCGTCGGGCTGACGATGCTGTTCCTCACCGGCATCGGACCGCTGCTCGCGTGGCGCAAGTCCACGGTGGAGAACCTTCGCGACCAGTTCCTCTTCCCGGTGGCGATGGGCGTGATCACCGGCGGAGCCGTGGTGGCCTTCGGCGTGCGCGTGTGGGCGTCGGGCATCTGCTTCGCGTTGAGCGCCTTCGTCGTCGGCACCATCTCGCAGGAGTTCTGGCGCGGCGCCCGCGTCCGGCAGCGTGCCACCGGCACCGACGTCTTCACAGCGCTCGTGGGCCTGGTGGGCCGCAACAAGCGGCGCTACGGCGGCTACGTCGTCCACCTCGGCATGGTCCTCATCTTCTTCGGCTTTGCCGGCGAGGGCTTCAAGCAGAAGGAAGAAGCGCAGCTCAAGCCGGGCCAGCAGGTCGCGGTCGGCGGCTTCGTCGTGCGGCACGACGCGCTCTCGATCACCGACGACGGCCAGAAGCAGATGATCACCGCGCACGTTACCGTGCTGCGCGACGGGAAGATCTTTGCCGAGATGTATCCCGCCAAGTGGATCTTCCGCAAGCACGAGGAATCGCCGACGACGGAAGTGGCGATCCATCGCGGGTTCGCGCAGGACGTCTACCTGGTGCTCGCCACGTTCGACGCTGCGACCCAGACGGCGAGCATCGCCGTGGACATCAACCCGCTCGTCAACTGGGTGTGGATGGGATTCGGGCTGCTGGCGCTCGGCATCGGCATCGCGCTCCTGCCCGATGCGGCGTTTGCGTTTGCCACCGTGTCGGTACCGGCCAATGCCGCCACCACGGCCCTCATCCTGCTCGCGGTCGTGCTGTCGCAGGGCGTCGCGCTGGCCCAGGACACCGTGCCGGCGATCTTCCGCAGCCCGCTCGAGCGCCAGGTCTCGCAGGAGATCATGTGCAATTGCGGCGGCTGCCGGCTGTCGGTCGAGTTGTGCGGCATGATGAATTGCCACGGCAAGTCGGGGCAGCTCGGAAAGATCCGGAAGTACATCGACGAGGGGCAGTCGCACGACGCGATTCTCGCCAGCTTCGTGCGTGAGCACGGCGGGTACGACGTGCTGATGCAGCCGCCCAACCAGGGTTTCAACCGCGTCGCGTGGCTGCTCCCGTACGGGGTCGCCGGAATCTGCCTGCTCGGCGTCGCGCTGACGGCCCTGCGCTGGTCACGCCGCCCCGCGCCTCCAGCCGCGGCCCCGGCGATCGACCCCGAGTTGGACGCGCGCCTCGAGCATGAGCTCCGAGACCTCGATTAGCAAGGCACCCACGCTCCCGGCCTGGCAGTTGTTCGCGCTGGCGGGGCTCGTTGGCGCCACGCTGGTGGTGGTCGTGGCGCGCGGCCAGTCGCCGGCCGCGATCATCCTCCTCAGCGTGGTCATTTTCGCCGCGGCGGGCGTCGGGGCTGCGGCGCTGCGGACCCTGCTGCCGTTCATCGGCGGCCAAGACAGCCTGGCGGTGCCGATCGTCGGCGGGCGCGCCAGGGCCGCGATCGAGCGCGAGAAGACGCTGGTGCTGCGGTCGATCAAGGAGCTCGAGTTCGATCACGCGATGGGCAAGGTGTCCGACCAGGACTTTGCCGATATGGCGGGCCGCCTGCGGACCCGGGCCGCTGGCTTGATGCGTCAGCTCGACGAAGGCGAGGCCTACGCGGCGCAGATCGAGCGCGAGATCGCGCGACGTCTCGAGGCCGCCGCCCCGCCACCCGCCGCGGCCGAGGCGCGTGCGGGTCGCTTCTGCGCCCAGTGCGGCTCGCCGCACGACCCGAGCGCGCGGTTCTGCGCCCAGTGCGGCCATCGGCTGGTGCCGGCGTGACGGCGTCTTTCCGCGCCGTCGTCTGGGCCACCCTGTGTGTGTGCCTCGCAGCCGCGGTGCCGGCGGGCGCGCAGGACATGCCGGACCCCTCGCTCATTCACGGCAAGGCCCTGCCCGCTCCGGAACTCGGCACCGGTACCGTCACCGTGCGCGTCGTACGCGAGTCGATCGGCAACGACGTCCCGAACCAGTCCGTCACGGTCTCGATCGGCGGCTCGACCCGCACCGCGACGACCGACGATCGCGGCCGCGCCCAGTTCACCGGCCTGCCACCGGGCCAGGAGGGGCGCGCCGCGGCAACGGTCGACGGCGAAGCCATGCAGTCGGATCCCTTCATGGTGCCGGCAGCCGGCGGACTCCGGGTGATTCTCGTGGCCGGCATCGCCAAGGCCGCCGAACGCAAGGCCGCCGACGCGGCACGGGCCGCGGCCGCGCCGGCCGTCAAGGGCGCCGTCGTCTTCGGCGGCAACAGCCGGGTCCTGATGCAGTTTTCCGACGATGTGCTGCAGGTCTACTACGTGCTCGAGATCGTCAACAGCGCCCGTACGCGCGTGGACATCGGCGGGCCGCTCGTCATCGATCTGCCGCCCGGCACGAGCGGCGCGACGCCGCTGGAGGGCTCGTCGCCGACCGCGACGATTGCCGGCAACCGGGTCACCGTGACCGGGCCGTTCGCGCCGGGGACGACGCTCGTGAACGTGGCCTACCGTCTCGTCCAGGATCGTCCGTCGATGACGCTGGTGCAGCCGTGGCCGGTGGCGTTTCAGCAGCTCACCGTCGGCGTGCAGAAGATCGGCAATCTCACGGCCACGTCGCCCCAGTTCGCCGACGTGCGCTACGTCACGACGCAGGACGGCAAGGTGTTCGCTCTTGGCAGCGGAGCCGGCCTGGCGCCCGGGACGCCGCTCACCGTCACGTTGACGAACCTGCCGTACCACAACCCGGCGCCCCGCTACGTCACGCTGGCGCTGGCGGGCGGCCTGATTCTCCTCGGCGTGTGGCTGGCGGCCCGCCCCGGCAACGTTCCGGACGCGCGCAGTCTGGCCGACCGGCGCGAGCAGCTGTTCAAGGAGCTGACGCAGCTCGAAGTACGTCGCCGCGAGGGCTCGGTAAGCGCCGAGCGGTTCGCGTCACGGCGGCGGCGGCTGGTGGCCGATCTCGAGCAGGTCTACGGCGAGCTCGATGCCACGGGCGGCCCGCGGGGAGGCGGCGAGGGCATCGCCGCGTGAGTCACTCGCCGCACCAGTCGCCAGCCGCCCTGGAGTTCACGAGCGTCGCCGTCGAAGAGGTGTCCCGCGCCTTCGGTCGCCGGCGCGCGCTCTCGCGCGTGAGCTTTCGCGCCGTGCAGGGCGAGATTCTCGGCGTCCTCGGCCCGAACGGGGCGGGGAAGTCCACCCTCATCGGCATCCTGGCCACGCTGCTGCGGCCCACCTCCGGCCGCGTCCGCTACGGCGATGCGACCGAGAGCACGGGCGCCACGCTGCGGGCCCGCATCGGCGTGCTCGGGCACGACCTGTTCCTCTATCCGGAGCTCACCGCGAGAGAGAACCTGGAGTTCTTCGCCGGCCTCCATGCCGTAGGCGACCCGGCGGCGGCCGCGAACGACGCACTGAGGCGCGCCGGCCTCGATGCCCGCGCCGATGACCCGGTATCGAGCTTCTCGCGCGGGATGCGGCAACGGGTCGCGCTCGAGCGTGCCCTGATTCACCGCCCCCGCCTGGTGCTCCTCGACGAGCCGTTCACCGGCCTCGACGATGCGTCGGCCGCGGCGCTCGTGGCGCGGCTGCGCGAGCTGCGTGCCTCCGGGGCGATCGTGATCGTCGCGACACACGATCTCGAGCTCGCCGAGCCGCTCCTGAATCACGCGCTGTTTCTCCGCGACGGCCGCCCCGCGGCGTCGATCCCGGCGCCCGATCGCTTGCGGGCCGTCTACCAGGACGTCATGACCCGGCCGCTCGACGAGACGCGGCCATGACCGGCCCGCTGCCGGCGCCGGCCCCCGGGTCGGGCTTTGCACGCTCGGTGTGGCTCGTGCTGCGGAAAGACCTGACCGTCGAGGTGCGCAGCGGCGAAATCGCCTACACGACGCTCTTCTTCGCCGCCTCGTGCGTGCTCATCTTCGCGTTCGCGCTCGTCAAGGAAGGACGCGCGCCCGAGGGCGGGGCCGCGGGCATCCTGTGGATCGCCATCCTGTTTGCCACCACGCTGGCGCTGGGCCGCGGGTTCGAGCGTGAGCGCCAGTCGGAAACGCTGCGGGCGCTGCTGCTGGCGCCGGTACCGCGCCCGGCGATTTACGTGGGCAAGCTGCTGGGCATCGTCGCACTGCTCGTCGCCACGGAAGTCGTCCTGTTGCCGCTCGTCGCGTTTCTCTTCACCGCCCGCCTGTTCGCCCACCCGCTCTGGCTTGCCGGCATCGTGCTGACGTGCACCGTGGGGCTGGCGTCGGTGGGCACGCTCTTCGCCGCCATGCTCGTCCGCGCCCGGAGCCGCGACATGCTGTTGCCCGTGCTGTTGTATCCCGTCGTCGTTCCGGTAATCATTGCGGGAGTCCAAGGCACCGCGGCGCTGCTCCAGCCCACCGTCGACACCGCGGTGGTGCGGTTCTGGCTGCTGCTGCTCGTGACCTTCGACGTCGTCTTCGTCGTCCTCGCACTGTGGACGTTCGAGGCGGTGATGAGTGATTAGGAGGCTTAAGGCCTAGGGCTTAAGGCTTAAGGAAAAGCACTTGCAAAGCTGCCCCGCCCTTCCCGGGAGCCTGCCGACAAGCGTTCTTCCCTAAGCCCTTAGCCCTAAGCCCTAAGCCGACAGGCTTCTGACATGCCCAAATGGTTCACCCCGGCGGCTATCCTGTGCGGCCTGATGTTCGTGGTGTCGCCGGTCTTGATCGCCAACGCGCCGGACGAATCGGCGATGGGGATGGTCTACAAGATTTACTACTACCACATGCCCTCGGCGTGGATGTTCCTGCTGGCGCCGCTCGTGTGCGGCGTGTCGAGCGCACTCTTTCTCGCGCGGGGGCGGGACGTCGACGATCGGCGCGCGTGGGCGGCGGCGGAACTGACGGTGCTCTTCGGCGCTCTGACGCTCATCACCGGACCGCTCTGGGCGCGGCGCGCGTGGGGCACGTGGTGGGTGTGGGACGCGCGGCTCACGTCGAGCCTGGTGGGGTGGATGATCGGCTGGGCGTATCTGATCCTGCGGCGTTACGGCGGGCCGGGCTCCGACAAACTCGCGGCCGGCGTGGCGCTCTTCGGGGCCGTCAACGTGCCGTTCATCTACATCTCGGTCAACTACTGGCGCACCATTCACCCGCCGACTACGGTGGTGCCGCGGTTGCCGGTGTCGATGGGTGTGCCGCTCTGGTTCTGCGTGTTCGCGTTCCTGTTGTTGTTCATCCTCCTGATGACGATGCGCCTGCGCCTCGAAGCGGCACGTGCGCGCCTGGATGCCCTGTATGTTGCCCTCGATGAGTAAGTCGATGTCCTTCGTGAGAACGTTCGCACGCGTGGCGGTGCTCGTCTGCTGCTGCGCCATCGTCGCGCCGGCGTACGGCCAGCCGCCGCAGCCGCAGGACGAGTTCAAGCCGGTGGGCAACTCGCCGGCGCCGGAACAGATTCCGGCGGCCCCGTTGCTGATTGGCGCCTACATCGTGGTACTGGCCGGTCTCTTTGCCTACGTCGTGTCGCTCTCGCGGCGCCTGAGCGCGGTGCAGCACGACGTCGAGCGGCTCGAAGGCGATCTCAAACGCAAAGGCCGCGGCTAGGTTTCCTCGACCCATGCCGACCGCCGCCCACTTCCTCTACATCCCCGGCGTGCTGCTGATCGGCGTGGTCATCGGCTGGATTCTCGGCTCGCGCGCCGCCGCCGACGCCTACGCCTCCCAACTCCGCAAGCAGGAAGCGGCGCGGAACCGCGGCGGCGGGCCCTCAGCGCCCCAGCGCTAGGCGCTGCGCCAGAACCGAGGGCAGGCCAGCCGCCAGGATGCGGCCCTGCGCTCCGGCCACGTCGTACGGCGTGCGCACGATGGTCACCGCGCGCGCGGCCGGTTCCAGCAGTCCGAATGCGGCACGGGCGTCCCCGTCCCGCGGCTGTCCCACGGCGCCACAGTTGACCAGGTACCGCTGGTCGGCCTCGATCGACACCCGGCAGCGTTCGCCGCGCACCGGCAGCATCGCTTCGACGGTGGCGCCGATACGGAAGATGCTCGGCACGTGGGTGTGCCCGAAGAGGCAGAGCGGCGGACCGGACAAGGGCAGGGCCCGTTCCAGGTCGCGCTCGTCGAACATGTAGGCGTCCTCGTCCCACGGCGCGCCGTGGCAGATGGCAGTGAGCGCGTCGACGCTGGCGGGCCCGCGGGGCAGCGCGGCGAGCCAACGGAAGTTCTCCGGCGTCAGGACGCGCGTAGTCCACTCGATGGCCTGACGGGCGATCTGATTGAAGCCGTCCACCGAGTCGAGGCCACAGGCGACCTTGTCGTGGTTGCCCCGCACCATGCCCGTCACCGGCAGCGTCTTGATGCGGTCGATCACCGCGTTGGGATCGCCGCCGTAGCCGACGAGATCCCCCAGCACGAGCACCTCGTCCCATTCGCCGTCCGACGCCTCGAGCACCGCTGACAGCGCCTCGAGGTTCGCGTGCACGTCGCTCAGCACAAGGTAGCGCATCTCAGAATCCGATCCACTCGAGCAGATGCTCGACAACCTCGGGCACGGGACTGGTGGAGTCGATCCGAACGTGCGCCTGGGCGTAGGCCAGTTGGCGGCGCTGGTACAGCTGTTCCATCGCCGTGCGATCGGCGGCGAGCGGCCGGCGGCCGTCGCTGGGAACCCGCCTCATGGCCTGGGCCAGCGGCACGTCGAGCCAGGCGACGGCGCCGTCCGACAGCATGAGGGCACGGTTGTCGGCCTCGGCGAACGTGCCCCCGCCGGTGGCCACGATGACATGACGCAGCGGAAGGAGCTCGCCCAGCACCTGGCGTTCGAGCTGCCGGAAGTACGGTTCGCCGCTCTGGGCGAAAATGGCCGCCACGCTGCGGCGCTCGCGGGCCTCGATTCGTTCGTCCACGTCTTCGACACGCCAGTCCAGACGCCGGCCGAGCGCACGCGCAATCGTGCTCTTGCCCGCACCCATGAAACCGACGAGGTAGAGCTTGTCCGTCTGCACGCCGGTGCTAGCGAGCCTCCGCCTGGAAACGCGCGAGCTGCGCCTCGCGAGGACCGTATCTCTGGCCCGCGCTGCGCGCGTGTGCAACGTCGTGAAGGGCGGGGAGGAGAACGTGACCCATGTGCGGACCGCTAGCCCTTCAACAGGTCTAGGCGCAAAGGCCCTCGAGCACGCTGAAGAACTCCGGATACGACACCGCGGCAGCGCCGGCACCGTGGATGGTCGTCGGGCCAGAGGCGCCGAGCGCCGCGATGGCAAAGGCCATGGCCAGGCGGTGGTCATGGCGGGCATCCACTTCGCCTCCACGCAGGCGGCGAAGCCCCCGTACGTAAAAGCCGTCGGGCTGCTCGTCGATGTCGCCTCCCATGGCGCGGAGACCATCGGCAAGCGCCGAGATCCGATCGCTCTCTTTGACGCGCAGCTCCTGTGCACCACTCACCCGGAGTTCGCCACCGTGCGTGGCCATCGCCGCCAGCACGGGCAGCTCGTCGATGATGCCGGGCACTTCGTCCGGCGTGATCACGGTCGACCCTACGCCCTGGTACCGCACCGTCAGGGTCCCGACCGGCTCGCCGCTCCCGACACGCCGGTCCACGCCGCCGTCAGGCGCAACATCGACTGCGGCGCCCAGCCGGCGAACTACGTCTACGATGCCGATGCGGGTGGGGTTGAGACCGACACCGTGTATAACGATCTCCGACCCGGAAAGCGAACCACCCGCGACCAGCCAGAACGCGGCCGCCGAGATGTCCCCGGGAACGCCTAGGTTGCGCGCGGTCAGGCGCTGTCCGCCCTCGATCGCCACCCGCAGGCCATCCCGCTGCACCTCGACGCCAAACGCTTCGAGTCCACGCTCCGTGTGGTCACGCGTGGCCAGCGGCTCGACGACGCTCGTCGTGCCGGACGACTGCAGGCCCGCAAGCAGCACCGCGCTCTTCACCTGCGCGCTTGGCACGTCTGGTGCGTAGTCGATCGGCGTGAGATCGGCGCGCCCGTGCACCGTGAGCGGCGGCCGCCCGCCCTCAGACTCGATGCGGGCGCCCATGCGCTCGAGCGGCAGGATCACGCGCTGCATCGGCCGGCCGCGCAGCGACTCGTCGCCGGTCATGGTGGCCGTCAGCGGATGCGCCGCCAGCACGCCTGCGAACATGCGAATCGTCGACCCGGAATTGCCGGCGTCGAGCACCCGCGCCGGCGCCTGCAGGCCGCGGAGGCCGCGTCCGGTGATGCGGAGCCGCAGCCCCTCGGGCTCGCGCCCGAGCTCTTCGATCGAGACGCCCAGGCCGGCCAGGCACGCGAGCGTGGACCGGCAGTCGGCGCCGGTCGAATAGCCGGAAATCTCCGACACACCATCGGCCAGCGCGGCAAACATGGCATAACGGTGCGAAATAGACTTGTCGCCTGGCGGACGCACCCGCCCGCGCACCGAGCGGGCCGGATGCACGACGACACGGTCCTGCACCTGAGCCTCCCTTGTTGGTGAGGGCATCGTCGAACTATAACAGCACGGCTCACGGCGCCGAACGGGACGGCCGTGGGCGGGAGGTACGTGATGCGCGGATGGCAGTGGCGGGGGCTGGTTCTCGGGGCAGGCATGGCGGTTTTCATGAGCACGACCGCACTGGCCCAGCGCCAGTTTCAATTTTTTGCACAGTTCACGGACGCCGCCGGCAAGCCGATTGGGGGCGTGACCGAGGCCGACATCGCCGTGACTGAAGACAACGCCGTGGGGAAGGTGCTCCGGCTCGAGCCGATCAACTGGCCGGTGCGGGTGGCGCTACTCGTCGACAACGGCACCGGTTCCGCGGACCGGTTGAATCACACGCGGGAGGGCGTCCGCGCGTTCATTCAGGCGCTGCCGGCCGGCATCGAAGCGTCGCTCCAGACCACGGCGCCGCAGCCCCGATTCCTGGTGAGGCCGACCACCGACAAGGGGGCGCTTCTGGGCGGCGTCGATCTGATCACGCCCGACAGCTCCGCCGGCCGGTTCGTCGAGGGGCTCATCGAAACCGTCGCGCGCTTCGACAAGGAGCGGGCCGACAAGGAGAAGGGCACGTTCTTTCCGGTGGTGGTCATCGTCGGGTCGCTGACGGCCGAGGGCAGCTCGATTCGCGATCGCGACGTGCAGCGCCTGTTCCAGCAGCTGGCGGGCCAGGCGATGACGGTGCACGTCGTCATGGTCGGCCCCACCAACCAGTCGGGCACGACGAACGTGTCCAACGCCATCCAGATCGGCATCAACGCCACGAAACAGACCGGCGGCCGCTACGAATCCATCGCCGCGACGACGCGGCTGACGACCCTTTTGCCGGAAATCGGCACCCAGGTCGCCCAGAGCCACGACCGCCAGCGCGCGCAGTACCGGATCACGTTCGAGCGTCCTGAAGGAAAGTCGGGACCTCAGGTCGGCGGGATCGGGCTTTCGGGCGGCCGCGGCATGACCGTGAAGCTGACACTCGACGGACACATGCCGTAACCCTATACTTCTCTAAGGCCTGATGACCAACAGCCGCCAGACTGTCCGTCTCGATTTCTGCAGCACGTTCGAGATGGTGGATTTCGTGCAAACCGTCAGCGACCACATCGGGCGGCTGGTCGGGCTCGACGACGACGCGCTCCACTGGGTGGGCGTGGCCGTGCGCGAGTCGGTCATCAACGCCATCAAACATGGCAACGCCGGCGACGAGCGGAAGCGCGTGTACGTCGAGTTCACCGCCCTCGAACGCGAGTCGCCCCCTGGACTGGCGATTCGGGTGCGTGACGAAGGCCCCGGATTCGATCCGGCCGACGTGCCCGACCCCCTGCACCCCGAAAACCTGCTCAAGGCCAGCGGCCGCGGCATCTTCCTCATCCGCAGCTTCATGGACGAGTTGCGACTGCAGCCGGCCGCCGAAGGGGGCATGGAAGTGGTGATGGTGAAGCGCGCTGGCGCGGCCACCCCGCCGCACGCGTGACCCCGTCCGGGCCGCCGCCCCCGCCTCCTCCCGATCCCGTCTTCCTCGCGACCGCGGTCGAGATCGTCCTGCGGGCCGGCACCATCCAGGAGGAAGGGCGCACGTCCGGGTTTCGCGTCGCGAAGAAGGGCGAGATCGATCTCGTGACGGAGGTGGACCTCGCGTGCGAGCGGATGTGCCGCGAGGTCCTCGCCGAGCGGTTTCCCGAACACGACATCCTGGCCGAGGAGTTGAGCAGCGGCCCCGGCGAAGTGGCCCGAGCCCGATATCGCTGGGTGTTCGATCCGCTCGACGGCACCACCAACTATGCGCACGGTCTGCCGATCTTCTGCGCTTCGCTCGCGCTCGAGCTCGACGGCCGGCCGATTGCGGGTGCGATCTACGACACCTCGCGCAAGGAACTCTTCACCGCCGAACAGGGGCAGGGCGCGTACGTGAACGGTGTGCCGCTCAAGGCGTCGGCTACGGCCGCGCTCGGTGACGCGCTGCTGGTGACTGGCTTCCCGTACGACATGCACGTACGCGGGCCGGAGCTCGTCGAGCTCTTCGGGCTTTTTCTCGGTCGCGCGCGCGCCGTCCGCCGTCTGGGGTCGGCGGCGCTCGACCTCTGCTACGTGGCCGCCGGCCGCTTCGACGGGTTCTGGGAGCAGCACCTCAAGCCCTGGGATGTGTCCGCCGGAGCACTCATGGTGGCGGAGGCGGGTGGGCGCATTACCGGCATGGACGGGGCGGCCTTCGACCCACGCGCCGGGCACCTGGTGGCCTCGAACGGCCCGGTCCACGACTCGATGCTGGCGGTCATCGGCGACAGCCGCGCCGGCCGCACTCTGCACCGGACGGTCTGACCCCCAGGAGCGACAACCGCGCCCGCGCCGCGCGTGCCGCGATCGGCATCCAACGTCTTGATCGCGCAGGTGTTAGGCCGCGTCCTGCGGCTTGGCACTTCGTCTGCACAGGGTCCCGGCAATGCCTGGCCTCATCGCCTGCCGCCTGGGAGATCCGGTTCATGCCTAAGCACATCGGCTGGAAGGCGCTCGTGCTCTGCGGCGTGCTCGCGTCCGCCTCGCCCGCACTGGCGCAGCAGCAAACCGTGAACTTCACGATCGGCGGCTTCGTGCCACGAGGCGAGGACGCGCGCGTGGCCGGCGACGTGCTCAACGAAAACCGCACGTTCCTCGTGTTCGACCTGGACGAGTTCAACAGCGTCACCATCGGCGGCGAGTGGTTGTTCCCGATCGGCGGGTTTGTCGAGGGCGGTGCCGGTGTCAGCTTCACACGGAGCACGGTGCCCACGGTGTACCAGTGCTGCGTGGACAACAACGGCTTCGAGATCCAGCAGGAGTTGCGGCTGCGCCGCATCCCGATCGACCTGACGCTGCGCGTCACGCCACTTGGCCCGTCGGCGCCCGTGCAGGTGTACTTCGGCGGCGGCCTCTCGCTCGTCTCGTGGCGCTACAGCGAGACCGGCGACTTCATCGACTTCAACCACAACAACCTGGTGTTCCATGACCAGTTCGTGGGGTCGGGTACCCAGGCCGGCGGCGTCGCGCTGGCCGGCGTGCGGTTCCAGAGCCGAAGCATGACCGCCGGCTTCGAGGTGAGGTACCACAAGGCCGACGCCGAGTTCGACGAGGGCGACGACGAGTTCGCCGGCACGCGCATCGACCTCGGCGGCTGGACGTACCAGGGAACGGTGGGCTTCCGGTTCTGAAGGGTCAGGTAGGTCGGCTGGGTCGGGTAAGTCAGGTGGGCAGGACCAGGGCGGTCTGAAGACGCCTCTACATTGCGAGCTCCCACCAGTCCCACCAGTCCTACCTGTCCAACCAGTGCCAGCGGGCGTCGTGGAGTACCATGACGACGCCCGGGTCCCTTCGTTTTGCGCGCTTTCATCACCTCCCTATACGCCTTCGCACTCTCCCTCGGCGGTCCCGGGCTGTTCACCATCGCGGCGCTCGATTCGTCGTTCGTGTCGCTGCCGCAGGTCAACGACCTGCTGGTGGTGCTGATGGTCACCGAGCACAAGGCGTGGATGCCTTATTACGCGCTCATGGCCACGCTCGGATCGGTCGTCGGCTGCTCGATCCTGTACACGATTGCCAACAAGGGTGGCGAAGCGCTGCTGCGCCGGCGACTCTCGAGCGGACGCCTCGACCGGGCGCTGGCGCTCTACCGCCGGTACGGGGTGCTCGCGCTCATGGTGCCGGCGCTGCTTCCCCCGCCCGCCCCGTTCAAGCTGTTCGTGCTAGGTGCCGGCCTGGCCGGCGTTCCGCCGGTGAAGTTCGTGCTCGGTGTCGCGGTCGCCCGTGGCCTGCGCTATCTCATCCTGGGGACGCTGGCGGTCTACTACGGCGACGCCGCGATCGAGCTGATGAAGACGCACGGGCCGGTCGTGGGCCTCTCAATGGCCGGGCTGATCGTCGCAGCTGCCGTGGCCTGGTTCGTGTGGCGGAGACGGACGGCGCATGCCTGAAACGCCGGCCCTGTCGCTCGTCGTGCCGTTGCGCGACGAGGCCGACAACGTCGTGGCGCTGGTCGAGGAGGTCGCGACGGTTCTCACGCCGTCCTGCCCGAACTACGAACTGATCCTCGTCGATGACGGCAGCACGGACGGCACGTGGGATCACGTGCGGCGCCTCCAGGCCGCGGATCCGCGCCGCCTCGTGGCTCTACGCTTCTCGCGCAACTTCGGCCAGAGCGCCGCGTTCACGGCCGGCTTTGCCGAGGCGCGCGCGCCGCTCATCGCCACCATGGACGGTGACCGGCAGAACGATCCGGCGGATCTGCCGGCCATGATGACGCTGGCGGCGACACACGACATCGTGTGCGGCTGGCGCCGGAACCGTCAGGACAACGTCGTCACGCGCCACCTGCCGTCGGTAGCCGCCAACGTGCTCATCGCCCTGGTGACCGGGATCAGGTTGCACGACAACGGGTGCTCGCTGAAGGTGTTCCGGGCGCCGGTCGTCACGCCGCTGTTCCTGCGACCGGGGATGCACCGGTATCTGCCGGCCATTGCCAGTCAGCTGGGGGGACGGGTGACCGAGGTGGTGGTGAATCACCGCCCGCGGCAGTTCGGCCAGTCGAAGTACGGGCTGTCCCGGACGTTCCGCGTGGTGGCCGATCTGCTGCACCTGCACCGCCTGATGCGCGAGGCTCTCGAGCCTCCTCCGGCGGGGGCTCGCCTGTACGAAGTGGCCGAACGGCTGGGCGGCGCCGGCCTGCTACACTGACGGGGCGGGTCTGAACACCCGCAGCAACACACACACATGTCCTACCGCAGCCCGCTCGAGACACGCATCGCCAAGAAGACGACCAGGGCGATTACCGATTTCAACCTGATCGAAGACGGCGACCGCATCATGGTCGGTCTGTCCGGCGGCAAAGACAGCTGGGCCCTGCTCCAGATGCTCGACATCCTCCGCCAGCGGGCGCCCATCCGGTTCTCGCTCGTGGCCGTGAACGTGGACTCCGGCTACAAGGACTTCAAACACGACGTGATCGCGCGCACGTGCGAGGAGCGGGGCTGGGAATACCGCATCGAGCACACCTCGATTGGCGAGCTCATGGACGACATCCTCGAGGCCAACGCGACCCCGTGTTCGCTCTGCGCCCGGCTGCGCCGCGGCGTGCTGTATCGGATTGCCACCGACCTCGGCGCCACCAAGATTGCGCTCGGTCATCACCTCGACGATTTCATCGAGACGCTGCTCCTCAACCTGTTCTTCGCCGGCGCGCTCAAGGCCATGCCGGCCCGGCTCGTGTCCGACAACGGCGCGCACGTCGTGATCCGGCCGCTGGCCTACGTCGGCGAGAACGAGGCCCGTCTCTACGCCAAGGAAGTCGGCTTGCCGATCATTGGCTGCTGCTGTCCGGCCTGCGGCGACCTCAGCCTGCAGCGTCAGCGCGTCAAGCGGCTGATCATGGACCTCGAGGTCGAGCACCCCGGCGTGAAGCAGTCGATGCTGAAAGCCTTGCGCAACGTGATGCCGCGCCACCTGCTCGACACGCGGCTCAATCCGAGCGGCGAGCTTCGCGACAGCGCCGCACTGCGGCTCGACGAGGCGGCCGCGTCGTCTCTCATCCAGATACAGCACTGACCGGCGATGCGCGCCGTCGTCCAGCGCGTCGCCTCAGCTCGCGTCCTCGTCGAGGCGCGCGTGGTGGGGGAGATTGGCCGCGGCCTGCTGGTACTGCTCGGCGTCGCGCGCGACGACACCGAGGCCGACGTCGCCTACACCGCCGCCAAGGTGCGCGAGCTGCGCCTCTTCGAGGGCGAGGACGGCAAGCCGATGGATCACTCCGTCGCGGCGGTGAGTGGAGCGATCCTGGTGGTGTCGCAGTTCACGCTCTACGGCGACGTCCGCCGTGGCCGCCGGCCGTCGTTCGATGCGGCCGCACCGCCGGAGGCGGCCCGCGGGCTCTACGAAGCCTTCGTGAGAGAATTGCGAACCGCGGGCGTCGCGGTCAGCACCGGTGAGTTTCAGGCGATGATGCAGGTCGAGCTCGTCAACGACGGGCCGGTCACGATTCTCGTAGACAGCCGCCGCAGCTTCTGACGAAACTCACCGGTGCTGACCGTCTGGGGCCGCGCGCTGCGCTCGCCGCTCTCCTGGCGCTGCTCCCGGTGGCCGCGGCCGCGCAACAGCGTCCGCTGGTCACGGAGGATCCCCAGACCATCGGCGCCGGCCGCGTCCTGCTCGAGGCCGGGTTCGACTACGGCCGCGGCGTCGAGTACCCGGTCTCGGGACTGACCGGTCAACTCCTGCGCGTCGCGCTCGTCGGCGTCAGCGTCGGCATCAGCTCGATTGCCGAGCTGCAGGTCGACGGCGGTTTCTACAATCGCCTGACGATCACCGAGCGGCATCCCGCGCCGCTGGCGTCGATGGTCACGGCGACCGGCGACTCCACCTCCGACGTCGAAGATTTCGTCGTGGCCACGAAGGTGCAGGTGCTGAGCGAGCAGGAGGGGCGGCCGGCCTTCAGCCTCCGGCTGGCGACCAAGCTGCCCAACGCCTCGAACGAGAGTGGCATCGGGCTCGACACGATGGACTTCATCGGTTCGCTGCTGGTCGGCAAGACCGTCCGATCGGTGCGCACGGTCGTCAACGGCGGGTTCGGCATCCTGAGCGATCCTGTTGAGGGGAACCGGCAGAGCGACGTCATCACCTACGGTGCCTCGTTGGCCCGTGCGCTGACGCAGGCGGCCGAGGTCATAGGCGAGGTGAACGGGATTTTCGATACCCGCGAGGACGAGCCGGACCGGCCGAGCACGACGCGCGGCGCGGTCCGTCTGGGGGCGCGCTACACCGTGGGCGGCTGGCGCGGCGACGCGGCCGTCATCGTCGGGCTGACCGGACGCGACCCCGGAATCGGATTTGGCGCCGGCTTCACCTACGTGTTCAACGCCTTCCAAGTGCCCTGATGCAGGCTGTCCGAATCGTCAAGGCGAACGCCTACGGCAACGATTTCCTGCTGGCGCCAGACGACGGCTCGATTGCCGATCCGGCGGCGTTCACGCGCGCGGCGTGTGCGCGCCATCTCGGGGTCGGCGCCGACGGCCTGATTCTGTTCACCGCCGACGGCCCCCGCGCCACGATGCGCCTGTGGAACGCCGACGGCAGCGCGTCGGAGCTCTCGGGCAACGGCCTGCGCTGTCTGGCCGCGCACGTCGCCCGCGTCCAGGGCCTGACACCGGGCGCGGTCGTCACGGTCGACACGGCGGCAGGCCTCAAGACGCTCGCCCTCGTGGCCCGTGACGGCGCGCGCTACACGTTCCGCGCCGCGATGGGACAGCCCGAGCAACTCCGCCAGACCGAGCTCGTGGCAGCCGGTGAGACGGTCCGCGCGTCGGTGCTGCGGATGGGCAACCCGCAGTGCGTGGTGCTGGGCCCGCTGCCGTCGCTCGAGCGGTTCAACCGCCTGGGGCCGGCGCTGGCGACGCACAGCGCGTTTCCGGCCGGGACCAACGTGGAGTTCGCCGACATCGAGACCCCCGACCGCGTGCGTATTCTGATCTGGGAACGCGGCGTGGGGCCGACGACGTCGTCAGGTACCGGGTCGTCGGCGTCGGGCGTGGTCGCGGCGGCCCACGGCGGCGCCAGCCGCGTGCTCGACGTGGTCGCGCCGGGCGGCACCCAGCGCGTGGAGTGGACGGCGGACGGCGTGTTCCTGACCGGATGGGCGCACGTCGTCCTCGACGGCGCCTGGACGGGAGGAGGGCTCGATGCGGACCTTCCATGAAGCGCTCGACGCCGTCGAGACCTACTCGCCGGCCGAGGAGCAGTTCAATCACCGCCGCCGCACGATCGGCCTCTTCCTCGGCCCGGCGCTGCTCGTCGCCCTGCTCGCGGCGCCGCTGCCGATCCCGGAGCCCGCCCACAAGCTGGCCGGCGTGCTGGCGATGATGATCGTGTTCTGGGTCACCGAGGCGCTTCCGCTCGCGGTGACGGCGATGCTGGGGCCGGTGCTCGCCGTGGTGCTGCGTGTCGCGCCCGTACGTCAGGCGTTTGCGTCGTTCGCCGACCCGGTGATCTTCGTCTTCATCGGCGGGTTCATCCTCGCCGAAGCGATGTTCGTCCACGGCGTGGACCGGCGCATCGCCTATACGGCGCTCTCGCGCCCCTTCGTCGGCACCAGCGCGGCTCGCATCATGCTCGTCTTCGGCGGGATCACGATGCTGCTCTCGATGTGGATGAGCAACACCGCCACGACGGCGATGATGTATCCCATCGGGCTGTCGATCTGCGCCCACCTGGCGCGCACGGGGGCGTCGGGCGCCCGTCAGTTCGCGCTGGTCGTGATGCTCGTCACGTCGTTCGGCGCCTCGATCGGCGGCATGGGCACGCCGGTGGGCACGCCGCCGAATCTGATCGGCATCGGCATGCTGGAGCGGCTCACCGGCACCAACATCACCTTTTTCCAGTGGATGGTGCTGGGCGTGCCGATCATGCTGGTGATGTTCCTCTTCGTCGCGCTGCAGTTCTACTTTGCCGGCGCCCGGGGCGTGATCATCGACGCCGGCAGCACGGCGCTCGTCCGCGAGGAACTCGGCAAGCTGGGCCCGGTCACACGGGGGCAGCGCAACGTGCTCGTCGCCTTTGCCATCACCGTGGCCCTGTGGGTGACGCCCGGGGTCTTCTCGCTGGCTGGCGCCGACCAGTCGGCATTCGCCAAGGCCTACGCAGCCGCCATGCCCGAAAGCGTGGCGGCGATGATCGGCGCCTGTCTCCTGTTCGTGCTGCCGGTGGACTGGCGGGCGCGCCGCTTCACCCTCACCTGGGACGAGGCGCTCAGGATCGACTGGGGCATCGTGTTCCTGTACGGCGGCGGGCTCGCCATGGGCGAGCTGGCGTTCCAGACCGGTCTGGCCGAAGCGCTCGGACGCGCGATCACGTCGTGGTTGCCGTCGCCCTCGGTCGTGTCGCTGACGATGCTCTTCACCGGGACGGCGATCGTGCTCTCGGAAGCCACGTCGAACACGGCCGCGGCCAACATGATCATCCCCATCGCCATTGCGGTGGCCCAGGCCGCCGGCGTGCCGCCCATCGAGCCGGCACTCGGCGCCACGCTGGGCGCCAGCATGGGGTTCATGATGCCGGTGTCGACGCCGCCGAACGCCATCGTCTACAGCTCCGGCTACGTACCCATCACCAAGATGATGCGTTACGGGGTGATGCTCGACGTCGTCGGCTTCTTCGTGATCGTCGGGTTCGTGCTGCTGCTCGGCCCGCTCGTCTTCTGACGTAGGCCGGCTTGAGCCGGCCCTGGGCCGCCTGAAGGCGGCCCCTACGAGAAGCCGCGTACTGCGACTAGCCGGTGCCGCGCGAAGACTGCGCGGGCGCCTGCCCCCCCACCTCGGCGAGCAACGCATCGAGGTCCTTCTCGACCGCGGACAGCAGCGTCTTCGCCTTGCCATAGTCCTGCGCCTTGACGGCTGTGCGCGCTTCTTGCAGCAAGGTGGTCAGCTTCGCCTCGGCCGCGCGAGCCCGCCGCAGCCGCGCGCGGGGGACGCTCCCGTGGGCGATCAGGGCTCTGGCGCGGTCGAGCCGCGCGGTCACGTCGACGAGGGTGGTGTCGACCTCGCGCCGGAGCGTGGCTTGCGCACCGGCGGCGGCACGAGCCGCGGCCTGGGCCTTCTCGCGGCTGTCGATCGCGTGGCTGAGCGCCAGCTTGTAGTCGCGCTGGTTGACCGCGTCACGTGCCTGCATCAGTGCGGTGCGGGCACCGGCAAGGCCGTCGGCGGCAAAGCGTTCGGCACCGGCGGACACGGCGACCTCGATCGCGGCCTGGGCTTGGTCGAGCTCTTTCTGGGGAGGTTCGGCGCAGCCGGCGAAAACCAGCACGGCCGCGAGCACGGCGCTGAGCCACGCGGCCGTGGACACGCGTGGCAACGGCAAGTGCATCAGACCTTCGAGTATAGATGATGAAAGCCCTTGCTCCACATGACCGGCCGCGCGAGAAGCTCGAACGGCTGGGCGCCGCGGCACTGGGCGATAACGAGCTCGTGGCGCTGGTGCTCGCGGGCGGGTCCTCGTCGCGCGACGCCTTGAGCTTGGCCAACGACCTGCTCGATCGGTGCGCCGGCCTGCGCGGACTCACCCGCGCCGCCGCCGACGACCTTCGCCTGGTGCCGGGTGTGGGCCGGGCGCGGGCGGCGCAGGTACTCGCCGCGGTCGAACTCGGCCGCCGCACACTGGTGCGGGAAGCCGCCGACCGTCCGCGCCTGGCCACGCCGCGGCAGCTTGCCGCGCTGTTGCTCCCGCAGTACGGCGCGCGCGCCGTGGAGCACTTTGGCATCGTGATGCTCGACACCAAGCACCGGATGCTGCGCGTGCGCGTGATCTCGATCGGATGCCTCGACAGTACGGTGGTGCACCCGCGCGAGGTGTTTCGTGAGGCCGCCGCGGCCGCGGCGGCCGCGATCGTGCTCTTTCACAACCATCCCTCCGGTGATCCGACGCCGAGCGCCGACGACCTCGCCCTCACGGCCCGCATGGTCAAGGCGGGCGCCATCATGGGGATCGACGTGCTCGATCACGTCATCCTGGCCGACCAGCGCTACTTCTCGCTGGCCGAGTCGGGGCAGCTGCAGCCGACATGACGGCGTGGCGCAGCCGTCGTCGAAAAACGCCCAGAGTAAGATGGGAGCGCTGTGAAGGTGCTGTATTTCGACTGCTTTTCGGGCGCGTCGGGCGACATGGTGCTCGGCGCCCTCATCGACGCCGGCGTGCCGCTGGCCGAGGTGCGGCGCGCGCTCGGCAGTCTCGCGATCGATCCGGACACCGTCTGGACCGAGCGCGTGGTGCGTTCCGGCATCAGCGCCACCAAGTTCTGTGTGCGTGGCGAGGATGCGGGCCACACGCATGGCGCCGACGGGCAGGGCGGCCAGCACGCCCACGAGCACCGGACGCTGGCCGAGATTGCGCGACTCATCGACGGATCGGCACTGAGCGCCGCGGGGAAGGAGCGTGCGACAGCACTCTTCTGCCGGCTCGGAGAGGTCGAGGCGGCCATCCACGGCATCCCGGTGGACCAGGTGCACCTGCACGAGGTCGGCGCACTCGACTCCATCATCGACATCGTCGGCACGGTGCACGCCCTCGAGTGCCTCGGTGCCGACCACATCGTGGCGTCGCCGCTCAACGTCGGCAGCGGAACGGTGCGGGCGGCACACGGCGTCTATCCGGTGCCCGCGCCCGCCACGCTGCAACTGCTGGCCGGGGCACCGATCTACGCCGGCCCTCAAACCACGGAGATGACCACGCCCACCGGCGCGCTGCTGGTCACCGCCTACGCCCGCTCGTTTGGTCCGCTGCCGCGCCTGAAAGTGCAGCAGGTCGGCTACGGCGCCGGCGCGCGCGATTTCGCCGGCACCCCGAACGTGCTGCGCGTGGTCCTCGGCGAAGCGGTTGGCGCCGCGGCAGAGTCGGCGGCACCGGCGCCAAACGGCGTGGGCGCCTCGGCGGCCGCACCCACACGCGTGGCCGTCATCGAGGCCGAGATCGACGACATGAGCCCGCAGCTCTTCGGGCTCGTGATGGACCGGCTGCTGGCCGAGGGCGCGCTCGACGTGTTCTACACGGCCGTGCAGATGAAGAAGAACCGTCCCGGCACCCTGCTCACCGTGATCGCGCCCACCGGCGCGCGCGAGCGGCTCTCGTCGGTCATCTTCCGCGAGACGACGACGCTGGGGGTCCGCTATCGCGAGTCGGACCGCGAAGTGCTCGACCGCGAAACCGTGATCGTGCAGACCCCGGCCGGCCAGATTCCGATCAAGGTCGCCCGCCGTGACGGGCAGGTGCTCAACGCCGCCCCGGAGTTCGACGACTGCGTCCGTGCCGCGGCGGCATCCGGACGCCCCGTCAAGGAAGTGCAGGCCCTCGCCGTCCGCGCCTTCTTCGACCAGCAGGGGGCCTGACCGTGAGCCGCTACTACCTCACCACGGCGATCGACTTCGTCAACAGCCGTCCGCACCTCGGCACCGCCTACGAGAAGATCACCGCCGACGTGATCGCCCGCTACAAACGCCTGTGCGGGCTCGACGTGCACTTCCTCATGGGCAACGACGAGCACTCGCAGAACGTCTACAAGCGCGCGGTCGAGCAGGGCTTCCACAACGACCCGGTACGCTACTGCGACCGGATGGAGGCCGAGTTCACCAGCATCTGGCGCGCGCTCGACTGCTCGTACGACGACTTCATCCGCACGACGCAGCCGCGGCACCAGGCCGCAGTGCAGAAGATGGCGCAGGCGTGCTACGACGCCGGCGACATCTACGACGGCGTCTACGAGGGCTGGTACTGCGTCTCGTGCGAAGCGTTCAAGCCGGAAAAGGACCTGGTGGACGGCAAGTGCCCGCTCCATCCGACGCTCACGCCGGAGTGGATCCGCGAGAAGAACTACTTCTTCCGCCTCTCCAAGTACCGCGACCGCCTGCAGCAGCATTTCGCGGCGCACCCCGGGTTCCTCGAGCCTGAGATCCGCCGCAACGAGATCCTGCGCCTGCTCGACGGTGGCCTGGAGGACATCTCGGTGAGCCGCGCGGGGCAGTCGTGGGGCATTCCCATGCCGTTCGCGCCTGACAAGGTCGTCTATGTCTGGTTCGACGCGCTGATCAACTACGCCACGGCGGTGGGCTACGGCACCGACGACGCACGGTTGGCCAAGTGGTGGCCGGCTGATCTGCACGTCATCGGCAAGGACATCACCCGCTTCCACACCGTGGTGTGGCCGGCGATGCTGTGGAGCGCCGGCCTCGAGGCGCCGCGGCAGGTGTTCGGCCACGGCTGGATCCACTACGGCGGCCAGCGCATGAGCAAGTCGCTCGGCACGAGCGTAGACCCGGTGGAAGCTGCGTCCAGGTTCGGCAAAGACGCGATCCGCCTGTACCTCGCCAAGGAGATCTCGTACGGGAGCGACGGCGACTTCACGTGGGAGCGCTTCGAGGAGCGCTACAACGTCGACCTCGCCAACAACTTCGGTAATCTCGTGAGCCGCGTCGTCTCCATGGCCGACAAGTACCGCGGCGGCCGCATCGCGGCGGCGGGCGACGGCGGCCGGCTGGCCGGGGTGGCCGGCAACGCCCTCGCGCGCTACACCAAGGCGATGGACGGGCTGGCGCTGCACGAGGGCATCGCCGCCGCGTTCCAGATTGTCGATGCGGCCAACGTCTTCATCGCCGACAACGCGCCGTGGAAGCTGGCCAAGGACCCGGCCAGCGCCCCGCGCCTCGACGCCGTGTTGTTCGAAGCCGCCGAAGCCGTGCGTGTGGGGGCCGTGCTGCTGCTGCCCGTCATGCCGTCGTCGTGCGAGGAAATTCTGCGCCGCATCGGTGCGCCCGTCAGGGGCCCGGCGCTTCGGCTCGACGACGCCCGCTGGCAGCCGGCCGGGGAGCGCACCACGGTGCAGGGCGCGCCGATGTGGCCCCGTTCCGACCCGGCGGCCGCGAAGAAGGAGATCACTGTGACCGAACCCTCTCAGCCCGCGGCGGCTCCGAGCCCCGCGCCGGCTGCCACGGCCGCTCCAGCCCCAGCGACGCCGCCGCCATCCTCCGAGGCGGCACCCGACGCGCGCATCGGCATCGAAGACTTCCTGAAAGTCGAGCTGCGCGTGGCCAAAGTGCGCGAAGCCGTCGCCATGCCGAAGTCGAAGAAGCTGCTGCGGCTGCTCGTCGACGTGGGCGAAGCGACGCCGCGGACCATCCTCGCCGGGATCGCCGAGGGCTATCAGCCCGAGCAGCTCGTGGGCCGCACCATCGTCATCGTCGCCAATCTGAAGCCGCGGCCGATGATGGGCACCGAGTCGAACGGGATGGTGCTGGCGGCCAGTGCCGAGGGGCAGCCGCCGATCCTCGTGGCAGCCGACGACAGCCTGGCGCCGGGCACGCGCGTGGGCTGATGTCACGCCAGCCGCCCGCACTGACGGCGGGCGGAGCCTCGCGCAATGATTGATAGTCACTGCCACATCGCCGGCCAGGAGTTCACCGCCGATCTCGACGCCGTCGTGGCGCGGGCCCGCGCCGCCGGCGTCGAGGGGGCGCTCACGATTCTGGCGGCGGACGACGAGGCCGAACTGCGGCAGGCCAGCGAAGTGCAGCGGCTCTGGCCGGAGGTCCGGTTCTCGGTCGGCATCCATCCTCACGCGGCGGGGAAGTTCGCGTCTGCGCCGGCCGCCGCGGCTGAGGCCGTGGACGCCGCCATCGCCGCCCAGCCGGCCGCCCGCGCGGTTGGGGAAATCGGTCTGGACTACCACTACGACTTCGCCCCGCGCGCGGCGCAGCAGGCGGTGTTCCGCGCGCAGATCGCGCTGGCCCGGCGGCGGCGCCTGCCGATCGTGATTCACACCCGCGAGGCCGAAGACGACACCTTCGCCATCCTCGGCGAGGAACAGGCCGGGGACGTGCCGGTGGTGTTCCACTGCTTCACGGGCAATGCCTCGACCGCGCGGCGCGTGCTCGACGCCGGATACCACCTGTCGCTGGCCGGAATCGTCACTTTTCCCCGTGCGCTCGAGCTGAAGGAAGTGGCGTCGTTCGTGCCGCTGGATCGCCTGCTGATCGAGACCGACAGCCCCTATCTGGCACCGGTGCCGCACCGCGGCAGCCGCAACGAGCCGGCACGCGTCGCCCTGGTGGCCGACACGGTCGCAGCGCTGCGCGGCGAGCGTCCGGAACGGATCCGCGAGGCCACCACAGCCACCTTCCAGCGCATCTTCAACCCGTAACCCCAAGACCACACACGGATTAGGGGGCTGCGTTCGTTGACACTCCGCGCGCGGATATGGTGTGATGAACGCGGATTGAATCCCACCGCGCAGAAGTCGTCCGCCGCTGCCCTCGCGCAGATGTTCGAGCCCATTCGCGACGACCTCCGCGAGGTCGAGCGGGAATTCGCGCGGCATGTGCAGTCGCAGGTCTCGCTGATCCCCGACATCGGCACGTACATTCAAGACGGCGGCGGCAAACGCATCCGCCCGGCGGTCCTGCTGATGGCGGCCCGGATGGCCGGCTACAGCGGCGAACTCGCCGTGCTGTACGCGTCGGTTGTCGAGTTCATCCACACCGCCACGCTGGTGCACGACGACATCATCGACGAGTCGGAACTGCGCCGCGGCCGCGAGGCCGTCCACACCAAGTGGGGCAATCACATCACGGTGCTGTTCGGCGACTTCCTCTACCTCAAGTCGATGTCGCTGGCGCTCAGCCAGGACCGCCTCGAAATCATCCGGCAGCTGTGCGAAGTGACGCTGCGGATCGTCGAAGGCGAGATTTACCAGCTGACGAAGAACGGCGTGGTGGATCTGACCGAAGAGGAACACTTCGACATCGTGCGCCGCAAGACCGCGTATCTCTTTGCCGGCTGCGCGCGCATCGGCGGCATGCTCGGTGACACCACGCGAGACCAGCAGGACGCGTTGTGGGACTACGGCCTGAACATCGGCATGGCGTTCCAGATCGTGGACGACCTGCTCGACTTCACCGGCGACGAAGTGGTGCTGGGCAAGCCTGTGGGCGGCGACCTGCGCGAGGGCAAGATGACTTTGCCCGTCATCCATCTACTGCAGCGCGGCGGCGACGGCGCGGCGCTCATCCGCCGGATCGTGGATGCCCGCGCGGCCACGCTCGAAGAATGGCGCGAGCTGCGCGCCGAGCTCGCGCAGGCGCGGTCGATCGACTACGCACACCGCGTGGCATCCGACTTCGTGGAGCGGGCCAAGAAAGCGCTCCGCGCGTTCCCGGCGTCGCCCGCCCGCGACGCCCTGATGTTCCTGCCCGACTACGTCATTTCACGCGACCGCTGAGCGCGGCGCGCCGCCCCGCGACCGTGAGTCCCGAGCCCAAGCCAGCCGAGCGCGTCCAGGAGCTCCGGCGCCTGATCCGCTACCACGACGAACGCTACTGGATCCTGAACCAGCCCGAGGTCACCGACGGCGAGTACGACGCGCTGATGAACGAGCTGCGCGGGCTCGAGGCCGCTCAGCCTGAACTGGTCACGCCGGAGTCGCCGACGCAACGCGTGGGTGGCCGCGTGGCGGCAGGGTTCGAGAACGCGGTGCATCTCGAGCCGATGCTCAGCCTCGACAATGCGTACTCCGAAGAGGAGCTGCGGGCGTTCGACGATCGCGTGAAGCGCGGTCTGGGCGACGCGCTCGGCACCGACCCCGTCGAGTACGTCGCCGAGTTGAAGATCGACGGCCTCAGCATCGCGCTTACCTACGAGCAGGGACGCCTGACGCGGGCGGCCACTCGCGGCGACGGCGTCACCGGGGAAGTCGTGACGCACAACGTGCGCACCATCCGCGCGCTCCCGCTCGATCTCGGCAGCGCCACTGCGCCGCGCCTCGAAGTGCGCGGCGAGGTGTATCTGCCCAAGAGCGCGTTCGAGAGGGCGAACGCGGCGCGCGAGGCCGAGGGCGAACCGCTGTTTGCCAACCCCCGCAACACCGCCGCCGGCATGCTGCGCAATCTCGATCCGGAACTGGTGGCGAAGCGGGGGCTGCGCGCGTTCACCTATCAGCTCGTCGCGCCGGAGGTCCCGCCGACGCACGCTGACACGCTGACGCTCCTGCGGTCGTGGGGCCTGCCGGTGGAATCGCACTGGCGCCGTTGCCGCGGGATCGACGAGGTGGTCGCGTTCTGCGTCGCGTGGGCCGAACAGCGGCGCGCGCTCGACTTCGAGACCGACGGCGTCGTGGTGAAGGTGAACGACGTCGAGCGGCGCAAGGCGCTCGGCACCACGAGCAAGTTTCCGCGCTGGGCGGTGGCCTTCAAGTTCCCGGCCGAACAGAAGACGACGACGTTGCGGAAGATCGACGTCAACGTCGGCCGCACCGGCGCGGTGACACCGTTCGCCGTGCTCGATCCCGTGTTCGTCGCCGGTTCGACGATCTCCATGGCGACGCTGCACAACTCCGACGACATCGCCCGCAAGGACATCCGGGAGGGCGACACGGTGATCATCGAGAAGGCCGGTGACGTGATCCCGCGGGTCGTCGGGCCGGTGCTCAGCCTCCGGCCGCCCGACTCGGTGCCGTGGCAGATGCCGGAGAGGTGTCCGCTCTGCCACACGCGGCTGCACCGCGAAGACGACGAAGCCGTCTGGCGGTGTGAGAACACCTCGTGCCCCTCCAAGCTGCAGCGCGGCCTCGAGCACTTCGCCTCGCGCGGGGCGATGAACATCGAAGGGCTGGGGGAGTCGCTCATCGCGCAGCTCCTGGCCGGCGGCCACGTGCGCGACTACGCCGACCTCTACGCGCTGACGGCCGGCCAGATTGCCGGCCTCACGGCCACGTCCACGCGCCAGGACGGCAAGGCGATCGTCCGGCGGTTCGGCGACAAGAACGCCGCCAAAGTGGTGGAGCAGATCGATCGCAGCCGGCAGGCCGGCCTCGCGCGGGCGCTGTACGGTCTGGGCATCCGCCACGTGGGCGAGCGCGCCGCTCAGGTGCTGGCCGACGCGTTCGGGTCCATCGACGCCATTGTGCGGGCGCCGGTCGAGCAGCTCGAACAGACCCACGAGATCGGCCCGGTCCTCGCCGAGTCGGTGCGCACCTGGTTCGACGAGCCGGTCAACGCCCAGCTCGTGGCGCGCCTGGCCGCCGCCGGCGTGCGGCTGGAGGCCACGGACGCCGAGCGCGCCCGCGCCACCGCCGCCGGACCGCTCACCGGCAAGACGTATGTGCTCACCGGCACCCTGACGTCGATGACGCGCGAGGACGCCACCGCCGCCATCGAGCGGCTCGGGGGCAAGGTGGCCGGGTCGGTCAGCAAGAAGACCACGGCCGTGGTGGTGGGGGCGGAGCCGGGCAGCAAGGCCGACAAGGCCCGGACCCTGGGCATTCCCGTCCTCGACGAGGACGCCTTTCGCGCGCTGGTGGGATAATGCTAGCGAGGCTCCGCCGTGGACGATCGGGCGACGCCTCACAGCGGCTTTCAAGATGTCTCACATGACCCGGCGGTTCGCCGCCATCACCGTCTGTCTCGCGATGGCGGTGGGCGCCATGATCGGCCTTGTGCTGGCCGGTAACCTCACGCCTGCACCCGCGTACTCGGAGCCCAAGGCCCGCGTGGCCGACCCGGCCACCGTGCGACCCGCGGGGGCGGCCGGCACGGCCTCGTTTGCCGACATCGCCGAACGCCTCAACCCGGCGGTCGTCACCATCGACGCCTCCGCCCGTGGCTCGCGTTACCGTCGGGCGGGCGCCGCGCCCGGTCCGGAGCCGTCGCCGGATCTGCCGGGCCGTGGCACCGAACGCGACCGCGACGGCCCCCGGCGCGGGGCCGGCACCGGCTTCCTGGTGGACGCCGGCGGCCACATCCTGACCAACCATCACGTGGTGGATGGTGCCGAGCGCATCATCGTGCGGCTCTCCGACGGCCGAACCCTCCGGGCACGTACGGTCGGCTCGGATCCCGATACCGACATCGCGCTCATCAAAATCGACTCGGCCACGACGCTGCCGTACGCCACGCTCGGCAACTCGGACACGCTCCGCGTCGGCGAGTGGGTGGTGGCGATCGGCAATCCGCTCGCCTACGAGCACACGGTCACCGTGGGCGTCGTGAGCTTCCTCGGCCGCAAGCTGTTCGACTCGTCGTTCGACCGCTACATCCAGACCGACGCGGCCATCAACCTGGGGAACAGCGGCGGCCCGCTCATCAACGCGCGTGGCGAGGTCGTGGGCATCAACGCGGCGGTGAGCTCGCGGGCGGCGAGCATCGGCTTCGCCGTGCCCATCAACCAGGCCATTGCCATCCTGCCGCAGCTGCGCGACGAGGGCCGGGTGACGCGCGGCTACATCGGCGTGAAGCTGCGCACCGTGGACGCCGACGTGCAGCGCTCGTTGCGGCTGTCGTCGGCCGGCGGCGCGCTGGTGCAGGACGTGGCGACCGGCTCGCCGGCCGAACGCGCAGGGCTGCGACCTTACGACGTCATCACCGCGGTCGACGGCGCCCGGGTGGAGAGCGACGACGATCTGATCTCGACGGTGGCCCGCCGGCGGCCCGGCACGTCGGCCGCGTTGACGGTGCTGCGCGACGGCCGCATGGTGACGTTGGCCGTCAAGCTGGCCGAGCGTCCGCAACGGGACCGGCGGCCCGACGGGGACGCGACGGTGCCGTCTGGATCCCGTGGCTCGCCGCTGGGGCTGGCCGTGCGCGCGATCGACGCCGACTTCGCCGCCCGCTATCACGTGCCGGATCAACTGCGCGGCGTGGTCGTGTGGCGCGTCGACGCCGTGAGCCCGGCGCTCGACGCCGACATCGAGCGCGGCGACGTCATCCTGGAAATCGATCGCCGCCCCATTCATTCCGTGGACGACTTCGATCGCGCCGTGGCCAGCGTGCGGCCGGGTGACGTCGTGGCGTTCTACGTCTACAAGCCGAGCGTCGACGAACGCCGGCTCGCCACCGTTCGCATCGACGAGGCCGGCCCGGCCCCCGCGCGCGGCGGCGAGTCGCCGGCGGCGCGCTAGACGTCTTGATGGCCATCAAGCCGCGCATCCTGGTCATCGATGACGAGGGTGCCATCCGCGAGTCGCTGCGGATGATTCTCGAATACGAGGACTATCAGTTCATCGGCGCCGCCACTGGCCAGGAAGGCCTGGCCACGGTGCAGCGCGAGCGTCCCGACCTGGTGCTGCTCGACATCAAGATGCCGGGCATGGACGGGATGGAGGTGCTGAAGAAGCTGCACGCCCTCGACGAGTCGCTGCCGGTGGTGATGATCTCGGGCCACGGAACCACCTCCACCGCCTTCGAAGCCTCACGATCGGGTGCCGTCGATTTCCTGGAAAAACCGCTCAGCAGCGAACGGGTCATCGTAACGCTGCGCAACGCCCTCACGCAGTCGGAGCTGCGCAGCGAGAACCGCGAGCTGCGGCTCGCGATGGAGTCGCGCTACGAGATCGTGGGCCAGAGCCCGTCGTTGCGGCAGGTGCTCGACGCGGTGAAGCGCGCGGCGCCCACCACCGCCACCGTGATGCTGCTCGGCGAGAGCGGCGTCGGCAAGGAACTCGTGGCGCGAACCATCCACCGCAACAGCCCGCGCAACGGCCAGCGCTTCGTCCAAGTCAACTGTGCGGCGATTCCAGAGGAGCTCATCGAGTCGGAGCTCTTCGGCCACGAGAAGGGCTCGTTCACCGGCGCCACCGAAAAGCAGATCGGCAAGTTCGAGCAGGCCGACCGCGGCACGATCTTCCTGGACGAAGTCGCCGACATGAGCCCGAAGACGCAGGCCAAGGTGCTGCGCGTCCTGCAGGAGCAGGAGGTCGAGCGGCTCGGGTCGGCACGCACGACGAAAGTGGACGTGCGCGTCATCTCGGCCACCAACAAGAACCTCGACGAAGCGATTCAGCGCGGCGAGTTCCGCGAAGACCTCTACTTCCGGCTCAACGTCATTCCGATTACCGTGCCGCCGCTGCGCGAGCGCCGCGACGACATCCCGTTGCTGGTGCAGCACTTCGCCCGGCGAGCCTCCGAGGAGCACAACCTCAAGCCGAGGAAATTCGACAGCGGCGCGATGGAGGTGCTGCAGCGCTACCGCTGGCGCGGCAACATCCGCGAGCTGCGCAATACCGTGGAGCGGCTGCTGATCATGGCGCCCAACGACGTGATCCGCGCCGAGGATTTACCGCGCGAGTACCAGCAGAGCGGATCCGCCCCGGTCCCGATGGCGGCCGCCGTCCCATCGCCGCGGCCCGAGGGCAACGGTGGTGCCACGGCCGAGAGCCGCGACACCGCGCCGCCCGCCGCCGGCACGCTGCGCGAGTTCAAGGACACCGCCGAGCGCGCCTATCTCGTACAAAAGCTGCGCGAGAACGGGTGGAACATCTCCAAGACCGCCGAAGTGATCGACACGCCGCGCAGTAATCTCTACAAGAAGCTGGAACAGTACCGAATCACACAAGAGACGGACGGGTAGGGCGAGTAAGGCGGGTAGGGCAGGTAGGGCGGGTGGGTCCGACGGCGCGAGCCCTCGCTGGCTCGCGCCGGACAGGGCGCTTGTCCTTTTCGTAGCGGGCGGTCTTCAGACCGCCCGGCTCTCTTACCTACCTGTCCTACCTGTCCCACCTGTCCTACCTGTCCCACCTGTCCCACCTGTCCTACCAGTCCTACCAGTCCTTCCTACGCCGCGCTCTCGTTCGCGCGCGCCGCAAACAGCTGCAGCAGCCCTGTCCAGCCCTGCGGCGAATCCACGCCGGCGCGGAGCTGTTCGGCGCCAACCGACCGCTCGATGTGGCGGTGCTCGAACTCCACCCTCGTGCGGAACGGACCGTCGGGGATGAATTGCACGTCCACCTCGCTCGCGTGCGACGGATCCGGGTCGTACTCCCAGGCCCCGTTCAGGTGCCACGACAGCACGACGCGGGACGGCGGCTCGTAGACGAGCACCGTGCCCCATTCGCACTCCGATCCGTCCACGCCCTTTTCGAACCAGCGCCCGCCCGCTTTGGGCTCGATGACGGCGGCGAGGAGATCCGCCTTGCCGATGTGATGGGCTCGCGGCCACCACGAGTCGAACCCGGTGGTGAAGACGTCGAAGGCGTGGGCGCAGGAAGCTTCCACGGTGAGGCTCTTGCGAACGGTGAGGGCCGGCAGCGTGTCAGGCATGAGGTGTCCTCGGCCGCCCTTCGGCGGCGGATGTGAAACGGTCGAGCGCCGTGGTCCAGAAGCTGTCCAGGTACGAGCGCAGCGCGTCGAGCGCCGGCGGATGCACCTGGTAGATCCGCCGCGTGCCGAGCGCGCGGTCGGTGACGAGGCCGGCGTCCTTGAGCACCTTGAGGTGCTGCGAAACCGCCGGGCGCGAGACGGGGAAGTCGCGGGCGAGGTCGCCGACGGCCGAAGGCCCGCCGGCGAGGCGCTCGAAGATGGCCCGTCTGGTGGGGTCGCTCAGCGCGCCAAAGGCGGTCGAGACTTGGTTAGCATTCACTAACGGTAAGCATAGTCTTACCATTATTCTGACGTCAAGTGCGGCGCCGGAACGCCGTGTCGCGGATAATCGGAGCGTCGCAGCCGACCAGACGATCGCCGGCTTTCGTACGGGTGACAGCCGCAAGGGTGTTGCCAACGGCGGAGGCGGGAGGAAAGTCCGAACTCCGGAGGGCAGTGCGCCGGGTAACGCCCGGGCAGAGCAATCTGACGGATCAGTGGCACAGAAAATATACCGCCAGCGCGTTTCGGGTTGATCGGTGTGGAGTGGCGGCGCCAGGGAACGCACCGCAACTCCCACCAAGTGCACCGGGTTCCAGCACTTGGCCGACAGCCACCGGTGAACCCGGAACGCGCGGGTAAGGGTGAAAAGGTGCGGTAAGAGCGCACCGCGCCGACGGTAACGCCGGTGGCAGGCAAAACCCCGCACGGAGCAAGACCAAATAGGGCGGCAGTGAGGCGGCAACGCGAGTTGTCGCTTCGATCGGACGGCCCGTCCGAAGCCGCCGGGTAGGTCGCTGGAGCCCGCGAGCAATCCCGGGCCTAGAGGAATGATCGTCCCGCCCAAGCGCGACAGGCCGCAAGGCCTGCCGCGCGAAGGCGGACAGAATTCGGCTTACGCGTCGGCTGCGACGCTTTCGAACCGAAGGGGACCGGCAACCGGAGTTGCCGTTGAGTAAAGCGGCCCGCGGTCGGGGCCGACAATCGACTTATGGCTCACTATCTCGTCACCGGGGGCGCCGGCTTCATCGGGTCCCATCTCGCTGAAGCGCTCGTCCGCCGGGGCGAAACCGTCCGCGTCGTGGACAGCCTGGTGACCGGCAGGCGCCAGAACCTCGCACACCTGCCGGAGGTGGAGTTCCTGCACGGCGATCTCGCCGATGCCGACGTGGCGCGGCAGGCCGTGACCGGGGTGGATTACGTGCTGCACCAGGCGGCCATCCCGTCGGTGCCGCGCTCGGTGGAGGATCCCGTCACCTCGAATCGCGCCAACATCGTCGCGTCGCTCAATCTGCTCGTGGCCGCGCGCGACGCCAAGGTGCGCCGCCTCGTCTACGCCGGGTCGTCGTCGGCCTACGGCAACACGCCCACGCTGCCCAAAGTCGAGAGCATGCCCACGGCGCCGCTCTCGCCCTACGCGCTGCAGAAGCTGGTGGCGCAGCAGTACTGTCAGATGTTCACGTCGCTCTACGGGCTCGAGACCGTGACCACGCGCTACTTCAACGTGTTCGGCCCGCGGCAGGATCCGTCCTCGCCGTACTCCGGCGTCATCTCGCTCTTCATCAGCGCCCTCTGCGAAGGCCGGCAGCCGAAGATCTACGGTGACGGCGAGCACACGCGCGACTTCACCTACGTGGCCAACGTCGTGGACGGCGTGCTCAAGGCCTGTCACGCGCCGAAGGCGAGCGGGGAAGTCATCAACGTCGCAACCGGCGGCCGCATCTCGCTCAACCACCTGTTTGCCACCATCCGCGACCTCGTCGCGGCCAAGGTAGAGCCCATCTACGCCCCGGAACGGGCTGGCGACGTGAAGGACTCGCAGGCCGACATCGGCAAGGCCCGCGACCTGCTCGGCTACACGCCGATCGTGTCGTTCGAGGACGGTCTCAAGCAGACCGTGGAGTGGTACCGCTCGTCGATGACGACCGCCTAGTCTAGGCGTCAGCGCTCGTGGCCGCGGGTCTTCAGACCCGCCTCAGTAATGTGAACCTCGCCGGGCCGGGAGCGTAATCCCGGGCATGAAAGTCGTTCTCGCGGCACTGGTCGCCGCCGCCGCCGCACCCGCCGCTGCGCAAACGGACACCAGGCCGGCGTTCGCGGTGGCCACCATCAAGTACAACCGCTCGGGCGACGCGGCACAGAGCATGCGCCTGCAGCCGGGCGGCCGCATCGTGGTCACGAACCAGCCGTTGCGGCGGCTCATCATCTTCGCCTACGGCTTGCAGCCCCAGCAGCTCGCCGGCGGGCCGTCGTGGCTCGACTCCGACCGCTTCGACATCACGGCCCAGGCCGAAGGCAACATCAGCCCAACGCCGCCCGGAGGGCCTCCTGGACCGGCGCAGCTGATGCTGCAGCGCCTGCTGGCCGAGCGGTTCGGGCTGGTGGTGCACACGGAGGCGCGCGAGATGCCGGTGTATGCGCTCACGGTGGCGCGGCGCGACGGCCAGTTGGGGCCGCGCATCAAGCCCGCGGCCACGGACTGCCTGGCACTGATGACCGGTGCCCCAGGTGGCGTACCCGTGCAGGCGCCGCGCGTCCCTGATGGCCGGCCCGCATGCGGCATCACCCGGGATGGCACCGGCAAGGTGATGGCCGGCGGCACGACGATGACGATGCTGGCCATCTCGATGCTCACCGGGCCGGCCGGACGGCTCGTCATCGATCGCACGGGCCTGACCGGCGCCTACGACTTCGATTTCGAGTTCGCCGCCGATCCCGCGCCGGGCGCCGCCCCAGCGCCCGCGGGAGCGGCAACTGCCGTTGCGGATCGCCCGTCGCTCTTCACGGCGCTCGAAGAGCAGCTGGGGCTCAAGCTGCAGGCCACGGGCGCGCCGATCGACGTGCTCGTCATCGACCAGGTCCATCCACCCACCGACAACTGATTCGTTCTCGCAGGGTGAACAACCGTGTACAGGGAGACCGCCTGTACACATTAGCGGCCCCGCCCGTTATATCCTTTGCCCGCCCGCGCGGTGCGCCGCAACCTTTCATGGAGCCGCCATGAACACCACTCGCCGCAACTTCCTGCGGACGGCTGCCGGCACCGGACTCCGACGGTAGCAAAACGCAGGTCGATGCGTTCCGGGCGCCTTCACGACATCGTTGGAGGAAGTCCATGGTGTGGTGGATCGGGATCGTCCTCGCGGTCATCGGCGCGATTGTCTTCGCGATCGTCTACGTCGTACGCCATGTGCTGCCGGAGTATTTGGAGGCCCAGAGGCTCCATAGTCTGGCGTACTCGGACTACGGAATCAGCCCGGAGTCGTACGAACGGTGGCCCCTCGGTCGCGAGCGGTTCAAACAGACGGGCCGCCTTCCGATGTCACGCAAGGCGATGGGCGACGCTTTCCGATGGCACGACCCGACGTACTTCTGGTCCGGCAAGGAGTTCTGCTGCACGTTCGAGGACGGGCCGTGGAAGTGGTCGGCATCGCAGCGCTATGCCGGGCCCGAGATGAACTGTGGGCACTATTTCGCCGTCACGGCCGCCGGGCGACGGCGGAAGCCACCTACTACGGCCTCGACCTGTCGAAACTGCAGCTCCTGATGATCAACGGCAGCGCCGAATCCGTGCTCGACCTGACGCACGAGGACAATCTTCTCGAGGTGTCGCGGATGGCGATCAAGAACCCTGAGGTCTTACCGGACGAGACTTATCTTGTCGAACTTCTCTCGGCGTTGACCGATGAATCAAAAGGCGGCGGTAACGCACTCACCAACTGGATCGGGTACTGGGCGCAGACCCAAGGCTACGACGGCATCCTGTTCTTCGGTGCGCGCGCGTTGAAGTCTCACCCCGAGCTCTGGTTCCAGATCCGTCACGGGCGTGGAGACCGCGGCCTGTTCTCCGGGCTGACCTACCTCTACTTCGAGCAGCTGCGCCGATCCTACGACCTGATCAATGTGGTCTATTTCTCGGGCGCCAATGTGGCGACCAACGTCCGTCAATATGCGTTTCCTTCCGACGGCGAGCTCACGGACAATGAGCTCTTCGGCAAGTCGATCGACGACATCGATCCGCTGCTCACGTATCGCCAGGATTACCAGGCGTCGAGGACGGGCCGGTTCACCGCGCCGAAGGTCGAGCTTCTACCGTGAGCCCACTGGCCAGCCTCCTGATGCGAGGCCGGCCCGCGGCAGGGGCGCCTTTGTTCGGAGCTCTCTCGCAAAAGGTTCGCTCCCACCGACTACTGATTCGTTGTCGCAGGGCGAACAACCGTCTGCCGGCACGCTCGGTTACAGCATCTGCTTGCGGGCGATGACCAGCAAGTACTCGTACGGAATCTGCACGCCTTCCCCCGTTCCTCGATTCCACCGTTCGGTGAACTGGAGAAACGCGGCGTCGAGCTCGGCCCGCTCGCCCTGTTCGCGCAGGCTGGCGTAGATCGCGACCATCGGTCCGAATGCGTCCCTGAATAGCTCGAAATACTCGCGCGCGCTCGAGGCCGTCTCGACGTACTCATGCCGCGTCAGCGCGAGTGACGAGACCCCGTTGCCGTACAGCTTCCGCACGTGATCCTCGGTTCCCCATAGAAGCGGCGGAAGTGCGCCGGGCGGAGGCGGCGGGGCGTACGCCGACAGGAGCCGGAAAAAATCGCCGCCGGCACCGTCAGGCGTGAAGTTCATCATCCCGATCACGCCGCCTGGGCGGCAGACGCGCAGCAGTTCGTTCGCCGTCGCCTGGTGGTCGGGCGCGAACATCGCGCCGAAGCACGAGGTGACGACGTCGAACTCGGCATCGGCGCAGGGCAGCGACGCGGCGTCCCCCTCGATCCATTCGAGCGTGACGCCGGCCGCGCGGGCGGCGCGCCGCCCCGCGTCGAAATGTTCGGGCGTCACGTCGGATGCGACCACGGTCGCGCCCGCCTGCGCCGCGCGGATGGCGACGTTGCCGGTCCCAGCCGCGACGTCGAGCACGCGTTGGCCGGCGGTCACACCGCACGCCTTCACCAGCAGCGGCCCGAGCCCCCAGACGGTCGCCTTCGCGAATCGGTGATAGTCCCCCAGTGCCCACATCGAGCGCACGGCACTCCCGGTCGTCATCTGCGTCCTCCAATGCCCGGGGAGCGGACGGACGAATGTAGGATCGGGCCATGGCCGGACGCCATGACCGATCGTCCAGCTTGTCCGCCCGGGCGTCCAGGATGGGCGCCCGCCGAATCGATGCCCCCGCCAGCGGCTCAGGCCCCGCAGTCGCTGCGCATGAGTCCCCCGGCGATCGCGTGGACGTATTGTCGGACGTTCTGCGGAACGTGAGACTCACAGGCGTGGTGTTCTTTCCCATGGACGCATCCTCGCCGTGGGTGGACGAGATCCCAGCCGCGTCGGAGTTTGCGCACCTCGTGCTGCCTGGCGCGCAACACGTCGTGTCGTATCACATCGTCCGGCGAGGCGGATGCTGGGCCGCGCTCTGCGGCGAAACACCGGTGAGGTTGGAGGCCGGAGACGTCTTCGTCGTGCCACACGGCGACCCCTACACGATGGCGAGCGCACCGGATGTGCCCTCCACGATGCCGCGCGAGTCGGTGCTGGAGTTCTTCCAGCTCATGGCGTCGGCGGCGGCCCCTCTCGTGGTGACCGAGGGTGGCGGGGGTGATGAACGGGCCCAGGTGATCTGCGGTTTCCTCGGCTGTGACATTCGTCCCTTCAATCCCGTGCTCGAGGCGCTTCCCCGAGTGCTGTATCTGCGGCGATCGCCAGGAACCAAGGCGAATGGCCGGCTGTTTCAGCTCGTCGATCTCGCCCTTGGCGAATCGCAGGAACGGCAGTCGGGCGCACGATGCGTGCTCCTACACCTCAGCGAACTCCTGTTCGTGGAAGTCGTCAGGCGCTACCTGAATTCCCTCTCGCGCGAGCACACCGGATGGCTGGCCGGGCTGCGCGATCCGATTGCCGGACGCGCACTGGCGCTGCTGCACACGCGGCCATCGGACGCCTGGTCGCTCGAGCGGCTCGCCAGAGCGGTTGGAGTGTCGCGATCGTCCCTCGCCGAACGCTTCCATGCGCTCGTCGGGCAACCGCCGATGCGCTACCTCACGCGATGGCGCCTCCAGCTGGCGTGCCGGCTGCTGCGCGATGACGCGGCGAAGGTGTCCGCGGTCGCACTCGAGGTCGGCTATCACTCCGAAGCGGCCTTCAGCCGCGCGTTCAAGGAGGCGGTCGGCACATCGCCGGCCGTCTGGCGAAGGCAGGGCCGCACGGCCTGACGCGGCTGGTCTTCCGACTGAGCCTCGTCTTCGTAGAGCGGGTCCCGGGCCTTGGGCGGCAACCGCAGTTTTCAGTTGCGATCGGCGTCTCCCGACGCTCGCCAACGCCCGGCGTCCAAGTACTCTGAACTTCTACGACCGGGCCGGCGCGTAGCCCTTCGGGAGAACGGGTGGATGCGGATCTCGGATAGTACGCGCTCTTCTGGACGCCCCTTCTGCGTGACCCGGTCGAGGCATTTGCGGCTCGACCGAATGCTCACGCCGACCGGCCGCGCGATCCCATCTCGGACGCGAGCCGGCCGTCAGCCTGTTGCTCCACGCGCAGGAAGATCAGGTTGTACGGAAACCAGCTCTCATCCTTGAGCCGCGCCAAGGTGAGCTCCTTGTCCTTCGACCACGGCAGCGAACGAGTCCACGAGCCGGTGTTGTAATAGCGCTTCAGGCCGTCCGTGAACGCGTCGTATTCGTGCGTGTGGCCGATGGTCACGATCTCGGCGCCCGTATCCCACTGTTGCTTCGCCTCCTGCCGCAGTCCAATCGTAGACTTCCATTGGCCGCTCTTCGCGATTTGCAGCGTGTCGGGTCGAACACCATCGAACACTGGCAGCCAGCGTTCCGGAGACACACGCACCAACACCTCAACCATGAACGCTTCGACCGCATCCGGCGTAGCGAGCGCGGTGACGATCTCGTCGGGCGTCTTCGACGCGCCGTACACGTCGTTCCACAAGGCGGTCACCTTCCGCCGAAACGGCTCGTCTGACCCTAGATACACCACGACCCAGTCGCCCATCTTGGACATATCGGCCAAAGCGTCGTCGTGCCTGCCGAGTGTGAATTTGGAGTGTCGGGCCGCGAATCTGGCGAACAACCACGCGGCCAGCGCCAGGCCGTCCTTCGCTTCCTTCCAGAGAACCGTCGCAAGACGCCAGTTGGGATGGATGTTGTCGGCAAAGGGATACTCGTGTTCCATCCAGTTGACGAACTTCACCATGAACATCGTGCCCGCGCACATCTCGAGGCGCAGGCCGTCATGGGCGAGCTTCATCGGGTTCTTCCAGTTCTCGAAGCTGTTAGCGGGGTCGAACATGTGCCCGTGACTGAGCCGAAGCCGGCCCTCATAGCGGCTGTACCAGACCTCCCCGAGTTCGAAGCGTACGTTACCAGCCGCCGCCCGGAGCCGCGCCTGCACTTTCAACCAGTACAACTCCACGTCGTGGTTCCCGGCAAAGAGCGTGCACTGGTTGCTCGCCGCCTGAAAGCGCTTGATCGCGTCGAACACGTTGCGATGGCCCTGGAGAATCGGCTCCAGCTTCAGTAATGACTCCGACTCGGAGCACCAGAACTCCGATGAACCAAGCTGATAGACATCGGGGTTGACCTGCGCCAGTTCGAGAAAATCGCCGTTGATCAGCAGCTCGACCCGTCCCTTGCGGCCCTCGTTACTGGCGGTGAGTTCGTCCACAAACCGTGCGAACTCACCATCCTGCTCGACAAAATCGTCGTAGGGATCGGCAGCGCCCATGTGCAGATCGCTGACGACAATGGTGACCGGGCGCTGATTGGTCGTCATGGGTTCCCTGGCTTCTCCGGACATTGGATGTCGAGCGGACATTGCAACGCGTAGAAGAACCCGAGCGGGTTGTTGTCTTTGAGCAGCCGCTGCCGCAGGTCAAGGAGTACCCGGCCGATTCTCGCTCCGCTTCGATACGCGTCAAGAAACTCCCATCCAAACAGCGTGGCGAACCGCGTGGGCAGCGGGAACGACGAGGCGATGAGCCCGAACGCGTGTTTTTCGCGAAAACGGCGCAGAAACGTGTCGAAGACATGCGGACTGACTGCGCCGATCGAGCACGAGTTGATGAACACGACTGGCCAGCCCGGGTAGGTGCGGTCGGGGTTCAGCCATGCCGGAAGTGGTTTGAAGGTACCGAAGTCGAGCTCCTGGTCCGGACCCTCGCTCTTGCCGTGACACATCAGATACAGCATCGACACCTCGTAGTCGGGATCGGCGAACGCCTTTCTCAGCGCGTCCGATCCATCCAGCCAATGCGCGACTGACGGATTCTGATCGCAGTAGGCACGGTGGCGGGCAATGGCGCTGAGCGAGGCGTCGACCACGGGTGAACCCGGTTCGGGAGGCGCCTCAACAGTCGACCCGACCCCGATCCGGATGTTTAGCGTACCCGGCTGGCGGCGCGCCGGCGGCAACGGGTTCTGCAGGTGCTGCGACGGATTGGAGAACACCAGCACCGTCTCGAACTCGAAACGGCTGCCCCACAGTAACCCCGGCTGGAAGTCTGCGGGCTCCTTCGTCGGCTCCACCTCGCGAGTTTCGCTCAGGAAGTAGCGCGGGAAGAGAATCTCCCAGGGGACGAATGCCGAGTCGGTGAAGATCGAGATCTTGGCACCGACGTCGAGCGCTTCGATTGCCTCGACGAGATCGCTGGTTGCCGGAGACTCCTTGAGAAACTTGTGAAGCCTCGAGCCGGCCGTCATCATGCTGCACAGTGCGCCGAGGAACTCGGCTTCCTGTCCCGAGCCGGGCCCCCAGCGGCCGGGAACGAGCGTGCGGAAGCCGGGCGACTCGGCGACTTCTCCCAGCGTGGTGCGAGCACTGTGGATGGCGTTCTCAAGTTTAGGTAGTTCGAGCACCTTGGGTTTTTTCGGCAGCGCAGTCCCGATCCGGACTGACACTCGGCACAGCCCATCGTCGGTCGTGATGAACGCCGTGACGTCCCGCGGTAGTGCCTCATTGAGATCGAACGTGGCTCGGCTGAGAGCCAGCTGTGTGACCGCGCTCGGCGTCCGATCTACGGTCTCGACGATGTGGATGCGGATGAATGCCTGAAAGACCTCGGCACCGTTGTACGTCAGCACCGCAAAGAACCCCGCATCGGCGAGCAGTTGATTCCCCGCGAGCAGCTCGAAGCGCACCTTCTTCTTCAGCTCATCGTCTTCGATCGTCGCGATCTTGTACTCCTCGTCGTTGTCGCGAAACGTGAGCCCGATCGGCTTGACGAACACTCCAATCTCGATTGGCCTACCTTTCCTGGCGGCATCGGCGATGGTAGTGAGACTCTTGCCTTCAAGTCTGGCCAACGCTTCGAGCGACGGAACATCGTAGAGAAAGTGCAAATCGACGGGCTGACTGCGAACGACCTGGTCTTTGTATGCCTGATCACCCTTGAGGAGGAAAAAGAAGGACTTCTCGGGCGTTGATTCGGGTGACGACTGTGGCGGGGCCGGCGGCCTACTTCTCTGGCCGCGCGACCTACGACGCTGCGCCGGGCGCGCCCCAAACGACTGCTCGACCCGTTCCCAGAGTTGCTGCCACTCGGCGGCTGCGCGCGGATACCCTCCGATGGTGTCCACCAACACGTGGGCGGCCTCGGTCGGATAGCCGCGATGTTCGAATAGTTCGGCGGCCTGGATGATTTGCAGGTCAGGGCGAACGATCTCGATAACCTGCGTCATCGGCACAGGCTCGTTCGATGTCACAGCCGAGGTCACCGCGAGACGGATCGCCGGTTCCACCTGGCCTTGCTGACGAAGATTCGATGCGTACGCATTCACCAGCTGGATGTCAGCGGGCGACAGCTGTTGACGCACGCGGCTGGACAGCCGCTCCGCGATGTGAAGCGTAAAGCTCTCAGGGATCACGAGCCCCTGTCGCCGCGCGGCCGCCAGAACTGGTGAGGCGATCTCCCACCCGAAGCCTGGAGAGCGGAACACGACCGGGAACTCGACCCACGGCCTGCGCGATCCGGGTTCGTGCGGATGCCGCTCGCGCAGGAAACGCTCGGCGAGCGCTGCACCATGGGCCGGCGTCGCCGCACAGAGGCTCGTGAGCGCGCGGATACCGCCTGCTGCATCCAAAGCCGGCGCCAGCCAGTCGATCGCCTTCACGACTGCTGTTTCTGCGCCCGGCGGTGGGTCGTCCGCTGCCGGCCTTAGACTGCGAATCCACTTCGGCAGCAGATCGGCAAGCTCGTCCCGGTCCAACAGACTGACGAATACTTCGCGGGCGATCGCGAGCGCCTCGGGGATCGCGCCTCGCTCGTAGAGCGCCCTCGCGAGCGCCAGAACCTGTTCGACCTGAGATGACTGCGCCACGTTTGTGTGAGTAACCTCCGTGCCGGGCGACATTCTAGCGCGAAGGCCGAGCTGCACGCGTTCGCCCGACTCAGGATGCTCTACCGAAAGATCGACAGACGCTGGAAAGCCTGACGTTCAAGTCCGACCTTATACCGACGTCAACGAGCGGGTCAGTCTTCGCTCGGAGTGTCAGCTCGAAGTGGCGGACCTACCCTTCGACGCCCTTGGTCGTGCCCACGTGCGGTGGCTGCGCGATCGACCGTTCGCCTTGGACTGAACGAAATGCGACCGGATGTGGTTCCTTGGTGTGAGCCGGAATCAGAGACGACCGCCTCGATGGCCCACCTTCGTTGCGCCCGCGATGCCCTTGTCGGGAATGGCGAGGCTGAAAGAACACAGGTCGATATTGAGCAGGTATAACACGACGATGACGAACCATCCCATGATTCGCGAATCGTAGTCGGAAGGAAACATGAACAGGTTCAGCCAGGCGACAGCGTAAGCCAGAGAACAGCAGAGAAGGGAAGCGAGAACCATGCGCGCTCGCGGCTCAGGCGCACGGCGCACCACGCCTTCCACCATCGCAACCAGGGCTGCGCATACGGCTCGCAACAACAGCCACATGACGGTGTAAAGGCTTAGTACCACGACAAGTATCGCAAGTCCTACGTTGAACCCCTTTTTGGTGACGAGACCAGAAAACGATGGCAATGACGCCTTCCACCATCGCGTTTCTCCGAGCGCGCAGACTTTGAACGCCGCGATACCGTTTCGCCAGCCGAGGAGAGCCCCTCCACCGGCCATATAGAAGAACGCGACAAAAGGGACGAAGAACACGTCCGCATCAGAAAGCTCGAAATATGAACGGAACATGCTCAGCATGACGACCGTGGCGATTCCGGCAATGCAGCCGCCCACCAGCCCGCCCATAACGCCGCCCGAGACAATGGCCGTGCGTTGATCGCCGAACTGTCGAGTTCTCCGCAGAATGACATACTGCCTGGCCAGCCATCTCTGCCGAGCACTAAACGCCGTTCCCATGCGGCCGGCGATGTCGAGAGCTGCCAGAAACTCGCGGAAGAGAGGCTTGGCCGCTTTACTCATCCGTCGCGGGTCGAGCCTTTTCAAGTCCTCATCCGTGGCGATGATGGCGGCACTCTCTCTGGCTGCCTCGCTGACTCCTGCCGGCTCCGTTGTATCGAAGGCGAGAGCCAGACACGAGGCGCTCAACTCCGCGTCCACGATCCCTAGTTGCCCGATGCCGCGGAGCGCCCCGATTCGCATTGGCGTCAACGGAGACGTACTCATCGCTTGTAGCAGTCGCTTGGCTGCGTCGACCTCTCCCCCTGTCCACGTTCGTAGGTCCGGCGATTGCGCGTAAACGGCGCTCTGGAGGACGTACTCGAGCTGCTCCGGCGCGAGCCGCAGGCGTTCGCGTAGCGGCAGCAGCGCAGCGAGCTGGTCGGCGGTGAGAAGTCTTTCAAGACGCGTGCGAAAGCGCCCGTCGAGGGAATGTTGCTCGATCAGGGTTCGGACGAAGCGGAAACTGTCAAATGTGGCGTCCTCTTTGAACCATTCCAGAATTTCCTCGATAAGGCACTCGTGGCGCAGTTCAAACCACTCCGTGTCGCCCCGCGGCTCCCGACGCACGAGCTTTTGCAATTCGAGCGCCGCGAGCACGAGATCAACGTGCGCGCTGTCGTTGAATTCCGCCTGTATTGCTTCACGCCCGATCGCGAACTTGGTCCGCTTAGCGGTGATGAGCTTGTCGAGGAGTAACTTGGTCGCGAGATGCAGATCCGGTTCAATGTTCGCCAGGGCCTCATGCAGGTAGCGCCTGTAGATACCGTTCAGCCCAGTGCCGGCGCTGTCTTTCAGGCCGTTTAGATCCTCAGCCTTGAGCGTGACGCTGCCGTTCGCTCCGGCGAACGCATGACGATAGACTTCGCTGCACGTCACCTGAAGGCGAGCGCTGTCGAAATCGAAGCCAGTGAGCTCGTCGACAAGCTGGGTGATGAGCTGCTCATCGTAGGGAACCTTCCTGTTCACCAGCGGACGGGTGATCGCGTCACGTGCACCCAGCGGCGTCAGCGGGAGCAGACGGAAGGCCTGCGCAAACAGTTCGGGCAGCTTGCGCTGAAATTCGTCCAGTGCATACAAGTAGTCTTCCCGCAAGCTGAAGACGACACGCACATCACGCTTCTCGTCGCGAACGATGTCGGTGATGAATTGCACGAAGGCTTTGCGGTCGCGGGGCTGCCGCTCGAAGCGGGTGAAGAACTCCTCGAATTGATCGAGCAGCAGAACCAGCGGCCCTCCGGCGGCCGCAGCCTCGATGACGTAACGCGCACAACTCTCCGGGTCAGCATCAAACGGCGGCGGCGACAGCTGGCATTGCTTTGTCACGGCCTCGGCGAGATCGCCGAGCAACGATTCCAGCGTGCGGACATAGACGGTCTGAAACGCCTGCTGCGCTAACAGCGGCGTCACCCCAGCGCGCAACAACGATGTCTTCCCCAGCCCTGAGCGAGCGTGCACCACGATGGCCCGCGAATTAACGATTCGGGACACAAGCTGCCGTGCCTCGCGCTCGCGCCCGGCGAATATCGAGGCGTCGTCTTCGTTAAAGAAGTCGAGCTCCTTGAACGGCGTCGGCGGCCGGACTCCAGCAACGGGGGTGCTCATACCATTAGGCGGTCGATGAGTCGAACGACAGTGCTGGCGTCCTCCTCGATGGCTCTGACGCCGAATTGCTGCCAATAGGCTTTGTCCACCGAGCTCCAGCCCTTCCATACGAAGTACGGAGGGCGATGCAGCCGCTGATTGGTAGCGAGCAGGCGCCGGGCAAGCTGGCGAATGAGTGGGTCGCGCGGGCTGACGCCGAGGAACAGGGTCAATTGCTTTTCCTTGAGCGTGAGCTCACTGATCTGTGGAGAGATATTGCGAATTCGTTCGGCGAGCGCGTCGTGATCCGTTTCGGTGAGGACGAGCGACTTACCGCGCCGGTGCGAGCCGCGCAACGGAAAGAGAAAGCGCTTTCCCTCAAGCGTGGGTGATGTGCCTTCGAGGGACTTATCTAAATCGTAGATGACCTGATTGAGCCATGCGTTCCCATGTGTGACTTCAGCCTCGAGGAAGCCATCGAAGTAGGTGTAGAACATCGCGGGCACCTTCCAGCGGAGGAAGGAACTAAGGAGCGGCGGAGGTGCTGCGCCGGCGTAATGTGCTTGAACGAACTCGACGAGCTCGCTGCGCGTCTCGTTCTGGGCCTCGCGGTGTTGACAGACCCATTGCAAGAAATGGCCGTTCAGCCATTCACCTGCCCGTTCGCAGAGCTCAAGGTCAGACTGCAGGAGCGGATAGGAGCAGCTTGCGTCCTGCGCGAGATCGCGGATGAACACCAGCGGCGTGAGCGCGTGGTCGCGTGTCCAACCCAGCGCGGCTGGACCGACGACGGGTACGCAACAGCCCTCGCGGACCGCGCGCTCCAGCTCCGCTGGCAACGCTGCACCACGCGGCGCTGGAGCCGGAGCCGCCTCGGCTGATACCTCCGCCCTCGTGATGTCGAAAAGCCGCTCGAAACCAGGCGCCAGGTAGAGCACCGGCGTGATCACCGCCCGCTGCCCATCCTCGGCCGCGTTACGGGCGAGCGCGGCCCGAGCGGCTACCAACGCACAATCGACGCGGCCGGGAAAGGTGCCGCGAAGCAGCTCTCGATAGAAGGCCTCGGAGAACGTGATCGCATCGTCATCTGCGATCTCATAGCGCATGGCGATTACCGCGGGGATGCCGCGGCGCGTGAGTAACGGCCCGAGCCCGCTGAGCGAGCGGTCAGGCCGTTGCCGGTCGCCCATGCAGCAATTGAGTACGGCCAACCGCAGATCAGGGCGGGTGAATTGGTCGGCGACAATCTCGTCTCGGAGCCAGGCGTCGCCGCCCTCATTGTCGTTCAGCAGGACTTTGACGTGACCCGCTTTGTCGACAGCTCCGTGGCCGACGAAATGAAAGACATCCCACCCGTCCTTGAGCTTTGCGGCGAGTGCGTCGGGTGTGACGAGGCCAACGAATTCCTTCACCTCGGCATCAGGTCCGGCGTTGCGCTGGAGGCTGTTGCGCTCCTGCTGGGAGTTCAGCCCGGAGCCCTGGGGCACGGTGACAAGAAATCGGAGCGGGGCACTGCCCGTGGTTTCAGGCGTCTCAAAAACGCCGCCCGCCGGCGCGTCGCGCACGATCACGAACTCCGGTTTTCCAGCAAGGGCGCCGCCGAGTTCGCTGACGTAGAAACTCTCCCACGGGAGATCTCTCAACCCCGCTGGCAGCGCGAGGCGCAGCCTCACGAGCCGGACTACGTCGGGCGATCGCGGGCGCCCCGTGAAGGCGCGGTACGACTCCCAGAACACGGAGAGAATCTGGCCGTTGAAGATCGACGTCCAAAGGAGCTGGCCGACATAGGCGATGGCGTCAGGGCTACAGCTATTCGCCTCGATTTCGGCGAGATACTCCTGGACGGTGCTGCTGTGCCGCGGGTCACAGAAATTCGTGGCCGCCTTGCGTCCATCGAAGGTGGCATGGACTTCGGCTGGTGACGAATCGCCCTGGATTTCTAGGCAACACTCGAGCGTTTCCAAGCGGCTGTTCATGAAATCGTTCTAGGCTCGTTACGAGCCTCGTCGAGGATGAGCGACCGTTCATGCGTGTCGGCGCCGATACTACAAGCGCTCGCAGAGTCCCTCTCGCAAGGCGTGTCTGCCGCCGCGGGCCGGAGCATACTCCGAAAGACACAGGGCCCACGCATCCGTCGCCTGCAAGTGGGCACTCCTAGTACGCGATACGGAGCGTGCCTCGGAACTCGTGCCGACTATTCGTGCCACGATAAGCTCATCCATTCGATTCGAAGGCCAGAACCGTGCGATCTAGAAACGCGCTGGCCGCACATTTCGAACAGCGCGCCTGCTGGCCAAGCGGTTCGGGCTGGTGGTGCATTTCGAGGCGCGCGAGATGCCGGTGTACGCGCTCACGGTGGCGCGGCGCCGCGACGGCCAGTTGGGGTCGCGCACCTTGCCCACGGCCTCGGACTGCCTGGTGCTGATGACCGGTGCCCCAGATCTCGGTGCTCACCGGGCTGGCCGGACGCCTGGTAGTGGACTGCACGGGCCTGACCGGCGCAGGCGACTGTGATTTCGAGTTCGCGGCCGATCCCTCGCCCGGAGCCGCTGCGCCACACGCGGCAACCGCCGTTGCTTCACGGCGCTCGAGCAGCAGCTTGGGGCTCGAGCGCCCGGCGCAGCGCGGCCCCGTCGACGTCGTGGTGATTGATCGCGTGCCTCCAACCGAGAACTGAGCGTCTCAGGGCGCCGGGGCCTCAATGTCGGCCCCCGCAACCGCAGTTGTCGGTTGCGATCGGCGTCCCCCGACGCCCGCCAGCGCCCGGCATCCAAGTCCTGTCCACTCAACGCCTTGCGCCGTCAGGGCGGGCGCGGTCGCGCAGGCGTCTGCCTTGCTCTCCTTCAAGACGTCCCGGCAGGCGGCGCGTCAACAACGTGCACCCGGCCCGTTGCCTCGCCAACCGTGTGCCGGGACGCTCGTTTACAGCGTTGGGGGCGCGAGGTGGCAGGACGACGCGCGACACAGCAGTCAATCAGATCCGCATCACCCGGCGGCGCCCGCGCCGCGTCTGCCACGTGCGGACAGGAGAGTCACCATGAGTCGAGTACTGATCGCGGCCCTCGTGATCACGCTGGGCATCGCCGCCCGAACGGGAGCGCAAGACGCGCCGAGAGCAGCCACCACCGCAAGTGCACCGCTCAACCTCAATGCGGCGACGGCGGCGCAGCTCGAAGCGCTGCCGGGCATCGGCAAGGCCACAGCCGAGCGGATTGTCGAATACCGCCAGAAGAACGGCGGGTTCAAGAAGGCCGAGGACCTGATGAACGTGCGGGGGGTGGGCGAGAAGAATTTCCTCAAACTGAAACCGCTCGTGACGGTCACGGCCATTCGGACGGCGGCGCCGTAGCGGCGCGGCCGACGGGCCGCGGGCGCTCGGGCCCGCGGCCCGCGGGGGGAACCGGCTACACGCTGATCGAAACGATGTTCGTGTGCGCCCTTGTAGGCGTGGTCGCGGCCATCACCGTCCCGCTTTCGCTCGCGGGCGTCGACCGCGCCCGTGGTTGGGCGGCCGCGCGTTTCGTGGCCGCACGGCTCCTCCAGGCGCGGGCTCAGGCCGTGAGCCGCGGCGCGACAGTGGCGGTGCGGATCGAGGGGCGGGATCGAGATGCCACGCTGTCGTCATTCGCCGATACCAACCGCAACGGTGTCCTCACTCGGGATATCGACGACGGCGTCGATACCCGGCTCGACGGCCCCGTGCCGCTCACGGCGATCTTCCCGGGCGTGGTCGTCACCCACGATGGCGCAATCCGGCTGTTCTCCTTCTCGCCCGATGGGACCGCAACGTCGGGCAGCGTCTACCTAGAAAGTCGCGACGGTACTCGTTTCGCGGTGCGTGTTCTGGGCGTCACAGCGCGCGTCCGCATCGAACGCTATGTCGAGGCGCGCAGCGAATGGCTGGAGGGGTTCTGATGAACGAGAGACGCTCGGCAGTGCGGCGGATTCCAGCTCAGGACGAGCCGCTCTGCTGCGCGCGCCTTCGCGCCGGACGAGAACTCTCGATCGTGGACATCTCCGATACCGGGGCCCTCGTCGAAGGCGCAGCCCGACTATTGCCCGGCACGCACGTTGAAGTGCATGTCGTCACCCGCGAAGGCCGAACCCTGGTGCGGAGCCGTGTGACGCGCGCCGCGGTGCACGCGCTGACGGCTGATTCGCTTGGATATCGTGCGGCGCTGGCCTTCGAACGGCGGGTGAACACGACAGCAGACCGGGTAGGGGCTACCCAGATTGCGCCATCGGAGGCGTTTGCGGGGCAGCGTCTACCCGATTCAACAGGTTAACGAACGTTCGGTGGCGGAGGGGGCATGCTGATGTCCGACGAGAGAGAGATCCTGACACCTTACGCGGGCCAGTCGAGTCACGTGTCCTCCAGGCCCGACTTGCGACAAATGCTGCTTGCGCTCGGCGCTGGGCTGCGCACGGGAAGCGACGGCGATCTGTCATCCATCTTCGAGCAGGAGCTCCGGCAGCTCCTCGCCATCCGGGGTGTCCGGCTGCGCGAAGTACCGGCGCGCTACCAGGCGCGCCTCGTCACGCCTACCCGCACGGCGGGGTCGATTGTGCTCGACGTGCCGACGAGCGACCCCCGCATCCAGGCAGTGCTGGAAGCGTCCACCGACCCCGCGCGCGCGCTCGACGAAGGCGATCTGGTACTCCTCGACGCCGCGGCGCAACTCGGCGGTCTGGTGCTGGAGGCCAGCCGCGTCAAGCCGCCGTCGCCGCACCGGTTGCGAGACGGCGCCGCGCCGCTCATCGGGGCGAGTCCCGGCATGGAGGCCCTGCGCCAACGCGTCGAACGCGTGGCCACGACCGACTTCACCGTGCTGATCGAGGGTGAGAGCGGCACCGGCAAAGAGCTCGTGGCGAGGCAGATTCACGAGCTGAGCCGGCGGCGCCGTGGTCCGTTCGTCGCCGTCAACTGCGCGGCCGTGGTCGAGACGCTGCTCGAAGCGGAGCTGTTCGGCATCGAGGAGCGGACGGCGACGGGAGTACGCGGCCGGCGCGGCAAGTTCGAACACTCGGACATGGGCACGCTCTTCCTGGACGAAGTGTCTGATCTGTCGCTCTCGGCTCAGGCCAAGCTGCTGCGCGCAGTGCAGGACCTCGCGGTCGAGCGCGTGGGCGGCACCGGCAGCAAGCGCGTCAACACCCGCATCGTCGCCGCGACCAACCGCCCGTTGTCCGAGATGGTCGAGAAGGGCCTCTTCCGTGCCGATCTCTACTACCGCCTCAGCGGCGTCGAAATTCACGTGCCGCCGCTGCGGACCCGGCGCGACGACGTCATGGAACTGGCGCGCTACTTCCTCGCCCGGCACGGCCACGTGCGCGAGCTGTCGCTGTCCGTCGGCGCGCTCGACGCGTTGCGGCTCCACCGCTGGCCCGGCAACGTCCGCGAGCTCGAGCGGGTCATCGAGCGAGCGGTCGCACTCGCGGAGTCCGAACGCATCGAGCTCGACGATCTGCCCCCACAGGTCCGCGGCGAGTATGCGGAGGTGCTGGCACCGTCGCTGGCGCGAACCGAGACGATGCGCGCCTGGGGCAGCCGCTACGCCCGGCTCGTCTACGAGCGGTGTAACCGCAACAAACGGCACGCATGCCGTCTACTCGACATCAGTTACCACACGTTGCAGGCGTACCTCCGCTATGCCACGAAGGACACCCAGGGTTCCGTAAAGCAGGTGCCGGCCTGGGCCCGCGTGCCGCCCGACGACTGTGCCGCGGAGCGAAAGGAGTAGTCGTGGCGACGTTCCTGTTCCTTGTCGCCTTCTTCCGGGCAGCGCCTCCGGTCACGAGGCCGATCGCTCTGGCGCTGTGGTCGTCGACCGCCGTGGGCTGCGCAGCGATGGCCGCAGGACTGGTACCAGGCCGTAGTGTGCTCACGCCGCTCCTGGTTCTGCAGATCTTCGCGGCGTCGTCAGGGTTCGAGCTGGCGATGCGCCGCGGGTACTACGACCTCGTGCTGTCGCGAGGCGTTTCCGCAGTGGGCCTGTTGACGGCCCACTGGGTGGCTTCCATCGTGCCTGGAGTGGCGGCGTGGCTGACGGTGGCGGTCATCGAGCCGATCGTCTCGGACGCCGCGCCGGCCGCATTGACGTCGGGCAGCCTCGTGGCGCTTCTGCTGGCGTCCAGCGTCCCCTGGGCACTCACGACGCCCTTGCCGCGTTTCGCTGCTGCCATCGGCTGGCTCATGCTCCTCGTGACCTCGCTGGCGGTCGTGCCGTCTGGCCAGGCCGACCTCGCCGCGGCGCTGCGGGCGTCGCAGCCGAGCCTGCTGGGAGCGCTGGCCGTGGTTGCGTATCCGATGGAGCTCATTGGCATGGATGTCGTCCAGCTTCCGGCCGGCACGTTGGGGCCCGGGCTGGTGTGCGCGGTGGCCTCGGTCACCGCGGCGCTGCTGTGGCACCGCCGCACGCACGCGCCGCTGGAGACGGCGGCGTGATTGACGTCGTGCTCACGGCGCGCCAACTGTCGGCGTATCGCAGTCGGCGCCTGCTGGTGCAGGGCGTCTCGTTCGAGCTGCGCGCCGGCCAGGTGCTCGGCGTGGTGGGCGCGAACGGGTCGGGGAAGACCACGCTCTTGCGCACGCTGGTCGGCTTCGTGCCGCCCGCGGCGGGGGAGGTGCGGATCGATGGCCGACTGCCGCCGGGTGCGCTCCGCGAGGCGCCCACCGCCTACTTTGCGGGTGAGGCCACGTTGCCGGGATTCGTCCGCGCCGCGGCGTGGGGGAACCTGGGCACAGGAGAGGTGGTGATGAGCGAATCCCGCCGCATCCGCTCGCTGTCACGCAGCACCCGCCAACTCCTCGGACTACGAACCGCGCTCGGCCGCCATCCGCTTCGGCTCATCGTGCTCGACGACCCGTGGGAGGGACTCGATCCCGACGCCACCCGCTGGCTGAGCTCGATTCTCGAGGCCAAACGCGACCGGGGAGCCGCCGTCGTGCTGTCCTCGCATCGCCTGTACGATCTGGCTGGCATCTGCGACAAATATCTGTTCTTGACCGGCAGTGTGCCGACACTGGTGCGCGCACAAGAGATCGCACGCTCGGGAGCGGTCACACCCGAACAACTGATCGAGGCGTTCGACCGCTGCCGTGACCATCCGACGAGCGCCCTCGCATTGACCGACGGCTTCGTGCGGTCGCCTGGCGATCGCCGGGAGTGACGTCAAGCGCCGCCAAGGCGTGATTCATCGGCCCGCGCGCCTCGAGTCCTAACAGGGACCAGCCGGTGACCCTCTTGCGAGCTTTGAAGTGCTCAGGACATCTCACCGCATTCAGTCAACGGTCGTTGGCGCGAATACTGTATTCGGAAACGAGAAAATAGCGCCACTGCCCAGTCGTGGCGAAACGTCGACGACGTTCGGCGGACTTCGCCTACGGTAACGGTCGGTAGAGAGGATCGATCTTCAGCAGGAACACGAGGAGTTGCTGCACGTCGTATGGGTGCGCGGCTCCCGCGTACTGCCCACGTCCGACCTGAAACGCTCGAGTGAAACCACCGAGCGCGTCGATGTCCATCTCTGCGATGAAGCGGACGGGTATTTGGTCCGCCGACGCGTAGAACGACACTTGCAGGGCCAACGAAGTGTCCGCGCTCTTGAAACCTCCCACCGGCACGAAGCCCGGAGGCGATGCCGCCAACGACTGTGACACCTGTCTGAAACTCGAGTCGAAGACAGCCTCCCTGATGGCGTCCCGCAGCCCCGCATCCACGGTTGTGGCCACTCGATCCGCGCGCACCGCGACAAGCCCTTGAACATGCGAGGAGACCGTGCTGCCGTCCGGGAGCCTAAGGGCACCGGCGAATGCGAGCACGTTGAGCAGCGAGGCGCGCTGAACGTCGGTCCACGCCGCATAGAGCTCGGCGCCTCGCGCGGCTGTCCCGCCGACGTCGCCGCTGTTCTGGAGAATGCGCCGCATATCGGCCGGCAATGCGTCGTAGGCGGGGAAGGTCGCCCGCGCCACCTGCCGCGGATCGACTGGGAGGGTGACCCTGGCCGGGACTTCATCGTTTGCACTCCGCACCGTCGCGAACTGGATGACGGTTCGGTATCCGGGCTTGCTCACCTCGACCCTGTATGGGGCGCCGGGAGGGACGTCCTTGATGACCGTACCGCCGGAGGCCGATGGCATCTGGCCCGAGAACACGGACCTGCCGTTGGACGCGTTCGATATGCGGAGCGTGACTGGCCCGCTCAATGGCTGGCCATACACGTCCTGCGGCTGGACGCGCAAGCCGCCAGTTCGCCCGCCGGGCGGCTGGCGCTCGGATGCGGTCAGGTCGGCATATGACTTGACCAGCGCGCTCTGCTCCTGGTTCTCGCGCGTGAGCTCTGCGTTCTGCAGGCGCTGTCGCTCCGATTCCTCCAGCGCACGGACAATCTCGGCTGCGGCGTCTTCCGCCTTCTTTTTCAGCGCCAGCGCCTCCTGCCTCTGCCGTTCTGCCGCTACGCTCGCCTCCCTGGCCACCGCTGAGGCTTTCTTCGCCTCCTCGGCCAGCGCGGCCATCTGCTGGGCGGCGACTTCAGCGCGCCGTTGCGACTCGCGCGCGACTGCTCCGAACTCTTCGGCGCGGCGTTGTGACGCGATCGCCGACTCTCTCGCCTCTTCGGCGCGGCGTCGCGACGCGACCGCAGACTCTCTCGCCTCTTCGGCCAGGCGTCGCGACGCGTCCGCAGATTCTCTCGCCTCTTCGGCGAGGCGTTGTCCTGCAAGCGCCTCCGATCGCCGCTGCTCTGCGAGCGTCGCGTTTCTTCGTGCAGCCTCTGCTTCCTGAGCCGCGATATCGCGTTGAACCTGCGCCCTGTTGTACTGAAAGAACGCAAACACCACGGCGGCGAGCAGGACGACCAGCATTCCCGCGAGCGTCACCGCCACTCCACGAAACACCCGCGCATTCCGGGCGGCCACCAGCGTCAACTGCTCGCGGCGGGCCTGTTCCTGCGCCTGCTGCTGCTCGCGACGGAGACGGTGTTCGCGGATGACGGGCGTGAGACGATCGTGTGTCAGCTCGAGGAGGCGCCGTCCTTCGCGATGTTCGATGCGCAGAATGCGCCGGTTGATCAGACGCTGGATGTCGTCATCGGACACACCAGGCACCGCGGCAAGCGTCTGGTAGGCGACCATCTCTCGAGTGCCATCAACGGTTATGAAGCGCTGCTCGAGCGCGACGCGCAGCGGCTCCGGCGAGTCCTTCGTCGAGTCCTCGAAGAATTGCTTGAGAATGCCTTCACCGGTGTCGAGCTGACTGATCGTGATCGTCGGCGCGCGGGTGTGGATCCGCTGCTCGTTCAGGTCACGACAGACGACGCTGAGCAGCGCAGGCTCGATCGCCATGTCACCTATCAATTGCTGATTACGCCCGGCGGTCGCGGCCGATTCGCCGACGAGCCGAACGATTCTCAGCGCGACGTCTTCAGTGACGATGTGCGCCGGGGCGCCGGCGGCCAGCACTGCCTCCGCTGCCGTGTCGCCGCGCATGTGCGTTAGACGCATCCGGCTGCGCCGAATCGAGGGCATCGCTGGCACGAGCTCTTCGAGGTTCGGCAGGTAGTCCTCGCGAAGCGCAATCAGCAGGTGATAACGATGACTGTCGAACGTCAGGCCCGTAGCGCGCGACGGATCCTCTTCGAGCGAGCGCTTGACGGCTGCGGGTACGCGTCCTTCCGCGAGGTCTGCGATCGTTTCCACGGCGCGCGCCTGGCGCTCGGCGCCGACGCTGTCGCGGGCAGTGCGGCTGAAAGTCTCCTCGAACTGGTCGAACACGAGCACCGGCGTGAGCAGCCGGTTGCGGGGGCTCCAGAATTCGACGTCGCTGCGATGGAGGTACTCCCAGATAGACTCGTTCGGCCCCGGCTCGGGCCGATCGGCATCCGCATCCAGACATGCAAGGTCCAGTGTGGTCTTCATCTGCGACGACGGATCCTCTGAGGCTGACACATCCAGCCGCAGGCGTACTGGCAAGTAGTCACGCTGCCGCAAGCGGGGAAACAGGCCGGCACCCAGGAGCGACGTCTTGCCGAGGCCGGAGAGTCCGAACAGCACCGTGACGCGATGATTAATGACTAGGGCGAGCAGTTCATCGGCCTCCGCGTCCCGGCCGAAGAAGAAGTCGCGATCGGCTTCCTGGAACGCCAGCAGGCCGGGCCAGGGGTGCTGGGGATCGATCCTGCTGTCGGATGATTCCACGGCAAGCTCGTTCACGTCGGTCATGATCGGCCCTGCGGGCGCTGCACTTGTCGATACGCCTTCACGACGTCAGCGATGAAGGCGGGCGGGAGGTCGCCGCCAGGCGCCCGCGTCCAGTGCACCTTCGTCACGAACGCGGGGAAACGATCGTCGGCCGATGGCGTGTCGTCGATGACGACCGGCAGCACGTAAGGCAGATCGAACGCCGCGTACTTGGCGCGCTGTTCAGCTTCACGCCACTCGAAGCGAAAGAACCGCGGCTCGCGGGTCAGCGACTGTTTCGAGACGACCGCCACGAAGAAATAGCTGCGGGCGATCTGTGCGGCGATTTTGCGTTCGAACTCCTCACCGGCGTGCAAGTCGCGGCGGTCGAACCAGACGTCGATCCCGGCACGATCGAGAGCGACATGGACGCGTGCGGCGGCTTCGTAGTCCTCGCTCGCATAGCTCAGAAACACGCCACCGGGGCCCGCCCCGCCGAAGCTGGCCGATTCGACGGTTACGGGCGCGTTCATGTCCGTAAAGCGAATGGGATGTCGGGCCGTCCAGCGCCGGTGCAACTCGTCGACGAAGTCCTCCGTTCGCACCACAGTGAACACTTCCGTGTCGCTCATCGGGTGTCGCAGGAATGAGAGCAGGTGTTGATCGTTCGAACGATCCGCGAAGAAGTGGGTGAGCTGGGTGCTAGTCGAGGTCCACAGGCGGTTGGCCCGAACAAGCCGCATGACGAATCGTGTGAGCCAGTCGGAGAAGAGACCTCCTATTAGGAGGATGTGGCTTTGGCGCAGCGTTTCGAACAACCGGCGCGGCGTGCCGGTCACGTGAAACTGGTGCACGAACTCGAGCACGTCCTCGTCGGTCAGTGCATAGTCGGGTGATGTGTTGGCGCGGCCGAGCAGCGGGAACACGGTGGCCGGACCATCGCCCCCTCGCTCGGAGAGGTCGGCGTTAGACCCGAGTCCGTAGGGAGGCACGATCGTTTGCACCCTGCCCCCGAAGCGAACCAAGTTGAGAGCGCGCTCCATGTAGTTGTCCCAGGTCGTCGAGACGAACAGCCGGAAAGGCACCTCCGACAGCTTCCGCAGCGCCACCGGTACGTCTGTGGATTCCAGCTCGCGCGCGAGCTGACTGACTGCGGTATAGGGCCAGTTGCGCCCCTTCGCCTGTGCAGCGAGAAACCGCTGCACCACGGCACACACAGGATCGGTGTCTGTATCGTCGGGAGCGGCAACCCCCGCGCGGATCGCAAGCTGTCGACCGACGTACGCCGGAACGAACTCGCGCGAGCCCTGAATGTCCGTCCACAGAAGGTCCCGCCCGACGATCGGAACGACCAAGCCCGCCTCGATGTAGTCGAGTAGCTGATTCCACTGAAAGGCGTCGCTGGCGGCATCCATGGCGGGGCCGATTATATCGACACTTCTCATTGTCACTTCGTTGCGCAGAGGAGCGATTGCGCCGCCCCGCTACACGGGAACAGGAGTGAACCAACAGAGGCGAACACCACCAGCCGAGAGCCGCTGGAGTGTCGGCAGGTCGACCGGCAAGCCGGCGAGGCCTGGTCAAGTGTAAGGCGCCGGCCGCGCCTACATCTTCTTCGGGCGTGTTCTCGACCGCGCGCGACCTTCAGTGACCCCGCGCAGCTGCTCGCCTACGAGCTCGGCCACATGCTCCGGCCGGAACACAGCTACTCCGCCACGGACTGGTGCGGGCCCAATGGTCTCGTCCGATCTTTGAGGTGCCCGGTCTCAGCCGCGCCCAGGGAGCCATCATCCGCTCGGAACTGGCAGCCAACCGCTGGCCAGGCGGAGACGATGCTAGAATTCGCGCGTTCCGCGGCCACCTGGCCCTCGGCGCGTCGGGGTTCATATGAGTCCTGTGAGTCGTGATCCGGCGGATGAATGGGCGCTGCTGTCGCGCCTGTACCACGAGGCGCTCACACGCGACCAGTCCGAGCGCGAGGCGTTTCTTCAGCAGGCGTGTCCGGACGATGAGGAGCTTCGGAACGAGGTGCGTTCGATGTTGGCGCGCGCCGACTCGAACGGACCTTCCGATCCATTTGGCATCGGCCTTCGCCCGCCGGCGGTTTCGGGCGCCACTGGAGATCCGTGGATCGGCCGGGACGTCGCGGGCTACCGCATTGCGAGCGTGCTCGGCCGTGGGGGCATGGGTGTCGTGTACAAAGCCACCGACACGAAGCTCCGGCGGCCAGTGGCGATCAAATTCCTGCCCCCCGCGGTTGGCGATGCCGCTGCACGCGCACGCTTCCTGCGAGAAGCGCAGACGGCATCATCGCTCAATCATCCGCACATTCTGACGGTCCACGACGCCGGGGAAATCGAGGGCCGGCAGTACCTCGTGACTGAGTACGTCGACGGCGGCACGCTCCGGAGCTGGGCGCAGGCCGAGCCTCGCTCACCGGGGCAGATCGTCGATCTGCTGATCGGAATCGCCGATGGGCTCGCGACGGCGCACGACGCCGGCATCGTGCATCGCGACGTGAAGCCCGAGAACATCCTCGTCACGACGAGCGGATACGCGAAGCTCGCCGATTTCGGGCTGGCCAAGCCCATCGCGTCCGCACAGGTCACGCACGCCATCGACGATGACCCGGAGACAGTGACACGCACGGGCGTCGTCGTGGGCACGATTGCCTACATGGCCCCGGAACTGGCGACTGGTGGCAGCGCGGATGCGCGAAGCGACGTCTTTGCTTTCGGCATCGTGCTCCACGAACTGCTCGCCGGGCGGCGCCCGTTCGCAGCCTCCAGCAGCCTGGAAGAGCTGCAACGCATCATTCATGGCTCGCCCGACCCGCTGCCCGCGTCGGTGCCGAAGACATTGCGTGACGTCGTCGGCCGAGCGCTCGAAAAACTGCCCGCGCGACGTTACCAGACGATGCGGGAGATGATTTCCAACCTACGCGCCGCGGCGCGAGCGAACGAATCGACGCCCGCGAGACCGGAACGTTACAGTCGTCGGATCGCCGCTGCGGTGCTGGCGGTCATCGTCCTCGCCCTGGGTGGCTACGTCGCGCAGCGCTGGTCGAGCCCTTCGGCGAGTGCCTCGACGAAGATTGGTTCCATTGCAGTGTTGCCGTTCAAGAACCTGTCCGGTGATCCTGGACAGGAGTACTTCAGTGACGGTATGACTGAGGCGCTGATTTCGAATCTCGCGCAGATTCATGCGCTGCGGGTGATCTCGCGGACGTCCGTGATGCGGTTCAAGAACATGCCTCCGCCGATTCCGGAGATCGGACGTGCGCTTGGCGTGGATGCGGTCGTGGAGAGTTCGATCCAGCGCGACGGCACACGCGTGCGCGTCATCGCGCAGTTGATCCGCGCGTCCACCGACGCGCACCTTTGGGCCAAGGCGTTCGACGGGTCGACGGACGACCTCCTGGCCCTCCAGTCGGACGTCACTCAGGCGATCGCCAACGAAATTCGGGCGCAGGTGACGAGTCAGGAAAAGGCTCGGATCGCAGCCGTACGGAAGGTGGCTCCTGGCGCCCAGGACGCCTATCTGCTCGGACGATACTTGTCCTACAAGCAGAGCAAAGAGGGCTACGAGGGGGCCATCCGTGCCTACCAGCGCGCGATCGCCGTTCAGCCGGATTACGCCGCCGCGTATGCGGGGCTTGCCGAGGCCTGGCGGGACGGCCGGAACCGCGGCTTCTTCGACGATCGCGGTGAAGCCAGACGCACCACCTTGAAGGCGGTTGAGATCGATCCCGACGATGCGGAAGCGCAAGCGCAGCTTGCAAACCAACGCTCCGAGGACTGGGACTGGGATGGAGCCGAACGGGCATTCAGACGGACCCTCGAATTGAATCCTGACAGCGTGCACGGCTGCTCATGCTACGGGGTGTTTCTCGCCGCCTGGGGCCGTACGTCCGAGGCGATCCCGTTGGCCGAGCACGCCGTGCAGGTGAGCCCGTTGGCGGCCTCTACGCACGCCAACCTTGGTTTTGTGCTCTTTCACGCCAGGCGATTCGACCAGGCCGTTCCGCCGCTCGAGCGAGCGCTGGAACTCGAGCCGGGTAACCGCATCGCGCGGATGCTTCTGTCCGAGGTGTATCTGCGTCTGGGCCGAGATGCTGATGGCTTGCGCATCGGCAAGGGAATCAACGACAGCTATACCGCAGCGCTCTACGCCGCGCAGAAAGAGGGTGCGCCGGAAGCCGAGCGGATTCTCGAGGGCGCTGTTCGGAAGGGCGTCGCGCCCGGCCAGTACTGGAGCGCCGCCGTAGCCTACATGCGGCTCGGCGACCGCGACCGGGCGTTCGAGTACCTGACGAAGGATTTCGACCTGCGGAGCGCGTACATCCGCTGGGCGCGGGCAAGCCCGTGGTTCGATCAATTTCGTTCCGACCCTCGGTTCGACGCTCTGGTGAAGCGGCTGCACTTGCCGAGCTGACCAATCCCCCAGCCGCGCGCCGAGGACACGATTCCATCGGCCCGCCCAGCTGGGGGTGGCCGCTCCTTGCCACCGGCGCGGGCGCATAGTACCGTTCGAAACCAGCCCGCATGACCGACACGGCCGCCAACGCTCCAGAAAACAGCGCCCTCAAAACCACATCGCTACACGCCAGACATGTCGCTTCCGGTGCCCGCATGGTGGGCTACGCCGGCTGGGACATGCCCATCGAATACTCCGGCATCACGGCCGAGCACCAGGCCGTCCGCACGCACGCCGGGGTGTTCGACGTGAGCCACATGGGCGAGATCGAGATCGCGGGGAAAGACGCGGTCAAGACGGTGCAGCACCTGTCGTGCAACGACGCCAACCGTTTGAAGATGGGGCAGGCGCAGTACTCGGGGCTGCTCACGGCCGACGGGACTTACATCGACGACATCCTGGTGTACCGCCTGGGCCCCAACCACTTCATGCTGGTGGTCAACGCCGCCAACACCGCCAAGGCCTACGCCTGGATCCTGGAGCAGGCCAAGGTGGTAGGGGAGGCGGCGGTCGTCGATTCGAGTGCCCGGTATGCCCTGATCGCCGTGCAGGGACCAGCCGCGCTCGACACGGTGCAGCCGCTCACCGGCGCGGACCTGTCCTCGGTGCGCAGCTACGGCTTCACCTACGGTGAGGTGGCGAACGCGCGTGCCTTGATCTCGCGCACGGGTTACACCGGCGAAGACGGCTTTGAGATCTACGTGCCGCCCAACATGGCCGACCGCGTCTGGCAGGCGCTCCTGCAGACCGGCGCCGCGGCGGGGGTGGTGCCGTGTGGTCTCGGCGCTCGCGACACGCTGCGGCTCGAAGCCGCGATGCGCCTCTACGGTCAGGATATCGACGAGCACACGACTCCGCTTGAAGCTGGTCTCGGTACCTTTGTCGGCTGGGGCAAGCCGTCGTTCCTCGGCGCCGATCGCCTGCGCGCACAGCGGGCGGCCGGGGTGGAGCGGACGCTCGTGGGCCTCGAGGTCACCGGCCGCGGCATCGCCCGGCAGGGTTACGCGGTGCTCAAGGATGGCGCGTCCGTCGGCACGGTGACGAGCGGCACGCAGACACCGTTTCTCAAAAAGGCCATCGCCATGGCTTACGTGCCGCCGGCGCTGGCGGCACCCGGCACACAGGTCGAAGTGGACATTCGGGGGCGCGCCACCGCGGCAGTGGTCGTCGCGCTCCCGTTCTACAAACGCGCGCGTCAGGCATAACCCCCATGGCCTATCCCAGCGAGCTGAAGTACACGAAGGACCACGAATGGGTGCGCATCTCGGGCGACACCGCCGAGGTCGGCATCACGAACTACGCGCAGGAGCTGCTCGGCGACGTGGTCTTCGTCGATCTGCCCGCACCTGGAACGACGGTGACGGCCGGGACCGCCTTCGGCACAATCGAGTCCGTGAAGGCCGTCTCGGAGCTGTTCGCGCCGGTGAGCGGCGAGATCGTCGCCGTCAACGATCACCTGGCACAGGCGCCTGAAGACGTGAACAAGCGCCCGCACGAGAGCTGGATGGTCCGCATCCGCCTGCAAGGCGCGCCCGATGGCCTGCTCGACAGCGCCCAGTACGAGGCGCTCCTCACGTAGTGCCTACACCTCCCGAGGTCTCGACCTTCGCCCGCCGCCACATCGGCCCGTCCCCCAGCGAGCGGGAGGCCATGCTGCGAGTGGTTGGCGCGCCGTCGCTCGACGCGCTCGCCGACGAAATCGTGCCGCCGGCCATCCACAACGACACGCCGCTGGATCTGCCGCCGGCCGAGAGCGAGCACGGCTACCTGCGGCGCCTGAGCGCCATTGCGGCGCGCAACCGCGTGTGCCGCTCCTACATCGGCCTCGGCTACCACGACACGATCACCCCGGCCGTCATCCGCCGGATGATCTTCGAGAATCCCGGCTGGTACACGCCCTACACGCCGTATCAGTCGGAGATCGCGCAGGGGCGCCTGGAGGCGCTGCTGACGTTTCAGACGATGGTGTCGGAGCTGACGGCGATGGAGGTGGCCAACGCCTCGCTCCTCGACGAGGCGACGGCAGCCGCCGAGGCGATGGCGCTGCTGTTGCGCGTTCGGAAGGCGCCGGCCGCTGGAACGACGCCCGTCGTGCTCGTCTCCGACACCTGCCACCCGCAGACGATAGCCGTGGTCCGCGGCCGGGCGGAGCCGCTCGGCATTGACGTCCGTGTCGAGCCGGTCGAGTCGTTCCGCTTCGACGGCGGCGTCTTCGGCCTCATCGTCCAGTCGCCCGATACGCACGGCGCGCTGCTCGACCTCACGCCGCTGATCGAGCGGGCGCACGCGGCGGGGGTCGGCGTCGCGGTGGGTTCGGACCTGCTCTCGCTCGCCCTGGTCAAGCCGCCCGGAGAGATGGGCGCCGACGTCGTGTTCGGCAGCGCCCAGCGCTTCGGCGTCCCCCTTGGCTATGGCGGCCCGCACGCGGCGTTCTTCGCCACCCGCCAGGCGTTCGTGCGCCACATGCCGGGACGATTGATTGGCGTCTCGGTCGACTCGCACGGCCAGCCGGCCTACCGCATGGCGCTGGCGACGCGCGAACAGCACATCCGCCGCGAGAAGGCGACGTCGAACATCTGCACGGCCCAGGCCCTGCTGGCGTCGATGGCGGCGATGTATGCGGTCTATCACGGGCCGGAGGGGCTGCGCGATATCGCGGGGCGCGTGCACGAGCAGGCGCGGGCGCTCGAGGCGTCGCTCGCCGCGCTCGGCTGCCGCCAGCGCAACGCGGCGTACTTCGACACCCTGTCGATCGAGGTGCCGGCTGGGGTGGACCTGCTGCACGAGCGGGCGTTGCGCGCCGGGATCAATCTCCGCTATCTCGGTCCGCGCGAGGTGTGCATCGCGCTCGACGAAACCGTGAGCGCCGCCGACCTCGATGACATCGTGGCCGTGTTCGCCGACGCGCGATCGCCGGCGGCGTCCGCAGCACGAACTGCCGCGCCGTCCCGGATTCCCGCGCCGCTCCAGCGGACGACGCCGTTCCTCACGCACGGCGTCTTCAACACCCATCGATCCGAGACGCAGATGATGCGCTTCCTCCGGCGGCTGGAACGCAAGGATCTCGGGCTCGACACGTCGATGATTCCGCTCGGCTCGTGCACGATGAAGCTGAACGCCGCGGCGGAACTGATCCCGGTAACCTGGGAAGCGTTCAGCCGGCTGCACCCCTTTGCCCCCGCGGATCAGGCCGAGGGCTATCAGCAGGTGTTTCGGGAGCTGTCGGCGGCCTTGTGCGCCATCACCGGCTTTGCCGGCGTGTCGTTGCAGCCCAACTCGGGCGCGCAGGGCGAGTTCGCGGGGCTGCTCGTCATTCGCGCCTACCATCGGAGCCGCGGCGACGAGCGCCGGACCGTCGTGCTCATCCCGGCGTCGGCGCATGGCACGAATCCCGCGAGCGCCGTGCTCGCCGGGTTCCGCGTCGTGGTCGTGGCCAACGCGGCCGATGGCGGCGTCGACCTGGCTGACCTGAAGCGCAAGGCCGACGAGCACGCCGACACGCTCGCCTGCCTGATGATTACCTACCCGTCGACGCACGGCGTCTTCGAGGCCAGCATTCGCGACGTGTGCGCCATCGTCCACGAGCACGGCGGGCAGGTGTACATGGACGGTGCCAACATGAACGCCCAGGTCGGCCTCACCAGCCCGGCGCGCATCGGTGCCGACGTCTGCCATCTGAACCTGCACAAGACCTTTGCGATTCCGCACGGCGGGGGAGGACCGGGCATGGGCCCGATTGGCGTGGCCCCACACCTCGTGCCGTTCCTGCCCGGGCACCCGGTGGCAGCCGTGGGCGGCGCGGCCGCGATTGCCCCGGTATCGGCGGCGCCGTGGGGCAGTGCCAGCATCCTGCTCGTCTCGCACGCCTACGTCTGCATGCTCGGAGCCGATGGCATGACGGCCGCCACTCAGGTGGCGCTCCTGAACGCCAACTACATCAAGCGCCGGCTCGAACCGCACTATCCGGTGCTCTACGCCGGGGCGCACGGCCGGGTGGCGCACGAGCTCATCTTCGACCTGCGCGGGTTCAAGAGCGCGGGCATCGACGAGATGGATGTCGCCAAGCGGCTCATCGACTACGGCTTCCACGCCCCCACGGTCTCGTTCCCGGTGGCGGGGACGCTGATGGTGGAGCCCACCGAAAGCGAAGACCTTGCCGAGCTCGATCGTTTTTGCGAGGCGATGATCCAGATCCGCCAGGAGATCGAGGACGTCGTGTCGGGCCGTGCTGACCGTCAGGACAACCTGCTCACGCAGGCGCCGCACACGGCGGCAGCCGTGGTCTCGTCGGACTGGGTGCACCCCTACTCGCGCGAGGCCGCGGCGTTTCCCCTGCCCTTCGTGCGCGCGCACAAGTTCTGGCCGGCCGTCGGACGAGTGGACAATCCGTTCGGCGACCGCAATCTCGTCTGCACCTGCCCGGACGTCGAAGCCTACGCCTGACCGTCGATGCGGATCCTGAACGCCAGCCAGATGCGCGAGGCCGATCGACAGACGATCGAGGATGTCGGCATCGCCTCGCTCGTGCTGATGGAGAACGCCGGGCGTCAAGTCGTGTCGGCCATCGAGGCGGCCTACGAGGATCGGCTCGCTGGCCGCGTCGCCATCCTGTGCGGCAAGGGCAACAACGGCGGTGATGGCTTCGTCGTGGCGCGCACGCTGGCCCAGCGCGGCGTCGACGTGTCGGTGTTCCTGCTGGCCCCGGTCGCTCAGGTGAAGGGCGACGCCCGCGTCAACCTCGACATCCTCGGCCGGCTCGGTATCGGCGTGATGGAAGTGGACGACGAGCAGCGCTGGGAGCTCCACGCGTCGGAAGTGCAGCGCTGCACGCTCATCGTCGATGCGATCGTCGGCACCGGTTTGAGCGCGCCGCTCGAGGGCCTGCTCGAAACCGTGGTCGCCGACGTGAACGTGATGGGCATCCCGATCGTCTCCGTCGATCTGCCGAGCGGGCTCTCCGCCGACACGCCGCACCTGCTCGGCCAGTGCATCTCGGCGGCGATGACCGTCACCCTGGCGGCGCCAAAGCTGTCGCTCGTGGTGCCGCCCGGTGAAGACAACGCCGGCGACGTGGTGATTGCCGACATCGGCATCCCCTACGACGTCATCGACGGGGTCGAGGGCCGGCAGATCGAGCTCCTGGCGCCCGAGCAGGTCCGGCTGCTGGTGCAGCCGCGCCCCAACGACTCGCACAAGGGTGACTACGGGCGTGTCACGGTCGTTGCCGGCTCGCCGGGCAAGACCGGCGCCGCGCACCTGACGGGCCTCGCCGCCCTGCGCTCCGGCGCCGGGCTTGTCACCGTCGCCACCCCGGCGTCGTGCCAGTCGATCGTCGCGTCCCTGGCGGCCGAGTACATGACCGAAGCGCTCGCCGAAGGCAGTGATGGACAGGTGGCCGAGGCCGCCGTGGACGCGGTGCTCGCCCTCCGTCAGGACGTCATTGCCTGCGGACCGGGCCTCGGGCGTGGCGAGACGGCGCGTGCCTTCGTCCGCGCGTTGGTCGAGCGCTCGCCGGTCCCGCTGGTGCTCGATGCCGATGCCGTGCTTGCCTTTGCCGACGACCCAGGGCGTCTGGTCGGCCGCGACGAGCGGCACATCGTGATCACGCCGCACCCCGGCGAGATGGCGCAACTGCTCGGCCGTACGATCGAGGACGTGCAGGCCAATCGCGTGGACATCGCCGGTGAATTCGCGGCGACCCACCAGGTGCACGTGGTGCTCAAGGGCCACCGCACCGTCGTGGCGAGCCCCTCGGGGCTCATCGGCATCAACCCGACGGGCAATCCCGGGATGGCCACGGGCGGCACCGGCGACGTGCTCACCGGCATGATCGCGGCCTGGCTCGCCCAGCTTCTGGATGCCGACGCCGCCTGCCGGCTCGCGGTCTTCCTGCACGGCGCCGCGGGCGATCTCGCCGCGGCCCACGGCGGGCGGGTCTCGCTGATTGCAGGCGACCTGCTGCAGCACATCGGCCCTGCGCTCGAGCAGCTCACCGCGCCGGCGTCCGGCCCCGACGACTGACGCCGTGCCCACGTCCATCACGCGCTCGCAGGAGGACACCGAGCGCCTGGCCGAAGCGCTGGCCGCGCGGCTCCGTGCCGGCGACGTGCTGCTGCTGTCGGGCCCGCTCGGCGCCGGCAAGACCGCCTTCGTGCGCGGCCTCGCCCGCGGTCTCGGCATCGACGCCGACGAGGTGAGCAGTCCGACCTTTACATTGCTGCACGAATACGGCGGCGGCCGGCTGCGGCTGTTCCACGCCGATCTCTACCGTCTTGGTCACGGCGGTGCCGCGGACCTCGGCCTCGAGGAGGCGGGCGTCCAGGACGGCGTACTGGCGGTGGAATGGCCCGACCGGCTCGGACATCCGTTTTCCGGCGCCATTGGGGTGTGTCTGGCCGTGATGGACGACGCCACTCGCGAGATCCGCATCGACTCCGCGGCGCAGGACGGAGATCAGGACGCGGTGGATAATTGAGAGACGCCACGAGACCGCGCACGATGCGCGAGGATCACCCGGCGCTGCCGACCGCATGATCGCGCCCCGCTTCCCAGACGAAGCCACACGACTCGCCGTGCTCCGTGATTACGACGTGCTCGACACGCCGCCCGAGCAGGCGCTCGACGACCTCACGGCGCTCGCCGCCCACATCTGCCAGACGCCGATCTCGCTGATCTCGCTGGTGGACGACAACCGGCAGTGGTTCAAGTCGACGTTCGGGTTCGAGCCTCGCGAGACCAGCCGTGACGTGTCGTTCTGCGCGCACGTGCTGCAGGCCGCGACGCCCGTCGTGGTGGTCTCCGATACCACCCTTGATCCACGCTTCGCCGACAACCCGTTCGTCACTGGCGAACCGCAGGTTCGCTTCTATGCCGCGGCGCCGCTCCGCTCGCCTGAAGGGCACGCCCTCGGCACGATTTGCGTCATCGACACGGTTGCGCGTCAGCTCAACGACGCGCAGGTTGGGGCTCTGGTCGCACTCAGCCGCCAGGTGATGACGCAGTTCGAGTCGCGGCGCAACGCCAGGCGGCTCACCGACCGGGAGGAACAGCTGCGCCTGGCGCTCGACGCCGCGCACATGGGGACCTTCGACTGGGACCAGGCGGCGAATCACCTGGCGTGGTCGCGCGTTCACGAGGAGCTCTGGGGCTACGCCCCGGGCGAATTTCCTGGCACGTACCAGGCGTTTGCGGCGCGGGTGCACCCCGACGATCTCCCGGCGGTGCTCAGCGAACTCACGCGTTGCCGCCGCGAGCAGACTTGCCGTCGCGAGCAGACACCCTACGACACCGAGTTCCGCGTGGTCTGGCCCGACGCCAGCATCCACTGGGTGCACGGACGCGGTGAGTGCATCTTCGACGCCGCCGGCCAGGTGCTGCGGATGCGCGGCGTAGTGCTCGACATCACCGCGCGCAAGACCGCCGAAGCGGCGATGCGCGAGAACGAGGAGCGCTTCAAGGAAGCGCAGCGCCACGCCGGCATCGGCAGCTGGCGCTACCTGCCCGGCGGCACGCTACTCTGGTCTGATCAGATGTACGAGCTCTTCCCGTTGCCGCGGGACGTGCCCCCCACCTTCGATGCCATGGTGTCGGTGATGCACCCCGACGATCTTCGTGACGGCATCCACCACCGTTTCGAGGAAGCGGTGCGCGCGGGCGCGGGCGACTACCGCGCCGAATACCGCGTGGTCTGGCCCGGCAACCGGGTCCGCACGCTGTTCTCGCAAGGGACCATCCGCCGCACGACCGGGGGCGAAGTGGTGGAAGTGGTCGGCACGGTGCAGGACGTGACGGAGCGCACCCGGGCCGAACAGCGGATCCGCAAGCTGAATCGCGTCTACGCGATGCTGAGCGCGATCAACGAGACGATCGTGCGTGAGGGCGCGCCCGAGACGATCCTCTCGGCGGCCTGCCGCATCGCGGTGGACACCGGCGGCTTTCGCCTGGCCACCATCGGCCTCCTCGACGCCGGCAAGCGCCTTCAGCTCCGGGCGCACTGGGGCGCCGACGACGACACGATGGCGATCGTCCGCTGGCTCATCGAGCAGCCGCCGCCTGCGGGCTGCGCGTTCTCGACGCGCACGCTGGCCACGGGACTCCACTCGATCTGCCACGACATCGCCGAAGACCCGCTGTCGCTGCCCTGGCGCGAAAAGGCGCTGGCCCGCGGCTACCGGGCGCTGGCCGTCCTGCCGCTCACGGGAGAGGCGGGTGTCCTGGGTACGTTCAGCATTTATGCCGGCGAGGCCCACGTGTTCGACGCCGAGGAAATGCGGCTCCTCGACGAGCTGGCCACCGACATCTCGTTCGCCCTGGCGATCCACGCCCGCGACGCTGAACGGCAGCAGGTGGAGCAGCGGTTCCGCGAGGTCGTCGAGGGCATCCGGGAGGTGTTCTGGATCACCGATGGCGAACGGCGGCAGATGCTCTACGTCAGCCCGGCCTACGAAACGATCTGGGGACGCACGCGCGAGAGCCTGTACGCGGCGCCGCGGTCGTGGCTCGACAGCGTGCCCATTGACGAGCGCGACCGGATCGCCGATCTCGCGAGCACGAAGCTGTTCACCGGCGACTTCAACGAGAGCTTCCGAATCGTCCGGCCCGATGGCAGCACCCGCTGGATCCGCTCCCGGGCCTTTCCCGTCCGCAACCAGGACGGCTGCATCGATCGCATCGTCGGCTTCGCCACCGACATCACCGAGCAGCACCAGCTCGAGGATCAGTTCCGGCAGGCGCAGAAGATGGAGAGCATGGGACGCCTCGCGGGCGGCATCGCCCACGACTTCAACAACCTGCTCACCGTGATCAACGGCACGGCGGATCTGGCGGCACTCAACCTGCAGGACACGGACCCGTTGCGGGCTGACCTGGCGGAGATCCGCCTGGCTGGAGACCGCGCCGCGGCGCTCACGCGCCAGCTGCTCGCCCTGAGCCGCCAGCAGATGCTCACGCCGTCGGTGATCAACCTGTCCGCCGTGGTTCTCGGCCTGCAGGGGATGTTCCAACGGCTGCTGGGCGAAGACATCGAGCTCGCGGTCCTGGCCAGCGAGGATCTCTACAGCGTGAAGGCCGACCCCGGACAGATGGAGCAGGTGCTGCTGAACCTCGCGATCAACGCGCGCGACGCGATGCCGGACGGCGGCACGCTGACCATCGAGACCCGCAATGTGGTCCTTGACGAGGGCTACGCCGCCGAGCACCAGGCCAGTGCCGCCGGCCCGCACGTGCTGGTGTCGGTGAGCGACAGCGGCACCGGGATGGACGAGGGCACGCGACAGCGCATCTTCGAACCGTTCTTCACCACCAAGGCGCTCGGCAAGGGCTCAGGGCTCGGCCTCTCCACCGTCTACGGCATCGTCCAGCAGAGCGGCGGCACCATCTGGGTGGCCAGCGAGCCGGGACAGGGCACGACCTTCAAGGTCTACCTGCCGTGCGTGGACGATCCGGTGACGGCTGAGCCGACAGCCGCCTCACGGGTGATCGCGGCGGGAACCGAGACGATTCTCCTCGTCGAGGACGAACACGCGCTGCGGGCGCTCACGCGCCGCATCCTCGAGTCGGCCGGGTATGTGGTCCTCGAAGCAGCCAACGGGCTGGACGCGCTGAAACAGCTCGACGTGCAAGCCGGGCGCGTGGACCTGCTGCTGACCGACGTGGTGATGCCGGGAATGAACGGGCGCGAGCTGGCGGGCCGGGTGACGGGGCAGCAGCCGGGCACCAAGGTGCTCTACGCGTCCGGCTATACCGACGACGCCATCCTGCGCCACGGCGTCCTCGACGCCGGGAGCCCCTTCATCAGTAAGCCGTACACGCCTACGGAGCTCAAGCGGCGGGTGAGGGAAGTGCTGGACACCAGGGCGGGCTGAAGACCGCCCTCTACACCTGCGGACCCGGGCCCGCGGATCGTTTGCCTAAGCCCTAAGCCCTAAGCCTTAAGCCCTATTCCATCCGGTAGTTCGGCGCTTCCTTGGTGATCGTCACGTCGTGGACGTGGCTCTCGCGCACACCCGCCGGCGTGATGCGAATCATCTGCGCCTTGCGCTGCAGATCGGGAATCGTCGGGGCGCCGCAATAGCCCATCCCGGCGCGCAGGCCGCCCACGAGCTGATAGATGACCGAGGCGGCGCTGCCTTTGTGGGCCACGCGGCCTTCGATCCCCTCGGGCACGAGCTTGTCGGCATTGCGGCCGCCGTCGAGATCGAAGTCGTCCTGGAAGTAGCGATCGCGGCTGCCGCGGCGCATGGCGCCAATCGATCCCATGCCACGGTATTCCTTGTAGCTGCGGCCCTGGAACAGGATCAGCTCGCCCGGGCTCTCGTCGGTGCCGGCGAAGAGGTTGCCGAGCACCGTGCTGCTGGCGCCGACGGCCAGGGCCTTGACGAGGTCGCCCGAGTAGCGCATGCCGCCGTCGGCGATGATCGGCACGTTGCGCGCCGCCGCGGCCTGCGCGCACTCCATGATCGACGAGATCATCGGCACACCGATGCCGGCCACGACCCGTGTGGTGCAGATCGAGCCGGCGCCAATGCCGACCTTCACCGCGTCGCAGCCCGCGTCGATGAGCGCGGTCGTGGCGGCCGCGGTGGCGACGTTGCCGCCCACCAGCTCCATGTTGGGGAACTCGCGCCGCAGCTTCGCGACGAGGTCGATGACGATCTGGTTGTGGCCGTGCGCGGTATCGACGATGAGCGCGTCGACGCCGGCGTTGGCCAGCGCCCGGGCCCGGTCGATGGAGTCGCGCGCCACGCCAATGGCCGCGGCGCAACGCAGCCGGCCCAGTGAGTCCTTGCAGGCGCCGGGGTACTTGATCGCCTTCTGGATGTCCTTGACGGTGATGAGCCCCTTCAGCCGGTACTCGTGATCGACGACGAGGAGTTTCTCGACCTTGTGCTGGTGCAGGATCTCGCGCGCCTCGTCGAGCGTGGTCCCGACCGGTACCGTGAAGAGCGGATCGCGGGTCATCACCTCGACGATGGGGCGCGTGACGTTGGATTCGAAGCGCAAGTCGCGGTTGGTGAGGATGCCGACCAGGCGTCCTTCCTTGCTGCCGTCCTCGGTGATGGGCACGCCCGAGATCCGGTACGACTTCATCAGGTCGAGCGCTTCGGCAATCGAGTTGGTGGGCGCGAGCGTGATCGGATTGACGATCATGCCGCTCTCGGACCGCTTCACGCGGTCCACTTCGGCCGCCTGCTCGTCGATCGACAGGTTCTTATGGATGATGCCGAGTCCGCCGAGCTGCGCCATCGCGATGGCCAGCCCCGACTCGGTCACCGTGTCCATGGCGGCGCTGATGATGGGGACGTTCAGGCGAATGCCGCGGGTGAAGCGGGTCGAGATGTCGACCTGGGTCGGCACCACGGTGGTGTGCTGGGGAACGAGCAGGACGTCATCGAAGGTCAAGGCCGTCGCGAGGCCGGCCTCCGACGGGGTCAGAGTCAACGCACCGGTCTTGAGCTCCATGTGCTCCTCGATGTCAGGTGCCCGCACCGTGGCACTTTTTGTACTTCTTCCCGCTGCCGCACGGGCAGGGGTCGTTGCGTCCGACTTTGGGTTCGTCGCGGCGGACGGTCTTGACCACGTCGTCGCCGCCAGTCCGTGCCGGTTTCGCCGCCGCCGACTGGCTGCGCGCCGCCGCAAAGGCCGGCACCGGTTCGGCGGCCGGATGGTTCATGGTGAGCGACGTGGCGCGCCGCGGCACCGGCGCCACCACCGGAGCCACCGCGTCCTGGTCCATCACCGGCCGGAGCCAGAACAGGTAGCGCACGATCTCGTCGTCGATGCGTCCGCGCATGTCCTGGAAGAGCGAGAAGCTCTCCTTCTTGTATTCGACCAGCGGATCCCGTTGCCCGTAGCCGCGCAGCCCGATGCCTTCCTTGAGGTGGTCGAGCGAGTAGAGGTGGTCCTTCCACTGCGCGTCCACGATGTTGAGGGCCACCTGCTTCTCGAGCTGACGCAGCACTTCCGGGCTGACGAGCTGTTCCTTTTCCTCGTAGCTGTGCTTCACCAGCGCCCAGATCTCGTCGACGATGGCGTCGGAGGTCTTGCCCTCGACGTCGACGGCCTCGAGCACCTTCGGATCGAGCCCGAAGCTGCGCGAGGCTTCGCGCTTGAGCGCCTCGGGATCCCAGTCCTCGGCGTTGACTTCCTTGCCGACGAACCGGGCGGCCAGCTCCTCGAGCAGGTCCTCGGCGAGCGCCAGCGTGTAGCCGCGCGAGTCGACCAGCTCGTCGTCACCCAGGTGAATCTTGCCTTCGAGAAGCTCGCGCCGCAGCGTGTAGATGCTTTCACGCTGCTTGTTCATCACGTCGTCGTACTCGAGCAGGTGCTTGCGGACGGAGAAGTTCTGCGCTTCCACCTGCTTCTGGGCCCGCTCGATGGCGCGCGTCACCATCCCGTGCTCGATCGGCACGCCCTCTTCCATGCCGAGGCGTTGCATCAGGCCCGAGATGCGGTCGGACCCGAAGATGCGCATCAGGTCGTCTTCGAGCGAGAGGTAGAAGCGCGAGGAGCCCGGGTCGCCCTGACGGCCGGCGCGGCCACGCAGCTGGTTGTCGATGCGCCGCGCTTCGTGCCGCTCGGTGCCCAGGATGTGCAGGCCCTCGAGCCCGATCACCTCGTCGTGCTCCGTTTCGCTCTGGCGGCGGAAGTGACCGAAGATCCGCTCCCAGTCGGGGCGCGGCACGCGATAGAAACCGTCCACGTGGAAGAAGTAGACGAACTCGTCGTCGTCCACGAACTTCTCTTCACCCCTGGGCAGCCGCTGCGCCACTTCCTCGCCGATGGCCTGCTGCCGCGCCATGTGCTCGGCGCTGCCGCCAAGCAGGATGTCGGTGCCGCGGCCCGCCATGTTGGTGGCGATGGTCACCGTCCCCTTGCGACCGGCCTGGGCGACGATTTCAGCTTCCTGCGCGTGGTACTTGGCGTTGAGCACGACGTGTTTGATGCCGCGCTTGCGCAGCAGCGTCGACAGGCGCTCGGATTTCTCGATCGACACCGTGCCGACCAGCGTGGGGCGGCCCGATTTTTCCTTCTCGAGAATGTCGCTGACGATCGCCTCGTACTTCTCCGCTTCGGTGCGGTAGACGAGGTCCGGCTCCTCGACACGCTTCAGCGGCCGGTTGGTGGGGATGGCAATGACGTCGAGGTTGTAGATCTTGGCGAACTCGGGCGCCTCGGTTTCGGCCGTGCCGGTCATGCCCGAGAGCTTCTTGTACTTGCGGAAGTAGTTCTGGAAGGTGATGGTGGCGAGCGTCTGGTTCTCGCGCTCGATCTTCACCTTTTCCTTGGCTTCCACCGCCTGGTGCAGACCATCGCTCCAGCGCCGCCCCGGCATGAGCCGGCCGGTGAACTCGTCCACGATCACGACGCCGCCGTCCTTGATCATGTAGTCCACATCGAGGCGGTAGAGCGTGTGCGCCCGCAGCCCCTGCTGGATGTGGTGGAGCAGCGGCATGTTGACCGGGTCGTAGAGGCCGCCGGAGTCCGGCACCAGCCGGTGCGAGAGGTATTCCTCCGCCTTGGCCATGCCAGTCTCGGTCAAGGTCACCGTCTTGTGCTTCTCGTCGACGATGAAGTCGCCGGTCGTCTCGAGCTGCTCGCGATCCTCGGCCTTGACGTTGCCCTGCGTGGTGGCGCCGCGTTTGAGGCGCGGGATGACGCGGTCGACCTCGTAGTAGAGGTCTGTCGACTCCTCGGCCGGGCCCGAGATGATGAGCGGGGTCCGGGCCTCGTCGATGAGGATGCTGTCTACCTCGTCGACCACCGCGAAGTGGTGCCCGCGCTGCACCATCGACTGGAAGTCGAACTTCATGTTGTCGCGCAGGTAGTCGAACCCGAACTCGTTGTTGGTGCCGTAGGTGATGTCCGAACCGTAGGCCACCTGCCGCTGCTGGTCGTTGAGCTCGTGCTGGATGACGCCGACGCTCATCCCGAGGAACCGGTAGAGGCGGCCCATCCACTCGGAGTCGCGGCGGGCGAGGTAGTCGTTGACGGTGACGACGTGAACGCCCTGGCCTGCGAGCGCGTTCAGGTAGGTCGGCAACGTCGCGACGAGGGTCTTGCCCTCGCCGGTCTTCATCTCGGCGATCTTGCCGGTGTGCAGCACCATGCCGCCAATCAGCTGCACGTCGAAATGCCGCATGTTGAGCACGCGGCGGCCGGCCTCGCGGACGACGGCAAAGGCCTCCGGCAGCAGGTCGTCGATCGGCTCGCCGTTGGCGACGCGTTGACGGAACTCCGCGGTCTTGCCCCGGAGTTGCTCGTCGGACAGGGGTTGAATACTGGGCTCGAGGGCGCTGATCTGCGCCACGCGCGGCCGAAGCCGCTTGAGCTCACGCTCGTTCTGCGTGCCGATGACCTTCGCGAGCAGCTGACCGATCATGCCAAGGGGTGGAACTTTGACGAAGGAATATCAACCGATTGTAGCCGGGGGCTACAGGATCGGCAAGGAACGCAGGGGTGGACGGACTACTGGTCGCGCGGCTTCTGGTTGGTCAGCAGCCGCAGCGGATTGAGGAGGGTGCCGTTGGCCAGCACCTCGTAGTGCAGGTGGTTGCCGGTGGAGCGGCCAGTGCTGCCGACCCGCCCGATGACGTCGCCGCGCTGCACCTGCTCGTTCTGCTTCACCAAAAACGACTGCAGATGGCCGTAGCGGGTTTCGAGACCGTAACCGTGGCTGATGACGATGAGTTTTCCGTAGGCGCCCTGCGTGTCGGCAAAGGTCACCGTCCCGGCTGCCGTGGCGTAAACGGGCTGACCGCGCTCGCCGGCGATGTCGAGGCCCGAATGGTAATCGCCCGAGGTCCCATTGACCGGATCGGTGCGATAACCCATCGGCGACGACAGCCAGCCGTGTGCCGGCCAGATGGACGGGGTCGCGGCCGCAAGCGCGTCAACCCGATCCACCGACTGCTTCACCAGCGAGAGCCGCGATTCGAGCCCCTCGAGCAAGGTGCGCAGTAAGCCGAAGGTGTCGTCGGGACTGGTGAGCGCGGCCAGCGTAGCGGCGTACGAGGCGCCCACCTTGGGCGCGCGCGCCGAGCCGCCGCCGCCCATGGCCGTGGCCTTGACGAACGCGGGGAGGTTCGCCATCGCCTTGGCGAGCCCCGGCTCGAGCGCCGAGCGTGCCCCGAGGTCGGTAACGGCGGCCTGAAGTGATTCGATTTGGCCCGACAGCGCCGCCGTGGCTTGGCGGAAATTCGAATTCTCGAGTTCGAGCGCGCGCTGGTTTTCGTAGAGCGCCGCGACGTCGCCCTTGGCTTTCCAGGCCGCGCCCAGGCCGATCAAAACGGGCAGAGTCACGACGGCGCTCACGACCATGAGCACGGGCCCGAGCGACACTCGGACCTTGCGCTCCAGACCGGAACTCTCAGCGACGACGATTGTGTATCGCCTCTTCAGCATTCGTCAGTAATGTTGGGCGAAGCCCCGGATAGTAGTGCCCGAAGGCAGGAACTTCAAGACGAGCCTACCACACGGCCGCTGGCCCCCCAAGGGTCGGCGCCCCCTGGGCGAATATCGGACGAACAAACGGCTGAGTTTAGGGCACCCTCTCGAAGAGTGCCGCTGCGGCACACAGCGTCATGATGCCAGTCATCACCGGGTAGAGCGATGCCCGCTTGAGGTGTGGAGATAGTGGTCCTGGCAGTCGCGCCAACTCCGCCTCCACCTTCCCGGACCAGTACATGGGCACCACGATCGCCGAGGCGAAGAGGGCCACCCACCGTGCCAAGGCCAACAGTGAGTGGTCCCGTCCCAGCCAGTAGAACGCCGAGATGAAGATCACGGTGCCAGTCAGATTGAGCGCGACCATCGTTCTCGGCATCATTGGCGCCTCCTCAGCAGCCTGCCGCCCAAATCGAGAACTTCAGCCCCCAATAGGCTCCCTGGAACCCCGCACACGCAATCGGGTTCCACAGGCAGGAGGCCATGGCCACGAACTCGAGAAAGTACAACTGCGCCGCCAGGTCAGGGCACCCGGACTGACGCGCCGCCGCCAGCGCGATGGACTGACGATCGAGCTGCGGAGCGAGCCGTTCGAGCGCCACGGCCGCATCGAGCAGGGCCGCGCTCGGCCCACGCTGCTGCATGGCCTCGAGCGCCCGCTCGCGCGTCGCCCGATTCGGCGGCTCCCGGGGGAGCTCGACACCGAACTGGCGCGCTTCGGCGTCGAACATCGCACTGGCATCATGTTGCAGCACGGCCTCTCGGCCGTCGCGTTGCAAGGCCTTCTGAAGGCTTCTCTGGAGACTCGCGTCGATCCCTGACTCCTGATTGTGCGCCGCCAGCACCCGCACGGTCGAGGCCAGCGCGCGTGCAGCTTCGCCCGCGCGTGGTCCCCGCAACGCGCGAACGCCTGCCTTGATCTGACGATTCAGCTCGTCGGAGACGACGCTCTGACTCGCCGTCGCGGCCGCCACTGGACGACCGCCGGGAAACGAGATCGTTGCGCCCACCGCCGTCCCGGCGCCCACGGTCACCGCCGATTCCATGAACCGGCGTCGGGAAACACCCACTTCCATTGCCTGCATGTGACACCACAGCTCTCCGCACCCGGCCCGCTACTGCGCCAATCTGTACTGCAACGCTTCGGCGACGTGGTCGGCCTCGACCCGCTCCGTCGCCGCGAGATCCGCGATCGTTCGCGCCACCTTCAACACGCGCGCGTAGCCGCGCGCGCTCAGCCCGAACGCCTGCACCGCCTGCCCGAGGAGGCGACGCCCCTCGGCGGCCGGGCGGCAATGACGCGCCACTGCACCGCCCTTGAGGTCGGCGTTGGCGCGCGGGCCGTCTTCGCCATAGCGCTGCCACTGACGGACCCGGGCGTCGACGACCCGTGTGCAGACGGTGGCCGACGATTCGGCCGCGTTCGAGCCGTCGAGCGCGCTCGCCGGCACCGGCGGGACGTCCACGATGAGGTCGATGCGATCGCGCAGCGGCCCCGACACACGCGCGTGGTACCGCGCGATCTGCGCCGGTGAGCAGCGGCAGGTCCGGCGATCGTCCCCGGCATACCCGCACGGGCAGGGGTTCATCGCCGCCACGAGCATGAACCGCGACGGAAACACGACGGTGCGCGCGGCCCGAGCGATGGTGACCCGGCCTTCTTCGAGCGGCTGTCGCATCAGGTCGAGGACATGACGCTGGAACTCGGGCAGCTCGTCGAGGAAGAGCACGCCGAGGTGGGCGAGCGAGATCTCACCGGGCCGGGGCTGTGGGCCACCACCGACCAGCGCGGCACCGGAAATCGAGTGATGCGGCGCCCGGAACGGCCGCCGCGCCAGCAGACCGCCGCCAGGGGGCAATAGACCGGCCACCGAGTGGATGGCGGTGCAGTCGAGCGCCTCGTCGAAGGTGAGCGGCGGCAGAATCGTGGCCAGGCGCCTCGCCAGCATCGTCTTGCCGGCCCCGGGCGGACCGCACATCAACAAGTTGTGCGCACCGGCCGCGGCAATTTCCAGCGCCCGACGCGGCGCGAGCTGGCCGTGCACGTCAGCGAGGTCGGCCTCGTCTCCTGGTAAGGGGGCCGGCGGCGCCCACGCCTCGAGCCGCGCCTCCTCGGGACGGTTCAGCGCGTCGACGGCTTCCGGCAGCGAGCGCACCGTGCACACCTGCAGGCCGGCCACGATGCACGCCTCGCCGGCGTTCTGCGGTGGCAGCAGGATGCGCGACAAGCCCAGTCGCCGCGCCGCTGCCGCAATCGGCAGCACGCCGCGAATGCCGTTGATGCCCCCGTCGAGCGAGAGCTCGCCCAGCACCAGCGTGTCGTCGATAGCGCGGCGCGTGACCGAACCCGAGGTCGCCAGAAGGCCGAGCGCGATCGGGAGGTCGAACGATGAGCCAGCCTTCCGGACATCGGCCGGCGCCAGGTTCACCGTGATGCGATGCTGCGGAAACTCGTACCCGGAGTTCTTGATGGCCGACCGCACGCGGTCGCGGCTCTCGCGGACCGTGGTGTCGGGCAGGCCCACCATGTTGAAGGTGGGGAGCCCGAACGACACATCTACTTCGACGGAGACCGGGTAGGCCTCGACCCCGAGCACGGCGGCGCTGCGCAGGCTGGCGAGCACGCTACCGGGGACTGCAAACGGGAGGTCCGGGCCGCCGAACCGAAAGATGGCCGTTCCGGGCGGGATTGGAGCCGCGGGCGTGAGAAATGCGCGCGGGTCTTGGCGGTCCGGGTACGCAGAGACTGCGTTGTGGCCTTAGTCGGCCTGTGAGCCGAGGGGGAGGGCGATCGTCAGCCGCTGGCCGACCTTGATCACGCTGTCGCGCAGCTTGTTGTCCTGGCGCACGGCGGCCACCGAGGTGTTGTACTTCTGCGCGATCGAACCCAGCGTCTCGCCCGGCTTCACGCGATGCACGACGCGGGAGAGCTCAGGCGTCGCCCGGCGCGCCGGGGCAGCAGTGGCGACCACGGTGTCGGGGCCGCCGCGTCCGGTGTCGGCGTCACGCGCCGCAACGGCCTCGACGACATCGCCCGCGATGCGATCGCCGGCGGCCAGAAGCAGAGTGGGCGCACGTGGAATGACGAGCTGCTGACCGGCGGTCAGCGGCGCCCGCTCCGACAGGTAGTTGGCCTGCGCCAGGTCTGCGCGCTTTACCTTCAGCGTGCGCGCAATGGTGGCGATGGTCTCGCCGCGCCGTACGGAATAGCGGTTGAGCGGCGCGAGGTCTTCGGATGACGCCTCGGCCAGGCGCCCACTCAATACCTCGGCCTTGCCCATCGGCACGGTCAGGTCGTAATCGGTCATCCGCACGGGCGTGGTCCAGCGACGCAGCTCGGGGTTCAGGTCCTGGAGGGTCTGCACCGGTACGTCAATCCACTCGGCGATGCGGCGGAGGTCGGCGGGCGCGTTCAACCGCACCACGTCGGTGAGCGGTTCCACCACTGGCATGATTTCAAGCCCGTACTGGACCGGGTTGCGCGCCACGATGATGGCGGCCAGGATGAGCGGGACGTAGTTGCGGGTCTCGCGCGGCAGGTAGCGTGAGCTCGACGCAATCTCCCAGAAGTCGTCCTTGCCCGAGCGATTCATCGAACGCTGCACGCGTCCCGGCCCGCCGTTGTACGACGCCAGCGCCAGGTGCCAGTCACCGAACTTCTCGTAGAGCGACTTGAGATACTTGGCGGCCGCGCGGGTGGCCTTCTCCGGGTCGGCGCGCTCGTCGATGTACCAGTCGTGCTGCAGCCCGTTTTCGATCCCGGTGCCGCTCATGAACTGCCAGATGCCGCGGGCCTTGGCCCGTGAGAGGGCACTCGGCTTGAACGCGCTCTCGACGAGCGGGACGTAGGCGAGGTCGAGCGGCAGGCCCTCGGCCCGGAAGACCTCCTGCACCATGGGCAGATAGCGCGTGCCGCGGCTCAGGCCCTCTTCCAGATAGCCCTTCAAGCGGCCGCTGAACAGCTCCACATACGACAGCACCCGGTCGTTGAGCGGGATGTCGATGTCGTAATTGGTGAGGTCGCTCTCGGCCCGGCGGGCGGTCTCGGGCGTGGCGGCGGCCGTGTCAGGGGTGTCCAGCAGCGCGTCGATGGCGGCGGGCTCCGAGCGCTGTTCCGTAAAACCGTCACCCTCGGCCAGTGCCAGAATCTCCACGGCGCTGATGCGCTCGACGAGGCGGTCGAAATGGGCGCGCAGGCGGGCGTCGGCGCGTGGCCCGGTGCCCCACTCCATCACCATTTCGAGAGCCCGGTTGAACTCCTGGCGCGCCGCCTCCAGGTGGCCGGCCTCCACTTCGCGCTGACCCGCGTCGAAGTGGCGGTTCGATTCGGCGATCAGGGACTCGATGGGATCGACGGTGGGAGGGGGAGACGGCGGCGGGGGCTGGGGCGTTGGCGCAGCGGCGACGACCGGCGGGGGAGCTACGGGTGCCACTGCGGTGGGCGTCGAACGCGACGCGCATCCGGCCATCACCAGCAGGCTCACACAAATGCACACCGGGCTGCCCAGTCTCAGCATCCGGTAAAACCTTAGCATCCGGATCCGGGGTGGTCAAACGATAAGTCCAAACGCCGACGCGGTTTGCAGGATTGCTCAGTTTGGCCGACCGCGGCTTACGGACGGGTCCCTGGCCATCCCGCCTGGCGGAAGACGCGAGCCGCCTCGCCGGCGTCGCGGGCCGAGGGCGTGATGATGGTCCTCTCGCCGACCAGGATCTGCCGTCCGTCCCGAACCGCCGCACGGACGTCGTCCTCGCAGACGAACGCGGCGGGGATTTCAGCGGCCACGGGCGCCGCCGGCGCGTTCGCGGGCGCCTCGGACACGGCTGCACCAGGGGGACTGCCCGAGGACGCGGATGCGCTACCTGGCGGGCGGAAGCCACGAGACGCCAGGAAGTGGTCGACCCGGGCGGCCAGCGTTTCTGCGGAAATCGAGGCGGAGGCTGGCCGCCCCGGCGCCTTGGGCAGAGCTGCCGCGGGCGCCGCCGCGGAGGAGGACAGCGATGGGGCAGCCGCGCGCGGCGCGGGAGACGAGGCCACCGCGGGACGAATGCCGTAGGCCAGGCGTTTCAGATTGAGCAGATGGCGTGGAGAAATATTGTCGGACGTGATGTTGCCGCCCCAGCCGCCGCAACCGAGCGTCATGGCCGGATCGAGACCGGTGGTGAGTCCGATCGACCCGTGCGTCGTCGGCGTGTTCACGCAGATGCGATACGCGGGCTTCTTCAACCCGAACTGCAGGATGATCTCGTCGTTCTGCGAGTGAATCGACATCGTGTGGCCCATGCCGCCGTACCGCAGAATCTGGATGCAGCGCTCGCACCCCTCGCGCCAGTCCTGCACCTCGTACCACGACAGCACCGGGCACAGCTTCTCGATCGACAGGGGATACTCGCGGCCCACACCCATCAGCGGCGCGATGAGCGCACGAGTGCCCTCGGGGACGGTGATGCCGATCTTCTCCGCGATGAGCTGCGCGCTCTTGCCGACGAGCGCCGGGTTCGGCAAGCGCTGCGCGGTGACGAGCGCCCCCGCCAGCGTGTCCATCTCCTTCGCGTTCAGGAAGTACGCGCCCTCGGCCTGGAACCGGCGCCGCGCCTCCTCGGCCACGGCGGAGTCGACGACGACCGAGTTTGGCGACGAGCACAGGACGCCGTTGTCGAAGGTCTTGCCGAGCACGATGTCGCGCGCGGCACCGGTCAGGTCCGCGCTGCGTTCGATGTAGCACGGCGCGTTGCCCGGTCCGACGCCGTAGGCGGGTTTGCCAGCGCTGTACGCCGCCCGCACCAGCCCCATGCCGCCGGTCGCGAGAATCACCGCCACGTCGCGGTGACGCATCAGTTCCTGCGTGCCCTCGAGGGTGATCGTTCCCATCCACCCGATGCTCCCCGCTGGTGCACCGGCCGCAGTTGCGGCCTCACCCATGATCTCCGCCACGCGGGTGATGCACTTCGCGGCTGAGGGATGCGGACTGAGGACGATGGGGCACCGCGCCTTGAGCGCGATCAGGATCTTGTAGATAGCCGTGGAGGTCGGGTTCGTGGACGGGACGACGGCGGCCACCACACCGAAGGGCTCGGCGATCTCGATGACCTTCTTGTCCTCGATCCGGTTGACCACGCCGACGGTGCGCATCGGCCGGATGAACTCGAACACCCGCTGCGACGCGAACAGGTTCTTCTGGACCTTGTCGGCTTCGACGCCGTAGCCGGTTTCGTCCACGGCCATCTTCGCCAGCACACCCGCCTGCGGCGTGACGGCCGTGGCCATGGCCGTGACGATTGCGTCGATGCGCTCCTGGGTGAGCTCGGCCAGTTGCGGCTGTGCCTGCTTGGCGGCGCGCGCCAGGGCTCGCGCACTGGCGATGGAGGCGAGGTCGGCGTCGGTGGCGGCCGAGGTATCTTTGGCGGCCATGGGGCGGCTCAGGCGAAGCCTCGTTACGGCTTCGGGAGGAGTCGCTCGACTTCGGCGTGGGGCCTCGGGATCACGTGCACCGAGATCAGCTCGCCGACGCGCCGCGCGGCGGCCGCTCCGGCATCGGTGGCCGCCTTCACAGCGCCGACATCGCCACGCACGAGCACCGTTACGTAGCCCGCCCCGATGTATTCCTTGCCGACCAGCACGACGTTGGCGGCCTTGACCATCGCATCGGCCGCTTCCACCGATCCGATCAACCCTCGCGTCTCGATCATCCCGAGTGCTTCTGACGCCATCGGGCCGACTGTAGCAGAATTGCACAGTATCATTCCAGCCATGCGAGGCCTCACTGTCGCGACGTGGATCGCCTGTCTAAGCACGTTCGCGTGCAGCAACACGCAGGAGACGGTCCCCGGCGTCGCGGCTGTGACGGCCACCCTGACTCCCGCCCGCGTCGAAGCCGGTGGCCCCGTGCTCGTGTCGTATTCGTTCACACCCGCCGCCGGGTCGACGCTGCCAGCCGATCAATGGGTGTTTGTCCACGCGCTCGACGGCAGCAACGAGCTTCTGTGGACCGACGACCACGCGCCGCCCACGCCCACGCAGAACTGGAAGCCGGGCCAGGCGATCACCTATCAGCGGCCGATGTTCGTGCCGCGCGGGACGCCCCCAGGGGAGATCCGCCTCGAGGTCGGTCTCTTCTCCAGGGCCTCGGGTGAACGGTTGCCGCTGGCCGGTCGCGATCGCGGTATGCGGTCGTACGAGGTGGGAACAGCTGCGGTGGTCGCCACGACGAACCCGGTCGTGGCGGGCGACGGGTGGCACAACGCCGAGACCGGTGAGGGGCCGGGCCGTGAGTGGCAGTGGTCACGCAAGGAGGCCAAGCTCCTGTTCCGCAACCCGGAGGCGCCAGCCGTCCTCTACTTGCAGGTCAACCAACCAGTCACGACCCTTCGGGCGTCTCAAGCGGTGGAGGTCCGGGCCGCGAGCGGCGTGGTCGCGACCTTCATGCTGGCGTCGGGCGCGACTCAACTCGTCCGTATCCCGCTCTCATCGGAGCAGCTGGGAACGGCTGAAACGGTCGAGCTACTTGTCGGCGTGAGTCCTACATTCGTCCCGGCGGCCATAGCTGAGCTAAAGAGCGGCGACACGCGGGAGCTCGGCATCCGGCTGTTCAACGCGTTCGTAGGTCCACAGGAGGGCGTTATCCCTGATGGCCCGTAAGCCACGAGCCGACAAGGACTCTGGAGCTTTAGACTCAGGGCGGTCATGCCCTGTTTCTGTGCAAAACTGTCATCATGGAATTCCGGTGTAGGCTCGGAACCCCGGGCGGCGAGGTCATCGAAGGCATCTATATTGCCGACAGTGAGGCCCGTCTGCGCCGCGATTTCGAGGAGAAGGGCCTGTTCGTCCTCTCCCTGCAGAGCCGTGCTGGGCTCGCCGGTCTGTCATTTGCCCGTAAACGACAGGGCAAGGTGGGCCAGCAGGAGTTTCTGGTCTTCAACCAAGAGCTGGCCACCCTGCTCAAGGCCGGGATGCCGCTCGTCCAGTCCCTCGACATCCTGCGCGCCCGGGTCGCCAACCCGACGCTCAAGGCCGTGCTCGACAGCGTTCACGACAAGGTGAAAGCCGGGTCGTCGCTGTCGGACGCGTTTGCCGAGCATGGCGCGCTGTTCCCGGCCGTCTACTCGGCGTCGCTGCTGGCGGGGGAGCGGAGTGGCAGCCTCGAAGCCGTCATCAGGCGCTACGTCGGCTACGAAAAGATCGTCGGCGCGGTCCGCCGCCGCACGATCTCGGCGCTCATCTATCCGGCCATCCTCGTCACGATGATGATCGGACTGGTCGGCATCATCGTGATTAAGGTGGTGCCGTCGTTCTCGGAGTTCTACGCCAATTTCGGCCGCCAGTTGCCGCTCTCGACGCGCGTCATCATCGCCATCTCGAGCCTCCTGACGACGAACCTCTGGCTCGTCGTGCTCGTACTCGGCGGCAGCGCGGCCGCGCTTGTCACCTGGTCACAGCGCCCGGGCTCACGCCAGCGCATCGACAGGGCCATCCTGAGCATTCCGTGGCTGGGGTCGGCGGCCCAGAAGTTTGCGACATCGCAAGCGGCGCGGACCCTGGCCACGCTCCTCGGTGGCGGCATTCCACTCGTGCAGGCCCTCGACATTTCGGCGCGATCGCTGTCGAACCGTTACATGGCTTCGGAGCTCGGCGCCGCGCAGCAGCGTGTGCAGGAAGGCCAGAGCTTTGCCGGCGCCATGAACGAGCGCGGCGTGTTTCCCGACGTCGCGGTGAAGATGATCGAGGTGGGCGAGTCGACGGGCGCGCTCCAGGAAATGCTCAACAGCCTGGCCGACTTCTACGACGAGGAAATCGAGACCGAAGTCGAGCGGTTCATCAAGCTGATCGAACCGGTACTTCTCGTCGTGATGGGTATCGTGATTGCCGCGGTCGTGTTGGCCCTATACATGCCGCTCTTCGAGTTGAGCTCGCTCGCGGGCGGCCGCTAGACATGGCCACGACCACGGATCCCGGCCTGGCCACTCGCGACGACGCGTCCGACGAGGTCACCCGCGCGCGCAAGCTGGCCGAGCGCTACCGCCTCGAATTCGTCGACATGGACGAGTTCCGGATCAACCAGGAGCTCTTCCGCGCCATTCCTGCCGATCTGATGCTGCGTTACGGCTTCGTGCCGTGCCGCAAGGACGGGAACGCGCTCGTCATCGTCGTCTCCGACCCGACCGACCTCCCGATGGTCGACGAGATCAGCGTCGTCCTGAAGATGCCGATCAAGGTCACCGTCGGCGCGCCGTCGGCGATCCAGTCGATTCTCAAGAAGAGCGAGAGCTCGCAGCGCGTGCTCGACAGCGCCAGCGAGGGGCTGCAACTGCAGGTCCTCAAAGAGGATAAGAACGACGACGAGAGCATCACCGTCGAGCGGCTGACGAGCGACATCAGTCCGATCATCCGCCTGGTGGACTCGACCATCTACACGGGCATCCAGCGGCGGGCGAGCGACATCCACATCGAGACCGCCGAGGATGCGGTGCACATCAAGTACCGCATCGACGGCGTGCTCCAGCCGGCGATGCAGCCAATCGCCAAGCAGCACCACAGCTCCATCATTTCGCGCATCAAGGTGATGGCCGAGCTCGACATCGCCGAGAAGCGCGTGCCGCAGGACGGCCGCTTCAAGGTGCGGCTGCCCGGCAAGACCATCGACTTCCGCGTCTCGATCATGCCGAGCGTGCACGGCGAGGACGCCGTGGTCCGCATCCTCGACAAAGAGTCGATCAGCGAGCAGTTCACCGAGCTGAAACTCGACATTCTCGGCTTCCCGGAGCAGGAGCTGAAGCGATTCCGCAAGTACATTCGCGAGCCGTACGGGATGGTGCTGGTCACCGGGCCCACCGGCTCGGGCAAGACGACGACGCTCTACGCGGCGCTGGCGGAGATCAAGACGGTCGAAGACAAGATCGTCACCATCGAGGATCCGGTCGAGTACCAGCTCAAAGGCATCACCCAGATTCCCATCAACGAGAAGAAGGGGCTGACGTTCGCGCGCGGCCTGCGGTCGATCCTGCGTCACGACCCTGACAAGATCATGGTGGGCGAGATCCGCGACCCGGAGACGGCGCAGATTGCCATCCAGTCTGCGCTCACCGGCCACCTCGTGTTCACCACCGTCCACGCCAACAACGTCGTGGATGTGCTGGGACGTTTCCTCAACATGGGCGTCGAGCCCTACCAGTTCGTGTCGGCGCTCAACTGCGTGATGGCGCAGCGGCTCGTGCGCCTCACGTGCTCGCACTGCCGCCGTCCCGTGCGCATGGATACGAAGCTGCTCGAAGAGTCGGGCCTCAGCCCGTCGCTCGCGCAGACCCACCAGTTCTACGAGGGCGCCGGCTGCATGGACTGCGGTGGCAGCGGGTTCAAGGGCCGGACCGCCATCTGCGAACTGCTCGACCTGTCCGACCGGATCCGCGAGATGATCCTGGCCCGCCGCCCGGCGTCCGAAGTGAAGAAGGCGGCCCACGAAGAGGGCATGCGCTTTCTGCGCGAATCGGCAATCGAGAAAGTCCTCAAGGGCATGACTACGCTGAAGGAAATCAACAAAGTCACGTTCGTCGAGTAGAACGCCGATAAAGGTCGGTGAAGCGATGAGTATCCTGACCTCCTGGCTGGCAAGTCCTCCGCCCGACGCCGCGGTCGAGCTGGCACCCGACTCGGTATCAGGCGCCGCCGTGTCCGCCCGCGGCTCAGAAACGACGGTCCAGAGCTTCGCGTTCGAGCCTCTGCCCGCGGGCGCGCTCGTGCCGTCGCTGACCGGGCAGAACGTCGTGGACCGCGCCGCCGTCGTGTCGGCCATCCGTGCCGTCGTGGACCGCATCGGCCGCCCGCGCAAGGTGGCCTTGATCGTTCCCGACCTCGCCACTCGGGTGTCGTTGGTCCGGTTTGATCAGGTGCCGAGTTCCCGCGAAGATCTCGATCAGCTCATCCGTTGGCAGATGAAGAAATCCGCGCCGTTTCCGATCGAGGAGGCCAGCCTCACCTGGACGCCCGGGTCGCAGTCGATCGACGGCGGCCACGAGTTCGTGGTGGCGCTGGCCAAGCGCGCCACGATTCGCGAGTACGAGGGGGCGTGTGAGAGCGCCGGATTGCACGCCGGGCTGGTCGATCTGTCCACGTTCGCCGTCGTCAACTGCTACCTGTCCGGCGGCCGGGTGCCGACGGGCGACTGGCTCGTGGTCCAGATGCGGTCGGACTACATCTCGATTGCCATCATGCGTGGCGGCGACGTCATCTTCTTCCGAAACAAAGGAGAGGGGGAGGGCGACACGTTGGCCGACCTGGTTCACCAGACGACGATGTATTACCAGGACCGCCTGTCCGGGCAGGGCTTTACGAGGGTGCTCGTCGGCGGCACCGGCCGTCTTGGCGGCGACCTCGAGATGGCTCGCCGTGGCCTCGAGGAGCGCCTGGGCGTCCCCGTCGAAACCATCGATCCCACGCGCGTGGCCACGCTCACCGATCGGATCACCGTCACCAAGGACGTGATGGCGCGTCTGGCGCCCCTGGTCGGGATGATGCTGCGCACGCGGCAGGAACCGGTGACGGCCTGATGCTGCGCACCAACCTCTCGACTCGCCCGTTCTACAACGTTCGCGCGGTCCGCGCACTGCTCGGGCTGGCCGCGCTCGTCGTGGCCGGGTTCACGGTGTTCAACGCCGTGCAGCTCATTCGACTGTCCTCCACGCAGCGCACGCTCAGCGCCGACGCGGTGCGTGCCGAAACAGAGGCGGCGCAGTTGCGGGCGGACGCCGTCCGGCTGCGCGGGCAGATCGATCCACGGGAACTGGCGCTGGTCTCCGCCGACGCACGCGAGGCCAACGCCATCATCGACCGCCGCGCCTTCTCATGGACCGCGCTCTTCGGGCAGTTCGAGGGGCGCTGCCCAGCCGATGTCCGCATCACCGCGGTGCAGCCGCGGCGAGAGCAGGACGGAAGCTTCGCCATCAACATCGGTGTCCAGGCGCGCCGCGTTGAAGACGTCGAGGCGTTCATCGAGGCGCTAGAGGCACAAACACCGTTCCGCGATGTCCTGCCGGTTGAAGAGCAGACCGGTGACGACGGCCTCATCGAGGCGGTGATCGACGGACGCTACATGCCCGAGCGTCCCGCGGCCCCGGCGGCCGCGGCGGCTCTCGATCCCACGGTCGACGCGGTTGGAAAGCGAGCGTCGCGATGAGCAATCCGCAGACGGCCCTCGCGCGCCGGGTCATCGCCGAAAACCGCAAGCCGCTGATCTGGCTTGGCGCCGGGCTCGTGCTCAACGTGCTCGTCTACGCCTTCGGCGTGTATCCGCTGTCGCAGCGCGTGGCCAACGTGACCGAGCGCAACCAGACAGCTGCCCGCGCGCTCGCCGCCGCGCGGCTCGAGAACCGTCAGGCATCCGACGCGGTCACCGGCAAGGATCGCGCGGTCACTGAGCTCGCAACCTTCTACCAGGACGTGCTCCCGAAGGACCTGTCCGTCGCGCGGCGGATTACCCATCTGCGCCTGGCGCAGCTGGCCCGCATGCACGGCCTTCGCTATGGGCGCGCCTCGTCCGAACCCGTCCTCAACAAGGACAGCAAGCTGGTGCAGCTGCGCACCGAGCTCGGGCTCGGCGGCAGCTATTCGGGCGTGCGTGCGTTTCTGCACAGCCTGGAAACCGCGCCCGAGTTCGTGGTGATCGACAACGTCGCGCTGACCGAGAGCGCCGACGCCGGCGATCGAGTGGAACTGGCGCTGGCGGTGTCCACGTACTTCCGGAGCGCGCAGCGATGAGCGGCCTGCTGCGGCGCGAAGTGCTCATTCCGTTGCTTGTGGTCCTGCTCGGTGGCGGCGCTTACGTCACCCGGCCATGGGCCGACAATCCCACGCCGGCCCGCCGCGCCGCACCTGCCGCGGCCGGTAAGGCCGCACCGGCCAGTGAGGTAGCAGACGTCCGGCTCGAACTGGTCACCCCGGCCAACGGCGCGGCTCCAAACGTCACGCGCAACCCGTTCCGATTCCTGCAGGCTGCGGCGCCGCCGTCGGCGGCCGCCGGCCGCAGACCGGTACGTCCCGAATTCGTGGCACCACCAGTGCCGACCGGCCCGCCACCGCCACCGCCGATCACGCTCCGCTTCATTGGCCTGATCGAGGCACCACCCCGCACCGGCCGCGTGGCGTTGCTCAGCGACGGACGCGGCGGGCTGATGCACGGCCGCGAAGGAGACACCGTGGACGGTCGCTACCGCATGCTGCGGGTGGGCACCGATTCCATCGAAATGGCGTACGTGGATGGCCGCGGGCGCCAGACGATTCGACTGTCAGGACAATGATGCAATCACACACACGTCGTGCACGGACGTTCGCCGTCGTGCTACTGGCCGTGCTTGCGGCCGGCTGCGGGGCGAGCCACACGTTCAACCGAGGTGAGGCGGCGGCGCGGGCAGGTGACTGGGACGCCGCGGTGGAGTATTACCGCAAGGCCGTTCAGGAAGATCCCACCAAGGCCGAGTACACGATCGCGCTCGAACGCGCGATGATCGCCGCCTCTCAGCGCCACCTCGATCAGGCGCGCATCTTCGATGCCCGCGGCCAGCTCGACGAGGCCCTGCGTGAATACCGCCGCGCCAGCGAGTTCGACCCGCCCAACCGCCAGGTCGCTGCCAAGGTCATCGAAGTCGAGCGCCGCCTCCGCGAGCAGGCCGAGGCCTCCCAGCCCAAGTCAAGCCTGGCGCAATTGAAGGAGAACGCCCGCCAGACCGGACCGCCGCCGCTGTTCAACCTCACGACCGTGCTGCCCGGGATCCGTTTCACCAACGCGAGCCTGCGCGACATCCTCGGTTCGATCGGCATGTCGGCCGGGATCAATGTGACGTTCGACAACACCTTCCAGGACCGCCAGTACTCGGTCCAGATGGACAACTCAACGCTTGAAGACGCGCTGTCGCAGATCACGGCCGCCAACCAGCTGTTCTACAAGGTGGTGACGCCGCGCAGCATCATCGTCATTCCCGACAACGTGCAAAAGCGCGGTCAGTACGAAGAACAGGTCATCCGCACCTTCTTTATCTCGCACGCCGACGCCACCGAACTGGCACAGCTCCTCAACACCGTGATTCGAGTCGGAGGCGGCCAGGTGGCGCCGATGGTGGCCGCGAACAAGACCGCCAACACCATCACCGTCCGCGCCACGACCAACGTCATGGCGATCATCGAGCGCCTGGTCGACGTCAATGACAACCCGCGCGCCGAAATCATGGTCGACGTCCAGATTCTGGAAGTCAACAAATCGCGCACCAAGCAGTTCGGGCTCGACCTCGGCGACTACACGGTCACGACGGTGTTCTCTCCTGAGCAGGACCCGCGCGGCGGCTCGGTCGCGGGCGGAAGCACGACCCCGGGGAACGGCCAGACGGGCGGGACCGGCACTGTGCTCGGGACGCGTCCCTTCAACGTGAACAGCGTCTCGCGCGGCGTCAACACCGCCGACTTCTACGCCGCAGTGCCGGCGGCCGCGGTGCGCTTCCTCGAAAGCGACACCGAGACCCGACTGATTGCCAAGCCGCAGCTCCGCGGTGCCGAGGGTCAGAAACTGACCCTCAATCTGGGCGAGGAAGTGCCGGTGCCCAGCACAACCTTCACCCCGCTCGCGCAAGGCGGTCCGAGCTTCCAGCCGCTGACGTCGTTCAGCTACCGGCCGGTGGGCGTCAACGTCGAGATCACGCCGCGCGTGACCTACGAAGGCGACATTCAGCTCGAGCTCCTCATCGAGAACAGTTCACTCGGCAAAGGCCTCACGGTGGCGGGTCAGAGCCTGCCGTCGTTCAACTCGCGCAAGGTACAGACGCGGCTCCGGCTGCGCGACGGCGAATCGAACCTGCTGGCCGGGCTACTCCAAGAAGAGGAACGGCGCTCACTGCGCGGTTTCCCGGGCGTGCTGCGCCTGCCGGTGATCAAGCAACTGTTGTCGTCCAACGACAACACGATTGGCCAGACCGACATCGTGATGCTGCTCACACCGCGCATCGTGCGGTCGCACGAGCTGTCGCAGACCGACGTCAACCCGATTTTCGTTGGCACGCAGCAGAACCTCGGCCTGGTCGGGCCGCCGCCGGTCATCGTGCAGGAAGCGGCTCCCGCGGCTGTCGCCCCCGCCGGTGCAGCCGCGCCCTCGCCAGCCGGAGCCGGACAGGCCGCCGCGGTGCCATCGCCCGCGCCCGCGCCAACGCCAACCGCACCCACTCCGCCCGCACCGGCCGCGAACAATCCGGCGGCCACACCGGCTCCGACGCCCGGGGTGCCCGGTGCGTCGGGCGGTGGCCAGATCGTGGTCTCGCCGCCTTCGGCCGAGTTCCGTGTCGGCGGCGGACCCTACACACTGCCGATTTCGGTGACCGGTGCGTCGCGCTTGTCGTCGATGTCGTTGACCGTCACGTACAACCCGGCCGTCGTCCGCGTGCGCACGGTGCAGGAGGGCAGCTTCATGCGCTCCGGTGGCGTGCAGGCCACGTTCACCAATCGCGCCGACGCCGGCTCCGGCCGCGTGGACATCGCCGTCGTCCGGCCCGGTGATACCACCGGCGTTGCCGGCACCGGCCTCCTCGCGGCGCTCGTAGTCGACGTCGTGGGCCCGGGCCCGGCCAATCTGCAGGTGACGGGCACCGGCGCCGCGCCGGGCGGCGGACCGATCTCGCTGCAGTTTGCACCTGTCACGGCGGTGACGGCGCGGTAGACGATGCCATGAACGGCCTTCTTTCGCTCCTGCGGCAACGTCTCCAGCGGTCTGGCTCTCCAGACGCGGGGTACAGCTTCATCGAGCTGCTGATCGTCGTGAGCATTCTGTTCGTACTCGCGTCGGCAGCCATGCCGTTGGCGCAGGTGGCGTCGCAGCGCCACAAGGAAAGCGAGTTGCATCGGTCGCTGCGCGAGATGCGCACGGCGATCGACCGCTTCAAGGACGCCGTCGATCAGGGCCTCATTCCATCCACCGAGGTCACGCCCGGCAGCGAAGGCTATCCCGCGACGCTGCAGCTGCTCGTGGATGGCGTCTCGGCGGCGGGCGACGCCTCGGGGCGGAAGCTGAAGTTCCTGCGGCGCATCCCGATCGATCCGCTGACCGGCAAGGCCGAGTGGGGCATGCGCGCCTACCAGGACAAGGCCGACAGCACCACCTGGGGCGGGCAGAACGTGTTCGACGTGTACTCCAAGAGCGAGGGCGAAGCCCTCGACGGGACGAAGTACAGGGACTGGTAGATGGACGAGCAGCAGGCCATGCCGGCGCGGGCGCCGCAGACATCGGGCTTCACCCTGATGGAGATGATGATCGTCATGGTCCTCATCGTCATCCTGGCGGGGATCGGCCTGACGATGTACGGCAACAGCGTGACGCGCGCCAAGGAAGCCACGCTCAAGGAAGACCTGTTCCGGATACGCGACTCGATCGATCAGTACTACGCCGACAAAAACAAGTACCCATCCAACCTCGACGCGCTCGTGAGCGACAAATACCTGCGGGCGGTGCCGGTCGATCCGTTCACCGGCACCGCCGACACTTGGCAGACCACGACGTCGGAGCCGGATCCGGGCAACCCCTCTTTGGAAACAGGCATCTCGAACGTGAAGAGCGGGTCGGACCAGACCGGTCTGGACGGCACCCGCTACGCGGACTGGTAATCACATGCGCACAGGTATTCGACGATTCGCCCCGACCATCGGAGTTCTGGCCTTCGGGCTGACAGCAGTTCTCGCATCCGGGTGTGACACGGTCCCACTGACCGCGCCCGGCGGCTCCGCCGTGACACTGACGGCTTCGTCGCTGGTGCTGCCGACCGGCGGGAGCGCCGAGATCTCGGCCGTGGTGATCGAGTCGAGCGGCAGCACGGTCCAGAACGGGACCAGCGTGCGGTTCACGACCACGATGGGCCGTATCGAGCCGGCGGATGCGCACACCCGCAACGGCATCGCCACCGCCACCTTCTTTGCCGGCGACGTGGCCGGCCTCGCCGACGTGCGTGCAACCTCTGGCGGCATCGGCGGCACCACGGGAACCGGCACGACCGCCACCGCCACCAACCAGGTCCAGATCGCGATCGGCTCGGCTGCCGTGGACGCCGTCACCGTGCGCTCCAGCGCAGGATCGGTCCCTGCAACGGGCGGAACGGTGGAGGTGTTCGCCTCAGTCAACGGCACCGGGGCCCGGCCCCTGCCCAACGTGCCGGTGACATTCAGCACCACCGCAGGCACCTTGTCGTCGAGTCGAGAAGTCAGCGACGGGAATGGCGAGGCCAAGACCCGGCTGACCACCGACGCCAACGCGACCGTGACTGCCGCGGCTGGTACCAAGACCGGCACCATCGCGATCCAGGCCTTGAACCCCGTGGCCACACCGACCGTGACCTTGACCGCGACGGGGGGCACCGCCACGACGGTGGCGCAGCTCTTTACCTTTACGGCGACGGTGTCGAACAACGCGGCCGTCGGATCGCCGGTGCAGTTCGAGTGGAACTTTGGCGATGGCGTGACACAGCAGGGCACCAGTCCGAGCACGTCCCACGCCTACCGCGAGCAGCTGAAGGTGTTCACCGCCTCGGTCGTGGTGAGGTTTGCGAACGGCACCTCGGTCAGCGCGACGGCCGACATCGTAACGGCGGTGTTCCCGTAACGAGCCGCGACATCGAGAACGAGTATGTCCGTGCACGCTCACCACGCGCCGTCGCCGTCAGCCGCGCTGACATCGGAGCGCGGCTTCGCCATGGCGGCGCTGCTCGTCGCCATGAGCGTCATGGCGGTGATGATGACCATGGCGCTACCGGTGTGGAATACCGCCGCCAAGCGCGAGAAGGAAGCCGAACTCGTCTTCCGTGGCGAGCAGTACGCCAGGGCCATCGCGCTCTATCAGCGCAAGTTCGCCAACGCGCTGCCGCCAAGCGTCGACGTGCTCCTCAACGACCGCTACCTGCGCAAGAAGTACAAGGATCCGATCACCGGCGGCGACTTCCAGTTGCTCTCCGGTGCGTCCGTGCAGGCTAACGCGGGGGTCCCTGGTGGACAGGTGCCTGGCGCCGGCTTTGGCCGCGGGACGGCCGGCACGAGCACGACCCCAGGGCAGCAGACGGGCGCGGCGCGCGGGGTCGGCTCTGGCACTTCCAGCACCGGCACTTCCAGCACCGGGAGTTTCGGCACCGGGCGCGGGACCACGGGCACGGGCGCTGCCGGAAGCGGCTTCGGGCTGGGCACGGGGGTGGGGGCCGGACCTGGTGGCTCGGTTCCGGGCGGCATCATGGGCGTCACGAGCACGAGCACCGACAAATCTTTGCGCCTCTACAACGGCCGCGGCGCCTACAACGAGTGGACGTTCGTGGCGGTGCAGCGAAGCCTCAACGCTGGCGCGGGTGCGCAGGGCGCGGCGACGCCCGGCGGTCCCGGCGGACGGGCCGGACAAGGTGGCCGCGGATCGCAGACGCCCGGCCCTCAGCGGGGCACCGGTCCCAACCGGCCCGGCGGCTCCGGGTTTGGTACGCCACCCGGCGGCTTCGGGACACCGCAACAGCCCGGACCCGGCGGCTTCGGCCGCTGACGCGGACGCACTGCATCCCTTGGTCCGCGCCGTCAGCGCGGTAGCCGCACGTCGCTCATCACCGCATCGTGGAGAGCCGGGCGCACCTGTTGGATCCGGTCGTTGTGGCGTGTGGGATGCACGCGATTGGTCAGCAGGACCACGTAGACGCCCGTCGCGGGGTCGAGCCACAGCGACGTGCCGGTGAACCCGGTGTGGCCGAAGGCTGCAGGCGACATGCGAGTCCCGCACGACGAGGTCGGCCGCATCGTGTCCCACGCGAGCGCGCGCGAGCTACCCGGAATGCCGTCGCGGCGCGCGATGAACCGCCGCAGTGAGGTTTCCGCGAACACTCCGGTGCGGCTGTCCAGCACCTGAAAGAGATGCCGCGCAAACGCCCCGACGGCCCGCGCCGTGCCGAAGAGACCCGCATGACCGGCCACGCCACCGAGTGCCGCCGCGTTCTCGTCGTGCACCTCGCCCACGAGCAGGCGTTGCCGCCACGGGTCTCGCTCGGTGGGCGCGATGCGCGATCGCCACCGGGCGGGCGGCAGGAACTGCAGATCCTCGCCGGTCGCCATCTGCGCCCACATCGCGTCGAACCGCTGCTGCAACGCGACGCCGCGGCCGAGCACGATGCCGAGCAGCATGAACCCGAGATCGCTGTAGATCGACTGCGTGCGCGGCACGTACTCGAGCGGCGTGGCGCATACGCCCGCCTCGAACGCATCCTCGCCCTGCAGTGTCCGGTAGAACGGCCGGTAGGCGGGGAAGCCGGCACAATGCGCCAGGACGTCCTCGACCGTGATCGCCGCCAGCGCCGGATTGCGGCACCCGGGCAGCAGCCGCGGCAGCATGTCGTCGAGCGCGATCGCGCCGCGCTCGATTTCACGCATCAGCAGCGCACCGGTGGAGAGCACTTTCGTCAGCGACGCGAGGTCGTAGACGGTGTCGTCGCGCACTGCCGATGCCCCATCGTCGTAGGTGAGCGCGCCTGTGGCAAAGCGCCAGAGCACGTCGCGATCGGTGCCGACCTCGACGATCGCACCGGGAAACGCACGATCGGCAATTGCGCGCTCGAGGACATGTCGGGCGGCATCGAAGCGCGCCATCGCGGCTACGGTCCCGGCGACCGCGGAGCAGGACGTCCGGGGGACGGCACGTGCCACGTGTCGGGACATACCGGCGCGGCGAGCGCCAGCGTGCGTCGGCGCGCCATCGAGAACCGCAGCCTCATGGCTGAGGCGGGCGCGGCGGGCGCCGCGGCCGGGACGGGGAAACAGTCGATGGCGCCGCGTGGTTGTTGCCCATGGCCGCCTCGGCATGACCCTGCAGCATGCCGCGCAGGCGAGGCTCGATGTCCTCGCCGATCGCCTCGCGCATCGAGTCGTGCGCCCTGCGCAACCGCGCCTGGGCCTTGCTGAGTGCGAGCCCGGTCTTCTGCATCACGATCGCCACTTTGACGTTCCACTTGGCCTTGGCCAGCAGGCGATCGGCTTCTTCGTAATCGAGGCCGGTCACGATGTTGACGATCCGCCGGGCGCGGTCCTTGAGCTTCTCGGATCCAGTCTGCACGTCCACCATCAGATTGCCGTAGGTCTTGCCAATGAGCACCATCGCGCCCGTGGTGAGCGTGTTGAGCACGAGTTTGGTCGCGGTGCCGGCCTTGAGGCGGGTGGAGCCGGCGATCACCTCGGCCCCGACGCCCGGAGCAATCGTGAGATCCACGAACGTCTGGAGTTCGGTGCCTGGATCGCAGGTGACGAAAATGATGCGCGAGCCCGCCTTGCGGGCGCGGGTGAGCGCGCCGCGCACGAACTGGGTCATGCCGCTGGCCGACACGCCGACGACGACGTCGGCCTTGGTGGGGTGGAAGCGCGTCATCGCGCGCGCGCCTTCCTCGTAGTTGTCCTCGACGCCTTCCTTCGTGCCGAAGATCGCGTCGCGGCCACCAGCCATCATCGCCTGCACGAGCAACGGATCGGTGCTGAACGTCGGCGGCATTTCCGCCGATTCGAGGATGCCGAGCCGGCCGCTGGTGCCGGCGCCAACGAAGACGATGCGCCCGCCCTTACGCAACGCCGACGCAATCATCTCGACGCCGACGGCGATGCGTTCACGCTCGCGCTGCACCGCCGCCAGCACCTTCCGATCTTCGTTGAGCATCAGATCGACGAGTTCGTCGGCGGCGAGCTTGTCGATGCCGAGGCTGGACGGGTTAATCGCCTCGGTGGGCAGTGACTGCCATTTGGAGCGCGGAACCATACGACTACAATTCTACAATTCACGGGGCGACATGCCAGCCGACGTTACGCCGCTCATCGACGCATATCTCACGCACCTCGCCGTGGAACGCCGGCTCGCCGTCAACTCCATCGAGAGCTACGCGCGCGATCTGAACCAGCTCGCGCGCTTCGCGGCGGGCGCCGGCCGCACGGTGCAATCGCTCGAACGAGCCGACCTCGAGCGGTTCGTGCGCGAACTGATGGCCGAGGGCCGATCCCCCCGTTCGGTGGCGCGCGAAGTGGCCTGTGTCCGCGGGTTTTACCGCTTCCTGGTCGTAGACGGGCGGCTGCCCAGCAGTCCGGCCGCTGACGTGCGCCCGCCGCGCGCGTGGCAGGTGCTGCCGTCCTATCTCTCAGTGGATGAGGTCGACGCACTCATCGCCCAACCCGACGTCTCGAGGCCGCGGGGTCTTCGGGATCGGGCGCTCATCGAGCTGCTCTATGCCACCGGCCTGCGCGTGTCCGAGCTCGTCGGCCTGCGCCCGGCCGACCTCAATCTCGAAGCGTCCTTTCTGACGTGCACCGGCAAGGGCGACAAGCAGCGGGTCGTGCCCATTGGCGACGAAGCGGCGCGGTGGGTGGGCCGCTACCTGCGCGAGGGCCGCAAGGCGCTGCTCGGCCGTCGGACCAGCACTCGTCTCTTCGTCAACGCGCGCGGCGGAGGCCCCGGACTGACGCGGGTCGGGTTCTGGAAAATCCTCAAAGGATATACCCGTCAGGCCGGGCTGAAGACGTCGCTCAGTCCACATACGCTCCGACATTCGTTCGCCACGCACCTGCTCGAACGTGGCGCCGATCTGCGCGCCATCCAGATGATGCTGGGGCACGCCGACCTCTCGACGACACAGATCTACACGCATGTCCTCGAGCATCGGATGCGCGCCGTCTACGATTCATGCCATCCGCGCGCGTGACGACCGGCGCGAATCGCCGCAGCCGCGGCGGGCACCGGTGATCCGGCGCATCCTGGCCGGACTGGCGCTGACCGCGGCGATTACCGTCGGCGTCCTGCTCCCACCGCGCTCGATGCGGGTGACACCCTCACCGGGACCGCGCCCGCTCTTCGGCGCCGTTCACGTGCACACGACCAAGTCCGACGGCTCCGGCACGCCCGACGAGGTGGCTGCCGCCGCCTCGCGTGCCGGACTGTCATTCCTCATCCTCACCGACCACGGGGATGCGATGCGCGCGCCCGACAGCCCGCGGTATCGCTCCGGTGTGCTGGTCATCGACGCCGTGGAGGTGAGCACGTCGGGCGGACACATCGTCGCGCTCGGCCTCCCGCGGGCGCCGTATCCGTTGCGCGGGGAGCCCGCCGACGTCCTCGAGGATTTGACGCGCCTCGGGGCGATGACGATCGTGGCGCACCCGACGTCGATGAAGAACGACCTCCGCTGGCACGACCCCGGCCGACCGTTCGACGGCATCGAATGGCTGAACGGCGACAGCGAATGGCGTGACGAGCCGCCGTTGTCGCTCGTGCGTATCCTGCTGACCTACTGGTTTCGCGCCCCCGAAAGCCTGGCGCTGATCATGGACCGTCCAGCCGCTGCCCTGGCGCTGTGGGACCGCGCGTCACAGCGCCACGAAGTCGTCGGCCTCGGCGGCAGTGACGCGCACGCGAAGATTGGCGGCGACATGGATCACGGTGGACCGGCCGCCGTGCATCTGCCGTCGTACGAGCAGGTGTTCCGGACCTTCTCGATCGGCCTGCCGGGCGTGCGCCTCTCGCAGGACGCCGTGGCCGATGCGCGCGTCGTGCTGGAGGCCATCCGTGCCGGACATCTTTTCACCGCGATCGACGCCTTCGCGGCACCAGCACGACTGTCGCTGACGGCCACCGGCGACGGCGTGCACGCCGAGGCCGGAGGCCGGGTTCCGGCCGGCCCCGCGCTGGCGCTGCGCGCCGAACTGGACGCGCCGGCACTGGCGCCGACGTTGACGCTGTATCGCAACGGCGCGGTGGTAGCCACGACCGTCGGATCGGCTCTCGAGTACCGGACCGACGGAACAGCGAGCGTATACCGCGTCGAAGCGACCTTGCCCGTGCGCCGGGGCGGTCCGCTCGCGCCCTGGCTGGTGTCGAATCCGATTTACGTCGGCCCCCGCCAACCGGACACGCCGGTGGTTCCACCGTCGCCGACCGCCTCGCGCCGCCTCTATACCGATGGCCCGTCGCCCCTGACCGTGGAGCACAGCCCGCGCTCGGCGGGCGCCGTGGGCGTGGTAGCCGCGGTGGGCGGGCGGCAACTGTACTTGCGCTACGCGCTCGGCGGCGCGCGGACCGACGCCCCGTTCGTGGCGTTCGCGGCTCCGGCCCTGGAAATCGCCGGCTTCACCGCCGTCAGTCTCTCGGCCCACGCCAGCCATCCAATGCGCGTCTCAATCCAACTGCGGGCAGCGGCGGAGCAGGGAAGTGGACGGTGGCGGCGCTCCGTCTATCTCGACGAGACGCAGCGCCGGGTCACGCTGCCGTTTGCCGAGTTCCTGCCGGTGCGCAGCGGTCTCGCGGCCGCGCCGCCTCTCGCCGACATCACCGGGCTGCTCGTCGTCGTCGACACGACCAACACCGCGCTGGGATCGAACGGGGAAATGTGGCTCGACGACGTCGCTTTCGTGCGATGAGGGGCTGCGGGATCAGGTGCGAACGGTGAGCAGCAGGTAGACCGCCGTCGCACCAAAGAGCATGTTCGGGGCCCAGGCGGCGAGGAGCGGGGTGACCAAGCCGCCGGTGCCCATCGCCGCGAAGACGCTGATCGTGATCCAGTAGGTGAGCGCGAGGCCGATGCCGATCCCAATCGCCGCCATCGCACCGCCGCGGCCGGTCAACACGGCAAATGGCACAGCCATCAGCGTCATGATGACGGTGACGAACGGGAAGGCGAGCTTGCCGGCGAGTGCGACGTCCTGTTCCAGCACATCGAAGCCGCCGGCCCGCAGCCTCTCCGTGTAGGCCCGCAATTGGGCGTATCCCATGAAGCGGGCGTCGGGGGCTTCGGTCACGAAGGCCGCCATCGACTCGAGGGTTCGATCGGCGGTCTGGAACGCACTGAACGCATTGGCGGTGCCGCTCGACGAGAATGCGCGCGTCCAGCCATCTTCAAGGCGCCAGAGCGTGCCGGCGGGTGTGTCCGCGGAGGCGCGCTGGGCAAAGGTGCGCCTCGACATCCCGTCCATGCCGTCGCCAAACTCGTAGACCGAGAGCCCGAGCATCCGTCGCGTCTGCGAGTCGAAGAAATCGTAGTGATAGATCTCGCCGCGGGTGCCCACCACCCACTGGCGGTTGATCGCGTCGTTGACGGTCAGGCGGCCACGGATGGCGTTGTTCAGCCCCTCCGCCCGCCGGTTGGCCGGGCCGAGCACGCTCTCTTCGAGCCCGAACAGTACGCCGCCAGCGAGCACGGCACACGCGACCATCGGCAGGGCAATCCGGTAGAGGCTGATACCGCAGGCCTTCATGACGATGAGCTCGTTGTTCTTGGTGAGCACGCTGATCGTCACGAGCGCGGCGACGAGCACGGCCAGCGGGATGATGTAGTAGACGTACTGCGGGGTGACGAAGACGAAATAGCGGCCCATCATCGCCCACGTCGCGTCGCCCTTGAACACCTTGTCAGAGAGGTCGAGGAAGGTCGAGATGTAAAAGATCCCGGCCATCGCCACCGCCGCGAGCCCCAGCACTCGGGCGTACGAACTGGCGACGTAGTGATCGAGGATCCGCACCGGCCCCCACGAGCGCGTGGCGCGGGCAAGCGACCGCGGGCGCAGGAACGCCGGCACTGGAACGCGGAGCGGCCGATCGGCCGCCTTGTCACGCCAGGCAAACAACAGGATGCCGGCCAGTCCCATGACGATGTTCGGCAGCCATGCCGCGAACCACGGCGCGACGAGGCTACCTTTGGCGAGCGACGGCCCGAGATACATCGGGATGTAGTAGGCGAAGATGACGACCAACCCGATAGCAAAACTGCCGAGGGCGCCGTCTCGGCGGTTGCTGGCGCCGACCGCGATGCCAATCAGGCCGAAGACGAGACACGCGACCGGGATCGACCACTTCCGGTGAATGGTGATGAGCTCGTTGTGCGCCGACTGCCCCTGTTTGACCTTCTCGGCGGCCGTCGCGCGCAGTTCCCCGATCGTCATCTCGTTGAGACCACGCTCCGGAGCCCGGGGAAACACCGTTCGCGGGTCGAGCGAGAGTACCAGCCGGTCGAACTGGAACACTTCGTAGGTCCCGGTGGTGCTTGCGGTGTGGCGGGCGCCCGATTCGAGCACCATCTCGATGCTGCGGCGCGTCTGATCGATTGCCACACGGCCGTGCTTGGCTAGGTAGACCGCCGGCTCCGATGTGTTGCGCGAGTCGGAGATGAACACGCCGTTCCAGCCGCCGCCAGACGAGGGCACGTCGCGAACGTAGAGAATCAGGTTGGGGAAGTCGTCGAAGAAGACGCGCGAACGCACCTTGTACTCGGCGCGCTGGGCGACGACGTTGAATGCGATCTCGCGGAAGCGTTGATTGCTGTCGGGCACGACGATCGCCCAGACGTAGTAGGTCGCGGCGGCGCAGAGGACCGAGATCAGGCCCACAGGGCGCAGCAGCCGCGCCAGGCTCATCCCGCACGCCTGCATCGCCACGAACTCACGATCGACCGACAAGCGGCTGAACGCCACCAGCAAACCGAGCAGGAACGACATCGGAATCGTCAGCGCCAGGGCCTGCGGCACGAGCAGCAGGATCGCGGTCAACACGACGCCCGGCGAGACGCCCTTGGCGATGAAGCTCTCGGCGTGCTCCTTGATCTGCGGAATGATGAGGACAAATGTGAACACCAACAGTCCCAACAGAATTGGCGGGAGCAGTTGCCGAATCACATAGCGGTCAATAATCTTCATGGACCGAGCCCATTATGACGCGCGTCGCTTTGCTGTGGCACATGCACCAGCCGTTCTATCAGGACCTCGCGACCGGCGAGCACATCCTGCCGTGGGTACGGCTGCACGGGCTCAAGGATTACTGGGGCATGGCCGCGCTGACGCGCGAGTTCCCCGGCCTGCAGCTCACGTTCAACCTCGTGCCCTCGCTGCTGGTGCAGCTCGAAGCCTTCGCCGCCGGGCAGGCCCGCGACCGTCACCTCGAGGTGGGCCTGGCGCCCGCGGACGCCCTGTCGGACGCCGATCGCCATTTCTGCGCCGAGCACTTCTTCCACGCGCACCGCGCCCGCATGATCGATCCGTTTCCGCGCTATGCGGAGCTGTTGGCGGCGCGCGACGCCGGGCGCCGCCGCGGCAATGCGGCCAGCGCGTTCTCCACCGATGATCTGCGCGACCTGCAGGTATGGCACAAGCTGGTGTGGATCGACCCCATCTACGCCGAGTTCGATCCGCGCGTGCGCGCGCTCTTTGCGAAGGCGCGCGATTTCTCCGAGCAGGACAAACAGACGCTGCGCGCGGTGGAGCTCGAGATTCTCGGGCGCGTCGTCAGCGAGTACCGTGCCGCCGCCGAGCGCGGCCAGATCGAGATCTCGACGTCGCCGTTCTACCACCCGATTCTGCCGCTGCTGTGCGACGCCTCGGTCTACCTCAAGACGCATCCCTCCTGGCCGCCGCCGGAGCAGCCGTTTGCCTATCCACAGGACGCGGCCGAACAGTTGCGCCGTGCCGCGGCGTTGCACCAGCGTCTCTTCGGGCGCACGCCGGTCGGCCTCTGGCCCTCGGAAGGCTCGGTGTCGGATGCGATGGTGCCGCTCGTCGCCGACGCCGGGTTCTCGTGGATGGCGACCGACGAGGAGATTCTGGCGCGTTCGCTGCCGCGCACCTTCGCGCGCAACGCCGACCTGTATCGCGCCTACAAGGCCGGCGCGACCGGCGCTGACGTCGCGTGCGCGTTCCGCGATCACCTGCTGTCCGATCTCGTCGGCTTCACGTATTCCTCCTGGGACGCGCAGGCGGCGGCCGACGATTTCACCGACCGCATCGCCGCCACTGGCGAGCGGTATCGCAGCCACCGCGGCGGGGAAGAGGCCACCGTCTTCGTCGTGCTCGACGGCGAGAATGCCTGGGAGCACTACGAAGGCCAGGGACGGCCGTTCCTGCGCGCGCTCTACGCCCGGCTGGAGCGACACCCCGCGCTGCGTACGGTGACGATGGCCGAGGCCTGCGCCGGCGCGACCGAGCGGCTGCCCAACCTGCACCCGGGCTCGTGGATCAACGCCGACTTCTACATCTGGATCGGCCATGCCGACGATCGCCGCGCCTGGGGCCAGCTCTCACGCGCCCGCCGGGCCCTCGAGCACGCCACCGGCACCGCGAGTGCCGAAGCGCTCGCTACCGCGCGCGAGGAACTGCTCATTGCCGAGGGCAGCGACTGGTGCTGGTGGTACGGCGACGACCACCATTCCGATCACGACCGCGAGTTCGACGACCTCTTCCGGCGCCATGTGCGCAACATCTACCGGGCGCTCGGCCTGCCGATTCCGGAGGACCTGTTCGTCACCAATATCACCACCATGCCGCCGAAGGTCTCGGTGCTGCCGCCGTCGGGACCGACGACGCCGCATATCGATGGCCGCGAGTCGAACTACTTCGAGTGGTTGGGCGCCGGCGAGGTGACACCCTCCGGGACGGCAGGCGCCATGCATCAGGTGGCCGCCGTTGGACAACGTGTGGCCGGCGTGCGCTTCGGGTTCGGAGCCGACAGCCTCTGCGTGCAGGTGACCACGACGGAGCCGTTGACCGACTCGCTGGCCCAGGGCGGAGAACTGACCGTGGCGTTTCTGGATCCGCCGGGCACCCGCATCGCTGTCAGCAGCGCGCACCGGGGCGGGACGGTCCACCGACGAACCGGTGACGGCACCTGGCTGGAGGCCGTGTGGCGGGACCTCGAGGCGGCCGTGGACGCAGTCGCCGAGTTCCGGATCCCGCTCGAGCGTCTCGGCCTGCGCGAACTCGATGAACTGGCGTTCGTGGTCACACTCCGGCGATCGTCACGCGACGTCGATGAATCCACTCTGACGGTCGAGACGACGGTGCCCGGGCAGGGCACGTCACGGCAGTCCTGGCGCGCCTGAGGCGGCGTATTCGGGCGTCGACTCGCCCGTTTTCTGCCCAGTTCCTCAACGTCGCATAAGAGACGTTATGTTAACTAACTCGGAAGGCCAAAGCAGCCGTTCGGGCCGACCTGGCACCGAACCCTTCCCGGCCTGGCGCTGGCCGTCGGCCTGCCCGCCGCACGCAGGCCGCAATCGACCTGCGCGTACGGGAGCTAGCGTCTCTGAGACTTGAGCTCGCGGATGATGCCTTCGAGGGCTTCGATGATCTCGCCCTTGTCGACGCGCGACTTGGTGAAGCTAAGGCGCAGATTGAACGCCTTGGTCTGCGGGCGGAACGCGAAGACGAAGGCCTTCGGCCGCCCGGCCTTGCCCTTGGTGGTTTCGTCGCGCAGATCCTTGCGCGTCGTGGTGCCGCCCTGAGCGACCTTTTCCACCAGCGCGAGCATTTTCTTCGGGTCGCCCAGCCGCACGATCTGCAGGAGCGTGGACTTGGCGGTAATGTCGGCCAGCCGACATAGGTTCCGGACCTCTTCGGGCATCGCCGCCAGGGACAGGGACTCGGTGATCGACGTCCGCGACTTCCCCAGCTTCTGCGCCAGGTCTTCGTGGGTATAGCTGCACGTCTCACAGAGCTGCAGCAGCGCCTCGGCCTCTTCGAACGGGGTCAGGTCCTTGCGCTGGAGGTTTTCAACCAGTGCGAGTTCCATCACCTCGATGTCGTCGGACTCGCGGAGGACGACCGGCACCTCACGGAGACCGGCCTGGGCCGACGCGTGGTAGCGCCGTTCGCCCGCGATGATCTGATAGCGACCCCCGCGTTGCCGGACGACGAGCGGCTCAATGATGCCCTTCTCGGCAATCGACGCAATCAGCTCGGACAGGTCACCCATGACCTGGCGCGGCTGATTCGGGTTCGGGTCCAGTAGCTCGATGGGGACGATGCGGCCGACCGGCTGGCCAGCCGACGCCGCCAGCGACTCGACGTAGTGCTCGTCGTGCCGCATCCGGAGCGTTTCAGGCAGTCCGCGCTTCGACACGCTCGATCACCTCCTCACACAGACTGTAATAATCGGTCGCGCCGCTCGACTCGGGCGCGAACGTGAAAATCGATTCCTTGTACGCCGGGCTCTCCTCGAGCCGGACGCTCTTGCTGATGACGGTCTTGAAGACCTTGCCGCCGAACACCTTCTGGATCTGCTCGCGGATGTCGCGGCCGAGGGCGGTCCGCTTGTCGTGCATCGTAATCACGACGCCGAGGATCCGGAGCGCCGGGTTCGGCCGCTGCCGGACCTTTTCGATCGTCTCGAGCAGATCGTCGGTACCCTCCAGGGCGAAGTACGACGACTGGATCGGGATGAGGAGATGCGTCGCGGCGACCAGCGCGTTGACAGTCAGGAGACCGAGCGCGGGCGGACAGTCGATCACGATGTGCGCGTACTCACGGCCGAGCCGATCGACCTTGTCCTTCAACTTGAAGTGCGCGTCGAGCTCCCCCACGAGCCGCGCCTCGAGCTTGGCGAGACCGATCCGCGCCGGGGCCACGAACAGGTTCTCGAGCGTCGCCGGCTGGATGACGTCGGCGAGCTGACAATCGGGGTCGGCAATCGCGTCGAAGGTGCTGCGCGTGATACTGCGCGGATCGAGGAACGAGATGCTGCTGTTCGCCTGTGGATCGAGATCGATGAGGAGGGTCTTGCGGCCGCGCATGGCCAGCGCCGCCGCGAGGTTGACGGCAGTCGTGGTCTTGCCGACTCCCCCTTTCTGATTGGCGATGGCAACGATCATTGCGCAGGTATGTGAACGGTCGCAGCCATTGTAGGGACGCCCAGATCAGAGGTCAACACATTCCGGCCCGCGACACACGATAAGGGCGCCCGCCCAAGGCGCGATCAGCCGAGGTAAGACACCGCAGAGGCCGCGATGTCGGCCGGCCGACAATACCGAACTCGTCCGGATCGAGACTCTCGAGCCTGCCCTGGAGTCGGTCGTTGTCCACACGCTCGACCGCGAAGTCACCGGTCTTGGCCGCGGTCCGCTTGTCGTGCATCGCGATCACGACACCGGGGGATCCGGAGCGTCGGGTTCGGCCGCTGCCCCACACTCTTCGATCGTCGAGCCGATCGTCGGCACCCTCGAGGCGAAGTACGACGACTCGGTCTTCCGACCGCCAACGGCCTGGTCGCCGCGACCATCGCCTGGGACCAGGACGAGAACACGGGCGGACAGTGGGTGACGATGTGTGCGTGGGTACGGTGCGCGAGCCGCCGACTCGAGCTTGGCGAGGCCGATCCGCGGCGGGGGCACGACCAGGTCCCCGAGCGTCGCCGATCGCGGTCGGCGAACGCGTCGAAGGTGCACGCGGGATGCCGCGTCGGATCGAGGCACGAGGTGGTCCTGTTCGCGCTTGCGGCTCGATTGATGCGGAGAGTCCGCGAGGCCGACGGCAGCGAGCCCGAGGCGATCAGAGAGGTGCGATGTCGAAGAGGGACGCGTCGGCCGGCCGACAGTTCATATGCGGTACTTACCGAGTTCGTCCGGATCGAGACTCCCGAGCCGCCCCTTGAGTCGGTCGTCGCCCACACGCTCGAGTACGACGTCGCCGGTTTTGGCCGCCCCGATGACCTGCTCCTCGACGAGGACCGGCGAGGCGGCTGCGCAGCACCAGCGCGACGGCGTCGCTCGGACGCGCGTCGACCGCGACCTGCTCGCCCTTCACCGCGAGACGCGTCGTCGCGAAGAAAGTGTTCTCGCGCAGGTCGGTGACGACCACGCGATCGACCTTACCGCCCAGATCGCTGGTCAGGTTCCGGAGCAGGTCGTGGGTCATCGGCCGCGACATCTCGCGGTCCGCAATTGCGTCGATGGCGTACGCGGGATACCGCGCGGATCGAAGCACGAGGTGGACCCGTTCGCTTGCAAATCGATCGATGAGGAGAATCCACGAGGGCTGACGGCAGCGAGCCCGAAGCGATCAGGAGGAGGTGCGATGTCGAAGAGGGACGAAATGTCAGCCGGCCGAGATGGGCAGACGAGGCCAGCCAGCGCCGGATTGTCGGCGGGCCGATTGTTCACCTGCGTCACTCCGAGCTCGTCCGGATCGAGACTCTCGACCCGCCCCTGGAGCCGGTGGTTGTCCACACGCTCGAGCACGAAGTCCCTGGTCTTGGCTGCGGGCCGCTTGTCGTGCATCGTGATCACGACACCGGGGGATCCGGAGCGTCGGGTTCGGCCGCTGCCGCACACTCTTCGATCGTCTCGAGCCGATCGTCGGCACCCTCGAGGGCGAAGTACGACGACTCGGTCTTCCGACCGCCAACCGCCTGGTCGCCGCGACCCCATCGCCTGGACCAGGACGAAAACACGGGCGGACAGTGGATGACGACGTGCGCGTGGTTACGGTGCGCGAGCCGCCGACTCGAGCTTGGCGAGGCCGATCCGCGGCGGGGCCACGACCAGGTCCGCGAGCGTCGCCGGTTGGGTCACGTCGGCGCGTTGACAATCGCGGTCGGCAATCGCATCCGCAAGGGCTGACGGTAGTCATGGTCTTGCGACTGCCCCTTCTGATTGGCGATGGCACGACATGCGCGGGCATGTGAACGGTCGCAGCCATGACTTCTTGACCGAGGTGTCGCCGCTCCATTGCAGGGACACCCAGATCAAAGGTCAACATGGAGCAGACGAAACCCGCGGACGCGCGGCGGGACCACGACCAGGCCCCCGAGCGTCGCCGATCGCCGTCGGCAAACGCGTCGAAGGTGCACGCGGGATGCCGCGTCGGATCGAGGCACGAGGTGGTCCTGTTCGCTTGCGGCTCGATCGATGAGGAGAGTCCACGAGGGCTGACGGCAGCGAGCCCGAGGCAATCAGAGGAGGTGCGATGTCGAAAGAGGGACGAAATGTCAGCCGGCCCACATGGGCAGACGAGACCAGCCAGCGCCGGATTGTCGGCGGGCCGACTGTTCACCTGCGTCGCTCCGAGCTCGTCCGGATCGAGACTCTCGACCCGCCCCTGGAGCCGGTGGTTGTCCACACGCTCGAGCACGAAGTCACTGGTCTTGGCCGCCCCGATGACCCGCTCCTCGACGAGGACCGGCGAGGCGGCTGCGCGGCACCAGCGCGACGGCGTCGCTCGGACGCGCGTCGATCGCGACCTGTTCGCCCTTCACCGCGAGATGCGTCGTCGCGAAGAAGGTGTTCTCGCGCAGGTCGGTGACGACCACGCGATGGGCCTGACCGCCCAGGGCGCTGATCAGGTTCCGGAGCAGGTCGTGGGTCATCGGCGCGACATCTCGCGGTCGGCAATCGCGTCGATGGCGTACGGGGGATACCGCGCGCGGATCGAAGCACGAGGCGGTCCTGTTCGCTTGCGAATCGATCGATGAGAAGAGTCCACGAGGGCTGACGGCAGCGAGCCCGAGGCGATCAGAGGAGGTGCAATGTCGAAGAGGGACGAAATGTCAGCCGGCCGACATGGGCAGACCAGACCAGCCAGCGCCGGATTGTCGGCGGGCCGACTGTTCACCTGCGTCACTCCGAACTCGTCCGGATCGACTCGGTCTTCCGACCGCCAACGGCCTGGTCGCCGCGACTTATCGCCTGAACCGGGATGAGAACACGGGCGGACAGCGGATGACGACGCGCGTAGGCAGTGTGCGCGAGCCGCCGACTCGAGCTTGCGAGTCCAATCCGCGGCGGGGCCACGACCTCCTGTTCGCTCGCGGATCGATCGATCAGGAGAGTCGGCGAGGCTGACGGCAGCGCGCCGGAGGCGATCAGAGGAGGTGCGAGGTCGAAGAGGGACGCGATGTCGGCCGGCCGACATGGGCAGACGAAACCAGACGGCGCCGGATTGTCGGCCGGCCGACAGGTCACATACGGTACTTACCGAGCTCGTCCGGATCGAGACTCTCGAGCCACTTCTGGAGCCGGTCGTTGTCCACACGCTCGAGCGCGAAGTCGCCGGTCTTGGCCGCCTCGATGACCTGCTCCTCGACGAGGATCGGCGAGCGGCTGCGCAGCGCCAGCGCGATGGCGTCGCTCGGACGCGCGTCGACCGCGACCTGTTCGCCCTTCACCGTGAGATGAATCGTCGCGAAGAAGGTGTTCTCGCGCAGGTCGGTGACGACCACGCGATCGACCTTACCGCCCAGATCGCTGATCAGGTTCCGGAGCAGGTCGTGGGTCATCGGCCGCGGCATGGACACGTTTTCGATCTGCTGCGCGATGGCGTTGGCCTCGTAAATGCCCACCCAGATCGACAGCACCTTGTCGCCGGCCTTGTCCTTGAGGATCACGATCGGAGTACTCGAGAACGAGTCCACGACCAAGCCCTTGATGGTCATCTCGATCAGCATGTGACTGCTCCAGCAGGCACCTCGGCCCGCGGCGCGACAAGCTCCCCTGCCACGCTGTGCGGGCCGGCCCGCGTCACTAGTATCGGCACGGTGCGCCCCAGCCACAAGTCGGGGTCCACCTGGGCCCCCGGGGGCATCGGAAAGTTCACGACGGTGTTGCCACTCGTGCGACCCGAGAGCTCGGCCTCGCGGCGACGGCTCACCGAGTCCACCAGCACGTCCACCACAGAACCAACGGCCTCGGCGTGCAGGGCACTTTGAATCTCCTTTTGCCGCGCCTGCAGCGCCACGATCCGGGCGGTCTTCTCCCGCTCGGGCACGTCGTCGGGCAACCGTTTTGCGGCCAGGGTATTGGGCCGCTCCGAGTACTTGAACGAAAAGATGCTGTGATAGCGAACAGTCTCGACGAGCGACAGGGTCTCGGCGAAGTCGCGGGCAGTCTCGCCCGGGAAGCCCACGATTAAATCCGTTGACAGCGTCACGCCGGGCACGGCGTCGCGGATGTGATCCACGAGCTCCAAGTACTCCTCGCGCGTATGACGGCGGCGCATCCGGCGCAGCACCTCAGTGGACCCGGACTGCAGCGGCAGATGGAAGTGCTTGCACACGTGCGGCAGATCCCGGACGGCCTCAATCAGGCGCGGACCGGTGTGCCGCGGGTGGGGGCTGGCAAAGCGGATCCGCTCGATGCCTGAGACCTGGTCCACTTCGGCGAGGAGCTGCGCAAAGTCGCAGCCGGGATCGTCTGGCGCCTGGTAGTGGTTGACGATCTGGCCGAGCAGCTGCACCTCGCGACGCCCCGAGGCCACGGCCTCGGCCACGTCCAGGAGGATGTCGCCCTTGGGGCGCATCCGCTCGTGGCCGCGGGTGTTGGGCACCACGCAGAACGCACAGTGGTCGTTGCAGCCCTCGATGATCGTCACGTAGGCACGCACGGCATCGCCGCGGCGAGTGACGCCAACCGGAAACGTCACGTCGTCGAAGCGCGCCACGTCCGCCTCGCGGCGGCTGCCTCCTCCAGCGGTCCGGGCGCGCTCGACCAACGCCGGCAGCATCTTGAGCCGATGCGTCCCGAGGACGACGTCGATGAGGTGCCCGTTGGCGTTCTTGAAGAGCGCGTCGCCTTCCTGCTGCGCGACGCAGCCGGCCACCGCGAGCACACGCGATCGTCCGGTCTGCTCCTCCAGGACTCGCAACTGCCCGAGCCGCGTATAGAGCTTCTCCTCGGCGTGGTCGCGGACGCTGCACGTATTGATCACGACCACGTCGGCGTCGCGGTCGCTGGCGGCCGGTTCGTAGCCCGCCCGCTCGAGCAACCCCGCCATGCGCTCGGAGTCGTGCACGTTCATCTGGCAGCCGAACGTCTCGATGAGATAGCGCGGTCCACTCATGCCCGCGGCCTCGGACTTTCGCTTTCGCCTTTCGCTGCCTGTTTGACTTTCGCCCCCGCCCCGCTGCCGGCGCCAAGCATCTCGCGAGCGCTGGCCCGCGTGGCGTCGGACGCTCTCGATCCCGCGATCATCCGTGACAGCTCACCCACGCGGTCATCATCCCCCAGCCGCGCCACCACTGTCATTGTCCGGCCACCAGCCACCCGCTTCTCGACCACGCACTGGGTGGTGGCCCGGGCGGCGATCGGGGCCAGGTGCGTGATGCACAGCACCTGGAAGCGGCCGCCGAGCTCACGGAGCAGGGCCCCGACCGCCTCGGCCGCGCGGCCGCCGATCCCGGCGTCCACCTCATCGAAAATCAGCGTCTTGCGCGCAGGGCCTCCGGTCCGGTCGGACGTCCGCGCTGGCCGCCGCGACCCGTGCGTCCGCAGAGCGAGCATGATGCGCGACAGCTCGCCACCCGACGCGATGCGTGCAAGCGGCCGCGGGTCCTCGCCAGGGTTGGGTGAGACGAAGAACTCCACCCGGTCGAGCCCGTATGCGTCCCACCGATCCGGCGACTCCGCGTTCGACTCGAAGCGCACTTCGAAGCGTGTCTCTGCCATCGCGAGATCCGCCAGCAGGGCCTTCAAGCTGCCCGCGAATCCGCCGGCCGCCGCCCGGCGCGCGCGTGACAGGTTCCCCGCCGCGGCGCGGTACTCAGAGGTGGCCGACGCGAGCTGGCGCTCGAGCTCGCCGGCCTGCTCATCGGAGCCGCTCAGTCGCACGGCCTCGGCGCGGAGCCCCACCCCTTTCGCGAGCACGTCGTCGAGGCGAGGACCGTACTTCCGCTTGAGGCGCTCGAGCCGGGCCAGCCGATCCTCGACTTCTTGAAGGCGTGCCGGGGAGGCGTCCACACCGTCGGCATACGAGCGGAGGAACGAGGCGAGGTCCTGCAGCTGCGCCTTCACCGCGGTGCGAGCCTCGAGGTGGTGAGCGAACGCCGGGTCGAGTTGTGCTAACTCCTCTACCTTCTTCCACACGCTCCCGAGTTGCGTGAGCGCCGCCCGCTCGCTCTCGTACAACTCGTCGTGCGCCGACCGGCAGAGGCCCTCGACGCGCTCGGCGTTGGCGAGCACGTGCCGCGTGGCCGCAAGCTCGACGTCCTCACCGGCGACCGGCTTCACGGCGTCGATCTCCCCGAGCTGGAAGCTGACCAGCTCGAGACGCGCCCGGCGCTCGCGCTCGTCCATCGACGCACCAGTCAGCCGGTCGCGGCATTCTCGCAACCGCTCCCAGAGCGCCGCCATATCGGCGGCCGCGCTCTCCAGCCCCGCGTCCGCGTCGAGAAAACGAAGATGGGTGGAAGGGTCGAGCAGCGATTGGTGCTCGTGCTGACCGTGCAGTTCGACGAGATCGGCGGAGACGTCACGGAGCATGGCGGCGGTGGCCAGGGCGCCGCCGACAAACGAGCGGCTTCGCCCGGCGGCGGTGATCTCCCGGCGGATCAGCACCTCCCCGCCATCCGCGCGTTCGAAGACCGCCTCGATGGTGGCGACGTCGGTGCCCGTGCGCACCAGATCGGACGAGGCACGCCCGCCGAGCAGCAGCCCGACGGCCTCAACGAGGATCGATTTCCCCGCTCCGGTCTCGCCGGTGAGCGCGGTGAAGCCGGGGTCGAGTTCGACCTCGACGGCTTCGATCACCGCGAGGTTGCGGATGCGAAGCGTACGCAGCATGTCGGCGGAACTTCCATCGTATCATATGTTTGACAGCATATTTTGGGCGTGCTACGCTCCCCTGTCTGCGCTGTCCCAGCGGCGCGCTTCCGATCCCTCGGAGGATCTTTGGATACCCTCGGCACCCTTGTCCTTGCACTTCAGTTGCAAGAGGGCGCTGCACCTGTGCCTGGGAGCACATCGGTGCTCGACCTCGTGCAGCGCACCGGACCGGTCAACCAATCCGTGCTGGCGCTGCTGGCCATTCTGTCCATCGTCTCGTGGGCGATCATTCTGCACAAATCGTGGGCCTACCGGATGGCCGGGCGCCACACCCGGGCCTTCCTGGACGTTTTCCGCAAGAGCAGCAAGTTCTCGGAAGTCCAGGCGGTCTGCACCACGATTCCTGACAGCCCACTCGTGGGCGTCTTCCAGGCCGGCTACGCCGAGATCAATGCGCAACTGCGCCTGATGGCCCCTGCCCCGTCGAGCCATCAAGGCGCACCGGCGGCACGTCCTATTCTCAAGAGTCTGGCCGCCGTCGACCGGGCGCTGCTGCGGGCATCGGCCGTCGAGGTGAACAAGCTGGAAAAGAAGGTGACGTTTCTCGCGACGATCGCCAGCGCTGCGCCGTTCATCGGCCTTTTCGGGACCGTCTGGGGCATCCTCGACGCCTTCCAGAAGATCAGCACGACCGGCGCGACCAACCTCTCGGTCATCGGCCCGGGCATCTCCGAAGCGCTCGTCGCCACCGCGGCCGGTCTCTTCGCCGCCATCCCAGCAGTGTTCTTCTATAACCACTTCACCAGCACGACCAAGTCACTGGCGTCGGAGATGGACGACTTCTCCCTCGAGTTCCTGAACATCGCCGAACGCAATTTCACCTAGGTCCGGTGCCGAAAGTCCTTCCTGCATCCTCGTCGGGCGGCGGCCATCGGGCGCGCGGCCGCCGTGTGTCGACCACACTCGCGGAGATCAACGTCATCCCGTTGGTGGACGTGATGCTGGTGCTGCTCATCATCTTCATGGTGGCGGCGCCCATGCTGCAGCGCGGGGTCGAGGTCTCTCTGCCTGAGGCGAAGCGGTCGGCGGAGATTGCCAGCGAGCGGCTGTTCATCGACGTGCCGGCCTCGTTCCGTAAGGACCGGCGCGTCTACCTCTTGAAGGAACCAATTCGTCTCGAGGTGCTCCCCGAGCGCATCCGCCAGAGCCTGGTCAACCGCAGCGACAAGCAGGTCTTCGTCCGCAGCGACAATCGGCTCGACGTGCAGGCGCTCATCGACGTGCTCGACGCGCTGAAGGCCGGGGGCGTGCAGAACGCCGGCATCGTCACCGAGTTCCCGCAGCAGCCATGAACGAGCCGGCCACCGCCGTCATCGCGGCACGCGCGCGCGGGCAGGACACTCTGACGCCGATGCTCGCGTGGAGTGTCGCGGCGCACGTCGCGATCGTCGCCGCGATCTGGCTGGCACCGGCTTCGACCGCGAACCAGACGCCACGCACGGTGATGACCATCAACCTCGGGGGCACTCCGGGCCCGCGCGCCGGCGGGCTGACGCAGACCGGCGGGCGCGCCGTGCCCGAGCGTCTGCCCGAGCCGCCGAAGCCCGTTCCGACCACCCCACCGCCACCGCCACCGCCGTCGCGCCAAGTCGCCGCGTTGCCATCTCCCAAGGCCGCACCTGCCCGGCCGTCGCGCAGCGAAGTGGCCCCGGCCGCGCCGTCAGTGCCCGAACCGCCGCGCGACGGCAGTACGCGCGTGGAGACCGGCGCGCGCGGGCAGGGGTTCGGACTCGCCACCGGAGGCACGGGCCAGAAGGGCATCGAGCTCGAGGTCACGAACTTCTGCTGCCCGGGGTACCTCGAGTTGGTCCGGACCGCGATCGAGCGGGGATGGGAACGCACGCCTAACACGACCGGCGTCACGACGGTGCGCTTTCGAATCCTCCGCGCTGGCACGATCGATTCAGTGAGCATCGTGCAATCGAGCGGCAACCCCACGCTCGACGCGGCGGCGGAGCGTGCCATCTCGCGCGTACAGACGCCGCTGCCATTACCGAATGAATTTCCCGACAGCAGTCTGGCCTTGCGCATGAGATTCGAGAATCGGTGATCTGGCGAATACTAGGGACCAGGTGATGCACACGACACGACTGCGCATGCGCGGCACGATACTGGCGGTGGTAACGGCCGCGGTCAGCCTCTGGCCCGGTCCGGACGCGGCCACGCTGCGCGCGAACGGCGGCCAGAATCAGCAGCCGGAGATTGAGCTCGTCATCGGTGGCGACGGCGGCGCGCCGCCACGCTACGCGGTGCCGGATTTCGTCGCGTCGACCCCTGACGCGGCCGAGGCCGCGCGCACGATCAGTCAGGTGCTGTGGGATGACCTTGAATTCGAGCGCGAGTTCTACCTGATTCCCCGCGACACCTATTCGAGCGTACAAACGGCGCGATCGCCGGAGCAGGTACCCTTCGCGTCGTGGCGCGAACTCGGCGCCGACGCTGTCTTCTTCGGGACGGTGCAGCGGACTGGTGACACCGTGCGTGTGCAGGTCAGGCTGTTCAACGTACGCACTCGGCAGTCCGTGTTCGCCAAGGAATACAGCGGCACCGCTGCCAATCCCCGGCTCTACGCCCACAGCATCGCCGACGAGGTCCACCTGCAGCAGCGCGCGCTGCGTGGCGTGGCCCGCACCAAGCTGACATTCGTCTCCGACCGCAACCGCGAGCGGCTGCTCGGGCCGGTGGACAACCGCGAGGTGAAGGAGATCTACATCTCGGACTACGACGGCGCCAACCAGCGCCGGATTACCACGACACGGCACCTCAACCTCAGCCCCGCGTGGTCGCCTGACGCGCGCGCGGTCGCCTATTCGTCATTCCGCAACGTCACGCCGCAGATCTTCATCTCGCTCATCTACCAGGGTGTGCTCGAGAACGCGACCAAGGGCATCGGCAGCAACTACATGCCGGTGTTCTCGCCGGATGGGACCCAGATTGCCTTCATGTCGAACCGGGACGGCAACCCTGAGATCTACGTGATGAACCGCGACGGCTCGAACGTCCGCCGGCTCACGAACCACCCGGCCGGCGACAGCTCGCCGACGTGGTCGCCGAATGGGACCCAGATCGCGTTTTCGTCGGATCGGACGGGGACGGGACGGCCGCAGATCTACGTGATGAACAGCGCGGATGGCTCGAGCCTGCGCCGGCTGACGACGGGCGAGTCGTACGCGGATCGGCCTACCTGGTCGCCGGCGCCGTTCAACGAGATTGCCTACTCGGCCGGGACTGGCGCGTGGTACGACATCAAGATTCACGAGCTCGCCACCGGTCAGGTCCGCCAGATCACGTTCAGCGAAGGCTCGAACGAGGGCCCCGCCTACTCGCCCAACGGCAAGCATCTGGCCTTTACGTCCACGCGGGCTGGCGGCACGCAGGTGTTTACCGTCGGCCGCGACGGGCGCGGTTTGAAGCAGATTACCCGCAGCGGCAACAACACGATGCCCGCCTGGTCGCAGTAAACCAGCGGCCACGAGCAGTCGAGGAGCATTCCCATGATGAGTAGACGAGGCGTCATCGTGGCACTCGCGGTGGTCGCCGTTATGGCGGCACCGGCGTGCGCCCGCCGAAGCAAGGCCGTCCCCCTGCCGCCGCTGCCGGCGCCGCCCCAGCCGCCGCCCGCCGCAGTGACCCCAGCCCCGCCAGCGCCCCGCGCAACTGAGCGGGTCGAAGATCTGCAGCCGGCGGTCCCGGCGCTGTCCGAGGATTCGGTGGCCAACCGGTCGTTGGATGAGCTCAACCGCGATTCGCCGCTCCGGCCGGCCTTCTTTCCGGTCGACAGCGCGGATCTCGACGAGTCCGGTCGATCCGTGGTGTCGAGCAACGTCGACCTGCTGAAAAAGTATACCCAGTGGGTGATCACCATCGAAGGACACTGCGACGAGCGCGGCACCGCCGAGTACAACCTGGCGTTGGGCGAGCGCCGCGCGGTCGCGGTGAAGACCTACATGGTGTCGCTGGGCGTTGCACCGGATCGGCTCCGGACGGTGAGCTACGGCAAGGAGTTCCCCTTCGACCAGGCGCACACCGATGAAGCCTGGTCGCGAAACCGACGGGCCCATTTCGTGATTACGGCGAAGTGAGGACGACGATGACGATCTCCACGCGCCTCGCCTGCGCGCTGGCCTGCGGGCTGACGCTCGCGGCCACGCCGGCGGCCGCACAGAACCGCGAGCACCAGCAGCAGGCGGCGGAGCTGCGCATCCTGCAGGAACAGCAGCAGCAGCTGTCGCTGGCGCTGGCGCAGCTGGCCGAAGCGATCAAGACCATCAACGGCCGACTCGATGAGGCGGCCGCGGCCAATCGTCGGGGGTTCGCCGATCAAGAACTCAGCATTCGGGGCCTCGGCAGCGACCTGAGCGCGATTCGCGAGCGCACCCAGGAGACGGACACGCGTATCCGAACCCTGCGCGACGAGATCGACGCCTTGCGGACGACGCTCGCCTCGCTCCCCTCGCTCGTCTCGCAGGCTGCGCCGCCGCCAGCGGCCGATCCTGCCGACCCCAACGCCGTGCCGCCAGCCGGCGCTCCTTCGCCCGCGGTCCAGCCGCCCGGCGCCGCCACCGCGCCCCCGTCCACGGCCGGCCTCTCGCCAACGCGCATGCTCGAGTCGGCGAAGTCCGACTACTTCGCCGGCCAGTGGTCGCTCGCGCTCTCGGGCTTCGACGCGCTGCTCCGCACGTTTCCGCGCTCCGAACCAGCGGCCGAAGCGCAGTTCTACATCGGCGAGACCTACTACGCGCAGACCAAATGGCGGGAAGCCATCGATGCCTACGGCCTCGTCCTCCAGAACCACCGCACGTCCGGCAGCGTGCCGGACGCGTACTTCAAGCGCGGGCGCGCCTATGCCCAGACCGGTCAGACGGATGCGGCGCGCGCCGCCTGGGAAGCCGTGATAAAGGCCTATCCCGACAGCGATGCCGCGCGGCTCGCCAAGCAGGACCTGGACCGGATCAACCGCGCCGCCCCCGCCGCCCCCGCCGCCCCCGCCGCCCCCGCCGCCCGCTGACCGACATGTGACCTCGGCTGTCACGACCGTGCGCGATGCTGGTCGTGTCTCGGCGTTTCCGCGGCGCGGCGGAACGCCGGATCGCTATAGGCTTATGGCTGGCACGGCCGCAGAAACTGCGGCCGCAGGGGCGGCACGGCTCTAAGAGAGAGCGTGGCCGCCTGAAAGGGACGATATGGGCAGCGTGAACAAGGTGATCCTGGTGGGCAATCTCGGCCGCGATTCGGAGCTGCGTTACACACCAGGCGGAGCGGCGGTGGCAACGCTGAACCTGGCGACCACGGAGGTCTGGAACGACCGCAACAACCAGCGTCAGGAGAAGACCGAATGGCACCGTGTGGTGCTGTGGGGGAAACAGGCCGAAAGCCTGCAGGAATACCTGACCAAGGGCAAACAGATTTACGTCGAGGGCCGTCTACAGACGCGCCAGTGGGACGACAAGGACGGCAACAAGCGCTACACCACCGAAATCAAGGCCGATCGCATCACGCTGCTTGGCGGCGGTGGCGGTGCCGGAGGCCGCGGCGGGAGCGGGGGTGCAATGGAGCGCGGCGGTGGAGGCGGCGGCATGGATGAACCGCCGGTAGAACCGATCACGGACGACGACATCCCGTTCTGAGAACGGGCAGGCATTGGGCACCCGGCCACGGCCGGGTGTTTGAGATTTGGCGGATCGGCTCATCGCCGGTGCGCAGGCACCACCGCGGCGCGCTCTCTCCGGGGCGCGCCGCAGTTTCGTACGGCATCGGCTACGGCGCCGACGTACCCTTTCGCCCGTAGCGGTCTTCGAGCCGCACGACGTCGTCCAGCTCGGGCGTGGACACCTCGAGCACGTCGCAGTCCTGGATCGCCGTCATCCGGTGCACCGTCTTGGGGGTCACCCGCACGGCGTCGCCTGGCTGCATCTCGCGCCTGGTGAGTACGCCGTCCACCTCCAGTTCGTAAAGCAGCACGCCCGAATAGAGGTAGATGGTCTCGTCTTTGACGTTGTGGTACTGCAGGCTGAGCGCGTGGCCGGCTGTCACGTGTAGGATCTTGCCGACGTAACGGTCGGTGTGGGCCCAGTGCACTTCGTAGCCCCAGGGCTTCTCCACCCGGTTCACGGCCTGGGTGCCCGCCACTGGTTTCTGGTCCGTCGTCATATTCGTCTCCAACCGCGCGCCACACCCGCGGGCGCGGCCCGCCCGGCGTTTCACGAATCGCGATGCTTGACGCGCAAGCGCACGCCAGCCACCTTGGCCAGACCGCGCCTGAGCGCCTCGGCAATCATCACCGACCGGTGCCGCCCGCCGGTGCAGCCAATCGCCACGGTCAAATACGCCTTTCCTTCCTGGACGTATTGCGGCAGGGCGAACGTCAGGAACGAGGTCAGCCGGTCGATGAACGCGCCGGTTTCGCGGTGCCGGCGCATGAAGCGCACCACAGCCGGATCGCGGCCGGTCAGACCGCGCAGCCGGTCCACGAAATGTGGATTGGGCAGGAAACGCACGTCGAAGACCAGATCGGCGTCTTCCGGCAGCCCGTGCTTGAAGCCAAAACTGAGGAGCGTGACGACGAGCTCGGCACGGCTGCGCCCATCGCGCGACATCTGCTTGAAGATGTCGCGCAGCTCGTGCACCGTGAGCTCGGACGTGTCCACGATCATGTCGGCCATCGCACGGATCGGCCCGAGCTTTTCCCGCTCCTCGCGAATGCCCTCCGACACCGATCGGTCGGGAGCCAGCGGATGCGGCCGCCGCGTCTCGCTGAAGCGCCTGACCAGCGAGGAGTGGCTCGCCTCCAGGAAGATGAGGGTCGGCGTCACACCGGGGCCGGCCTTGAGCCGCTCGTAGACCTTCGGGAACTGGCGCAGGAAGTTGCGCGCGCGCACGTCGACCACCAGCGCGATTTTCTCGAGGCCGGTGTCATCGCGGCGGGCCAGGTCGGCCAGCGTTGGAATCAACAGCGTCGGCAGGTTGTCGACGCAGAAGTAGCCGAGGTCCTCGAGCGCGCGAATCGCGTGGGTTTTTCCCGACCCGGCCAAGCCGGTGAGGATAACGAATCGGCGTGTGCCCCGGCGCGATGACGCGCGCGACGCGGTCGTCTTCCGCGCCGCCTTGGGCGGCGTCCCGCGTTCCCGACCGGCCCGCGAGCGGTTCAATGGAGGACGCTGCCTAATAAAGAACCTTGCGCTGGTTCGACGTGGGGATCTTCAGCTCTTCGCGGTACTTCGCGATGGTGCGGCGCGCCAGGTCGAGACCTTCCTTCTGCAGCATGCTGACGATCTTCGAGTCGCTCAGCGGCTTGCGGGCATCTTCCTGCTCGATGATCTTGCGGATGCGCTGCTTGATGGTGACCGACGACACCGCCTCGCCGTACGAGCTCGAGATGCCGCTGTGGAAGAAGTACTTCATCTCGAACACGCCCTGCGGCGTGTGCATGTACTTGTTCGTGACGACGCGGCTCACCGTGGACTCGTGCATGCCGATGTCGTTGGCGACGTCGCGCAGCACCAGCGGGCGCAGGTATTCGATGCCGTGGTCGAGGAAGTCGCGTTGGAAGTTGATGATGCTGGTCGCGACCTTGTGGATGGTCTTCTGCCGCTGCTCGACCGACTTGATCAGCCAGAGCGCCGAGCGAAACTTGTCCTTGACGTAGGCGCGCGTCTCGTCGGTATTCTCGCCGCCCTTGTCGAGGAGCCGGCGGTAGACCGGGCTGATCCGCAACTGCGGCAGGCCTTCTTCGTTGAGCACCGCGACGTACTGCTCCTCGACCTTGACCACGTACACGTCGGGGATGACGTACTGCGACTGCGAGGGGTTGTAGCGGCTGCCCGGCTTCGGATCGAGATGCTGAATGAGCTCGATGTGCTGCTTGAGCTCGTCGATCGAGGTCCCGAGCTTCTTGGCCAGCTCTGGAATCTGGTGATTCTGCAGCAGGCGCATGTACTCGGTGACGATGCGCTCGGCCGGCGACCCGGCCAGCCCGATATGTCGCAACTGCAGCAGCAGCGACTCCTGCAGGTCGCGCGCCGCCACGCCGATGGGATCGAAACTTTGCACGAGCTTGAGCGCCTGCTCGACTTCGGCCGTGGACCACTGCCCCATCGACGACAGCTCGTCCACTGTCGCGACGAGATAGCCGTCGTCGTCGAGGTTGCCGATGATGGCCTCGCCGATCGCGCGCAGCGCCGGCTCGTTGGTCTGCATCGACAGCTGCCACAGCAGGTGATCCGAGAGCGAAGCGGCCGTCGAGAGCGTGTTCTCGATCGGCGGCAGTTCCTTGACCTCGGTCGGTGTGCGGGGCCGGTAGCCGTCGTCGAGATAGTCGCCGAAGAAATATTCGTAGTCCTGGTCGTCCCAGGTGTCGCCCTTCTCCTGCGCCGGCTTCTCTTCCGGCTTCTCCTGCGCGGGTTCCTGCTGCTGCAAATCCTCGGAGGGCGTCTCCTCGAGCATCGGATTCTCAACCATCTCCTGGTTGAGCAGCTCAGACAGCTCCAACGTCGACATCGGCAGCAGCTTGATTGCCTGCTGCAGCGACGGCGTCAGAATGAGCTTCTGAACGAGCTTGGTGTGCAGTCTCTGCGAAATCGCCATGACGTCAGTAGTTCAGCTTCGCCCTCCGGCGGCGAAATTCCATCTTAGTCCAGCCGGAAGTCGGCCCCGAGATAAATCCCGCGCACGTCCTCGTCGGCGGCGAGCGCGCCGGGCGTCCCGCTCCGATAGATCCTGCCATCGTGCACGATGTATGCCCTGTCGGTGATCCGCATCGTCTCGCGCACGTTGTGGTCGGTGATCAGCACGCCGATGCCCCGATCCCTCAAGTGAAACACGATCTTCTGAATGTCGGTCACTGCGATCGGGTCGATCCCGGCAAACGGCTCGTCGAGCAAAATGAAACGCGGCGACATGACCAATGCGCGCGTTATTTCAGCACGCCGCCGTTCTCCGCCCGACAGCGTATACGCCGGCGACTTGGCCAGCGACGCCAGGCCCAGCTCCCCGAGGAGCTCGCCGAGGCGACGCTTCTGCGACGCCCGGTCGAGGCCGATCGTCTCCAGGATCGCCAGGATGTTCTGTTCGACCGTCAGTCCGCGGAAGATCGAGGGCTCCTGCGGCAGATAGCCGATGCCCTTTCTCGCCCGCACGTACATCGGGTCGCCGGTCACGTCCTTGCCGTCGAGCTCGACCGTCCCGGAATCCGGCGCCGTCAGACCGACCGTCATGTAGAAGGTGGTCGTCTTGCCGGCGCCGTTCGGCCCCAGGAGCCCTACGATCTCTCCCGCGGCGACTTCGATACTCACGTCGCGTACGACGGTCCGGCCGCCGTACGACTTCGTCAGGGCTTTGGTTCGGAGTGTGGACATGGCCAGTTGCGCGCCGCCGGGGCTACCGACGTCCCGTCACCGTCCTGGTGAGGGTGCGCAAGGCCCAACGCCCGTTGTCTGCGTCTGCGTCCGAAACTCCTCGTTGCCATCAACAAGGACCTTATCGGCCGAACGGTAGAATACCAACGTCTTGCCCGTGGTTGCACGATTCGGATCGACCACGCACACCGGTGCCGCGGCGCTGCCGGTCATGACGTAACGCTCGTCTTCCGCAAAATAGGTCAAACGATCTCCATTGGCCCGCCGCTGATCCACTCGCAGACTCACTGTGTCGAAGGCCTCGAGCCGGTCCGCCTTGCCCGCATCCGGCGCGAGCGCCATCTCGATGCGCCAGGCCCGCAGTTCCCCTTGCGGGCCTGAAAGGTAGGCCTGCATCGGTACCGGCACCGGCACTCCCCGGGCACCAGCCGCGCCGCCGCGCGCCGGGGCCGCAGGCGCGCGCGCTCCCCCCCTCGCAGCCGGAGCGGGCGCGACGGGTGCCTGGCCTCGAGGCGCCACCAGGCCCCGAGCTACGGCCGCGGGCTTCACCGACTCGTAGACAACGACGCGCGACTTGTCTTCGTAGCGGATCTGGTCGGCGCGCCCGACCGAGGGCTTCGGACCCACCAATAGCTGCGCACGGGCGCTCCCGCTCGCGGTCAGATCGCCTTTGCTCTGATCGAGACGCAGTTCGTCGGCGCGAATCGACGTGTCGCTGCCCTGCCACAGGGCCGCGTTGCCGGTGTAGACCGCCGCGCCACCGGCTCCGGCATAGCTGAGGCGATCGGCGTTGACGTTCACCGGCGCGTCGCCCTTCAAGAGGCGGGGCAGCTTGCTCTCGTCGTCGGGCCGCGCCGCGTTGGCGCCTCCGCCAGCACGGGGCACACAGGTGCCACGCGCCTCGCGGGTCGGCCGCAGCATCGTCTTCACGCCGACGCGCGCGTCGATCAAAGTGTTCTGCAGCGTCACCTCGATCGTCTCGGCCGCAATGGCCACCTGCTCATCAGACGCCCGCGGCGCGCCGCCGGCATCGGCGCCAGAGAGAGCGATCGTGCCGCCCTTCGGGCTGTACCGCACCTGGGCTGCGCACGCCGCCAGGCCGCGATCTTCGAACGCCACGCTGCCCTTGAAAATTGCCGAGCTCACCTCGTCCTGCTCGAGCGACACGTCGAGCGTCCGCGAGCGCGCCACCCGCGGAGTCCCCTTTGGTGCGTCCTCGCGAAACTGGACGTCATCCGCGAACGTGGCCGACGTCAGCCCGGCGCCAGCGGTGCCGTTGGCATCGAAGGTGCGCGCCTGGATGCTGCTCGCCCGCGCCCCGTCGCCGGCCGGCAAGTCGAACCGGATGCCGTCGCGACCGCCGGCGTGCACGAGGGTGCCGTCCTCCGCCAGCTGCATATCGAGCGCGCCGCCGGTCAACTGCCGCCCCCGGCCCCCGCCTTTCGACAAGAGCGCCGCCGACGCCTGGCCGGTGAGCGTGACGCGATCGAGGGCCTCGCCGCCCTCGACGTAGGCGAGGTCAATCGCCTGGGCCGCCATCGAATCCAGCGCGCCGCCGCCGCCGGCCACGCGGGCGTCGCCGCGCAGCTCGATCAGACGGACGTACTGCTCGTCGGCCGATAGCCGCGCCGTGATGGTGGCCGCTTCGAAGGTCTGCTCGCCGCGCTGTGCGTGACCACCGCCCGACAGCACGAGCACGTCCATGATCCGGTCGAGCACCGCGCTGCCGGCCTTGAAGCTCGTCCCGGCGGCGTCCTCACGACCCGCCATCGTCACGTCCGCCTCGGCCAGCAGCGTCAAGACGTCGTTGGTCCTGTCGTAGGTCATGCCGACACCACTGCCGCCAAGGCCGCCTTTGGAAAAGGCGACGCGGCCGGGGGCCCGCACGAGGCCCTGGGTTTCGGTGTAAGTCGCGTCGTCGGTGGTCAGGCGGAAGCCGTCGCTCGCCTCGAGCACGACGCTACCGGTGAGCACGAGGTCCTTGCGATCCTTGCCGGCGCTAGCCTCGCGGGCGGTCACCACGAAGTCGCGGCCGTCGCGCTTGCGGACGCTGACCCGCACGCCCATCAGCTTGGCCGAACCGTCCTCGTAGTTGAGCGTGCGATCGGCCTTGACCTCGAAGTCTTCTTCCGCCTGCCGCGACTGCTGCAGCACCGCCGCGGTGCTCTCGAGCATGGCCTTCGGATCGAGCCGCTGCACGGCCGCCTGCGGTGCAGCGGACTGGCGCGAGCCGATCGCGAAGTAGACGGCCACCGCCGCCGCCAGACCGAACACGCCAACGGCCACGCGGACCGGCTTGTGCCAGGACATTTGTGTCAGGCTTCAGGATAGCAGGAGCCGTCCCGGGCGGACTCGGCTACGAGGCCGGCTCCGGCACCACGCCCACGGCCACCGGCGTCTTGAAATCCGCGATCGAGAGCTGCAGATAGCGCTCGCCGTTCCAGACGTCCTGCTCCAGGTAGTACGCGAGGTCGATGGCGTCGCGATGGCCGGTGACGAACTCCTCGCGCTCGACGGCGCGCCACGCCATCCCGCGCATGACCTTACCGTCCTGCTTGAACGCCATTTTCAGGTGCCGCTCCTTCACCCGCCGCGGCCCGTCCACGATCTCGACCCGCGAGGCCGAAAACAGCGGCGACGGGTTGCCGGCGCCGAACGGCGCCAGCGTGGCGAGTTCCGAAACCACCTGCGCCGTGATCGCCCTGAACGGCAACGCCCCGTCGAGCCACAGCCTCGGCCGCAGGTCGTCGGGGCCGAGTCGATCGTCGGCGTGCGCGTTGATCCTCGCGCGAAACTCGCGGATGCGGGTCGTCTCCACCGTCAGGCCCGCCGCCTGCTTGTGACCACCGAACGTCGTCAGCAGATCCGCGCACGATTCGAGCCCGCCCAGCAGGTCGAACGACGGAATGCTACGGCACGACCCGTGCGCCACGTCACCGTCGATCGACAGCACGATGGCCGGCCGGTGGAACGCGTCCACGAGCTTCGAGGCGACGATGCCGATGACGCCGCGGTGCCAGCCCGCACCGCCCACCACGAGGACGGTGCGCGAGCCGACCTCGAGGTCGGTCTCGACGATCTTGCGGGCCTGCGCCACGATCTCGGCTTCCTCCTGCTGACGGCGCAGGTTCTCGGCGTCGAGCATCGCCGCCAGCTCGCGCGCCTCATCGGCCATCGCCTCGTCGGCCGCCAGCAGCAGGCGCGCGGCGATGTCGGGCGAGCTCATGCGCCCCGCGGCGTTGACGCGCGGGGCGAGCACGAACCCGATGTGGTAGCTGTCGATGTCCTTGCCGGTCAGCCCGCACACGTCGAGGAGCGCCCGCAGGCCGACGCGGTGCGGGCCCTTCGTGAGCATGCCCAGACCCAGCTTGGCAATGACGCGGTTCTCGCCCACGAGCGGCACCACATCGGCCAGCGTGCCGATGGCGGCGATCTTCACGAACGCCGGCAAGAGATTGCTTCGGCCGGTCCGGTGGCAGAGCGCCTGCACCAGCTTCAACGCGACGCCCACGCCAGCGAGGTTCTTGTCTGGATACGAACAGTCGTGACGCTTGGGGTTGATGACGGCAAAGGCGCGCGGCAGATCGACGTCGGGTTCGTGATGGTCGGTGATCACGAGATCGACGCCGAGATCGCGGGCCCGCTGCGCCGCTTCCATGCCGCGGATGCCGCAGTCCACGGAGATGATCATCCGCGCGCCTTCGGCATGCAGGCGCTCGACCGACGCCGGCTGGAGGCCGTAGCCGTCGCGCAGCCGTTCGGGGATGAAGTGCGTCACATCGGCGCCGAGCAGCTCGAGCGCGCGGCGCAGGATGACGGTCGAGGTGACCCCGTCCACGTCGTAATCCCCGTGCACCGCGATGCGCTCGCGCCGGGCCACGGCGCCCAGGATGCGCTCCACCGCCTCGTGCATCCCGGCCAGGCGGAAGGGGTCGTGCAGGTCGTCGAGCGACGGCGACAGGAAGCGCCGCGCCATCTCGAGGTCGCCGAGGCCGCGAATCGCGAGCAGACGCGCCGTGACCGGCGCCACGCCGAGCTCGCGCTCGAGCGCCTCCGCCTGCGCGTGGTCGTGCGCCCGCGTTTCCCAGATCCGACTTGTCATCGGCTGCGCCGTTGGCTCATTCTCTGTCTCCTCATCCTTCCGCCATGCCTACGTCCCCCATCGCCCGCCATTTGCGGTAACGCGCGTCGAGACGGGACTCCGATCCAATCTGCCCGACCTCGGCTAGCGCCCGTGACAGCGCCGCATCCAGGAGCGTCGCCGCCAGCTCGTGGTTCGTGTGCGCGCCGCCCTTGGGCTCCTTCACGATTTCGTCGATGATCCCCGCTTTGATCAAATCCGGCGCCGTCAGCCGCAGCGCCGCCGCGGCTTCGACCTTCCGGTTGGCGTCGCGCCACAGGATCGCCGCGCAGCCTTCGGGGGGAATCACGCTGTAGATCGCGAATTCGTGCATGAGGATGCGGTCGCCGACGGCGATGCCGAGCGCGCCGCCGCTCCCGCCCTCGCCGTGCACGATCACGACGATGGGCACGTCGAGTACCGCCATCTCGCGCAGGTTCAGCGCGATCGCCTCGGAGATGCCGCGCTCCTCCGACTCCATGCCGGGATACGCCGCCGGCGTATCCACGAACGCCAGCACCGGCCGGCTGAACTTCTCGGCCAGCTTCATCGCCCGCAACGCCTTGCGGTAGCCCTCGGGACGGGCATAGCCGAAGTTGCGGAAGATCTTCTGCTTCGTGTCGCCGCCGCCGCCCTTGTGGTGCCCGACGACGAGCACGTGCTCGCCGTTGTAACGGGCGAAGCCGGCCACGATGGCGTGATCGTCGGCGAAGCGCCGGTCGCCGCTGATCTCGGTGAACTCGGTGAACAGACGGTTCACGTAGTCGAGCACGGTCGGACGGCTCGGGTGCCGTGCCACCAGCACGCGCTGCCACGGCGTCAGGGTCCGGTAGATATCGTCGCGAATCGAGTCGATGCGCCGGTGGAGGCCTTCGATCGATCGCTGCCGCTCGGGCGTGCGCGGCAGCATCGACAGCGCCTCCACCTCCTTGAGCAGGACGGCGATCGGTTCCTCGAACTCGAGCGTATCGGGCGGCATACGGCCTCTCCTGGCGGGGCTGCACAGCACGCGGCCCGCGCGACAATATCTGGCAAACCGGCGTCCGCCGGCGGCGCTAGTGGCGCGCGGCCGGCGTGGCGGCGCGGCCGATCACGACCGACCCGGCGCCGCAGATCTTTTCCACGTCGGATACCAGGCGATCCGACGGCCGGACGCGGATCTGCGCGTTCACGTCCACGCGCACGCGCAGACGCTTGTCCGGCTGCTGCAACTCGATGTCGAACGCCACGCAGCGGTCGCCCTTGTGCTGCGCGAGCACGTCCCAGAGGCGCTCGAACGTGGCGCGCCCGTGCGGCGGCGTCGACAGCCGGATCGCCACCGACGTCGCCAGCCGCTCGGTCACCAGCTCGATGGGACTGATTTCCGCGGCGAGGATCCGCGCCGACTCGTCGTCGCGCTCGAACCGGCCCTTCACGACCACCAGCCGCCCGGCGTCGGCGAGGTGGCCGCACTGCTTGAAGGCTTCGGGAAACACCACGACCTCAATGCTGCCGTGCGGGTCGTCGAGCATGAACACGCACATCCGATCGCCCTTGCGCGTCTTCAGTGGGCGCAAACCGCCGACGATACCGCCGATCGACACCTCTTCGGCCGCCCGCGACCCCGACGCCTCGCGTCGCCCCTGGTCGGCGCCGCCCGGGACTGGTGCCACCTCCTCGACCTCGTCGGCGGCCGCCTCGGCGGCCTCCCGCTTCGGCAGCAGATCGGCCGTCGTCCTGGCACCCAGCGCAGCGAGATCCGCCGCGTACCGATCCACGGGGTGGCCGCTCCAGTAGAGGCCGAGCGACTCCTTCTCGAAGTTGAGCTGGTCGATTTCGGACCACGCCGGCACCTCCGGCAGCGCGACCGCCACCGGCCCGCCACCGTCGCCGCCGCCGCCGAAGAGATCCGCCTGGCCCAGATCCTTGTCCCGCTGGGTCCGGCTGCCGTGTTCCATCGCCGGCTCGATCGAGGCGAACAGCCTGGCGCGAAGCGCACGCAATCCCACCGCGTTGGCCGCCGGCAGCAGCGAGTCGCACGCGCCCGACTTCACCAGCGCCTCGAACACCCGTTTGTTCGCGGTCCGGAGATCGAGGATCTCGCAGAGCACATGCAACGACGTAATCCGGCCGCCGAGCGCCTCGCGGGCCGCGACCAGCGCCTGCACGGCGCCCTCACCGAGCCCCTTGATCGCGCCGAGGCCGAACCGCACGCCGCGCCCTTTCTCCACGGAGAAGTGCCACAGGCTGGTGTTGATGTCGGGCGCGAGCAGCGGCACGTTGCGCTCGCGGCACTCGGCCAGGTACACCGCCAGCTTGTCGCTGTTCTGCGACTCGATGGTCAGCAGCGCCGCGGCGAAGTGCCACGGATAGTTCGCCTTGAGAAACGCCGTCTGATACGCGAGGAACGCGTAGGCCGTCGAGTGCGACTTGTTGAAGCCGTACCCCGCGAAGTACTCCATCAGCTCGAAGATCTTCGCGGCCTTCTTCTCGCTGACCTTCTGCGCGCGCGCCCCCTCCATGAAGGCGTCGCGCTGCTTGGCCATGACCTTCGGGTCCTTCTTGCCCATGGCCTTGCGGAGCACGTCGGCTTGCCCGAGGCTGAAGCCGGCGAGCGCCTGTGCGATGCGCATCACCTGCTCCTGATAGGCGATGACGCCATAGGTGTCCGACAGGATCGGCTCGAGCTCTTTCAGCTCGTACTTCACCTCGCGCTTGCCCTGCTTCCGCTCGACCCAGTCGTCCACCATGCCCGACTTGAGCGGGCCGGGCCGGTAGAGCGCGTTGAGCGCGATCAGATCGTCGAGCCGTTCGGGCTTGGCCTTGCGCAACAGCTCGCGCATGCCCGAGCTCTCGAACTGGAAGATGCCGAACGCGGCGCCTTCCCCGAACACCTTGTAGGTGGCGGCGTCGTCGAGCGGAATCGTGTCGATGTCGAGCTCGACGCCCTCGGTGCGCTTAATCTCGGTCAGGCAGTCCTGGATGAGCGTGAGGGTGCTCAGGCCCAGGAAGTCCATCTTCAGGAGGCCGACCCGTTCGACCTCCTTCATGTTCCACTGCGTGGTGATTTCGTCGCGCGCGCCCTTGTAGAGCGGCGCGTAGTCGGTGATGGGACCGGGTGCGATGACAACGCCGGCGGCGTGCACCGACGCGTGGCGCGACATGCCCTCGAGCCGGCGGCCGATGTCGATGACCTCTTTCACCTTGGGGTCGTCGGCCGCCATCTTCTTCAGCACGGGGTTTTCCGCCAGTGCCTTCTCGAGCGTCATGTCGAGCGCCGGCGGGATCTGCTTGGCGATCCGGTCCACGTCGGCAAACGGCATATCGAGCGCGCGGCCAACGTCGCGCACCACGGCCTTGGCCTTCATGGTGCCGAACGTGATGATCTGCGCCACGTTCTCACGCCCGTATTTCCGCGTGACGTAGTCGATCACCTCGCCGCGGCGGCGCTCGCAGAAATCGACGTCGATGTCGGGCAGCGACACGCGCTCGGGATTGAGGAAGCGCTCGAAGATGAGGTCGTACTCGATCGGATCGACGTCGGTGATACGCATGCACCACGCCACGAGCGAGCCGGCGGCCGACCCGCGGCCGGGGCCGACCGGAATGCCCTGCTCGCGCGCGTAGCGGATGAAGTCCCAGACGATCAGGAAGTAGCCTTGGTACCCCATCTGCTTGATCATTGCGATCTCGTAGTCGAGGCGGGCCTCGTACTCCACGATCGGATGGCGCAGGCGGCCTTCCTCGGGGTGCTGGCGCAGCCGCGGCAGGCGCTGCGCAAACCCCTCGCGCGCGATGTGCTCGAAGTAGCGCTCGAGGGTGAACCCCTCGGGCACGTCGAAGCTGGGCAGATGGTTCTTGCCTTTGGGAATCGTGACGTTGCAGCGTTCGGCGATGAGGAGGGTGTTCTTGAGCGCGTCGAGGTGGTCCTTGAACACCACGCCCATCTGGTCGGCGGTCTTGAGGAAGAACTGATCGCCGGTGTAGCGCAGGCGCTGCGCGTCGTTCACCGTCTTGCCCGTGCCGATGCACAGCAGGATGTCGTGGGGCTGGTAGTCGCCCTGCCGCAGGTAGTGCACGTCGTTGGTCGCCACGAGCGGCAGGTTCAGCTCACGGGCCAGCGGCACGAGACCGCGGTTGACGATCTTCTGCTCCTCGATGCCCTGATACTGCATCTCGAGGAAGAAGTTGTCCGGGCCGAGGATGTCGCGCAGGCGGGCGGCGGCTTCGAGCGCCGGCCGCGCCTGCTCCACGCGCAGGGCGCTCGCCACTTCGCCCTTCAGGCAGCTGCTCAGGCCGATGAGGCCTTTCGAGTGCTTCGCCAGCAGCTCCTTGTCGATGCGCGGCCGGTAGTAGAACCCTTCGGTATACCCCGCCGACGACAGCTTGATCAGGTTGGCGTAGCCTTCGTCGGTCTCGGCGAGCAGCACGAGATGGTTGGTCTCGGTCTGCGGGCCGCTCTTCTCGAAGCGGCTGCCCTGGGCGACGTAGACCTCGCACCCCAGGATCGGCTTCAGTCCGCGGTCCTTGGCGTGGTCATGGAAGACCACCGACGAGAACAGGTTGCCGTGCTCCGTGACCGCGAGCGCCGGCATCTTCAGCTTGACCGCCTCGTCGAGCAGCTCGTCGACGCGGCAGGCGCCGTCGAGGAGCGAGAACTCCGTGTGCAGGTGGAGGTGGACGAACTCCTGCGCCATCGACTGCGCTTACTCCCACTCGATCGTCGAAGGCGGCTTCGACGAGATGTCGTACACGACACGGTTGATGCCGCGCACCTCGTTGACGATGCGCGACGAAATCGCGGCCAGCAGATCGTGCGGCAGCCGCGCCCAGTCGGCGGTCATGCCGTCGAGGCTCTCCACCGCACGGATGGCCACGGTGTATTCATAGGTGCGGGCATCGCCCATCACGCCGACGCTCTGCACCGGCAGCAGCACGGCAAAACTCTGCCACACCCGCTCGTACCAGCCGGCACGTCGTATCTCGTCGGCAACGATGCGGTCGGCCAGCCGGAGCAGGTTCAGGCGCTCGCGCGTGATCGCCCCGACGATGCGCACCGCCAGACCGGGGCCGGGAAACGGCTGCCGGACCACGAACTCCTTCTCGAGGCCGAGGTCGGCGCCGACACGCCGCACCTCGTCCTTGAACAGATCGCGCAGCGGCTCGACGAGCGCGAACTTCATGCGCTCGGGCAGCCCCCCGACGTTGTGGTGACTCTTGATTACCACAGCCGGTCCGAGCACCGACGCCGACTCGATCACGTCCGGGTAGAGCGTCCCCTGCCCCAGGAACCCGAAGCCGCCGAGCTCGCTGGCGCGCCGCTCGAACACGTCGATGAACGTTGCGCCGATGATCTTGCGCTTCCGCTCCGGGTCGGTGACGCCTTCGAGCCGCGACAGGAACGTCTCGGTCGCGTCCACGAAATCGAGCGGGAGGTGCAGCTTCTCCCGGAACCGCTTCTGGATCTGGTTCGCCTCGTCGTAGCGCAGCAGCCCGTTGTCCACGAAGATACACGTGAGGCGATTGCCGATGGCGCGGTGCATCAGCATCGCGGCCACGGTCGAATCCACGCCGCCGGACAGCCCGCAGACGACCTTGCCGGCGGGCCCGACCTGCATCCGGATCCGCTCGGTGGCCTCCTCGATGAACGAGGCGATGGTCCAGTCGCCGCGGCAGCCGCAGACGTCGAAGGCGAAATGCCGCAGGATGTCCTTGCCGTGCTCGGTGTGCACGACCTCGGGGTGAAACAGGAGCCCGTACAGCGACCGCTCCGGCGCCTCCATCGCGACAATCGGCGCCGTGCTGCTCGTGGCGGCGACGCTGAATCCGCCCGGCACGCGGCCGACGTCGTCGCCATGGCTGGCCCAGACCCGGAACGCGTCGGGCACGCCGGCGAACAGACGCGGGCGTTCGGCGACCGCGGTCGCCACCTGCACGTGCGCGTGGCCGAACTCACGCTGTCCGGACCGCCGCACCTCGCCGCCGAGCAGGTCGGTCATCAGCTGCATGCCGTAGCAGATGCCGAGCACTGGGAGGCCAAGATCGAAGAGCGCGACGTCGCATTTCGGCGCGTCGCCGTCCGAGACGCTCTTCGGCCCACCGGACAGGATGATGCCAGCCGGCGCCCTGGCGCGGAGCTTCTCGAGCGGCGTGTTGAATGGCACGACCTCGGAGTAAACCGACAGCTCGCGCAGGCGGCGCGCGATGAGCTGGGTGTACTGCGACCCGAAATCGAGAACGACGATAGTCTGATGCGACACGGTCACGTCCGGCGGGAATCGCTATTATATGTGGTGGTGGCCGCCACACGCCCAACATATTGCGGCGTCCTCGTGGCCGCGATGGTGTGGCTCACGGCGGCGGTGATCTGTCCGCGCGACGTGACTGCCGGGCAGACGCCGCGCAAGAAGCCGCCGGCGCCGCCCTTCGCGGTGCTCTTTCCGCTCGAGCCAGCCTGGGCGATCACGCTGCCCGCGGCCCCGGTGCGACCGGCGGTACGCGACGGCGAGCGGTGGCTCGTCCCTCTGAGCTCGGGGGCGCTGGTCGCAGTCAGCTGGGAAGACGGCGGCACGGTGTGGTCGGTGCCCCTTCGCGCGACCACCGCGCCGGTGGTCGGCGACGGCGTCGTCTACGTCGGCGGCGGCGATACCCTGTACGCGCTCGATCCGGCCACCGGCGCCGGACACTGGACCAGTCACGCGGGCGGGACGCTGCTGGCGCTGGCGCTCGCAGGCTCGCGCGTCCTCGGCGTCGGCGCCGGCTTCGCGCACGCCTTCGACGCCGGATCGGGCCGCGAGCTGTGGGCGCGCACGCTCCCGGCGGCGGGCGATCCCACCGGGCTCGCGGTGTCGGCCACGGCACTGTTTGTCGCCTACGCCGACGGTCGTATCGTCGCCCTTGCCCTGGCCGACGGCCGTGAGCAGTGGGGCCGTCCGATCGACGGGCGCCCGAGTGCCCCGCTCCTGCTCGGCAACGCACTCTTCGTCGGCACGACCGAGCGGCGGTTCTATTCCCTCGACGCCGGCAGCGGCAAGGAACGGTGGGCCTGGCGCACGGGCGGCGACGTCACCGGCGCCGCCGCCGACGCCAAGGCCGTCTACTACACCTCGCTCGACGCGGTGGTGCGCGCCGTCAACCCGGGCAACGGCCATCAGCGCTGGAAACGGGATGCTGGCACGCGAGCGCCGGTGCCGCCGATCGCGCTCGACGGCAGCGTGCTCGTCACCGGCCTGTCGCCGACGATCTCCGCGTTCGCGCCCCAGACGGGAACGCCGCTCGGCACCTTAGAGCTGCCGGGCGAGGTCTCGGGGGCGCCGCTCGTCAGTCCGACGCTGACGCCGCGGCAGGTCGCCGTGGTCGTCGTCCTGAAAGACGGCCGCGTCTACGGCCTGCGGGCGCTCACGCTGCAGTTCAACGAGGCCGCGCCGCAGCCGCTCGCCGCCCTTCCCGGCCAAACGCTGGCGCGCGAAAAGCTGCCGGAGCGACCGGTCATCGAGCCATCGGAGATAAGCCGTTAGCGGGTCCGGCTGCCGACCGGGCGGCGGTCCAACGCGCGCGCCAGCCGGGCGACGCCCTCATCGATCAGCGGCTCGGGCGCCGCCGAGAACGCGAGCCGGATGGTGTCGTGGCCGGAGCCGTCGACGAAGAAGGCGCTGCCGGCCACGAAGATCAGACGTTCCTCGACCGCACGCTCGAGCAGCGCCGCATCGTCCTCGCCCGGGGGCAGCGTCGCCCAGACGAAGAAGCCGCCGCGGGGCGGGGCCCAGGCGAGGCGGCCCTCGAGCCGCGCGCGCAACGCCGCCGTCATCGCATCACGCCGGGCGCGGTACTGCGCGCGCAGGCGCGGCGCCAGCCGCTCGAGCACGCCGCGGCGCATCGCCTCGCAGGCCACGCGCTGATCGAGTGTGCCGCTGGCCAGGTCGGCGGCCTGCTTGGCAATCTCGAAACGTTCGACGAGCGCGGCATCGGCGGCCATCCAGCCGACGCGGAAGCCAGGCGCCAGCGTCTTAGAGAAGGAGCTCAGATAGATCACGCGCTCCGAGTCATCCTCCGCCTTGATCGGGCGGGTGGCGCCGGGCGGTACCTCGCCCTCGAAGAAGAGCGCGCCATAGGGATCGTCCTCGACGATGAGACAGTCGTGGCGATGCGCCCACTCCAGCAGCGCGCGCCGCCGGGCCTGCGAGAGCAGCACTCCGGTCGGGTTCTGGAAATTGGGGACAACGTAGAGCAGCTTGGCGGGCGTGCCGTCGCGCCGCAGCCGAGCGGTCACGGACTCGAGGTCGTCGAGATCGAGACCCTCGCCGTCCTGCCGCACGCCCTCAAGACGCGCCTGCGCATTGGCGAAGGCGGCAATGGCACCCGTGAACGTGGGCAACTCCATCAGCACGGCGTCGCCCCGATTCACAAGCACCCGCGCGACCAGATCGAGCCCCTGCTGGGAGCCGGTCGTCACCAGCAGCTGCGGCGGTGTGACCGCGACCGAGCGGCGGCCCATCTCCTCGGCGAGCGCATCCACGAGGGGCGCATAGCCGCGGGTGGGCCCGTACTGGATGGCCGTACCGTCGCCGCCCAGAAGATCGGCGGTCATGGCGCGCAGCTCGTCGAGGGGGAAGAGCTCGGCCGCGGGGTACCCGGCGGCGAACGAAATCAGACCGGGATGCCCGGCGGCCACGGTCTCCATCCGGCGAATCGCCGAGCCGTGCAGCTCGCGGCCGGTTGACGAGAGGAATCGATCGAAATCGCGCGACCCCATCGCGTTCAGCCCGCCTCCACGCCCATCGGTCGTGCTGCCATTGAACCAGCCATCCGGGAGCTCTCGGGGGCGTGGCCGCGGTAGAGGGTCGAGTACGCGCCGAGCGACGCCAGGGCGATGTACTGCAGGACGAGTCCGCGAAGCACCCACGCGAGCAACTGCAGAGGCAGCACCGCGAGGCCGACGAACGGCACGAAGCCGATGAGACCGAGCGCCGTGGCAGCGACGAGCGACGCCGCGGTGGCGAGGACGACCAGCCCCAGGGTCACGGCGCAGACGCCGAGCACCGTACGCGGAACCCGGCGCACGAACCCCGCGGCGCGCCGGCAGGCGAGGCCGACGCCGCACCCCTCGGCGGCCATCACGATCTGCGCGACCAGGTAGAGCAGGTTGACTGCGGTGATCCAGATCACGAAGACGATGCTCGCCGCCGCGGTGACGAGCAGGCCATCCGGCCCTTCACCGAACGCCGTCGCGAGAAGCGCCAGCCCCGAGAGCACATAGACGATCATCAGCGCGCAGCCCAGACGCACGTAGCGCGGGAAGAGGCTGCGGCTTCCATCGACGAACCGCTCCACGCTGAAGACCGCGGCGGTGGCCACACGCGATGCCTGCAATGGCGGCTCTTCGACGTCGGCCGCCTCGCGTTCGGCCCGCACGAGCAGCGACACCGTGCCACCCTTGATCAGGAAGATGAAGAGCGAGCCGCCGACAACGGCAACCGCCATCGCCGCCGCAAACGAGGCGAGCGCCACCGGACGCGCCAGCAGCAGCGCCGGGATCGTCGCCGCGAGATCGCGAAGGTCGAGGCCGAGCAGCGCGACCGGCTCGGCACCGACGATGAGCGCCACGAGCACGACACCGCCGATGAATGGCACCGCGACAACCAGCTTGAACAGCGCGTCGGCCGACGCCTGCACGAGGATGATGGGCCAGTTCGCGGCGGCCACCAGCCCACCGCGCTTGAGCGCGCGCCGCGCGGTGCGCAACAGCGTCACGTCACCATGATCGCACGACGCCGACGTTCTCCCCAATCCGCCTCCATCGCCACTCTGCCTACAATGAGGCGTGCCTGACGCGCGCCCCCTGCCCGCGCCTTTTCCCTGGCGGCCGGTGGCCCGCCTCCTGGCCTGGGGATTCGTCTGCGCGGGCGCTGTCTATGCGGCCGGCCTGACCACCGGCTACTGGCTGCTCGGCGCTGACGACGACGCGATGCGCCAGCGCATCGTCGCCGAGGTGCAGGCGTCGTTTGCCGAGTTGACCGGCACCCTCGCGCGCGAGGCGCGCGTTTTCGTCGCGCCGGGTCCGGTTCGTGCGGCCCTCGACGAAGACCTGGCGGCCACCCGGGGCCTGTTCGACCGTTTAGCAGTCGAATCGGGCCCGGACGCCGAGGTCTCGTTGAGCGTTTACGCCGCGAGCGGTCAGCCTCTGGCCTGGGCCGGCCGGCCTTCGGAACTTCCGCCGGACCGCGCCCAGGACGGCGAGTCGTGGTTCATCATCGAGGGCGCTCTGGGTCTGCGCCTGGTCTACGTGGTGCCCGTCCTCGAGGGCACCACGCGCATCGGCCTGGTCTCGGCCGAGCGGGATCTCGACGTGTCGGGCCGCGGCCGCGCCGCCGCGACGCTCCAGGGTGCACTCGAGGGCTACCATCTCGAGACCAGTCTGGCGCCGGCGTCGCTGGCATTGCCGTTCGAGCGGCCCGGCAGCGCGGATCCCGCATCGTTCGACATTCTTGCCCCGACCGGACAACGCCTTCTGAGTGCGAGCGTCAGCCCCGCCGACCTCGCCGCAACACGCACGCGCTGGTATCAGGCCCTCCAGACCATCACGCTCGCGGTCCTGGCCGGCTGTGTGCTGCTGCTCGCCGGCCCGATCCTCGACTGGCGCCAGGCCGCGCCGACATGGCGCCAACGGGCGGTGGCGACTGGAGTGATCGCCGGGCTCGTGATCGGCGCGCGACTGATTCTCCAGCTCGCGCCGGCGGCGCGATGGTCCACCTGGACGCTCGTCACCGGCGAAGCGTACGCCTCCACGCTGACGAGCGCTTTCCTGTCGTCGCCGTTCGACTTCCTGCTCTCCACGTTCCTCGTCGGCAGCCTGGTCGCCCTCTTGTTCGTCGCCGTGCACGACGGACGCGCCCGGCGGCACCGGCGCCGCACGGTGGACAATCCCGGGACGCTCGCCCGCTACGCCGCCACGCAGATGGTGGCCGGTGCCGGCGCCGGCGTGGTGCTGTTCGGGCACACCGCGCTGTTGCGCGACACGGTGGCGGAGTCCACGCTGGACCTCCTGCGCTTCTCGCTGCCCCCGTGGAACGGCGCCACGGTCGCGTTGCAGGTTGGCCTGGTGGCGGCACACGCGGCGGCCCTGGGTGTGATCGTGCTGCTGCTCCTTGCCGGCCTCTCGCCCTGGCGGCTCCGACGGCGATGGTACGGCCACGCCTTCACGATCGGCTGCTGGGCGCTCCCGCTCATCGCGTGGAATGGCGCCGCGCGCGTCGATGCCGGTGAGCAGATGCCGCAGCTCGCGGCGCTCGCCGCCGGCATCGCCGTCGTGCTCTTCGCCCGCCCCCTCCGTGCCCGCTTCCGGCACGGCTCGCAAGCCCTGCGCATGATCATGCTCGCCCTCGGCCTCGTGGTGCCGGCGGTGGCGTTCTACCCCACGATGTTCCACCTCGCCTGGCAGGCAAAGTCGGGGCTCATCGAGGAGCGCTACGCCCCGGTGGCGCTCAGCCAGCGCGCCACGGTGCAGGCCCAACTCCAAGAAAGCCTGACGCAGATCGACCAGATCCCGGGCCTGGCCGATCTGGTCGGCGCGGCGCCGGGGCGGGCGGCCACCGATGCCACCACCGACCGCGCCTTTCAAATCTGGCAGGCCACCTCGCTCGCGCGCTATCCCGTGACGTCGTCGGTGGAGGTGTACGGGCGTGACGGCACGCTGGTGAGCCGCTTCGCCTTCAACCTGCCCGAGGATCTCAGCGTCGCCGCGCCGCGCTCGGACGAGCGCACCTGCGGCTGGGACGTCGCCGAAGAGGTGTCGCCCTTCTTCGCCGAGGAGCGGCGCGTGCTGCACGCGGGGCGCGCTATCTGCGTCGCCGCCTCGCCCGGCGCGATCGTGGGGTCGATCGTCGTGCACGCGGTACTCGACTACGAGAACCTGCCGTTTACCTCGTCGCAAACGCCGTACGTCCAGGTGCTGCAGACCACCGATCCGCTGCGCACCGCCGGCCAGTCGGGCGAAGACGTCGAATACGCGGTCTACGGCTGGAGCCGCACGCCCTTGTACTCGTCGCGGGGCCCGGCCTGGCCACTCGAGGACGCCGTGTTCGCGCAAGTCGAGCAGTCGCGCGACCCGGTCTGGGCACGTCTGCGGCGCGGCACGCAGGCCTTCGACGTCTACCTGCTCAACGATCGCGGCGGCATCTACGCGCTCGGGTTCCCCACCGTGACCGCCTTCGGTCACTTCTTCAACGTCGCCGAGCTCACGGTCATCGCCGTGCTGACCTACGTCCTCCTGCTGGGGGTCCGGGCCATCTTCATCGTGGCGGCGCGCCGGCGCGCCACCGGACGGTCGCTTCTGCGCGAGGTCCGCGCCAGCTTCTATCGCAAGCTGTTCCTCGCCTTCGTGGCGGCCGTCTTCGTGCCGGTGGTGCTGCTCGCCCTCGTCACGCGCAACTTCGTCGCCGACGAGATGCGGTCGAACGTCGAAGCCGAGGCCCAGCGCACCGCCGCGGCGGCCACGCGGGTCGTCGAAGACCTGGTCGAGCGCAGCGCGCTGCTGCAGGCCTCGGGAGTGGACGACAACCTGATGGTCTGGGTGTCGCGCCTCATCGGCCAGGACGCCAACATCTTTGCCGGTGCGCGCCTCGTGGCCACGAGCGAGCGCAACCTGTTCGCCTCCGGCCTCCTGCCCACCCGCGCCAACGCCGACGTTTACCGCGCGCTCACGCTCCGCCGCGAGGCGTCGGCCGTGGCGCGCGAGCGCATTGGCGAGTTCGAGTACCTGCTCGCGGCGGCGCCCGTGATCGTCCGCACGACGGAAGCCATCCTGACGGTTCCGCTCACCTCGCAACAGCGCGAAATCGACGCGCAAATCGACGCGCTCGATCGCCGCGTGCTGCTCGCGGCCCTGCTCTTCATTCTCGGCGGCGCCGGCCTTGGCTACACCATGGCCGAGCGCATTGCCGACCCGGTGAGTCGCCTCACCCGTGCCACCGCGCGCATCGCCCGTGGCGACTTCAACGTGCACGTCGCGGCCACGTCATCCGACGAACTCCGGCGGCTGGTTGAAGACTTCAACCAGATGGCGTCCGAACTGCAGCGCCAGCGCGCCGAACTCGAACGCACCAACCGCCTCGAGGCGTGGGCCGAGATGGCACGGCAGGTCGCGCACGAGATCAAGAACCCGCTCACGCCGATCCAGCTGAATGCCGAGCACCTGCGGCGCGTCCACACCGACCGCGGCGAGCCGCTCGGCCCGGTGCTCAAGGACTGCGTCGAGACCATCCTGTCGCAAGTGCGGCTGCTGCGGCAGATCTCGTCGGAGTTCTCCAACTTCGCCTCGTCGCCGACGGCACGGCCGAGCGTCGTCCGCGTCCAGGACCTCGTCCGCGACATCGTGGATCCGTACCGCGCCGGCCTCGGCGACCGCCTCGAGATCGCCGTGGACCTTTCCGATTCACTGCCGCCGGTGCTGGTGGACCGCGCCCTGGTCGGGCGTTCGCTCACCAACATCGTCGAGAACGCACTGCACGCGATGCCCGGCCGCGGGACGCTCACTGTCAGCGCCACCGGCGACGACGGTTTCGTGAACATTCGCGTCTCGGACACCGGCGGGGGCATGGACCCGGAAGCGCTTTCCCGCGCCTTCGAGCCGTACTTCTCCACCAAGGGGACGGGGACGGGTCTCGGGCTGCCGATCGCGAAGCGGAACGTCGAGCTCAGTGGCGGCATGATTGCCATCGAGAGCCGGCGCGACCAGGGCACCACAGTCACGGTGCGGCTACCCGCCGCTGCGGCCGACTAGGCCACTAGCTCGAGGACGACGGAGTGGCGACGGGGCGGCGGCGCAGGCGCGTCCAGGCCATGCCGATGAAGGCCGACGCGAGGTAGCCGTACGCGGCGACGAACAGCACCTCTTCAGGGCGCGCCGCCAGCGCTGCGAGGCCAAGGGCGATGAGCGGCAACACCGTGTAACTGCGGCGCGACTGCAGGTCGATCGTCTTGAAGCTGCGGAAGCGGATGGTGCTGACCATCAGCAGCGCCGGGACGATGACCATCGCCAACACGGCGGCAGCTTCCCAGGGACCGGTGAGACCCGCGGGAAACGCAAACACGGTGGCCGCCGGCACACCAGCCGCCGGCGGGCTCGGCATCCCCACGAAGTAGCGCTTGTCCTGGGCCCCCGACTGAATGTTGAAGCGCGCCAGACGCACCGCGGCGGCCGCGACGAAGAGGAACCCCGCCGCCCACCCGATGCGTCCAAGCGGCTGCAGCCCCCATGCGAACGACAGTACGGCCGGTGCGACGCCGAATGACACCACGTCGGCCAGCGAATCGAACTCCAGGCCGAAGGCGCTCGTCGTGCCGGTCATGCGCGCGATACGGCCGTCGAGCATGTCGAGGACGATGGCGACACCGATGAAGGCCGCGGCGGTGTGGAACTCACTGTGCATCGCGTGCACGATGCAGGCGTAACCGCAGAACAGGTTCGCCATCGTGAACGCGCTCGGCAACAGGTACGCGCCGCGTCGCGCGCCGCGCCGCGTCACCGCCGCGCCGCGCAGCGGGCGCAGCACGGAAAAGCGCTGCCGCGATTCGAGAGGCTCGCTCATGGCCGGGATCCTCCAGACGGCGCCGGCGACAGCTCGGCAATCACGGTGATGCCGGCCGACACGCGATCGCCCACCTTCACGCGGATCGTGCTGCCCTGCGGAAGAAACACGTCCATCCGTGACCCGAACTTCATCACGCCGAAGCGCGCCCCGGCGCTCACCACGTCGCCTTCACGCACGCGGCAGACGATGCGGCGCGCCAGGATGCCGACGATCTGCCGGACGACGATGGTCACCCCGCTGTGGTCGACGGTCACTTCGGTGTGCTCGTTGAGGTCGCCGGCGTCCGGCCGGTAGGCCGGCAGGAAGCGTCCTGGATGGTACTTCACAGACGTCACGCGGCCCGAGACGGGCATACGGTTGACGTGCACGTCCATCGGCGAGAGGAAGATGGTGATCTGACGCCAGCCGCCCGACGCGAAACGCCCGCTCGGCTCGCCTGCCACCATCACCCGGCCGTCGGCGGGCGACAGCACCTCGTTGGGCGCGGCGTCCACCTGCCGCTCGGGGTCACGAAAAAAAAACAGAAAAAAAGCCGGAAGCAGCAGGGCGACAACGCCGTAAGTGCTTCCGGCTATCGCGGCCACGAGGGCCGCCACGCCGAGTCCAATCCCTATGAACGGCCAACCGGCCGAATCGATGTGCATGTGGCGAGGTCCAGCTCATTGTCCCGTACCCGGCGGCCGCCGTCGCAGCCACCGACAGGGTGGGGCCTCGCGCTCGGCGTCAGGATGTCGTGGAGTGATGGTCGCGCGCCCACTCGAGGACGATCTGTTCCATTCGGTCCTTGAGGGCCAGCTTGCGCTTTTTCAGGGTGACTTCTTCGACGAGCTCGGTTTCGGAGAGGTGGGGTCGTACGGTGAGTTCGTGCAGGCGATCGTCGAGAGCGTGGTGGCGTTCAGCGAGCTCACGGTACTGATCGTGGCTCTGCAGCAGGAAGTGCTTCACATCCTGCGCTTCCGCGATGTTCATGGTCGTACCCTCCTTTCGGGGACGAGGGACGCGTTCTGCCACGGGCAAGGTAACACAGTTGTCGTACTGGCTCAATCCCCTGTCCCCGTGAGGGTTCCGGTTTCATGGCTGGGCTCGCGCCACAGGATCAGCGCGTCCTCGACGGGGTTCGTGTAGTAGTGCTTGCGCACCGCCGTCGCGCGAAACCCGAGCCCCTCATAGAACTTGCGCGCCGCTTCGTTCGACGAGCGCACTTCCAGCGTGGCCCGGGTGGCGCCGAGGCGCCGGCCTTCGGTCAGCACTCTGCGCATGAGCCGTGTGCCCAGCCCGCGGCCGCGGTGCTCGGGGAGGATGGCGACATTGTTGATGTGGATCTCATCCACGACCAGCCAGAACGAACAGAAGCCGGCGACGCGGCAGCCCGGTATCCGGACGACGAGGATGTGGCAGACCGAGCGGTTCTGCAGCTCCCACTCGTACATCGCCCGCGTCCATGGATTGGTGAACGACGCCGTTTCGACCGCGAGAATCCCATCGAGATCCTCTTCGCCGGCGAACGGCTCGACCACGCAGCCGTCGGCGTCAGCGGTGGTCATGCGTCTCCCGCAGGAGCTCGACGCCGGGTCGCCGCACGTACAGGGGTTGCACGTCGGCGGGTCCCGGACGATGTCCGGCGCCCACCAGGGCGAGCGCCATCTGCCCGATCACGCCGGCCAGTAGCGGGTCGAGCGTGGCGGGCAGTACGGCGAGCGGTCCCATCGCAGCTGCGATCGCCTCGCGGTGCACCGCCGCGCCGTCGCCGATGAACAGCGTCGGCGTCCCCTGCAGCCGCTCCAGCAGGCGTTGCGGGCGCTCGACCGTCGGCGGTTCGACGAGGAGGCCGTCGCCGAACAACGCGGCGTAAACCTCGCCGCGCCATGCGTCCACCCAGGCCGCGACCCGGCCGGGCGCGTCCGCCGCGCCCGCCGACGCACGGGCGAGTGCGTCAAGGACGGAGACGCCAACGAGAGGCCGGGCCGCCGCCAGCGCCAGCCCCTGCATGGTGGCGATGCCGACCCGCAGGCCGGTAAACGAGCCGGGACCAACGGCGACGGCGAACACGTCCACATCGGCGAGGGCGACTCCGGAGCGCTCGAGCGCGGTCATCAAATCGAGGGGCAGCCGCTCCGCGTGCGATCGCCCCGGATCACCCGGCACTTCGGCCATCACGAGGTCGCCGCGCAGGACGGCGCAGCTGCCAGTCCGCGTACTCGTGTCGAGCGCCAGGGTCACCATGAGGATTACGCGATAATAGCCCTGGCAAGGCGCCGCCTCGGACCGACGAGCAGGCGCCGCCTCGCCAGGCGGCTCGCTTTGCGAGCCGCCAAGCCAGCACTGGTTGGTCGGTCCGCCCCGCGGACCGAGAGTGTCTAGTTGCCCGCCCTCCGGGCGGGCGGAGGGGTCCGCCGCACGCCGCCGATGTCCACCACCGCCACTGCCACACCGGCGATGAGGCAGTATCTCGAAGCCAAACGCCAGCATCGAGACGCCATCGTCTTCTTCCGGATGGGCGACTTCTACGAGATGTTCTACGAGGACGCGCTCACCGCGTCGCGGGCGCTCGATCTCACGCTCACCTCGCGGTCAAAGGACGCTGGCGGCAACGGCATCCCCATGTGCGGTGTGCCGTATCACGCGGCCGACGGCTACCTCGCGAGGCTCGTGCGCAAGGGCTTCCGGGTGGCGATCTGCGAGCAGGTCGAAGACCCGCGCACGGCGAAGGGGCTGGTCAAGCGCGAGGTCGTGCGCGTCGTGTCGCCGGGGACACTCACCGACGCGTCGTATCTCGAGGCCCGCGAGCCCTCGTTCATGATGGCCATCGTGCCCGGCCGACGCCACGGCACGAAGCACCTCGACGACGGGCGGACAGCGCTGGCCACGGCGGACGACGACCTGATCGGCGCGGCGCTGGTGGATCTCTCGACCGGCGAGTTCAGCGCTACCGAGTACCGCGGCCGGGCCGGGCTGCAAGCGCTCGCCGACGAGATTGCCGTGCTCCGCCCGCGTGAGATCGTCGTGCCGGACGACTCTCCAGTCGTGGACGCGCTGCCTGACATCGCGCGGCTGTCGCTCCCGGTGACCCGGCTCGACGCCGGGGCGTTTCTGCCTGACACCGCGACGCGCACCCTGCTGCGACAGCTCAACGCGCACAGCCTCGATGGCTTCGGCCTCGACGGCCACCAGACTGCGACGATGGCCGCCGGGGCACTGGCGCACTACCTGCGCGAGACACAGAAGGCCGACCTCGCCCACGTTCGCGCCGTCGTCTATCGGACGACGGCAGAGAGCCTCGTCATCGACCCTGTCACCCTGCGGCACCTCGAGGTCGTGACCGGCAGCGAAGGCGGCGTGCAGGGCTCGCTGCTCCACGAGATCGATCGCACAGCCACCGCGATGGGAGCCCGGTTGCTACGCGCGTGGCTGCTTCGTCCGCTCCTCGCTCTCGAGCCGATCCGGGATCGTCTCGACGCGGTCGAAGAGCTCGCTTTCCGGACCACGGAGCGCGGCCGCCTGCGCGACGCGCTGGCCGCCGTCCACGACCTCGAGCGGCTGGTCGCGCGGGCCTCGCTCGGCACCGCCGGGCCGCGTGACCTGGTGGCGCTCCGCGACTCCTGCGCCGCCATCCCGCGCGTGCGCGCCGAACTCGACGGGTTCCAGGCACCGCTCCTCCGCAGCCTCGTCGCCGGCCTGGACAATCTGGCCGATCTTCGCGAGCGGATCCACGCCACGCTGCTCGACGAGCCGCCCGCCCTGGCCCGCGACGGCGGCTTCATCCGCGACGGCTTCGACGCCGCGCTCGACGAGATTCGGGTCATCAGCCGCTCCGGCCGTCAAACCATCGCCGACATGGAGGAGCAGGAGCGCGAGCGCACCGGCATCGGGTCGCTCAAGGTGAAGTTCAATCGGGTTTTTGGCTACTACATCGAAATCTCGAAGTCGAACCTGCATCTGGCACCCGCCGACTACCAGCGTAAGCAGACCATCGCGGGCGGTGAGCGCTTCACGACGCCGGCGCTCAAGAACTACGAGGAACGCGTGCTCGGCGCCGACGAGCGCATTCTGGTCCGCGAGCTCGAGATCTTCGAGGTGTTGCGGCAGGCGGTGGCGGCCGAATCGCCCCGGGTGCAGGACACCGCCCGCATTCTCGCCACCGTGGACGTTCTGACCGGACTGGCCGAGACCGCCACGATTTGCAACTACACCAAGCCGCACGTGCACGACGGCGACGAGCTGGTGGCCACCGAAGTGCGGCATCCAGTGGTGGAGCGCCGTACGAGCGAGGCCTTCGTCCCGAACGACGTGGACCTGAACGGCACGACGCGGCAGGTCGTGCTCCTCACCGGCCCCAACATGGGCGGCAAGTCCACCTACCTGCGGCAGACGGCGCTGCTGCCGCTCCTCGCGCAGATCGGCTCGTTCGTGCCGGCCAAGGACGCCAAGCTGCCGCTCGTGGACCGCATCTTCGCCCGCGTCGGCGCCTCCGACAACATCGCGCGCGGTCACTCCACGTTCATGGTCGAGATGCAGGAGACGGCGCACATCCTGCACACCGCGACCAGCCGCAGCCTCGTCGTGCTCGACGAGATCGGGCGCGGCACCTCCACCTTCGACGGGCTGAGCATTGCCTGGGCGGTGGCCGAGTACCTCGCAAGCCCGGCGCGGACGGCACGGCCGAAGACGCTGTTCGCCACGCACTATCACGAGCTGACCGACCTGGCCGACGCGCAGGTCGGTGTCGTCAACGCCCATGTCGCGGCGCGTGAGTGGAAGGACGACATCATCTTCCTGCGGAAGATCATTCCGGGGCGCGCCGACCGCAGCTACGGCATCCAGGTGGCGCGGCTCGCCGGGCTGCCGCCCGCGGTCATCGCCCGCGCCAAGGAAATCCTCACCGGCCTCGAGCACGACGAGCTGTCGCGCGGCGGGCGGCCGACGCTGTCGGGCAGTGCGGCGGCCGGTGTGCGCCAGCTGGCGCTCTTCGCCGGCGACACCACGGATCCGCGGATGCACGAGATCCTCAGCCGCCTGCGCGCGATCGATCCCGATCACACGACCCCGCGGCAGGCGCTCGACGCGCTCGTCGAGCTGCGGCAGCTGGCGGAGGACGCGTGAGGGCGCGGGTCGCAGCGTGGCTGCTGTTGTGTGCGGCGCTCGCCGCCTGTGGGAGCGGCGGCCAGGAGCGCGATCGCAACATCATCGTGGTGGCCGTGCGTACCGCCCCCAACAACCTGGATCCGCGCCAGGGCAACGACGAGACCTCGCAGCGCGTGGCGCAGCTGGTGTTCAGCTCGCTGATGGACGTCGGCCCCGACCTCCGGGTGCGGCCGCACCTGGCGCTCCGTCTCGACTCGCCGGATCCGCTCACCTACATCGCGCACCTGCGCCGCGGCGTCCGCTTCCACGACGGGCACGAGCTGACGTCGAAGGACGTGGTCTACACCTTCGCCTCGTTTCTGGACCCCGCGTACCTGTCGCCGTTCAAGGGGGCATTCCGCGTCATGGCGTCGGTGCGGGCGCTCGACGACTACACCGTCGAGTTCACGCTCAAGGAGCCGTTTGCCGCCTTTCCCAGCCAGCTCGTGCTGCCGCCGGTGGTCCCCGCCGATTCGGGCGAGGCGATGCGTACGTTTCCGATTGGCACTGGACCGTACCGCTTCGTCAGCTACACCCAGGACGACCAGGTGCGGCTCGCGGCGTTCGAAGGCTACTGGGACGGGCTCCCCAACAACGCCGGGATCGTGCTCAAGGTCGTGCCCGACGACACGATGCGCGGGCTCGAGCTGCGCAAGGGCAGCGTGGACATCGTCGTCAACGATCTACCGCCCGACATGGTGCACCAACTCGAGACGAGCGATGCCTTCCAGGTGCAGCGCGATCCCGGCCTCGACTTCTCCTACCTGGGTTTCAACATGCGGGATCCGGTGTTGAAGGACAAGCGGGTGCGCCACGCCATCGGCTACGCCATCGATCGCGACGCGATCGTCACCTACCTGCGCCGCGGGCTGGCCCGGCCGGCCATCGGGCTGGTGCCGCCGCAGGCGTGGGCCTTCGAGCCGGCGGTCCACACGTTCACCTACGATCCGGCGCGAGCCAGCGCCCTCCTCGACGAGGCCGGGTACCGCGACCCGGACGGCGACGGCCCGCTCCCCCGCCTGCGGCTCTCGCTGAAGATCTCGACCAACGAAGAAACGCGGCTGCAGTCCACCGTGATCCAGCAGGATCTCCGCCGGGTCGGGATCGATCTCGACGTGCGGTCGTACGAATTCGCCAGCTTCTACGCCGACGTTCTGAAGGGCGATTTCCAGATCTTCTCGCTGCAGTGGGTGGGCGGCGCGCTCGCCGACCCGGACATCCTGCGGCGGGTGTTTCACTCGCAGCAGGTGCCGCCGGCCGGCTTCAATCGCGGCTACTACAACAACCCCGAGGTCGATCGGTTCATCGACGCCGCGTCCACCGCGCTCACCGACGACGGGCGGCGCGCCAACTACGCGGCGGCGCAGCGGCTCGTTGCCGAAGACGCGCCGTATATTCCAATCTGGAGCCGGGTCAACGCCATCCTGGCGCGGCCGGGATATACCGGCCTGCACATGCCGCCCACGGGCGACTTCCAGGCGCTCAAGGACGTCCGCTGGTCGCCGCCGGGCGCGGTGCCTTCGGACGCTCCGCCGTCGGGCGCGGCTACGACGCCGCGCTGAGACTCTCGAGGCCGGTGCGGGCCTCCTGCACGTACGGCGAATCGGGATGCTGATCCACGATCTGGGTGAACGCTTGCTTGGCTTCGGCCGCGTCGCCCTTGGTCACGTAAGCCCGCGCCAGTTCGATGAGGATCGCGTCCACAGGCAGTTCGGCCGAGTCCTGCGTCACCATCGTCTTCCACGAGGCAATCGCCGCGTCGAGCTGGCCCGTCTTCGCCTGCGCGTCGGCCTTGCCCAGACGCGCCATGCGCCCGTAGAGCGTGTTCGCGCCAGCGCGGTTCGTGACGTCGTCGAACGCCGTGATCGCCTCGGCGTGCCGGCCGAGCGCGGCCAGGGCGCCGGCCATGTGATACCGAGCGGTGATACCGGCGGGCTGATCGGGATAGGCGTCGGCGGCGACTTTCAACTTCGGCAGCGCGGCATTGAGCTTGGCGGCCTCGGTGGAAAACGTACCGGTGGCACTGAACTGCGCCGCCGCAGGGCCTTCACCCTCGGCGCCCGGCGCGGAGGCGGGGACCACCCGTGCGTCGAGGGCCACGAGCGCCTCGGCGAGCAGTTCCTGACCGCGGGCCTGCGAGCGCTGCCGCACCACCAGGAAGCCGCCGACCAGCAGGGCGACGGCGACGATGCCAACCACGGTCAGCCCCAGCGGCTTGGCGCGCGGGCCGAGGAACTCCTGCGCCCCACCGAGCGCCTTCGCCAGTTCGTTCTCTTTGAGATGGTGCCGTTCGTCGTGTTTCATGACCTGCCTTGCCTGTCTGTCCGGTAATCCGCGTGCTCCGCTCCCGGAGCGGCCGTCCGCCATCGTCGGGTGGCGTCCCCGGGCCGAATTGAACGGCCGACCTCGCGCTTAGGAGGCGCGCGCTCTATCCAACTGAGCTACGGGGACGTTGGCCTTATTCTAGCGTTTCGCCGGCCGCCTCTCCCTCGCGGCCCGCCGCGAGCCACTCAATACTGCAGGACCGAGTGCACGGTCTGCCCGGCCAGCTTGCCGCGGCCCGACAGGAAGCCGAGTTCGATCAAAAACACCAGGGCGACGAGGTCGCCCCCCAGATCGGCGACCAGCTTCGTGGCGGCCGCCGCCGTCCCGCCCGTGGCCAGCACGTCGTCCACGATCAGCACCCTCTGCCCTTTGTGTATGGCGTCCAGGTGAACCTCGAGGGCATCGGTACCGTACTCGAGTGCGTAGGCTTCGCGGATGGCGCCGGCCGGCAACTTCCCAGGCTTGCGGATCGGCACGAATCCCGCCTTGAGCCGCTCGGCCACGGCGGCGCCGAGGATGAAGCCGCGGCTCTCGATGCCGACGACGACCTCGATGCCTGCCCCCTGATAGGGGCCGGCGAGCTGGTCGATCGTGGCCGTGAAGCCATCCGGCTCCCGCAGGAGCGTGGTGATGTCGTAAAACAGGATGCCGGGTTTGGGAAAGTCGGGAACGTGTCGAATGTGTGCTTTGAGATCCATGCGTATCCGTGCGCGCCAGGCGCGCGTGCGGGGGCCTCAGCCCCGAACCGAAAAACCGTGATGCGCGCCCGAGGGCGGCTCCTGATCGTCCACGGCCACTGTACTCACGCGCGCCCCGCCAGGCCCCTGACGCAGCGCACGCTCGACACGCGTCACGGCCTCGTCGTCGCCCTCGACCAGCGCTTCGACCCGTCCGTCGGGCAGGTTGCGCACCCACCCGGTGACCCCTTCGCGATCGGCGGCATCCTTCACAAAATAGCGGTAGCCGACGCCCTGCACGCGGCCGCTGATCAAAAAGTGCCGAGCCACACGCATCGCATCGAAGCCGTTGCAGGGGCGGAAGGACGACTCCCCTACCGGATGAAGGTGAACTTGGCCTGCGCGGAAGTGCCGCTGCTGAACGGCCAGAGGATTGAGCCGTTGCTCGGTCGTGCCGTGGCGCGGACGGTCACGTAGTACTCGCGGTTGGTTTCGAGCACCGACGTGCGGAAGAGTGGCAGGCGCTGCAGCACGGTGAGCCACAGCCGCACGGCGCGTTCGTCTTCGGCCACGCGGCTGTCCACGACGTGGCCATCGATCGACCGGGTCAGCGCGTAGCGGCGCGTCAGGTTGTCGTACTCGACGCTGCTCGTGGCCGTGGACGTGGCCATGGTCCGATCGACCCAACCGGGCACGTCGAGGCGCAGTTCCGTGGCGTAGGTGAAGGTGGTCTTGAGCCCGCTCTGGATGGCGGCGCGCACTTCGTCGGTAAATCCGTCGTTGAGCGTGAACGAGACGAGCACGTGGTCGTCCCGGACGAGCGGGACGACCCGAAGGCCCTCCGCCGTCTGAGCCGAGGCGGGTACCGCCACGGCCCATACCAGTACCAGGGCTAGCAGGTTGAGGCACAGCCTGAAACGCCGGCCGGCCCAAAACGTGGTGCCAGTGTGTGTAATTACGTGCGCCATTGACGAACGTTGTCGAGACTGTAGCACACCTTTTGCCAGGAAACCGGAGCGGAATGCTATGATCCGCCTCGACTACCCCGGTAGCCGGACCTCGTGCGCAGAGCAAGATCCGTCATCCTCGTCCTCACCGCAGTCGCCATCTCGGCGGCGACGCCGGTCTCTGCGCAGTCGCTCACCTTCTCGCTCTTCGAGCGGTACCTCGAGTCCTATCGCGAACAGTACGGCATTCCCGCGTTGTCGGTCGCCATCGTGCAACACGGCACCATCGTGTGGGAGGCCGGGCTCGGGAAGCAGGACCTCGAAGCGAACGTCAGCGCCAGCCCCGATACTCCCTATTTCATCGGCGGCCTTTCCCAGATCTTCGGCTCGACGCTCGTGCTCGAGAAGTGTCTTGATCAGAACACGTTGGAACTGTCGGACCGCATGACCCGATGGACGCCCACGTACGCCGACCCGTCCGCGACGGTCGGTCAGTTGCTCAGCCACCAGACCCCGGCGGGCACCTTCTCCTACGACCTCGGCCGTTTCACTGGCCTCACAGGGGTGGCCGAACAGTGCGCGGCCCTCGCGTATCGTCATATCCTCAGCGACGTCTTCGCCAGCCTGGCGATGACGCGGTCGGTTCCGGGCCGGCAGATCGAAGGCACGGCCATGCCCGGTCGCGTCGCGTTCTCGCCGGGGGACCTCGCGCGCTACAACGGGCTCATCGGACAGATGGCGCGGAGCTACCGACTCGACAAAGGCCACCCGGTCCGCTCGACGGTCCCGGCGGCGGCGGCCAACGCCGCAACCGGCGTCATCACGACGGTCCGCGACCTGGCGCGATTCGACAAGGCGCTCAGTGAGTTCGTGCTGCTGACGCCGCCCACGCTCACAGCGGCCTGGACGCAAGCCGTCGGCGCCACCTCGCCGCTGCCCACCGGATTGGGGTGGTTCGTACAGAACTACAACGGCGAGCCGCTCATCTGGCAATTCGACCTCACGCGCGACGCGGCATCGTCGATGGTGGTGAAGTTGCCCGCCCGCGACACGACGCTCATCGTGCTCGCCAACAGCGACGGCCTCACGGCCCCCTTCGGGCTGTCGAGCGGCGACGCCACCCAGTCGCCCTTCGTCCGGCTGTTCCTGCGGTTCTTCGTCCCCTGATGTGACGCGCCTGTTCCGGGTTGCGGTCCTGATCTGCACGGGCGTCGCCGCATCGAGCAGATCGGCCGGCGCCGATATCCTGGTCACGCCGTTCGTCGGCAAGACGTTCGCGGCCCAGACGACGCTGCAGACCGCCGAAGGCGTGGATACGCAGAAGTGGATCTTCGGCGGCGCGGCGGGGTGGCTCGGCGCCGGCGTGCTGGGAGCGGAGATCGATTTCGGCTACGCCCGCCGCTTCTTCGAATCCGGCCTGGGTCTCAACGTCGCGGGCAGCAACGCGACGACGCTCACCGGCAACGTCCTCCTGACACTCCCGCTGAGCGTGACCCGCGAATCGCTGCGCCCCTACTTCACCGGCGGCATGGGCCTCCTTCACGCCGGCGCGGAGGACCTGGTCTTGGCCAACGCCATCGATCGCAATCTGCTGGCCGTGTCGGTGGGGGGCGGGGCGATCGGCTTTCTCAACGCCCGCGCGGGAATCCGGTTCGATGTGCGGCGCATCTGGAGTGCCAGCCGCGGAGTGGACACCGCTACAGGCGCGAGCGAGCCACGGCTGGGTTTCTGGCGTGCGACTGTCGGCGTGGCGCTCCGTTACTGACAGTCTCCGTCTTGGCCGGACCTTTGCACAACCACGCGTCATGACCAGCCGCACCAGCTCTTCTTACCTCTCGCGCGCGGCCGTCGCGCTGGCCTGCGTCGTCGCGTTCAGCGGCGCGCCCGCGGTCCAGACGCGCATCGCGCTCGACAAGAACAAGTACACGCCCGCGCAGGACGTGCAACTCGGGCAGGAAGCCGCCGCGCAAGTGCGGAAGGAAATGCCGCTCGTTCGCGACGGCCTCGTGGACGAGTGGGTGCAGTCCGTCGGCCGTCGGCTCGTCCGGGCGATTCCGGCCGAACTCCAGCACAAGGAGTTCAACTACACCTTCGAAGTCGTCAACCAGAAGGAGATCAACGCCTTTGCGCTGCCAGGCGGGCCGATGTTCCTCAACCGCGGGATGATCGAGGCGGCCAAATCGGAGGGCGAGGTGGCCGGCGTGATGGGCCACGAGATTTCCCACGTCGCCCTCCGTCACGGCACCGCGCAAGCGACCAAAGGCCAGAAGTTCCAGTTGGGCGCCTTGCTCGGCCAGGTGGCCGGCGCGGTCGTGGGCGGCACCGCCGGTGCAGTCATCGCGCAGGGCTCGCAATTCGGCCTCGGCACCTACTTCCTGAAGTACGGGCGTGAATACGAGAGCCAGGCCGACCTGCTGGGCGCGCAGATTCTCGCGCGCGCCGGCTACGACCCGCGGCAGATGGCCAACATGTTCAAGACCATCGAGGCGCAGGGAGGCAGCCGCCAGCCGGAATGGCTGAGCAGCCACCCGAACCCCGGCAACCGCTACGAAGCGATCAACCGCGAGGCGGCAACACTGCGCGTGGAGTCGCGCCCCGATTCCGGTTTGTTCCAGGAGGCGCGCGGCCGGCTGACGTCGATGTCTCCGGCGCCCACGGCCGAGCAGATCGCGCGCAACAAGACGAACGGGGGCGGTGACGTTCCCTCGCGGCCTGGACCGGCGGTGCGCGTCGAGCCTCCGTCATCGCGCCAGCGCACCTACCGGCCGGGCGAATTCCTGCAGGTCACCGTGCCGGCGAACTGGACCCAGATCGACAGCGGCGAAGGCGGCGTCACCTTCGCGCCCGAGGGCGGGTACGTCGAGTCCAACGGTCGGAACGCGTTCACGCACGGCGTGCAGTTCGGTGTGGCGCAGGGCGCCACCGGCAACCTCCAGCGCGACACCGAGCAGCTGTTGCAGGGATTCGCGCGCAGCAACCCCAACCTGCGCGCCCGCGGCTCGCGCCGCGAGCCGGTGGGCGGACGCACGGGTCTCACCACGGTGCTGTCGAACACCTCCGACGTCAACGGCCGCCCGGAACTGGTCTCGGTGTCCACGACGCAGCTCCGCAACGGCAGCATGCTGTTCCTGATCGGGGTGGCGCCGGAAGACGAGGCGAACGAGTACGAAGCGGCGTTTCGGCGCGTCCGGCAGGGGCTGCAGATCAGCGACCGGTAGTGTCCCGGGGCCGGCTTCGGCCGGCCCTGGGTCGCCTGAAGGCGGCCCCTACTTATGCACGGCGGAATCGTGCCGTTCGAGCGCTTCGGCTTCCGCTTCGAGAGCCTCCTCGGCCACCTCGCCCAAGTCGGTCACTTCGGTCGGGCCCTGGAGTCGCGCGTACACGAACGCCACCATGAAGATCACGCCAATCAGGCCGAGCGAGAACCACTGCGGGATCTCGAAGTGGACGAGCCCGGCTTGATTGAGATACTCCCAGCACAGCTTGAAGCCGACCCAGGCAATGATGATGAACGCGCCGTCCACGAGCGCCGGGTAACGCTGTACCAGGGTCAGCAACTGTCCGACCACGAGCCGCATCGCCACGATGCCGAGGATGCCGCCGACAATCACCACCCACAGCTTGGGCGACATGGCCACGGCAACCAGAATCGAGTCGATCGAGAAGGCCAGGTTGATCACCTCGACGCGCACCACGGTGGCCCAGAACGGCGAGAGCCCAAGCATGGGTTTCGCCGCCGGTACCTGCCGGCGGTCGTCGGTCCCTTCCCCGCCGCGGAAATGCGTGTAGGTCAGATACAGCAGGTAGAGACCGCCGACGAGGCGGATCCAGCCCACCCGGATCAGCGACGACGCCAGCAGGGTCGCCACGATGCGGAACGCGAATCCGCCGATCAGGCCGTAGCGCAGCGCCCCGCGATGCTCGGCCTTGGGAAGACCCAGCACCATGATCGCCATCACGAGCGCGTTGTCGGCGCTGAGCAACCCCTCGAGCGCTACCAGGAGCGCGACGGTGATGAGATCTCCCGACTGGACGTCCAAGACCTTCAATCCTACCGTGGACTGGCGCGGCCGCGAAGACCGACCAGCCGCTACGGGCGGCCGCCGGGCGCCTCGACATTGACACGACTCGTATCAATGTATACACTCATGCCATGTCAATGTGCTGCTGCATGTCGAATCAGGGTTGAGAATGGCTGACGATCAGGACCTCGTGTTCATCAGCATGGCCGCGGAGATCCTGGGGATGCATCCTCAGACGCTGCGCAAGTACGAGCGGCTGGGCCTGGTACAGCCGTCGCGGACGATCGGCAGCATGCGGCTCTATACCCCGGACGAACTGGACCGGCTCCGCACCATCAAGCATTTCGTGGACGAACTGGGAATCAATCTCGCCGGCGTGCAGCGCCTGCTGCTCGTGGCGGAAACCGTGCGCCGCATCCGTCCGCTGCTGGACGAGGACGCGCTGGCGACGGATGCCGGGCGCCGGCGCCTGCTGCTCGAGATGCGGCGGCTGAGCGACTCCGTGGGGCTGTGATGGAGTTCAAGGACTATTACGCGACGCTCGGGGTCACAAAGGCCGCCTCCGAAAAAGAGGTCAAGCAGGCATACCGCAAGCTGGCGCGGAAGTTCCATCCCGACGTCAATCCGGGCGACAAGGCAGCCGAGGCGCGTTTCAAAGACATCAACGAGGCCTACGAGGTCCTTGGCGACTCGGCGAAACGCGCGAAGTACGACGAGCTCGGCGCCAACTGGCGGCAGTATGAGCAGGCCGGCCCGGGTGGCGCGAACCCGTTCGCGGGCGGATGGAACGTCAACACCGGCGGGGGCCAGGGCGGATACCGGACCATGACGCAGGAAGAGATGGAGGATCTCTTCGGCGACTCGCATCCGTTCTCGGACTTCTTCACCACCTTCTTCGGCGGCGGTGGTGGTGACGGCGCGACGGCGGGGGGCCGTCACAGCCGCGGTCGCGCCCGCGCACGCGGCGGGCGCGACATCGAGCACGAGCTCGATCTGACGCTCGACGAGGCCTACCACGGCACGACGAAGCGTCTGGCGCTCAGCCACGGCGGGCCGTCCCGAACCGTGGACGTGCGCATTCCGGCCGGGGTCGGCGATGCGGCACGCGTCCGCGTCGCGGGCGAAGGCGAGCCCGGAACCGGCGGCGGGGCCGCGGGCGATCTCTACCTGCGGTTGCGAATCGCCCCGCATTCGACCTTCGAGCGCAAGGGCCAGGACCTGCACACGACGGTTCCCGTGCCGGTGCCGACGGCCGTCCTCGGCGGCGAGGTGGAAGTGCCGACGATGGCCGGCAAGGCCGTGCGGCTGAAGATTCCCGCGTTCACGCAGAACGGCCAGGTGTTCAGGCTGAAGACCTACGGAATGCCGGCGCGGGGGTCGCATCCACAGGGCGACTTGTACGCGCGGGTCGAGGCGCAATTGCCCAAGGAGATCACGGCGGACGAGCGCGAGCACTATACGGCGCTCGCGAAACTGCAGAGGGACGGCGTCAAAGCGAACAGCGCCGCATAAAACGTCATGAACATGCAACAGTTGACCGAGAAGGCTCAGGAGGCCGTCGTCGCGGCGCAGTCGCTGGCCGGCGAGATGACCCACGCGGAGATCACCCCGGAGCACCTGCTGGTGGCGCTCGTCGAGCAACAGGGCGGCATCGTGCCGTCGATCCTCCGGAAGATGAACGTCGACGCGGCGCGCGCATCGAAGGACGCACGCGGCCTGCTGGCCGCGATTCCACAGGTTCGGGGCGGCGACCTGCGGCTGTCGCCGCGCACGCAGCTCGTGTTCGAAGCGGCGCAGGCCGAGGCCAAGCGGCTGCAGGACGACTTCGTCAGCACGGAACACCTGTTCGTGGCCCTGGCCACCGAAGCGGGGCGGTCGCCCGCCGCACAGTACCTCCAGAAGCAAGGCATCACCAAGGACGCGCTCTACGCGGCGCTCACCCAGGTGCGCGGCAGCCAGCGGGTCACGTCACAGAACCCGGAATCCACCTACGAGGCCCTCACGCGCTACGGCCGGGATCTCACCGAGCTGGCCCAGAAGGGCAAGCTCGATCCGGTGATCGGCCGCGACGAGGAGGTGCGCCGCGTCATCCAGGTGCTGTCGCGCCGCACCAAGAACAACCCCGTGCTCATTGGCGAGCCCGGCGTCGGCAAGACCGCGATCGTGGAAGGGCTCGCCCAGCGCATCGTGCGCGGTGACGTGCCCGAGGGGCTGAAGAACAAGCGCATCTTCGGGCTCGACATGGGCGCGCTGGTGGCTGGGGCCAAGTACCGCGGTGAGTTCGAGGAGCGCCTCAAGGCCGTCCTCAAGGAGATCACCGAATCCCAGGGCACGATCGTCCTGTTCATCGACGAGCTGCACACGGTCGTCGGCGCCGGCGCGAGCGAGGGGGCAATGGACGCCTCGCAGATGCTGAAGCCGATGCTGGCCCGCGGCGAACTGCACACCATCGGCGCGACGACGCTCGACGAATATCGCAAGCACATCGAGAAGGATGCGGCGCTCGAACGACGCTTCCAGCCGGTGCTCGTCGGCGAGCCGTCGGTCGAGGACACGATCTCGATCCTGCGCGGTCTGCGCGAGCGCTACGAAATTCATCACAAGGTACGGCTGAAGGACTCGGCCCTCGTGGCCGCGGCCGTACTTTCGAACCGCTACATCGCCGACCGATTCCTGCCCGACAAGGCCATCGACCTGGTGGACGAGGCGGCCGCGAAGCTGCGCATGGAGATCGACTCGATGCCGGCCGAGCTCGACGAAGTGCGCCGGCGCGTGATGCAGCTGGAGATCGAGCGGGAGGCCCTGCGCAAGGAGACGGACAAGGCGTCCAAGGACCGGCTGGCCAAGCTGGAAAAGGAGCTCGCCGACCTCAAGGAAGAAGACACCCGGCTGCAGACGCAATGGCAGCTGGAGAAGGACGAGATCAGCGGCAGCAGCAACATCAAGGAGCAGCTCGAGCAGGCGCGCCTGGAGCTCGAGGCGGCGGTGCGGGGCGGCGACTACACCAAGGCCTCCGAGCTGCAGTACGGGCGGATTCCCGAGCTCGAGAAGCGGCTGGCGCAGCAGGAGGGCGACGGTCACCCGAAGGGCCCGCGGATGCTCAAGGAGGAAGTGGACGAAGAGGACATCGCCGAGGTCGTCGGCAAGTGGACCGGCATTCCGGTGAGCCGGCTCATGGAAGGCGAAGTGCAGAAGCTGATTCAGATGGAATCGCGGCTGCACGCGCGGGTCGTCGGCCAGGAGGACGCCATCACCGCCGTGGCCAACGCCATCCGGCGGGCGCGCGCGGGGCTGCAGGACCCGAACCGGCCGCTCGGCAGCTTCATCTTCCTGGGCCCGACCGGCGTCGGCAAGACCGAGCTGGCGCGGGCCCTCGCCGAGTTCCTGTTCGACGACGAGCACGCGATGATCCGCATCGATATGTCGGAGTACCAGGAGAAACACTCGGTGTCGCGCATGATCGGCGCACCTCCCGGCTACGTCGGCTACGACGAGTCGGGACAGCTCACCGAGGCCGTGCGGCGGCGGCCGTACGCCGTGGTGCTCTTCGACGAGGTCGAGAAAGCGCATCCCGAGGTGCTCAACGTGCTGCTGCAGCTGCTCGACGACGGGCGGCTGACCGACGGGAAGGGACGCACGATCGACTTCAAGAACACGGTCGTGATCATGACCTCGAACCTCGGCAGCCACTTCATCGCCGAGCACTCGGGTGAGCCCACGGAGGGCGTCCGCCGGCAGGTGACCGAGGCGTTGCGCCAGCATTTCCGGCCGGAGTTCATCAACCGGATCGACGAGATCGTCTTCTTCCACGTGCTCGGGCTCGAGCACATGAAGTCGATCATCGACATCCAGATCGCCGGGCTGATGAAGCGGCTGGCCGAACGGAAGATTGCCGTGGAGCTGACCGACGCGGCCAAGGGGCTGGTGGTGACCGAAGGGTACGACCCGATGTACGGCGCCCGGCCGCTCAAGCGCACACTGCAGCGGCGCGTCCTCGACCCGCTGGCGATGAAGGTGCTCGAGGGCGAGTTCCGCGAAGGCGACCGCATCGTCGTCGATGCCGTCGGCTCCGAGCTGACGTTCGACAAGGCGCGATCAAACGTGGCCGCGGGTCTTTAGACCCGCCCCATCAATCGGTGACGCAGCCTTCAGACGCCGAGCGGACCAATCGTACGTACTTGCCGAGCACGCCGCTGGTCGCCTTGGGCGCCGGCTGTGTCCACGCCGCACGGCGGCGCTCCATCTCCGCGTCGTCGATGCCCACACTGAGCGAGCACGCGCTGGCGTCGATGGTGATGCGATCGCCGTCGCGGACGAAGGCGATCGGGCCGCCATCCTGCGCCTCGGGCGTGATGTGCCCGATGATGAAACCGTGCGATCCACCGGAGAAACGGCCGTCGGTGAGCAGGGCCACGTCCTTGCCGAGACCGGCGCCCATGATGGCAGAGGTCGGCGTCAGCATCTCCGGCATGCCGGGCCCACCCTTCGGCCCCTCGTAGCGGATCACGACCACCGAGCCTTTCGCGATCTCGCCCTTCTCGAGGCCATGGAGCATGTCCTCTTCGGAATCGAAGACCTTGGCGACGCCAGCGAACTGCTCCCCTTCCTTGCCGGTGATCTTCGCCACGGCGCCGTCCGGGGCCAGGTTGCCGCGCAGGATGCGGATGTGGCCGCGCGGCAGAATCGGCGCTTCGACCGTCTGGACAATCACCTGCCCCTGCTTGAGGTCGGGCAGGTCCTTCACGTTCTCGGCCAGCGTCTTGCCGGTGACCGTCATCGCGTCACCGTGCAGGAAGCCTTTGGCGAGCAGGTACTTCATCAGCGCGGGCGTGCCGCCGATGTTGTGCAGGTCCTCCTGCACGTAGCGTCCGCTCGGCTTGAGATCGGCGAGCAGCGGCACGCGGTCGCTCTCGCGCTGGAAGTCCTCGAGTACGAGCGGCACCTTCGCGGTGCGGGCAATCGCCAGGAGGTGCAGCACCGCGTTGGTCGATCCGCCGACCGCCATGATCAGCGCCATGGCGTTGCGGAACGCCTTGGGCGTGAGGATGTCCAGCGGCTTCAGATCCTGCTCGAGCAGCAGCCGCACCGCCGCGCCGGCGCGCCGGCATTCGTCGGCCTTGCCATCGCTCTCGGCGGGCAGCGACGAGCTGTACGGCAGGGACAGGCCGAGCGCCTCGATGGCCACCGCCATGGTGTTGGCCGTGTACATGCCACCACACGCGCCAGCCCCTGGACACGAGTGCTGGACGATGTCGAGCCGCTGCTCGTCGGTGATGACACCGGCGAGGAACTCCCCATAGGACTGGAACGCCGAGATGATGTCGCGCACCTGGCCCTGGGCGTGGCCGGGCTTGATGGTGCCGCCGTAGACCATCAGCGCCGGGCGGTTGAGCCGCGCCATCGCCATCACGCTACCCGGCATGTTCTTGTCGCAGCCGGGAACGGCGACCAGCGCGTCGTACCACTGCGCGCCCATCACCGTCTCGATCGAATCGGCGATGAGGTCGCGCGAGGGCAGCGAGAAGCTCATGCCCGGCGTCCCCATCGAGATGGCGTCGCTCACACCGACAGTGTTGAAGCGCATTCCCACGAGGCCGGCGGCCTCGACGCCGGCCTTCACGTCGATGGCGAGCCGATCGAGATGCATGTTGCAGGGGTTGCCCTCGTACCACATGCTGCAGATGCCGACCTGCGCCTTCTGCATATCGGCGGATTTCAGGCCGGTGGCGTAGAGCATCGCCTGCGACGCCCCCTGGCTGCGGGGCTGCGTAATCTGCGACGAGTATTTGTTCATGGGTAATCGGAGGGCCGCCTAAAGGCGGCCCCTACACGGTTGACGGCTGCGGCAGCTGCACCGGATCGAGGAACGGCATCATGCCGCGCAGGCGCGCGCCGACGACCTCGATCGGATGGGTGACGTCCTGGTCGCGCAGCGCCTTGTAGTTGGGCATGCCGGCTTCGTTCTCGGCAATCCACTTCTTGGCGAACTCACCGCTCTGGATCTCGGTGAGGAGCTGCTTCATCACCTTCTTGGTGTCGGCGGTGATGAGGCGCGGGCCGGCCTGGTAGTCGCCCCACTCGGCCGTGTCGCTGATCGAGTGGCGCATGTAGTTGAGGCCGCCGCGGTACATCAGGTCGACGATCAGCTTCAGCTCGTGCATGCACTCGAAGTAGGCGACCTCGGGCTGATAGCCGGCCTCGACGAGCGTCTCGAACCCGGCCTTGACGAGCGCGCTGGTGCCGCCGCACAGCACGGCCTGTTCGCCGAACAGGTCGGTCTCGGTCTCTTCCGAGAACGTGGTCTCGATGACCCCGGCGCGCGTGCAGCCGATGCCGCGGGCATACGAGAGCGCGGTGGCGCGGCCCTGCCCGGTGGCGTCCTGGTGCACGGCCAGCAGGCCCGGCGTGCCGCCCCCCTCCTTGAACACCTCGCGCACGCGGTGGCCCGGCGCCTTCGGCGCAATCATCGTGACGTCCACGTCCTTCGGCGGCACGATGCAATTGAAGCGGATGTTGAAGCCGTGGGCGAACATCAGCATCTTGCCCGCGCTCAGCCCCGGCTTGATCTCGTTCTCGTAAACTTTGGCCTGGCGGGTGTCGGGGATGAGCACCATGATGATGTCGGCCCACTTGGCGGCCTCGGCCACGCTCAGCACCTTCAGGCCGTCGGTCCGGGCCTTCTCGATCGATCGGCTCGACGACGGAAGGCCGACGACGACTTCGACGCCGCTGTCCTGCAGGTTGAGGGCATGGGCGTGCCCCTGCGATCCGTATCCGATCACGGCCACCTTCCGCCGCCGGATCAACTCGATATCGGCATCCTTGTCGTAGAACATCGTCGCCATAACTCTCCTGTCAACTCGATCGGCCCGAGCGTGAACTCTGTGGGCCTCACTCACACCATCGCCCGCACGAAGTGCGGGCAAGGTAAATAAGTACTCGTAGAGAGGCGGAGCCTCTCTACGAGTACTGTGCGGCCGAGAGCGCCGTGTCGCCACGGCGCATGGCTACCTGCCCGGTCCGCACCATCTCGACGATGCCGAGCGGCTCGAGCCGGCGAATCACGGCGTCCACGTGCGGCGGCTCGCCGGTGATCTCGAGCGTCATCGTCAGGTCGCCGCTGTCCACGATGTGGGCCCGCGTCTCGTCCACGACCCGCAGCAACTGCGCGCGATCGTGGCCCGCCACCGCCACTTTGACTAGGGCCAGATCGCGCGTCACGGCCGGCACGTTGCCCAGATCCTCGACCTGGAGCACGTTGACGAGCTTGTAGAGATACGCGGTGACGCGTTCGGCGCTGGTCTGGTCGCTGTCGAGCACGATCGTCATGCGCGACACGCCGGGTTCGGCGGTGCGGCCCACCGTGAGCGACTCGATGTTGAAGGCGCGGCGGCGGAAGACGAGCGCCACGCGATTCAGTACGCCAGGTTTGTCTTCGACGAGCGCGACGAGGGTGTGATGCATATCAAGCGTTCTTGCGTGAGCTGGCCTTGAGCCCCAAGCCCTAAGCCGATTTCAGATCGGGTCGGCGGCCGTTTCCACCAGCGCGCTCTTCTCTGGACGCCGGATCATCGCGTCCAGGTCGGCACCGGCGGGCACCATCGGGTACACGCTGTCCTCCTGCTCGACGCGGAAGTCCATCACCACGGTGCCCTCGTACTGACGCGCCTGCTCCACGGCCTCGAGCACGTCACCGCGCTTCTCGACGCGCAGGCCGAGCAGGCCGTGCGCCTCGGCCAGCTTCACGAAATCCGGGCTGCGGAGCGGCGTGGCAGCGTAGCGGCGATCGTAGAAGAACTCCTGCCACTGCCGCACCATGCCGAGGTAGCCGTTGTTGATGATGGCGACGTTGACTTTCACGCCCTCTTGCGCCGCGGTTGTCAGCTCGGCCTGGGTCATCTGGAAGCCGCCGTCGCCGACAATTGCCCACACCTCGGCGTCGGGCTTGGCCATCTTGGCGCCGATCGCGGCCGGGAGGCCGAAGCCCATGGTGCCGAGTCCACCCGAGGTGATGAGGGTCCGGGGCGCTTCGTGCTTGTAGTACTGCGCCTCCCACATCTGGTGCTGGCCGACGTCGGTCGCGATGATCGCGTTGCCGTCGGTGATGCGCCAGATGTCGTTGATCACGTGCGGCGCGTAGAGGTGGCCGTTGTCGGGCAGCGTCTGGATGTCGCGCACCGCGGCGGTGCCCTTCATCGAGGCGATGTACTTGAGCCAGGGACCGTGGTCCTGCTTGCTGACGACGTCGAGCAGGTCCTTGAGCGCCTCGCGCAGGTCGGCGCAGATCGCCGCGTCGGCCCTGACGTTCTTGTTGATCTCCGACGGATCGATGTCGATGTGGATTTTCTTCGCGTTCACGGCATAGGTCTTGAGGTTGCCGGTGACACGGTCGTCGAAGCGCATGCCGAACGCGAGCAGCAGGTCGGCCTCCTGGATGGCGTGATTCACCCACGCCTCGCCGTGCATCCCCATCATGCCGATGTTGAGCGAATGGCTGGCCGGGAAGCCGCCGAGCCCGAGCAGCGTCATCGCCACCGGCGCGTCGACGAGCTCGGCGAACGCCCTCACTTCGCGCATCGCGCTGCTCTGCAGGATACCCTGCCCCGCCAGGATGACCGGCTTGCGCGATGCCTTGATCAGCTCCACCGCCTTCAGCAGCTCGGTCTTGCCGATGTCGGTCGCCGGACGATAGCCGCGCATCTGCACCGGCCTGGCATCCCACGCGAACTCCATCTTGGCCTGCTGCGCGTCCTTCGTGATGTCCACGAGCACCGGCCCCGGCCGTCCCGACTTGGCGAGGTGGAAGGCCTCCTTCATTGCCGGCATGATGTCCTCGATGCGCGTCACGAGGTAGCTGTGCTTCGTGATCGGCAGCGTGATGCCGGTGATGTCGGTCTCCTGGAACGCGTCGTAGCCAATCAGCTTGCTCGGCACCTGTCCGGTGATGCACACCATCGGCACCGAGTCCATCATCGCGGTGGCGATGCCGGTGACCATGTTGGTGGCGCCGGGCCCCGATGTGGCGATCGCGACGCCGACGCCGCCGCCGGCGCGCGCGTAGCCGTCGGCCATGTGCGTCGCACCCTGTTCGTGCCGCACCAGGACGTGCCGGACCGGATAATCCAGCATGGCGTCATAGGCGGGGAGGATGGCGCCGCCGGGATAGCCGAAGACGGTGTTCACGCCTTCGTGGACGAGGCATTCCCAGATGATCTGCGCGCCAGTGCGTGTGCTCGGCATACCCAGCAGTGTGCCCCGTCGGATCGGCATCAGTCAAATTGATAGTCCTTCAGACACCATAACGGACGCTAATCGACCTCGCGGCCGGTCATTCTTGCCCGACCGATGGCAGAATCGTCGCCGGCCCGGCGCGCACTATCGCTGTGATCGGCGATTTTAGGCCCAGATCGCCGCGACCCGCCCCTGGTCCGATCCTTGAAACTCGAGGGGGAAGCGAACCGGCGCCCACGCCGGTTTGACCGATACTGCACGCGAACCGCCAGCAGCGGGGCGCGCCGGGAGCCCCAAATGATCAGATTCTGGACAATTCCAACGTGCGCAGCGCTTTTCGCGGCTGCCGCCTGTTCGCCGCCGGTCACGACCGAGGCTCCACCCCCGGCCGGTGATCCTGTCGTCACCCCGGCCCCGGCCCCCCCCCCGCCTCCCGAGGCGGCCCCGGCCGCGACGGCTCCGGCCCGTCCCAGCCCGCCGCGCCCCGCCGCACGGACACCCGTTGCACCCGCACGCGAACCTGTGCCCAATACCGCGGCCGCGCCGCCGATTGTGCGAGAACCAGCGCCGCCCCAGCCCACCGCACACGAGGCGACGATCGCCTCCGGTACCGAACTGCCGCTCGAGCTCCTGACCTCGCTCAGTTCCGAGACCGCGGCCGTGGAAACCGAAGTGCAGGCGCGACTGACGCAGGCAGTGACGGTCCACGGTGAGACCCTGATTCCGAGCGGCGCGACCCTGACCGGGTCGGTGACCGAGGTCGAGCGGTCGGGCCGCGTACAGGGCCGGGCGCACCTCGCGATGCGGTTCACGGACGTGAGATTCTCGGGCCAGCGCCACCGCCTCGAGACGCAGCCGCTGTCGTTCGACGCCGAGGCCACCAAGAAGCAAGACGCGACGAAGGTTGGCGCCGGCGCCGGCATCGGCGCGGTGATCGGCGGCATCCTCGGCGGCGGCAAGGGCGCCGCGACGGGCGCCGCGATTGGCGGCGCGGCCGGCGGCGGCGCCGTGCTCGCAACGCGCGGCAAGGAAGTGGAGCTCGCGTCGGGCACGAGCCTCACCGCCGTGCTCGCGTCGCCGCTGAGAATGACGGTCGATGACTAGCTGATGGAGGGCGGGCAGGTCTGAAGACCTGCCCCTACGAAGTCTCTTGGGGGGGCCGGGAGCCGGGAGCCGTCTTATGCTCCAGTTCCCCGTCCGGGCAGAACCCGATCCGGGCGTGGCTGCGGTCGCAAAACGGCTTCGTCTCCGACGCGCCGCAGCGGCAGAGCGCCACTGGCAGCTTCGACGGGCGCAGCGTCGCGCCGCCGCTCTCGACGACGCGGACGTCGTCGCCTTCGATGACGTAGGGACCGTTCCTGCGAATGCGAACGGTCACCACGGCCGCTACCCGATCTTCTGCATCGCGCCGAGGAAATCGGCGTTCGCTTTCGTTTTTCCCAGCTTGTCGAGCATCAGCTCCATCGCCTCCACGCCCGAGAGCGGGTTCAGCACCTTGCGCAGCACCCAGATGCGGTTGAGATCCTCGCGCGGGATGAGCAGTTCCTCCTTGCGCGTGCCGCTCTTGGTGATGTCGATGGCCGGGAAGACGCGCTTGTCGGCGAGCTTCCGATCGAGGTGGATTTCGCTGTTGCCGGTGCCCTTGAACTCCTCGAAGATCACGTCGTCCATACGGGAACCGGTGTCGATGAGCGCGGTGGCGACGATCGTCAGCGAGCCGCCGTCCTCGATGTTGCGGGCCGCGCCAAAAAACCGCTTCGGCTTCTGCAGCGCGTTCGAGTCGAGACCGCCCGACAGCACCTTGCCCGACGACGGCGCCACCGTGTTGTAGGCGCGCGCGAGGCGTGTGATCGAATCCAGCAGGATGAGCACGTCCTTCTTGTGCTCGACGAGGCGCTTGGCCTTCTCGATGACCATCTCGGCCACCTGCACGTGGCGCTGCGCCGGCTCGTCGAAGGTGGACGAGATCACCTCGCCCTTCACCGAGCGCTGCATGTCGGTGACTTCTTCGGGGCGCTCGTCGATGAGCAGGACGATCAGGAACACCTCGGGGTGATTCTCGGCGACCGACTTTGCGATGCTCTGCAGCAGCATGGTCTTGCCGGTGCGCGGCGGCGCGACGATCAGTCCGCGCTGCCCTTTTCCGATCGGCGTCATGAGGTCCATGACGCGGGCCGAGAGGTTCTCCGGACCCATCTCCTGCCGGATCATTTCCTGCGGATAGAGCGGCGTGAGGTTCTCGAAGAACACCTTCTCGCGCGCACGGTCGGGAGCCTCGAAGTTGACGGCTTCGACCTTGACCAGCGAGAAGTAGCGCTCGCCTTCGCGCGGCGGCCGGATCTGCCCCGACACGGTGTCACCCGTGTGCAGATCGAAGCGCCGGATCTGCGACGGCGACACGTAGATGTCGTCCGGGCCGTGCAGGTAGTTGTAGTCCGGGGCGCGCAGGAACCCGAAGCCGTCGGGCAGCAGCTCGAGCACGCCTTCCGAGAAGATGAACCCGCTCTGCTCGGTCTGCGCCTTGAGGATCTGGAAGATCAGATCCTGCTTGCGCATGCCCGTGGCGCCTTCGACGTTCAGGTCCTTGCCCACCTGCGTCAGCGCCTGGATCCCCATGTCCTTGAGGACGGCGATATTCAGGCTTGGCCGGGCCGGCCCAGCGGGTGCCGGGGACGCAGCGCCAGGCGCCGGCGCGGAGGCCGTGCCGTTCGCCTCGGGCGGGGCCGCCTCGACGTCGGCCTGCGGCGGTGGCTGTCGCGGGGCTGCCATTTCGGCGGCAGGGCCGCGCTGGCCGCCGTCACCATGGCCGCGGTGCGAACGATCGGACTCGTTGGATTCCCGGGGGCGGCGGTCGGAGGCTCGACCTGCCCCATGACGTCTCGGGCTGCTAGGCATTGTTTCTCGGCCGAAAAAGGTTTTTGCTGGTGAGCGACTCAGGAACGGCGGACGCGTTCGGAGCGTGGATGTACCAAAATGAGTATAGGAACGAGCCCCCGTGGTGTCAAGAACACGCCGGCCACCGCGGACGGCGGCCGCCGCTATTTCCCGACCAGATGCGGCAGGTCCAGATTGTTCTCGTTGCAGACGTACTCGATGAGCTCGCCGTCAGCGGACAACGCGAAATCCTGCGTCACCGTCCACGGCCGCGTGTAGAAGGTCGGGTCGTCGATCGTGATCGCCACCACCAGGTGGCCGAAGTCGGGCCGCCGGATCCGCTCGGTGACCCGCATCGCTTCCGAATGCGGATGCCCGGCGTCGTCGAGCCACGTCTTGTCGTTGAAGCCGACGGTCTGCACGACCAGTGTGTCGCCGTCCCACATCCCCGTCGAGTACCCCATCCACGTGGGCTGGGGTTCGCTCGTGAGCGCGTGCGTGTCCAGGAAGATCTGCCGGAACATGGACCGTGTCTCGTAGAGCATCACGACGAGTGTTGGCGTCTGGATGATCTTGGTGGGAAACGGCACGCCGTTGACGCGCGGAAAGCCGGGCGGCAGGCAGAAGCCCTCCGGATCGTCCTTCCCGAGCGTGCGCTGACGCTCGTCGAACAGGGCGCGCGCCGCGGGCCGCATCGGCACGTCCTCGGGCGCGAGATCCGCCGCGAGGTTGAAGTTGAACTTGAGATCGGTCTGCCATATCCCGGAGAGGTCGATGGTGCCCCACGCGGTGCGTGGCGCGGGCGCCGACAGGTTGACGGCGCCGCTCTCCGTCCGTGGCGCCGTCGGCGACCGGTACACCCATTGCGCGCCGGCTGCCGCTGGAATCCAACCCGCAACGAGGAGTGCCGCGGCCAGCCGGGCGTGTCGTGACATGGCGGGAGTATAGAGGACGCCGGGCTCAGTAATCGCCGGGCGATTTCCCGGTCCCCATGATGCTGCAGGCGGCAATGACGTTCAGGCGTCGCCGCCGCGCCTCGGCCAGCACGTCGTCGTCATCGGCGCCGGGATTGAGCCAGATCTCCGGGATGCCCTTCCGCTCGAACTCCTCGAGCAGGCGCATCGCCGTGTCGGGCTGCACGTACACCGTCGCCATGTCGATCGGCCCGGGCACGTCGAGCACCGACGCGTAGGCCGGCACCCCCTCGATCTCGGCTTCGTCCGGGTTGATCGGAATGACGGTGTGCCCCGCGTCGCGGAACGCGCGCAGCGCCTTGTTGCCGAACTTGGTGCGATCCCGGGAGGCACCGACCACGGCCACGATCTGCGGCATGGCTCATTATCGCGCAGCCGTCCGCACCAGGGCCCGGCGGCAGCGCTTCGCTACAATGGCGGGCGGTGCGGCGGCCCGTTCTCACTCTTCTCCTTTTGGCCTTTGTGACGTTCGGGGTCGGTCTCGGCCGCCAGGCGATCACCGAAGCCGACGAGGCCTTCTACGCCGAAGCCTCGCGGGAGATGGTCGCCTCGGGCGACTGGATCACCCCCCGGTTCAATTTCGAGGATCGCTGGCAGAAGCCGGTCCTCTATTACTGGCTCACCGGCGCCACTTTCGTGCTGACCGGACCTGGTGAAGGCGCCGCGCGGCTGTGGTCGGCGCTCTCCGGCGCCGGCCTCGTGCTCCTCGTCTGGGGCGTCACCGCGCACCGGCAGTCGACCCGCCCGCACGCCTGGCTCGCCGGCGCCATCACGGCCACCTCGTTCGGCTACTTCACGATGGCTCGATCGGCGCTGCCCGATCTGCCGCTTGCCTTCTGCATCACGCTGACGATCGTGGCCGCGTTTGCCGCCTTCGATGCCGGCGGTCGTGCCGGCACATCGCTCCGCTGGTGGGTGGTCGCCGGCATCGCGACGGGACTGGGGTGCCTGATGAAAGGCCCCGTGGGCATCGTGGTGCCGGCCCTCGCCGTGGCCCCCGCCTGGTGGTTCGAGCGGCGCGAGGCGGCGGTGCGATGGCGGCACGTGGCGGCCGCGGCGGCGATGGCCGCCGCAATCGCGCTGCCGTGGTACGCCGCGATGGTGACGCGCCACGGCACGGCCTACGTCGAGAGCTTCGTGGTCGGCGACAACCTCGAGCGCTTTTCGACCACGCGCTTCAACGACAAGCGGCCGTTGTGGTTCTACCTGCCGGTCATCGCCGGCGGACTGCTCCCATGGTCGGTATTCGGGGTCGCCGCCGCCGCGAGCGGGATCAATGGACTGCTGCGCCGGCGGTGGCACCCGTCCCGCGACGACATCCGCTTGTGGTCGTGGGCGATTGTCCCAACGCTGTTCTTCGCCGCGTCGGTCGGCCAGCAGCCCCGCTACGTGCTGCCGATCCTGCCGCCGCTCGCGATCCTCACCGCTCGAGCCATCGGCTCACGACTCGTCGCCGCGCAGCGCGCCGGCGGCACGGCGCTGCTCCGCGGGGCCACGTGGGCGACCGCAGCGGTCTTCGTCGGCGCGGCTGCGCTCCTCTACCGGCTGCAGCCGCTGTTGCACGACACGAGCGCGGCCATCCTCGCGACGTCGGCCATCGGCATGGCTGCGGGAGGCGCCGCCCTGGCCATCGTGGCGCTGCGCGGCGCATGGCCGGCGCTCCCGATGGCGGTCACGGCGTCGGCGGCCGCACTGCTGCTCGGCGTGCAGTTCAGCGTGTTCGCTCCCGGCCGGCCCGCCGCGGTGGAGCGCATGGCCGCGTTCGTGGCCGCGCACCGCACCCGCGGCGAGGCAGTGGGCACGTACCACGCGTTCACCCGCAACCTGGTCTTCTACACACGGGTGAAGCAGGCCGACCTGCTCGACGCCGCGGCTGCGGCGCAGTTCCTCGCATCGCCGGATCGCGTGCTCCTCGTGCTGCCCGAACGCGACTTGCCGGGCGTGGCCGCGGCGGCGCCCACGGAGCCGCGGCTCCTGGCGCGCGTCCGCCACCTCAACACCGCAAACCTGCGGTTGCGCAGCGTGCTGAACCCCGACCCGAACGTGGAGTTGGAAACCGTCGTGCTGGTGTCGAATCGATAGCGGGATGACGAATGTAGCGGTGGGTCTTCAGGCCGATCGATGAGGCGGGTCTGAAGACCCGCGGCCACAGTGAGAGTGCGTAGAGGGCGGTCTTTAGACCGCCCTGCCAGCCTGTCCTACCTGTCCCACCTGTCCCACCTGTCCCACCTGTCCTACCTGTCCTACTCCGGGAAGATCTTCCCAGGATTCAGGATGCCGGCCGGATCGAAGGCGTGCTTGACGCGCTGCATCAGCGCGATCTGGTCGGCCGACAGCTCGAGGCCGAGATACGCCGCCTTCGCGAAGCCGATGCCGTGCTCGCCGCTGATCGATCCCTCGAGCGCGACCACGCGCGTGAACAGTTCCCGTTCGGCCAGTCGCGCCCGCTCGCGCGCCGCCGTGTCGGCTGGATCGAACATGAAGTTGACGTGGATGTTGCCGTCGCCGGCATGGCCGAAGCACGCCACCTTGAGATCGTGCGCGGCCTTCAGTCGCTCGACCTCCACGAAGAGCTCGGGCACGCGGCCGCGCGGCACGACGACGTCGTGATTGATCTTGATCAATCCCGTCGCCCGCAGCGCCAGCGAGAGCTGGCGCCGCACCGCCCACAGCTCGTCCCGCGCCGCGGCGTCGGCCGCGCGCGTGATCGACAGCGCGCCCGCCGCTGTCAGTGCCTGCGAGGCGCGATCGATCTCTTCCTCCACCGCCGCCGGAACGCCGTCGGCCTCGACGATGAGCAGCGCCGAGGCGCCGGTAGCCACCGCCGTGCCGACGAACGTCTCGACCGCCCGCAGCGAGTCCCCGTCGATGAGTTCTATCGCGGCCGGAATCACGCCGAGGCGGACCAGCGCGGTCACGCCGTCCACGGCCCCGCGAATGTTCGCGAACGCGGCCGAGACCGTGGCGCGGGCCGGCGGATACGGCAGGAGCCGCAGCGTGATGCGCGTGATGATCGCGAGCGTGCCCTCCGACCCGACCAGCAACTGCGTCAGGTCGTAGCCGACGACGTTCTTCACCGCCTTCGACCCGGTGTGGATGACCTCGCCGGTTGGCAGCACCGCTTCGAGCGCCAGCACGTAGCGCTTGGTCGTGCCGTACTTGAAGGCACGGGGGCCGCCGGCACACTCGGCGACGTTGCCGCCAATCGACGACGACTCCAGGCTGGCCGGATCGGGCGGGTAATAGAGCCCGCGCGCTTCGACGGCGCGCTGCAGGTCGCCGGTGATCACGGCAGGCTCGACCACCACCGTCAGGTTGACTTCGTCGATCTCGAGGATGCGGTCGAGGCGCTCGACCGACAGCACGACGCCGCCGCGGACCGGCACCGCGCCGCCGGTGTAGCCGGTCCCGGCGCCACGCACGACGAGCGGCACGCGATGTTCGTGGCACAGGCGCGCCACCGCCGCCACCTGCGCGGTGTCGTGGGGGCGCACGACCACGTCGGGCGCGTGGCCCCGGCCGAGCGCATCGGCGGCGTACGCGTCGAGCGTGGCTGGATCGTCGAGAACGTCACGTTCGCCAAGCGCCGCACGCAGCGCAACGACGAAAGCGGACGGCAGGGACATGAACCCTGTGTCTCCGCGCGAGCGCACAGCCTCGCCAGCCCTATCGGGCGGCGGCCTGCTGCAGCGACTCGGCGAAGCGGAGAATGCGCGTGGCGCCCTCGCGCAGCTGCTCCATCGACGTCGCGTACGAAATGCGCAGGTAGCCTGGCGCGTCGAACGCCTCGCCCGGCGTCACGACGACGTGCTCCTTTTCGAGCAGCGCCTGCGCGAAGTCGGTGGACGTCGTGCCCGGCGCCAGCAGCCCGCTGATGTTCGGGAACAGGTAGAACGCGCCCTTCGGCTTGACGCACTGGATGCCCGGGTGCGCCGTAAGCCAGGCGTGGATGTTGTCGCGCCGCTGGCGGTACTCGTCGAGCATCGCCGTCACCGCGTCCTGCGACCCGGAGATGGCGGCCAGCGCTGCCTTCTGCGTGATCGAGGCGATGTTCGAGGTGGTCTGGCCCTGGATGATATTGAAAACCGACGTCAGCTCCTTCGGCGCCACCGTCCAGCCGCAGCGCCAACCGGTCATCGCATAACTCTTCGACGCCGACCCACAGAGCACCGTCTTGGCGCGATGGCGGTCGAACAGCGTCTTCGGCAGGTTGTGCGGCACGTCCTCGTAAATCAGCTGCTCGTAGCAGAGGTCCACGACCACCCAGATATTGCGCCGGGCCGCCTCCTCGGCAATGGCGGCCACCACGGGCTCGTCGATCAGCGCCCCGGTGGGATTGCCCGGCGAGTTGAGGATGATCGCCTTGGTCTTCGGCGTGATCGCGGCGATGACCGCCTCGGCCGACACGCGGAAGCCGTCGGTCGAACTCGTCGGCACGATCACCGGGACCGCGCCCACGAGCTTCACCTGCTCGGGGATCGTCGGCCAGTATGGCGCGTGCGTGATGACCTCGTCGCCCGGGTTGAAGAGCGCCAGCGCCGTGTTGAAGAGCGCCTGCTTGCCGCCCACCGTCAGCAGCACTTCCGCCGCGGTGATGTCCACACCGTAGTCGCCCTTGTAGCGCGCGCAGATCGCCTCGCGCAGCTCGGGAATGCCCGCGGCCGCGGTGTAACGCGTGAAGTTGGCGTCGATGGCCGCTTTGGCCGCCGCCTTGACGTGTTCCGGCGTCGGAAAGTCCGGCTCGCCGGCGCTGAAGTCCACCACGCTGTGCCCCGCCCGGCGGAGCCGTTCGGCCTCGGCCGCCACCTTGAGCGTGGCCGATACCGACACTTGCGACATTCGATCTGCGAACATGCCCATCGGATTCCCCTCTGATCCTCCAGGCGGGTCTAAAGGCCCGCCTCTACGTACATGGGTGACTACCTGCCGCCAGCCTACCTGCCTCGTTACGTTTTGACGGCCTTCTTCTCGTGCATCGCCTTCTCGACCGCCGACGGCACGAGCCCGCGCACGTCCCCGCCGAGGCTGAACACTTCCTTGATGAGCCGCGAGCTCAAATAGGTGTACTGCTCGGCCGGCATCATGAACACGGTTTCGAGCGTCGGCTCGAGATGCCGGTTCATCAGCGCCATCTGGAATTCGTACTCGAAGTCCGAGACCGCACGGATGCCGCGCACGATCGCGCTCGCCCGCCGCCGCCGCGCGTACTGCACGAGCAGCCCGTCGAAGCTCTCGACCTCGATGTTCGGGTACTCGCGGAACACCTCGCGAATAATCCCGATGCGCTCGTCGGCCGAGAACAGCGGCTGCTTGTCCTGGTTGACGAGGACGGCCACCACGATGCGCTCGAAGAGGTGCGCGCTGCGCAGGATGATGTCGACGTGGCCGTTGGTCAACGGGTCGAAGGAGCCCGGGAAAATCGCCAGGCGGCCGTTCGGCGCTTCAGCAGGGCTCATCGCGTCTCAGCCTTCCTCGGCGGCGCTGGCGCGCCGGTAGAACGTCAGCGTGCTGTCTCCGGCCCGCAGGTCACGCACGCGTTCGAGCGACCTCACGTCGTCCGGCTCGCGGCGTGTCGCCCGTTCCAGCACCAGTACGCCCGTCTCGGACAGGCATCCGGCGGCGGCATCGAGCGCATCGCGGAGCTGCGGCAACGAGTACGGCGGATCGAGCAGGATCAGGTCGAAGCGCGGGCCGTGCGCGAGGCGCCTCAACCACTCCACGGCGTCCCCGGCGTGAATAGTATAGCCCTCCTCGACGCCCCAGGCCGACGCCGTGCGGGCGATGGCGGCCGTGGCGCGTGAATCGACGTCCACGAACACCACGTGCGCGGCGTTACGGCTCAGGGCTTCGAACCCGAGCGCACCGGTTCCGGCGTACGCGTCCAGGACGCGCGCCCCCTCCACGCGTGGCGCCAGCACGTTGAACAGCGTCTCGCGCAGCCGATCCGACGTCGGCCGCAGGCCGTCCCACGCCGGCGACGCGATGCGGCGTCCCTTGAGCCGTCCGGCGATGATGCGCACTAGAGTCTCGGCCGGAACACGACTACCCCACCTGGATCAGGCCGAACTGTCCGTCCCACCGCTCGCGGACGAACGCCGTCAGCGCGGGCGAGAGACCTTGCTCGACGAGCCGGCGCGCCTCGTGATGCGCCTCTTCCATGATGTCGCGGTCGCGTACGAGGTCGCCCGTGCGCAGCTTTGGCAGACCCGATTGCCTGGTCCCGAAGAAGTCGCCCGGGCCGCGCAGCTCGAGGTCACGTTCGGCGATGACGAAGCCGTCGTTGGTGTCGGCCATCGTCCGCAGCCGCTCGCGCGCGTCGTCGCTCCACGGAGCCTGGTAGAGCAGGATGCAGTGCGACTCCCACTCGCCGCGGCCGATGCGGCCGCGCAGCTGGTGGAGCTGCGACAGACCAAAGCGCTCGGCATGTTCCACCACCATGACCGACGCGTTCGGGACGTCCACGCCCACCTCGACGACCGTGGTGGACACCAGTACGTGCGCCGCGCCCGACATGAACGCCTGCATCACCTGATCCTTGGCGTCCTGTTTCATCCGGCCGTGCAGCAGCGCGACGCGGCGGCCGGGAAACACTTCGGCCTGGAGCTGGTCGGCCATCTCGGTGGCCGACTTCAAGTCCACCTTCTCCGACTCCTCGACGAGCGGATAGATGACGTACACCTGGCGCCCCTTCTCGATCTCCGCGCGCAGCAGGTCGTACACCTCGTCGCGACGCGACTCCGGCTTGACCCACGTGCGCACCGGCTTGCGGCCGGGCGGGAGGCCGGTGATCTTCGACACGTCGAGCTCGCTGTAGTCGGTGAGCGCGAGCGTGCGCGGGATGGGCGTGGCGGTCATCAGCAGCACGTCCGGCCGCAGGCCCTTCTCCTGCAGCGCCGCCCGCTGCACCACCCCGAAGCGGTGCTGCTCATCGATGACCACGAGGCCGAGGGCGTTGAACGTGATCGCGTCCTGGACCAGCGCGTGGGTCCCGACCACCAGGTTCGTGGTACCGCGCTCGAGGTGCGCGAGGATCGTGTGTCGCTGCAGGCCCGAGGTGCTGCCGGTGAGGAGATCGACACGGAACCGCGTCTGCGCCAGCAGCTTCGCCATCGTCGCGTAGTGCTGCTTGGCGAGAATCTCGGTCGGCGCCATGAAGGCCACCTGGAGCCCGTTCTCCATCGCGACGACGGCGGCGAGCAGCGCCACGATCGTCTTGCCCGCACCGACGTCGCCCTGCAGCAGCCGGTTCATCGGCTTGGGCAGACACAAATCGTCCACGATTTCCTTGGTGGCCGTGCGCTGCCCCGGCGTGAGATGGAACGGCAGCACCCGCGCCGCCGACTGACGGATCCGGTCGTCCACCGTAATCCGGTGGGGCTTGTGCTCCACACTCGTCTCGTGCCGGCGCCACGCGTGGCCGATCTGGAAGAGAAAGAACTCTTCGAAAATCAGCCGCCGCTGCGCCGGCGTGCGGAACGCGTTGAGTTCGGCGACGCTGGCCTCGCTGGCCGGGAAGTGGCTCGCTTCGATGGCCGGCCGGCGGGCCATCAGCCCCTGGCGCTCGCGCAGTTCCGCGTCGAGCAGATCGGGAAGTTCCGGCGGCAGCACATCGAGGGCATGACGCACCAGCTTGCGCTGCATGTTCGGCGTCACCGTGCCGGTGCGTTCGTAGAACGGGACGATGCGCCCGACGTGAAGACCCGACAGGTCGTCGGAGACGATCTCGAACTCCGGGTTGAGGAAGTGCAGCCCGCTCGAGTCGAGCTTGACGTCCCCGAAGACGACCACGGTGGTGCGCGGCTGCAGGATGTCGGCGAGATAGGCCTGGTTCATCCACGAGCAGCGGATGGCGCCGCTCGCGTCGCCGAGCACGGCGTGGAAGATGCGGAATCCGCGGCGGCGGGTCGTCGCCAGGTGCGCGCTCTTGATCTCGCCGAAGACCGCCGCCTTGTTCCCCGGCCGCAGCGCCGCGATCGGCTGCATGCGGCTGCGATCCTCGTAGCGGAACGGCAGGCGGTAGAGCAGGTCCTCGACGGTGTCGAGGCCGGCGCGCTTGAGGTCGGCCGCTTTACGCGGCCCGACGCCCTTCAGATATTGCAGCGGCGTGTCGAGCAGATCGGTCACGAGACGGACATCCGACAGCGCGGTAACCGCGGCATGACGCCGCGCGCGGCTCGCGCTGGCCGCAGGCGCCAGTCTAGTTTACGCAGGTCTATTGAACGACGGTGAGCTGGCCGTGGCCGACGTCGATCGATCGGATCCGCGCCGGCAGTTCGAACGGCGAGTCGAGGCTGATGCCCTTCGAGTCGTCCGCGGTGTAGGCCGAGACCAGTTCCTGCACCAGCGCCTTGGGTACCGGTAAACCGCCCACTTCGGCCGACTGCACCTCGAAGCGGCCGCGACCGTCCTCGGCCCGGAGCGTGCCCGTCACCGCAATCGGGACCCGGCCGCCCAGGTAGCTCCACAGGTCGAGCATGCCGCCGCCGCGCGACTTGCGCTTGCCGAGCGCCTCGAGGTCGACGGTGGCGACGCCACGCATGGTGCCAGCGCCCAGAATGCTCACACGTGGCTCGGACACGCCAGCGGGCAGATATTGCTGCCCGCGGAAGACGAACCACGAGTTGATCTCGTCTTCGGTGACCTCGGTCCGGCTGGCGCCGGGCCGTGGCGCGGCCGCGCCGCGCTGCGTGATGAGTGTGATCTTCCGGGCAAGCGAGTCCGCCTGCTGCCGTGACGACGCACCCGCGGCCGCCACGGGCGCGCTCACACGCCCGTGCACGGCCACGGCAGCAGCCGTCACGAGAAGCGTGGAAGCGATGGCAGCACGAATTCGCATGATGCCCCTTTCGACGAACCGTCCCCGATTGCGGTTGTGGAACACCGCGGCCGGCGCTGAATCGAGTGTAGCACCGGGGCGGGCTTGTTCTTCGCCTTATCTTCGCATATAGTCACGGGCCGACGCCTGGCTCGTGTATCGGCGGTGAAGGAGAACGGCTGTGCTTCCACTAACCAAACGGCAGCGCGAGATTCTGGATTACCTCAGCGAGTTCATCCAGCGCCACGGCTACGCGCCGAGCCTCGAGGAGATTGGGCGCCAGTTCAGCCTGTCGTCGCTGGCGACGGTGCACAAGCACCTCACCAACCTGCAGGAGAAAGGCTTCATCAGGCGCGCCTGGAACCGGAGCCGCTCGGTCGAGCTCGTGCCCGCCCGCGTCGGCGGGCGGGCCATCGAGCTGCCCATGCTCGGTTTCGTCGCCGCCGGCGTGCCCATCGAGGCCGTGCCCGGTAACGAAACGATTGCGGTCCCCGAATCGATGGCCGGCAAACGCGACAGCTATGTGCTGCGGGTGCGCGGCGATTCCATGATCGACGAGCAGATTCGCGACGGCGACTTCGTCATCGTCGAGGATCGCAAGTCGGCCGACAACGGCGAGATGGTCATCGCGCTCGTCGGCGGCCAGGACGTCACCCTGAAGAAGTTCTATCGCGAGAACGGCCGGATCCGGCTGCAGCCAGCCAACCCAGCGATGCAGCCGATGCTGTTCGATCCCGATCACGTCCAGGTGCAGGGCGTCGTCGTCGGCGTGATGCGGCGCTATTAGGAATGTGGCCGCGGGTCTTTAGACCCGCCTCGCGCCATACTAGGGGGCATGAGCGATCAGCCCCCGACGCGCAAACAGATCAACTTCTCGATCGTGCCCGACGAACAGCCTGGCGAGCCGCGCACCTACGCCAACTTCTGCTCGATCGCGCACACACCCTTCGACTTCACCCTCACGTTCTGCGAGGTGATGCCGCTTTCGGAGCGCGAGCTCAAGGAGGCGGAAAAGGACCACGTCGTACGAGCGCCGGTACGCACCCGGGTCGTGGTGCCGGTGCAGTTCATCCCCAACCTGATCACGGCGCTGCAGGAGCACATGCGGGTGTTCTCCGAAACCTACTCCAACGCCGGCTGGACGAAGGCGGACCCGATTCACTGACGGCGGATGAAGTCGCCCCAGACGACCCGGCGCATCATCGAGTCGCTCGCCACGCTCTACCCTGGCGCCGATACCGAACTGCACTACCGCAACGCGTTCGAGCTGCTCGTCGCGACGATGCTGTCGGCGCAGTCTACCGACGCGCGCGTGAACCTGGTGACGCCGGCGCTCTTCGCGCGCTATCCGGACGCGCGGGCGCTGGCGGCCGCCACGACCGCGGAGCTCGAGCCGCAGATTCTGTCGACCGGCTTCTTCCGCCAGAAGTCGAAGGCGCTCGTCACCATGGCGCAGCTCCTCGTGCGGGATCACGGCGGCCAGGTCCCGGCCGACATGGACGCGCTGACGACGCTTCCCGGCGTCGGGCGCAAGACAGCCAACGTCGTGCTCGGGCACGCGCTCGGCGTTCCGGGGCTGCCGGTCGATCGCCACGTCCTGCGCGTCGCCAACCGCATCGGCATCGCCGAGGGCGACGACCCGGTAGCGGTCGAGGCCCAGCTCTGCGAGCGGCTGCCCGACTCGATGTGGACGCTCGCGTCGGACGTACAAATTCTCCACGGGCGCAGGGTGTGCCGGCCGTCGACGCCGCTCTGCGATCAGTGTCCAGTGGCCGGCGACTGCCTCTATTTCGCGGCACTCACGCGCGAGAGCCGCGGTGCGGCCGCGGCGCCGCGCGTCGGGAAAGTGGCCGGGGCCAAGGCCAAGACGAAGCCAGATACGAGGCCCACGACGAAGTCCAAGACGAAGACCACGGCACACGCCACGGCGATGTCGCGCCGCCGACGCTCATGACCCCGTCATGACACGCGCCGCCTTCGAGCGCCTCGTCACCGAAGCCATCACACTCATCCCGCGGCGGTTCCGCGACGAGATGCAGAACATCGCCATCGTCGTCGAAGACGAACCGAGCTCCGAGACGATGGCGGCGATGGAGATCGAGCCGCCGGACTCGCTCTACGGTCTCTACGAGGGCACGCCGCTGCCCGAACGGCAGTGGGCGTTCGGCAACCATCTCCCCGATCGCGTCACCATATTCCAGCAACCCATCGAAGAGGACTGCGACGACGAGGACGACGTCCGCGCCGTGATTGGCGAGACGCTCATCCACGAAATCGGGCACTACTTCGGCCTCAGCGAAGAAGAGATCGAGGAGATCGAAGCGCGCTACTGGCGCGGCGAGACGCTTGGACCCGACGAGGACGACGAGCCGTGAGCCGCGCGGGTGGCCGGGCCGCGTCGCCGGCGGCACCGCATCGCGCGCGAAAACGCTTCGGGCAGCACTTCCTCGAGCCGGCGTGGGTGGCCAAGCTGGTCGCGGTCATCGACCCGCGCCCCGACGACGTGCTGCTCGAGATCGGCCCGGGCCGGGGCGCGCTCACGGCGAGCCTGGCGGCGCGGGTGGCGCGAATCGTGGCCGTCGAGATCGATCGCGACCTCGCCGCCGCGCTCCTGCGCGTCGTGCCCGAGTCGGTGCGCCTGGTCGAAGGCGACGTGCTCGCCACCGACATCGGGGCGCTGCTCGCCGGGGAGGCGGCGCCGGTGCGTGTCGCCGGGAACCTGCCCTACAACGTGGCCACGCCGATCCTGTTCCGCCTGCTGCACGCCTCCGGCGGCGGACACGTCCTCAGCGATGCCACGGTGATGCTGCAGAAGGAAGTCGCCGACCGCGTCGTGGCCCGCCCAGGGTCGGGCGACTACGGGTCTCTGGCGGTCCACGTGGCCCTCGATGCCGACGCGGAGCTGGTGCTCATCCTGCCGCCAGGGGCATTTCGGCCGCCCCCCAAAGTCACATCGGCCGTGGTCCGGCTCCGGTTTCGCCCGCCCGCCGTCGACATCGGCGACCGCGACGTGTTCGAGCGACTCGTGCGCGGCGTGTTCCAACAGCGTCGCAAGACCCTGCTCAACGCCCTGCGCCCGGTGGCCGACACGTTTGGCCGAAGTGCGGCCGATCTCCTTGACCGGGCAGGAGTTGACCCGAAGATCCGCCCCGGCGATCTGGCCCTCGACGGGTTCGCGGCGCTGTCCCGCGCTGTGCTATAGTTTTTCACCCGAAGTCGTTGAGCCCTCCAGCTTTTTGGGCGCTCCCAGCTGCCCAGATCGGGTGTCCGCCACAGGCGCGGGCGCCCAAAGCCAGACGTTGTGCTCGCCAGAGCACAGCGATGGCATGAAGTGCACGGCCCGCGGGACCGAAAAGACGCTCACCGGTTCCGGAATCTCGTGATCGGGTCATGGACCCGTGGTCACGACGATCCGGACCGTGGTCTTGGTGTCCCTCTTTCGTGCTGGGAGCCGGATGGATCAGTCAGTCACACAGGTCGCAACGCCTGCGACGCTCGAGGTCGTGCCCCTCGGGGGGCTGGGCGAGTTCGGCATGAACATGATGGCCGTGTCATGGGAGGAGACGACCGTCCTCATCGACGCGGGCGTCATGTTTCCCGACCCCGACCAGCTCGGCGTGGACCTGATCATCCCCGACCTCACCTATCTCGAGGGCCGGCGCGACCAGATCAAGGCGCTGATCCTCACGCACGGCCACGAGGACCACATCGGCGCCGTCCCGCATGTCATGCCGCTCTTCGACGGCCCGGTCTACGGCACCGCCATGACGCTGGCCCTCGTCGTGCCCAAGCTCGAAGAACACGGGATCGATGCCGGCACCCGGCTCACCACCGTGAGCCCGCGCCAGACCGTCACGCTCGGCCCCCTGTCCATCGAGTTCATCCGCGTCACGCACAGCATGCCGGACTGCGTGGCCGTCGCCATTACCAGCCCGGTGGGCGTGGTGCTCTTCACGGGCGACTTCAAGATCGACCAGACCCCCATCGACGGGCAGCACTTCGACCTGCACCGCTTTGCCGAGCTCGGAGCGCAGGGCGTGCTCGCGCTCTTCTCCGACAGCACGAACGTCGATCGCAAAGGCTTCACCGGCCCCGAAATCGACGTCATCGAGGCCTTCGAGGAGATCTTCACCAGCACCGAGGGGAAGCTCGTGGTCGGGACGTTTTCGTCGAGCATCTACCGCATGCAGGTGCTCGTCGATCTCGCGGCGCAGTTCGAGCGGCGGGTCGCCTTCGTCGGCCGCAGTATGGAGAAGACCACCGAGATCGCGCAGCGGCTCGGGTTCCTGCGCGTGCCGTCGGGCCTGCAGATTCGTGACGCCGACATCCCGAACCACCCGGCGCAGGACGTGCTGTGCATCGCCACGGGCTCGCAGGGCGAGCCCCAGGCGGCGTTGTCGCGGATCGCCATCGACGATCACCGCTTCGTGCGGCTCGGCCCCGACGACACGGTGGTGTTCTCCGCGCGCGCCATCCCCGGCAACGAGAAGGCGATCGCGCGCACCATGAGCCACATCGCGCGGCGCGGCGCCCACGTCATCACCGACGGGATGAAGCACGTGCACGTGTCGGGGCACGGCTCCGAGGAAGAACTCAAGCTGGTGCTCTCGCTGGTCCGGCCGCGCTACTTCGTTCCGGTCCACGGTGAGTACCGTCAGCTGGCCCAGCACGCCCGCGTCGCCCAACGGGTCCTCGCCGGCTCGGGGCGCTCGGTGCAGGTGCTGTTGGCGCAGGACGGCGACATCATCCAGTTCGACCAGGCCGGCGCGCGTATCGCCGACAAAGCGCCCACCGGCCGCGTGCTCATCGACAGCACGCGCGTCGGCGAGGTTGGCGACGAGGTACTGCGCGACCGCCGCCATCTCGCCGGTGACGGCATCATCGTCGCCGTCGTGGCGATCAGCCGACTCACCGGCGCCCTCGTGGGCGAACCCGAGATCGTCGCCCGCGGCTTCGTCTCGGGCGACGACCACGACAGGCTGTTCAACGATGCAGCCACCGCGATCGCCGAGTGCATCCAGAGCGCGCGCGTGGACGAGCGGACGGATCAGGGACTCATGACCGAGAAGCTGCGCGTCGAGCTGCGCCGGTTCTTCAAGAAACGATCGGGCCGCCGGCCGCTGGTCCTGCCTGTGCTGATGGAGATTTGAGGTGACTGCTTCGAGTGTTTCCCGCCGGATCAGCGAATTCCTGGGCGTCGCGCTCTTCGCGCTGGCGCTCATCTGGCTGATCGCGCTCGTCACGTACGAGCCCACCGACCCGGTCTGGTTCTTCACCACGGCGGTGCCGCACGCGCCCGCCAACTTCGTCGGCCGTGTCGGCGCCTTCCTGGCCGAACTCTCGTTCCAGCTCTTCGGTTATGGCGCCTACCTCCTGCCGGCGGCCATCGGCATCGTCGGCTGGCACTACTTCTGGTGCCAGACGCCGGACGCGGCCTACACGAAGGCCTTCGGCGGCGCCGTGCTGCTCATCTGCGCCAGCGCCTTCTTCAGCCTCGTCCTCGGCAGCACGGAACTCGCGGCCAAGACGTTCGACGCCGGCGGCACCGTCGGCGCCGGGCTCGGACTGGCGCTCGCTGAATATCTCAATCGCACCGGCTCGATCATCGTGTTGCTCACCGCGATGATGCTGTCGGTGATCATGGCGACGCAGTTTTCGTTCGGCCGCATGTTCGCCACCGCGACGGTCGGGTCGCGCGATTTCTCGGCCCGCGGCCTCGGCGCCTTACGCGGCTGGGTCGACGAGCGGCGGCGCGAACGCGCGCGGCGGGAGGTCATCGCCAAGCACACGAAGAAGACGGGCGCGCCGCCCCCGGTGATCAAGCCGCCGAAGCCCGACGCGGCCGCGGCGGCGCCCAAGCCAGCGCCCGCGCCCAGGCCAGAGTCCGAGGCCTCGCTGCGCCCGGCGCCGCCGGTGATCAAGGCGAAGCCCGAGACGACGCCCTCGTTCCTGCCCGACCCCGAACCGCCCAAGGCGCCGGCACAGCGGAAGAACGGCACCTACACGCTGCCGCCGCACTCGCTCCTCGACGCGGCCAGAGCCGAGCGCAAGATCGACGAGCGCCAGCTGATGGAGCTGGCGCGGCAGCTGCAGGACAAGTGCCGCGAGTTCGCGGTCGAGGGCCAGGTGGCGCAGATCCACCCGGGCCCTGTCGTCACCACCTTCGAGTTCAAGCCCGACGCCGGCGTGAAGTACAGCAAGGTGACCGGCCTCGCCGACGACCTGTGCCTGGCCATGCAGGCCGAGTCGGTGCTCATCGACCGCATCCCTGGTAAGAGCACGGTCGGAATCCAGATTCCGAACCCGAACCGCGAGGCGATCTCGCTGCGCGAGCTCCTCGAATCCGACGGTTACCAGCGCTCGACGTCGAAGCTCACCTTCGCGCTCGGCAAGACGATCCACGGCGAGCCGTTCTTCGCCGACCTCGCCACGATGCCGCATCTGCTGATTGCCGGCTCCACCGGGACGGGCAAGTCGGTCGGCCTGAACGCGATGCTGACGAGCATCCTCTATCGTGCGACGCCTGACGACGTGCGGCTCATCATGATCGACCCGAAGCGCCTCGAGCTCGGGATGTACGAGGACATCCCGCACCTGCTCACGCCGGTGGTGATGGATCCCAAGAAGGCGTCGAATGCGCTGCGCTGGGCGGTGCGCGAGATGGAAGAGCGCTACAAGACGCTCGCGGCCGAAGGGGTGCGGAACATCGAGCAGTACAACCGCAACATCCGCCTGGCGCTGCAGGAACGGGGCGCGGCGGCGGCCACCGATCCCGAGGCGCCCAGGCCGCTCCCCTTCATCGTCGTCGTCATCGACGAGCTGGCCGACCTGATGATGGTGGCGGCCAACGAAGTCGAGGAGTCGATCTGCCGTCTGGCGCAAATGGCTCGCGCCGTGGGCATCCACCTGATTCTCGCGACACAGCGCCCGTCGGTGGACGTCATCACCGGCCTGATCAAGGCCAACCTGCCGTCGCGCATCTCGTTCCGCGTGTCGTCGAAGACCGACTCGCGAACGATTCTCGACGGCAATGGCGCCGAGCAGCTCCTCGGCAAGGGCGACATGCTCTACATGCCGCCGGCCTCGTCGCGCTGCATCCGCCTGCACGGGCCCTACATCTCCGAACAGGAAAGCGCCCGCCTCGCCAGCTTCCTGCGCAAGCAGGGCAAGCCCGTGTTCAACGAGACCATTACCGCCGAGGACGAAGAGAAGGGCGGGCCCGGCAACCTGGAGTTCGAGAAGGACGAGCTGTTCGACGAGGCGGCGCGCATCGTGGTGAGCAGCGGCCAGGTGTCGATTTCGTACCTGCAACGCAAGCTGCGCGTCGGCTTCAGCCGCGCGGCCCGTCTCGTGGACATGATGGAGGCCGACGGGCTGGTGTCGGCTGGCACCAACGGCAAGGCCCGCGAAGTCCTGGTCGATCGCGGCTATTTCGAAGAGATCGATGGTCATTCGCGCTAGCGTGCTCGCCGCACTGCTGTGCACCGCCGTCGCCGTGACGGTTGTGGCGCAGCCCGCCGAGCAGGCCGCGCTCTTCCAGGAAGCGGCCATGCGCGAGGCGGCGCTGCGACGCGAGCTGACGGCGGCGCGGCCGGGAACTGCCGCGGCGACGCAACGGCGGGTGCGCACCCTGGTCGGCGCGTTCGAGGATCTCGCGCGGCTCTTCCCCGCCACCGGTCAGGGCGACAAGGCGCTCTGGCAGGGCGCCAGCCTGTCGGCCGATCTCTTCTTCCGCTTCGGCGACGAACTGGACCGCGACCGCGCGTTGCGCATCCTCGCCTCGCTCTCCGCCTCGTTTCCGGGCAGCTCGTACGCCCGCCAGGCCGCGCCGCTCGAACACCGGCTCCAGGAAGCCCGCGCCGTGACACCGGCCCTGCCGCCACTACCGGGTCCGGCCGCAACGTCCGTGGCGCCACCCGTGCGCCCCCTGCCCGCCCCGACTCGGACCGTCGCGGCGGCTTCCGCACGCCCCACGAACTCGATGCCCGCACCCGCCCCGCCGCCAGCCGCGCCGCAGACACCGCGCGAGCCTGGGCTCGTCACGTTGGCGACCGTGCGGCGCGAGATCCTGCCCGACGCCGTGCGCGTGACCATCGAACTCGATCGTGAAGTTCCGTACTACAGCGAGCGGATCCCCGGACCGGACCGTGTGTTCGTCGATCTGCCCCGAACCCGCGCCGTGCCCGCGCTCAAGGCCGCCGTACTGCCCTTCGCCGACGACGTCGTGCGCCGCGTGCGCGTGGGCGCGCAGCCGGGATCGGCCACGCGCGTCGTGCTCGATCTCGACGGCAGCGGCCGGCACAGCGTCTACACGCTCTACAACCCGTATCGCATCGTCGTCGACGTCGAGCGCGCGCGGTCCAGCGCGGCCCGGGCGCCGGCGCCGCTCCCCGCCAGGCGGCCGGCGGCCCGACCTGCTCTTCTCCCCGTGGCCGTGCCGCCCGCACCGGTGGCAATGGTGCCGACCCCGGTCGCCGCACCGATCACTCCGTCGGTCACCGCCTCTTACCTCTCGGCCACCGGCATCGAACCGCCCGCGTCCGCGCCGGTCGTCGAGGCCAGGCCGGCCGTCGCACGGCCACCCGCCCCGCGTGCGGCGCCGTCTGCCGAGATCGCAGCGGCACCCGCGAGCGTGGTGCCGCCCGCCGCGCGCCCGCCGGCGACGCCCGCGGTCAATGCTCGCGGCGGCTTCTCGCTGTCGCGCCAGCTCGGTCTCGGCATCGCGCGAATCGTGATCGACGCCGGTCACGGGGGTCACGATCCCGGCGCAGGCGTGAAGGGGCTCAGCGAGGCCGACGTCACGCTCGACATCGCGTTGCGCCTCGAGAAGCTGCTGCTGCGGCAGCCGGGCGTCGAGGTCGTCCAGACGCGGCGCACCAACGCCTTCGTGGCGCTCGAGGAGCGCACCGAGATTGCCAACCGATCGGGCGCCGACCTGTTCCTGTCGATTCACGCCAACGCCAGCACCGATCTGCGGGCCCGCGGCGTCGAAACCTATTTTCTGAGCTTCGCGCCCGACCCGGAGGCCGAGGCGATCGCCGCGCGCGAGAACGCGGGCTCCACGCGGCAGATGCGGCAGTTGCCGGATCTGCTGCGCGCGATTGCGTTCAACAACAAGCTCGACGAGTCGCGCGACCTCGCGCGGATGGTGCAGCAGGCGCTCTACGCGCAGGTGCGCAAATCGGATCGGCGCGCCCGCAACCTTGGCGTGAAGCAGGCTCCGTTCACGGTGCTCGTCGGCGCCGCGATGCCCAGCGTCCTCACCGAGATCTCGTTCCTGACCAATCAGCAGGACGCCGGCCTGCTGGCCACGGAGAAGTATCGCCAGCAGATTGCCGAGGCCCTGCTCGCGGGCATTACGCGGTACCAGCAGTCGCTGAAGAAGGCGCCGGCCGTGGCGACTCAATAGCGGAGCGCGCGACCCGCCTAGATCCGGAGCCGGGTGTGCGTGGCGTCGCCTTCCGGCTCGCCGCGCCACTTCTTGTAGAGCACGATCCCCCCAGCGACGAGGACGCTGCCAACCACGGCCGCGAGCAGGAACACCCCGGCAAGCGCGAAGATGCTGAGGACCGCGTCGATGCTGGCATCGCGCGTCGGCGGCGGCTGCTTGGCCACCTCCACGACGATCGGGTTCTGCTGCAGCCAGAGCATCGTCAGGGTTCGACGCCGGCCCAGGCAGGTACGCTCAAGGCCAGTTCGACGAGGGTGCGCACGCCCACTCCAGTCGCGCCCTTCGGCTGATAGGGCTTGGCCTCTTCAGCCCAGGCCGTCCCGGCGATGTCGAGGTGGACCCAGGGCAGGTCGCCGGCGAACTCCTTGATGAAGAGCGCGCCGGTAATCGCCCCGCCGGCGCGGCCGCCGGTATTCGTGAAGTCGGCGATCTCGCTTTTCAGCAGTTCCTTGTAGTCATCGAAGATCGGCATGGGCCACGCCCGGTCGCCGGCGCGCCGCGTGGCGTCGAGCACACGATCCACCCACGCCTGCGGCCGCCCGAACAGGCCGGTCGTCGTCTTGCCGAGCGCCACGACACAGGCACCGGTGAGCGTGGCCAGGTCGACGAGGTGGGTCGCCCCGAGCTGCCGCGCGTACCAGAGCGCGTCACCGAGCACGAGCCGGCCCTCGGCGTCGGTATTCAGAATCTCCACCGTCTTGCCCTCGGCGCTCGTCACCACGTCGCCGGGTTTAATCGCGCGCCCGCCAGGCATGTTTTCGCTCATGGGAACGAGGCCGAGGCAGCGCACCGGCACCTTCAGCCGCGCGATGGCCGCCATGGCGGCAATCACCGCGGCCCCGCCCGACATGTCGTCCTTCATCTTGTCCATGTTTTCGGCCGGCTTGATCGAGATGCCGCCGGTGTCGAACGTAATGCCCTTGCCGATGAAGCCCAGTGTGACATTGGACACCGCGGCGGCCGGTTCGTGCCGCAGCACCAGGAACCGCGGCGGCTCCTGACTTCCCTGCGCGATGCTGAGCAACAGCCCCATTTCGAGTTCCGCGATGCGGGCCTCGTCGAGCACTTCGACGCCAAGCCCGGCGGCACGGGCCAGGGCCGCGCCGCGCTCTGCGAACACTCGCGGCGTGAGGCGGTTGCCCGGCTCGTTGGCCAGTTCGCGCGCCTGGTTCGTGGCCTCGCCCAGCACGACGCCGCGTTCGACGGCCGCGTCGAGCGGCGCACCGCCGTTCAGCCCCGCAAGCTGCACGTCCTCGAGCCACACCGGGTCGTGGTCGGCGGTCTTGAGCGATGCGCCGTCGTAGTTGGCCAGCAACGCACCTTCGGCCAGCGCCTGAGCCGCCGTCTCGGGCGTGACGCCGATCGCGGCCCGCATCAGGATGGCGACGCGCGCGAGCCGGTGCGCTCGCGCGGCCAGCCCGCCCGTCGTCGCCATCCGGCGCAGCACGTCCGGCGTGCAGGACGCCGCCGGTCCCACGCCGACGAGCGCCACGCGCGGGGCGCGCCAGCCGGCGCCGTGCGTCCCCAGCACGAGAGTCTCGAACGGCTTGCCCGAAAACGCGCCACGGGACCGCGCTTCGACGGCTTCGCCGCCGGAGGCCTGTGCCAGTCCAGGCACATCGGGGAACTCGTCGCGGTCGGAGACCGGGACGATCACGAGGTCGGCGTCGAGCTCTTGGACCGCCTGGCGGCCCAGGCGTACACGTGGGGTTCGGTGCGTCATCGGCATGGGTCTGATCGCGTACAATCACGACAGCCTGCCTCCCCTTCGGAGGAACTACCGATGGCTGCCGACTTTCGCTCTGTCGCACTGGTCCGGCTGACCGCCGTGCTCGCCGGACTCTGTGCGGCGGGGACGATGGCTGTGACACGCGCGGCCACTGATCAGAAAGACGATCAGAAGACGGATCAGAAGGTAACGCAGAAAGCGGGAGACGACAAACGGCCGAGCCTCGCCCTCAGGGCCAACCCCCCGCTCGGGTTCTCGCCGCTTCGCGTCCACGCCAGCGTGGACGTCCGCGGCGGCCCCGACGATTCGGTGGACTTCTACTGCCCGTCGATCGAGTGGGACTGGGGCGACGGCACCGTGTCCGCGAATTCGGAGGATTGCGACCCGTACGAGGAGGGGACGAGCAGCATCCGACGCCGCTTTTCCTCCGATCACACCTTTCAGCAGGGTGGTGCCTACCGCGTGACCTTCCGCCTGAAGCAAAAGACGCGCGTTGTCGCGTCGGCCAGCACCAACGTGCAAGTGCGCGCGGGCGTTCGCGACGATTTTGGCCGCTGACGTTTCCGTAGACGCCGTGATGGCGGACGTGCAGGGCCGCGTACGCGAGCGCCTGCGGCTCCATCTCGTACGACACGGGGCGGCGGCCTTCGAGGATCCGGTGCTCTTCGCCGAAGTGGAGCACCTTCTGCGCGCGTCCATCGAGGCCGGCGACTCGCACGCGCTCATCCTTCCGGAACTTCTCGGCGAGCCCGCGTCGTGGCGGCTCGAGACCGCCATGCGCTACGGCTCGCACCGCGGGCAGGCCGCGGCGTCCGCGGTGCTGTTCGTCAAGCAGCGACTGCTGATGCCGCTCTTCCGCTGGCTGTTCGAGTACAGCCGCGACAACTTCGAGCGGCAGCGCCGCGTGAACCTGGTGCTCTTCGCCTGCGTGCAGGAGCTCGCGCTCGAGAACGCCCGCCTCCGCCACGACCTGCAGCGCCGCGAGCCGTGAAGCTCGCCTGCGTGGTCCAGCGCTACGGCGCCGGCATCGCCGGCGGCTCCGAGCGGCACTGCCGCGAGCTGGCGCTGCGCCTGACCGCGCGCCACGACGTCACCGTCCTCACCACCTGCGCCGCCGACTACGTTACGTGGGCCAACGAATTCCCCGCCGGTGTGTCGATGGACGGGCCGGTCCACGTGCGCCGATTTCCCGTGCGGCGCCCGCGCCGTCTCAAACGCTTCGCGGAGCTCAGCGACGACGTGTTCGACGGCCGCGCCTCCATCGAGCAGCAGGAAGAATGGTTCCGGGAGAACGGTCCGGACTGCCCTGGCCTGCTCGACTTCCTGCGCGCCGAGGGCCCAGGTTTCGATCTGGTGCTCTTCTGGACCTTCCGCTACGCCCCGTCGTTCTTCGGGGTACCGATCGTGCGCGATCGCGCAGTCCTGCTGCCCACGGCCGAGGAAGATCGCGCCGTGGACCTGGGTGTGCTCGAAACCTACTTTCAGATGCCGGCCGCCTACCTGTTTCTCACACCCGAGGAAGAGACCCTGGTGTCGACGCGCGCCGGCCGGGCGCTCCAGCCGTCGGCCGTGATCGGCATGGGGCTCGATGCCGCACTGCCCGCCGCGCCAGTTCCGTCCCCGATTCCCGTGCAGGAGCCGTATCTGCTGTACGTCGGGCGCGTCGATCGCAACAAGGGCTGCGACACGCTCCTCGAGTACTTCGCCGACTACGCCGCCGCGCACGACGCCGTATCGCTCGTGCTGGCGGGTCCAGCCAAGATGTCGATTCCGGCGCATTCGCGCGTGCGCGCGCTCGGCCGCGTGAGCGACACCGAGCGCGACGCGCTGCTGCAATCGGCTCTGGCGCTGGTCGTGCCATCGCCGTTCGAGAGCCTCAGCATCGTGCTCCTGGAAGGATGGAATCGCGCCGTGCCGGCGATCGTGAACGCCCGCTGCGCGGTCTTGAAGGGTCAGGTGCGCCGGGCGAACGGCGGTCTCTACTACCGGTCGTCGGCGGAGTTCGAGGAAGCGGTGGAGACGCTGCGGGCCTCCGAGCCTGAGCGGCGCGCCCTGGGCGCGCAGGGCCTCGCCTACGTGGAGCGCGAGTATCGCTGGCCGACCGTCATGGCGCGAGTGGAGCAACTCCTCGACGAGACCCTCGCCGCCCGCCGTTCCGGACCGCGATCATGACTGTCGCCGCGTCCCACCAGTCCCACCAGTCCCACCAGTCCCACCAGTCCCACCAGTCCCACCAGTCCCACCAGTCCCACCTGTCCTACCTGTCCTAG